>Ga0116219_10001837_pt1 | contig 18953 bp, 17 predicted proteins | sample Sb_taG_4_FD_91019 | JGI IMG/M metagenome (GOLD analysis project Ga0116219, IMG submission 91019) | Peat soil microbial communities from Weissenstadt, Germany - Sb_50d_6_BS metaG | ecosystem: Environmental > Terrestrial > Soil > Wetlands > Peat | place: Germany: Weissenstadt | collected 2010-09-21
CCCGCGGGGGACATTGGGTTGAGCGCCGCGTTCAACTATGGCGCTAGAGTACACATCTGTACACCCGCCTTAAACATCAAAACATAATATGCTGGGACGCAGCCGATTACATGCCAGCATGACATCTAGGCAAAGCTGCATACCCGTTCACTCACTCGTGCCTGCGTATGGATGGGTGCGCGGCAGCTATGTGTGATGTGCCCCACACGCGTGCGGCGCAAACACGCCGGCATCTCGAGGGCGTGCGGCGCGGCCCTATCGTCGGTGTGTGCTGATCGGCTTCGCCCTCGCCCTGGGCTGCTCGGTTTTTTACGGTACGGCGTCAGTGTTGCAGGCCGCGGCGACGCGATCAGTGGAAGCGGGCAGCGGCTCGGGCGTCGACACCGTGTTGCTATTGCGCGCCGCCCGGCAATGGCGCTATGTCGCCGGTGTGAGCCTCGACGGCGTCGGCTTTCTGCTGCAGGTGGCGGCGCTGCGCCTGGTGCCTATCTATGTCGTCGCCGCGGCGTTGGCTGCCTCGATCGCAGTGACCGGCATCGTGGCCGCGTGGGTACTGTCGGCGCGGCTGTCGCCGCGTGAATGGACGGCCGTGGGGGCTGTCTGCGTCAGCCTCGTCGTGCTCGCTCTCGCCGCGGGACCGGCGCACTTTCGTCGTGCCACGGCCGGACTCGGGTGGGCGCTGTTGGGTGTGGTAGCCGTGATTTTCGTTGCCGGCGCAGCCGCGGGCCGACTGCCCGACCGCGCGCGCGCACTGGCGCTGGGTCTGGGCGCCGGAAGCGGCTTCGGGGTGGTCGAGATCGGCGTGAGCCTGATCGAGGTGATCGACCCCACCAAACGCTCCTTCTACACCGACCCCGCCCTGTACGCGGCCGCCGCCGGCGGGGTCGCGGGGTTTATGTTGCTCACCTCCGCCCTGCATCGCGGGTCGGTGACCACGGCCGTCGCCGGGATGGTGGTCGGTGAAACGATCGCGCCTGCGTTCGTGGGAGTGGTGTGGCTGGGCGACCGCGCGCGCGACGGCCTCGGCTGGCTCGTTGTGGCGGGATTCGTCGTCGCGGTATCCGCAACATTGGTGCTGGCGCGGTTCGGCGAAGCACCTCAGCCAGCACCTGAACCGGCCCCTTCACCGGACTGAGCCGGCGAAGCACCGGCGCTCCGGACCTCCGCGCTGTACACGGTGCCCCGCGCCGGCCGCGTCCACAGTGTGCCGCCCTGCGCGCTGACCCCCGCGGCGATCAGCGTGCGCTTGAGGATTTTGTTGGTGGCTGTCGCCGGCAGGTCACCGTTGATGCGCACATACCGCGGCCACGCCTTGGGCGACAGGTCGGGCTGCGACGCGAGGAACTTCTCGAAATCGGCGGGGTCGAGATGGGCGCCGTCCCGGAGCACAAGGGCCGCCATCACCTGGTCACCGACCCGCTCGTCGCGCACCGCGTAGACGGCGACCTGGCTGACCTGCGGCAGTCGTTCCAGGATCCGCTCGACCGGTCCCGCCGCCAAGTTCTCGCCGTCCACCCGCATCCAGTCCGCGGTCCGTCCGGCCAGGTAGATCCAGCCGTCGGCGTCGCGGTAGGCCAAATCGCCCGACCAGTACATGCCGTGCCGCAGGCGCTCGGCCGTGGCGGCCGGGTCGTTGTAGTAGCCGGCGAACGGTCCGGCGCCCTGGGTGTTGACGAGTTCGCCGACCGCTTCGTCGACGTTGGTCAAGGCGCCGTGTTCGTCGAATTCGGCGACGTCGCATTCCTTCAGCGTGGTCGGGTTGTAAATGCTGACCCCCGGGTACGGCCTGCCGATCGAGCCGGGCGGGGTGCCGTCCTCCCGGACGACGATCACCGCGAACTCGCTCGATCCGAAGCTGTCGACCACTTGGCACCCGAAGCGCCGGGCGAACTCGTCGATGTCGCGATCGGTTGCCTCGTTGCCGAACGCCACCCTCAGGGTCGTGTCGGCGTCGTCCGGGCGTTCGGGTGTGGACAGGATCAACGCGAGGGGCTTGCCCACGTAATTCAGGTACGTCACCCCGTAGCGGCGCACGTCGTCGCCGAAGCGTGACGGCGAGAACCGGGCCGGCACCATGGTCGCGCCGCTGCCGATGGCGACGGCCCACCCGGCGGCAATGCCGTTGGAGTGAAAAAGCGGCATGGACAGGTAACAGACGTCGGCGGCGGTCACGTCGTATTGAAAGATCAGGCTGGCGCCGCACATGATCGCCATCCCGTGGGCCAACCGCACGGCCTTGGGGTCGCCACTGGTGCCGGAGGTGAAGATCATCATCAGGGTGTCGGCGGCGCTCACCTCGCGATGGGCGACCAGCCGCGGCGCCCCGGCCACCGCCTCGGCGTAGCGCGTCCCGTCGACATCGACGACCTCGACCCCCGTGAGATCGAGGCCATCCAGCAACGGCATGTGCTCGCCGTCGACGAGAAGGATCTGACAGTCGGAGCGACGAATGTCGGCGAGCAGAGCCGCGCCGCGCCGAGTGGTGTTGATGCCGCACAGCACATAGCCGCCCAGCGCCGCAGCGGCCATGGCGCGCAGCATCGCCGGGGAGTTGGTGAGCAGGGCGCCGACGTGCAACGGACGCGCCGCATCGGCGAATGCGATCAGCGCGGCCGCCTCGGCCTCGGCTTCGGCCAAGTGTTCGCGCCAGGTCCACGTCCGGTCGCCGTAGGCGATCGCGGGGGTCTCGTCGTGCCTGCGCTGCCGCAGTAGCTGCTGAACGGTTTCCAGCACCGCGTCAGTTCCTCGGCTCGCTGCGCGCGGTCAGCACCAGCCCGGCGTAGCCGGTGCGGGCCACCTCGTCGCAGTGGCGCCGGTAGGTCCCGAATCCGCCGGCATACGGCATGAACATCCGCTTCTTGCCCTCGATGTTGGCCCCGAGGTACCACGACGACGCCGCTTTGGGGAACAGGGTCTGCTCGGCGGCTTCGCCGACGTGATCGGTCCAGGCCCGGGCGGCGTCGGTGCGCGGTTCGACCTCGCTGATGCCGCGGTCACGCGCCGCCAAGATCAGTTCCATCAACCAGTCGACCTGAACCTCGCCGTGCAGCACCATGTTGGCCAGCACCGAGGGGCTTCCCGGCCCGGCGATGCTGAACAGGTTCGGCAGGCCGGGGATCATCAGGCCGAGAAACGTCACCGGGCCGTCGGCCCAGATGTCGCGGAGCCGCTCTCCCCCGGGCCCCGTGGGATCGATGCGGGTGAGCGCCCCCGTCAAGGCGTCGAAACCGGTCGCGAAGATCAGCACATCGCAGGGATAGGTGGCCTCGCCGGTTCGGACGCCCTGGGCCGTGATCGCCTCGATGGGTTCACGGCGCAGGTTCACCAGCCGGACGTTGTCGCGGTTGAAGGTTGCGTAGTAGCCGGCGTCGGTGCAGATCCGTTTCGACCCGATCGGGTGGTCGACCGGAATGAGATCGTCGGCCACGGCGGGATCGTTGACGATTTCCCGGATTCGCTGCTCGGCGAACTCGCGGGCAATGTCGTTGGCCACCAGGTCGCTGTTCTGATCGGGAAAGGTTTTGGCGAAGAGGACCCCGCCCTCGCGCCAGCGGCGCCACAGGGCCTCGGCGCGTTCCCGTGGCTCGGTGTCCACGGCGTTCTTGTGGTACGTGCCGTGCGGCGTACCGGCGGAGGCGTAGGCCGACAGCCGGCGGCGTTCCGGATACTCTTCCCGGATCTGTCGCTGCTCCTCAGGCGACCACGGGCGGTTGGGCATGGGGATGCTGTAGTTCGGCGACCGCTGGAAGACCACGAGTTGCTCGGCGCACGCGGCGATGATCGGGACCGCTTGAATGCCAGACGAACCCGTGCCGATCACCCCCACCCGCTTACCACGCAGGTCGGGGTCCTCGCGGGGCCACGCGGCGGTGAAGTACACCTCGCCGGCGAACTCGTCGGCGCCCCGAATATCGGGCCGGTTCACCGCGGAGAGGCAGCCGGTGGCGCACACCAGGAACTGGGCCGCGTACGTCTGCCCGGTGGCGGTGCGGACCTGCCACCGACTGTCTTCGAACGCGGCGCCGACGACGTCGACACCGAAGTGGTAGTGGCGGCGCAGGTCGAAGCGGTCGGCTACGTGGCGCAGATACGCCAGGATCTCCGGCTGCGCGGCGAACCGCTCGGTCCACGTCCAGCTCTGTTGCAGTTCTTCGTCGAATGAGTAGGAGTAGTCGACGCTTTCGACGTCGCAGCGGGCGCCGGGATACCGGTTCCAGTACCAGGTGCCGCCCACATCGGGGGCCGCCTCGAGGCCGACGACCGACAGTCCCGCGGACGCGACCCGGTGCACGGCGTAGAGCCCGGCGAACCCCGCGCCGATGACGATGACGTCGGTCATGTGGCTGAGCTCCCCGCGGGAGTGGGGTGAAGCAGCGGCCGCAGGTCGCGGTGGACCAGGCGCAGCGCCGACGCCGCCGCGGGGAACGACGGGTTCGTCATGAAGCCGTGATACAAACCGGGATAGTCACGGTGGACGACGCCGGCCTCGGATAAACGGCGCGCGTAGTCGCATCCCTCGCTGTGCAGCGGGTCCAGTCCGGCGGTGACGATCACCGCGGGCGGCAGGCCGACGTGTGAATCCGCACGGGCGGGCGCCACCAGGTACGACGGCTCGAGGATCGGCTCGCCGCCGAGGTATTGACGCCAGTACCACCGCATCGCTTCGCGGGTGTTGAAGTAGCCGGTGGCGTAGCGGTGGTAGCTGTCGGTCTCGAACGAGGGATCGATGACCGGATAGAGCAGAAGTTGCGCGGCGGGTCCGGTGACTCCCCGTTCCCGGCACAGGATGGCGGTGACCGCGGCCAGATTGCCGCCGGCGCTGTCACCGGCGACGGCGGTCCGCTCCGGGTCGATGCCGAGGTCGGCCGCGTGGTCGATCATCCAGCAGAACGCCGCGAAGCTGTCGAGTGCGGCCGCGGGCGCCGGGTGTTCGGGGGCGAGGCGGTAGCCGACCGACACGACGACGGCTTCGCTACCGCGGGCCAGTGCGCGGCAGAAGCCGTCGTGGGATTCGATGTCGCAGAGGACGAATCCGCCGCCGTGGCAGAACAGTATCCCCGGGCGGTTGCGTGCCGAGTCGCCGTGTGGGTGGTAGATGCGGACCGGGATTTCACCGTCGGGACCGGGCACCGAAGCGTCGACGGTGCCGCGGACGTCGTCGACGTTGGACGCGGGCACGCGACGTTCGGCCACCGCGGCGCGGGCCTCCGGGGCGGTCATGGTTTCGACGTGCGGGAACCCGTCGTTGAGCTCGCGCAACATCGCCTGGACAGAGCCATTAACGGGGTCGTCCATCAGGGCCTCCGTCCGCACCGTCGGGCCGGTCATGCCGGGCGGTACTTCAGTAGGGTGATTCCGGTTTCGGGCAGATCGTAGAACACCGGCTCGACCCGCATCCCGATTCGGACGTCGCTCGGGTCGACGTCGACCAGTTCGGTGCTGACTCGCGGCCCGGCGTCCCACTGCACCACCGCCAGCAGCTGCGGCAGGGCATCGACCCACGGCGGGCCGGTGGGTCGGCGTGCGATCGTGAACGTGTACAGCGTTCCGGCGCCGTCGATTTCGCGCCATTCCAGGTCGTCGGCCAATGTCCCGGGGGCCAGGGCGCGCGGGTAGAAGACGTGGCGCTGCAACGACGGCGAGTACTGCACCAGGATCCGGTGCCGCGCCAGGGCGTCCCAGAAGGGTTGCGAGACCGGCGTGGGCTCGGGGATGGGAAGAGACGCTGCGCTCATTGGCTAGGCCCCCCGCATCAGCAGGGCGACCTGCTCGCTCATGATGCCGCCGTTTCCGGTGACGAACGCGGTGTGGCAGTCGGGTACCTGCGCGTCGCCCCCCCGCCCCATGATCTGCCGGGCGCCGTCGACGACATGGTGCATGCCGCCGGCCATGCCAGCCTGGCCAAAGGAGAGCTGACCGCCGGCGGTGTTCAGCGGAAAGTCACCGCGATAGGTCAAATCGTGGTCGGTGATCCACGATATCCCTTCCCCTTTGGCGCAAAAGCCGGCGTCTTCCAGACTCATCAGCACCGTGATGGTGTAGCAGTCGTAGATCGACGCGATGTCGACATCGGATCGGCTCAGCCCGGCCATCGCGAATGCCCGTTCGGCGGCGCGGGCGATCGGCGTGGACAGCAGGTTCTGGGCATAGGTCGGGGTCTTGAACGCAATGTGCTCGCCGAAGCCCGTGATCCACACCGGGCGGTTGCGACTCCGGCGCGCGATGTCGGCATTGGCGATCAGGACCCCCGCTCCCCCGTGCACTCGCATCACCGTTTCGAGCATGTGGATGGGGTCGGCGATCATCGGGCTGGCCAGAACGTCGTCGACCGTGATCGGGCTGCCGTGAAAGACCGCGCCGGGATGGGAGCACGCGTTGGCGCGTTGGTCCACGGCGATCTTGGCGACCGCCGCGGGGTCGTAGCCGAACTCGGCCGCATACCGCTGAGCGATCTGGGCGTAGGGCGCGTTCTGGCCGACGTTGCCGTAGGGGATCTCGAACTCCGCCTGCGGCGACCCATAGTTGTTCGACGAGGCCCCATACCAATTCGGGGTGGCCGCTGGATGCCGCTGCGACTGCGGCACCGACGCCGATCCGGGCACCACGGCCAGCACCGCGTCGCACACGCCGAGTTCCACGGCGGCCGCGGCCCGCCACACCATGCCCGCCGCGGTGGCCCCGCCCAGATCGACTCGCTCACCGAAGTCCAGGGGCAGGCCGAGGTATTCGCACAGCGTTGCAGGCGCGAACATGGCCGATTCGGCAACGCCGTGCGTGATCAGGCCGTTGACGCACGAGGGGTCGACGCCGGCGTCCTCGATCACCATCTTCGCCAACAGCGCGTACTGGTCGAGGGTGAACGATGGCGGCCGGGTCGGACGCCGTTCGGCCGGCAACTCGGCGATGCCGACAACGGCCGCCTCGCCGCGCAGCCCCGTCACGACGGCGTCCCGCGTCGGGGCAGTTCCACGGTGGCCGTGCCCGGCATGAGGACCGTGTCGTCGCGGCGCCCGGCGATGTCGAGATCCACCAGTCCGGAGCCCCGGTCGGTGAGGCGCTTACCGGTGACGTGCCCGCCGAAGTCCAGCCGCTGGCCGGGATAGGCGATCGCGCGGTTCTGCACCGAAAACGACGCCAGGCGGCCGCGCCCGCCAATCCAGTCGCCGAGTGCGCGCGCCAGCAGCGCCGCCTGAAGCGGCCCCTGCACCAACACGTCGTCATAGCCCTCGACCGAGCGAGCCCACTCCTTGTCGTAATGGATGCGGTGGCCGTTGTAGGTGGCCGCGCTGAAGAAGAACATCTGGGTTTCGTCGACGGTAACGGTGAGCCTGGGGATCTGGTCACCGACCGTGACGTCGTCATAGAACAGGGGGGCCACGGTACTCCTAGGGGCGGGCAATCATCGACGTGGACGCTTCGGCAACCAGCTCACGATGCTGGTTGTGGTACACCGTGTGCCAGGTGACCAGAACGAACGGTCCTGAGCGCCCGTGCTTTTCGACGATCGACTCGATGGTGCGCACCATCTCGATTTCGTCGCGGTGATAGGCCGGCAGATGGAACGTGAAGCTTTCACCCCCGGCCATTCGCTTGGGGGCGCGGGGAAACGCGAGGCTGCCCGACACCGCGCCGGAGGACCCGTCGGGCCGCAGCGCTTCGAGGTGTGTGACCCCGAGGAGGGCGTACTGCAGATAGAGCGGCGGACAGGTGACGTCGCGAAAGCCGTTGGCCCGGGCGTAGTCCGTGTCGAACCACAGCGGGTTGTGGTCACCGACGGCCGCCGCCCACCGTTGCCAGTCGCGCCGGTTCACCTCACCGGTCGCGGACGCGGCGACGGTGCCCACGCGCGACGCCGATTGCGGGTCGATCAGGGTGTCATCTGGGCTCATCTTCGTCCATCGTCCTTTGGTCGTCCATCGTCTTTTGGTCGTCCATCGTCTCCTCCAGCCACACCGCGGCGACGTCGGCCCCGCCGCCCACGGTCGAACCCCACCTCGCCCGTTCGCTCCACAAATGCAGGTCCGTCTCGGTCACGTAGCCCATGCCGCCGTGCAGTTGATGGGCGTCCAGCGTAATCAGCCGGGCCGCCTTCGCCGCGTGCATGCGCGCGATGGCCGTCTCCCTGGTGGCCGTGTGGCGGCGCGCTATCCAAAAAACCGCCGAGTGCGCGGCCAATCGCGCTGCGGCCAAGGCGATGTGCATGTTGGCGATCAGGTGCTGGGCCGCCTGGAACGAGGCGATCGGCCGACCGAACTGATGGCGCAACTTGGTGTATTCGACGGTGCGGTCGATGACGGCTTGCCCCACTCCGACCAGGTCGAGCGACCCCAACGCCACGGCCGCATTGGCCACTCGCCGGAGCGCCGACGGGTCGACGCCAGAATCATGGTTACCGAGCAGCGCTTCGGCGCCGACAACGACGCCGTCGAACCGCACGGCGCACGCCCGGTGCCCGCCCGCCATGTCCAGCGGTTCCATGGTCAATCCGGCCGCGTGGGCGTCGACGAGGAAAACCGGCGTATCCGCACGGGTCGTGGCTGACACCACGAGGATGTCGGCGACATCGGCATCGGCGACGTAGTCGACGGTTCCGTTGAGCCGCCACCCCGTCGAGACGCGGTCGGCACGCAAGACGGGCGAGACGACCGCGGCGTCGCGGGCGCTCCACAACGCCGTGGTGCCGCGAATGCTCCCGGTTGCCAATGGTGGCAGCCACGCGGACTTGGCGTCCCGGGTGGCGAGCTGGTCGATCGCCAGGGCGGCGTAGACGGTGCTGTGCACGGTCGTCGGGCACAGGGCGCGGCCGGCCTCGAGGTGGAAGACGGCGAGATCGTCGAGCGAGCCGCCCGAGCCGCCGTACTCCTCGGCGACGGCGAGCCCGAATACCCCCGCGTCGGCGAGCGCCTTCCACAGGGTGGGCGTGCTCCGGTCGGCCCCGGGTTCGTTCAGCGCACGCACCAAACTCACCGGGCTTTCTGCTTTCAGCAGCGCGCGCAGCGTCGAGGCGTACTCGCGCTGCTCGGCGGTGAGTATCGCTTTCACGAGTCAACGTCCATACGAGGGCATTCCGTGGCCGCGCTGGGCGATGATGTCACGAAGGACCTCGTTGGCGCCTCCGCCGAACCGCATCAAGGGGGCGGACCGGTACAGCCGCTCGAACTTGCCGGCGAGCGGCGCCTGGGGGCTGCGATGCGCGAGCAGGCCGTCCGGGCCCAGCAGGTCGAGCGCCAGATCGGCGATGCGCTGGCGCAGTTCACTGGTGAAGACCTTCTCGACACTGACCTGCACGGTCGGGATCACGCCGCTGTCCAGGATCGACGCGGCCTCGTAGCCCATGAGAGTTGCCACCGCCACGTCGGCTTCGGCCTGCGCGAGCCGGCGGCGTAGCGCCGGGCTGTCGGCGGGCACGCTGCGGTCCCGGCGGGGCTGTCGGGCGAGTTCGCGTAACTCGTCGACGGCGCGGCGAAGATCCCCCGCGTTGGTCAGCGCACCGCGCTCGAGATCCAGTGCGCCGGTGATGTAGGTCCAGCCGCGGTTGACCTCGCCGATCAGGTTGGTCACGGGGACGCGCACGTCGTGAAAGTGCACCTCGTTGGTGCGATAGCCCGACCACGCGTAGAGCGGGCGGATTTCGACGCCGGGGCTGTCGATGGGGACGATGATGACCGAGATGCCACGATGACGGGCGCCTTTCGGATCGGTGCGGACGCACAGCCACTCGTGGGTGGCGCGCTGCGCCCCGCTGTTCCAGATCTTGGTGCCGTTGATCACCCACCGATCGCCGTCAAGGATTGCGCTGGTGCGCAGGCTGGCCAGATCCGTTCCCGCATCGGGCTCGGAATAGCCTACGGCACAGATCATCTCGCCCTTGGCGATGAGCGGCAGCCATTCGGTTCTGTTCTGTTCGGTGCCGTGGCGCATGATCATCGGGGCCACCGACGTGACCGTCAGGTCGGGTCCGGGCACACCCCAGTATTCGAATTCGGTCATCAGCAGGTGCAGATGCACCGCGCTCAGTCCGAGGCCACCGTACTCGCGGGGCCAGTTCAGCCCGAACCAGCCTCTGTCGCCGATTTTGCGACGAAACCGCGCCACCTCGCCGCCCGCGAACTCCAGATCGTATTCGGCGAGTTCCGCCTTGAGCTCGGGGGTGACGTTGTCGTGGAGGAACTCGCGGACCTCGGTCAGCCATGCGCGCTGCCCGGCGTCGAGTTCAAAATCCATTCCGTCCCCTTCGCCTTTTCATCAGGCTGCGTCAGCGTAACGCTAAGGCGAAATTCAGGCTTCCGCTATTTCGCCGTCGCGTTACGCTCGGCTGCCCTCGTGTAGCGCTTCTGGTGCGAGTTCCCGCATACGCTAACGCCCGTCAATGACGGGCGTCAGCAAAGGGTTATAGGTTCGGTACCGTGCCCTCGACCACGTCGGCCCCGGAAGCAGCTCCCCCGGCTGTAAGCGCCAGGGATGCGCAACGGCTTCAGACGCGGGCCCGCTTGTTCGACGCCGCGGTCGCCGAGATCGGCCGATCGGGGCTGGCGGGAACGGACGTCGCAACGATCGCCGCAGCGGTCGGGGTGGCACGTGGGACGTTCTACTTTCACTTCCCGACCAAGGAGCACGTGCTGGTCGAGTTGGAACGCGCCGAGGAAACCCGGATCGTCGGAAAACTCACTTGTCAGACAACCCGGCGTGACGATTTGCTGTCACTGCTCAAGCTTCTGGTGCGTGAGGTGCTTGACGCCGAGCGGCGGATGGGCCCGGTTATCTTCCGGGACATGCTGGGGTTGCACTTCGTGGCGACAAGACCGGTCGTGGACGAGTTGGGAACATCCGCTGGCCGGGTTCGTCACAGCAGCGATCACCGATGCCCAAATTGCACAACGGGTCTCCCGGAATCTCGATGCGGGCGAACTCGGGGTGATCTTCTTGACCGGGTTCATTGCGTTACTGGTTACTGTCGGACCGGCGTCGCCGGCACGGGCCACGCTGCTGGATCGGTATGTGAAAACCATCGTCCGAGGAATGGAGGAACCCTGAGCCGCACGGGGGTCGAGGGCTATCGGGATTACCTAGCGGATCGCGATGGGGATGCCGACCTCCTGCACCGCCGACTCGCCAACCGCGAGGAATTCTTCGGCACCTTCGGCCAGTTCATCGAGACACAGGTCGACGGCATGTCGCCCGAGATGCGCGAGGCCTACGAGTTCACCCGGGAACTGCGCGGGCTGGTGCCCGGCCCTCACAAGATCTGGCCAGCCAACCCCAGATTGTCCAAGACCATCGTGCCGACCGGCGCGTACTTCCAGCGCGAGTCAACGTTGACCAAGGCCGAGAGCGAGATCGCAACCAATATCGTCAACGGCCGGTGGCGCAGCGCGTACGCCAATTACGAGCACGAGATCATCGGCGAGCGCGACGGCCACCTGGACCCGCGACACGTCGAGGCGTTGATCGCAGGGCTGCCAACGTCATTCGACGACCCACGACAGCAGGTGGTACACGAGCTGGCGTCGGCGTTGGTGGCCGCGCGCATCGTCCCGCTGGGCCTGTACCGCCGTGCCCGCGAGCTGCTTGGTGACGCGGGGATCGTCGACGTCGCGGTGCTGCTGGGCTGGTTCACCATGGTCTGTATGACACTGAACTCCTTCGATGTTCCGGCCAACGCAGAGGGATTTGATCAGTAATCATGGCCCTTGCTCCGCTGCCCACCGTCACGTTGACTCCGGTCGCCTTTCCCGCGGTGGTTCTTCCCGGAGAACCTCGCCGTGCGCGCAGACGAGTCCATCCTCATCACCGAGCTCGTGCAACAGAGACTGTGGTGGGTCCCGCCCGCCGACCCCGGTGTCGTGGTCGAACCGGTCCTGGTGCACACCTTCGAGCACCCGCCCACCGGCATCGCCGAGGTCGCCCCCGACGTGTTCATCATCAGCCTCACCGAGGGCTACACCACCCACGAATCACATCTAGCGCAAATCGATTTCACCGGGTGGACACCGGGTGTGCCGGTTTCGCCGGAGGTCATCTGCTCCTTTGACGATCCCGTCCGCGCCCTCAACGGCAGCTGCCTGCTCGGGCCGAACGTGTTGGCGATCGCCGACTGCTTCGCCGGACTCATCTGGCGTGTCGACCTAGCCGACGACACCCGCGGCGCCACGGCCCGGGTGTGGCTTGCGGACGACACCATGGCGTTCGACCCCGACAGCGGCGTGCCTCCCCCACCGCAACCCGGTGTCAATGGCGTGCGCTACGGCGAGCAGACCGGCTACCTGTACTACACCTCGACCGCGCAGAAGGTGTTCATGCGCGTCCCCGTCGATGTGGCTACCCTGGATCCGGCCGGGCCGGTGCAGTTCGTCGCCGCCATCGACAACGCCGACGACTTCTGCCTCGACGAGGAGGCCGGATTCGCTTACGTCACAAGGCATCGCGCCAACACGATCGACCGCGTACCGCTGGCGCCGCGGCACGGCAGCGAGGTCCGCCACATCGCCGGCGACCCGTTCGACGACACCCTCGTCGGGCCGTCCAGCGCCGCGTGGGGACGCGGATCCGACGATCACGGCCGCGTCGCCTACGTCACAACCGACGGCGGCACCACCGCTCCCCCCGACGGCGTCGTCCGCCCGGCTGCGCTGCTGCGCGTCGGATTGGACTATCCCGACGAGTCATGAAGCGGCCCGGCCGGGTCGTCGCCGCCAGTGCCGCATCCGTCGAAAGGGTACGTCGTCATTCGCCTACGCCCGCGGGGCGGCCCAACTGTAAAAACCCTGTCAAACTCCCGTTAACACGCCTCCGGGCCGTCGCGGACAGGTGGCCGGGCTGGGAAGATCTCGGTATTCGGTTCTCGCTCGTAGGGAGGGACTCATGCCCACCGTTGAGACGCGCCTGCGCCAGCAGTTGCGCGACTGCGCCATCGAGTTACGGCAACTCGCTTACACCCTGCCAAATGGGGTGGGCGAGCATGGTCTCCTGCAATTGTCGGATCGCATGCGCGCCGCCGCCGACGAGGCGGTGCGCAAAGGGGCCTAGCACGTATCAGCCGCCCTTGAGTCGGATCTTCCAGCGCACGAAGCAGAGATAGATCAAGCTCAGCGCCACCAACATGCCCATGTCGAACCACCAGGCGCTGGCCGTGTGACGCCAGTGCGAATCCTGCGGGAGCGACGGGCTTTTGCCTTCCAGGCTGAGCAGGTCGATGGTGGAGGCTGATGCCGCGAAACCCCACCGCGCCGGGGTGGCCCAGGACATCTGGTCGAGCCCGATGCGCGCGGTGACGGGGATCATGCCGCCTGAGAACACCAGCTGCGACATCACCGCCACCACCAGCAGGGGCATGATCTGCTCGTTGGACTTGGCGATGGCCGACAACGCCAAGCCCAGCATCGCCGACGCGACGGTGGTCATTGCGATGTCGGCGAACAGTTCCAGGCCGGGACTGCCCAGCGCCACCGCCCCCCGGGTCGGGCCGCCCTTGCCGAGAATCGCGATCCCGGTCACGATCGCCGACTGGATGACCGCGAACACGGTGTATACGCAAACCTTCGCCAACAGGTACGCCGAGGTGGACAGGCCGACCGCCTGTTCCCGCAGGAAGATCTGGCGCTCACCGATCAGGTCGCGGATGGTCAGCGCGGTCCCCATGAAAACCGCGCCGACGTTGAGCAGCACCAAAATCTGCCCCGGCTCGGTGGGCGCCTTGCCCATCGGGTTGGGCACGCCGAAGCCCACATCGCCGGGAACCGACATCGACAGCGACCCCATGATGAAGGGCAACACCGCCAGGAAGATGAAGTAGCCCCGGTCGGAGATGATCAACCGGACCTGGCGCCGGGCAATCGTCGAGAACTGCCGGAACAGGCTGGTGTGCGACGGATCGCCCAGCTCGGCGGGTTGCTCCGCCGGCGGCGGCGGCGGGGGCGGACCCGTCCGCGCCAGGTATCGCGCCTTGGCGCCGTCGGGGTCGCCCGCGACCGTGCTGAAGATGTCGGCCCAGTTGGTCGTCCCCATGGTTGGACCGATCTGGCCCGGCGGCCCGCAGAACGCGGTTTTTCCACCGGGGGCCAGCAGCAGCACCTGGTCACAGACGTCCAGGTAGGTCAGCGAGTGGGTGACCACGAGCACCACCCGGCCTGCGTCGGCCAGCTGCCGCAGCATCGTCATGACCTGGCGGTCCAGCGCGGGGTCCAGGCCGGATGTCGGCTCGTCGAGGATCAGCAGCGACGGCCCGGTCAGCAGCTCCAGCGCCAGGGAAGCGCGCTTGCGCTGACCGCCGGAGAGCTTATCGACCCGGGTGTGCAGGTGCTGGGACATCTCGAGCTCCTCGAGCACCCGGGCCACCACCTGTTCGCGGTCATCCTTCGTGGTGTCCGGTGGCAGCCGCAGCTCGGCGGCATACATCAACGCCTGCTGCACGGTCAGCTGACCGTGCACCACGTCGTCCTGCGGGACCATCCCGATCCTGCTGCGCAGCGACGCATACTCGGCATGGACGTTGTGGCCCTCGAACGAAACCGCGCCCGTGGTCGGGTGCGTGTACCCGGCCACCAGGCGCGCGAAAGTCGACTTTCCGGCCCCCGACGGACCGATGACCGCGGTTAGCGTTCCGGGTTGCGCGCCCAGCGAGATGTCGTCCAGCAGCGTCTTGTTGTTCTCGATCGTCCACGTCACCCCGCGCACATCGAGGCCGCCGGTGCGCGTCGCGGTCGCGGTGTCGTCGCGGCGCACCAGTGTGCCGCCCGCGAAGACGAGGTCGATGTTGCCGATGGTGACGACGTCGCCGTCGCGCAGCACGGCGACCTCCACCCGCGATCCATTGACGAAGGTGCCGTTGATGCTGCGGTTGTCATGGATCTCGGTGCCGTGGGCCGTCGGGATCAGGGTGGCGTGGTGGCGCGATGCCAACACCTCGGGGATGACGATGTCGTTGTCGTTGGCCCGGCCGATCTTGATCGCGCCCGGTGTCGACTCCGCGGCCGCTCTTCCCGGCCGCAGGATCTTCATCATCGATGTCGCGATGTTGGACCCGTCACCGCCGACGCGGCTGGTCTCGGGCCCGGCCGCCGGCTCTGCTGCCGGGGCCGGCGGCACGTGCATCGGTGGCGCCCGGTAGATCTGCGGCGCGTGCTGCGGACCGCTGGGCGGGGGGGCCGCGTGCCCGCCGGTCGGGTATCGGGGCTGCGGGCCGGACGGCGGTGTCGGCACCGGTCCGCTGGGCGGATGGCTCACGTGCGGTCCGCTGGGCGGATGCGACGGCTGGCGGAAGGTTCCCGTCGACTGCGGCGCAGGTTGCGCGGGCCAATGCGGGGCCTGCGGCGGCTGCCCATGTGGCACCTGCGCGCTCGGCCCGCTGGGCGGGTTGACGATCGGGATCGACGTCGTCAACGGGGGCCGCCCGGCCGAGCCCTGGTGGCGGCCCACCTCGAAGCTCACCGCCGGGCCGTCCGGATTGCCGATGTTGACCCGCAGTCCGTCGTGGATTTCGACGACCGGCACGCGGCGGTTGTTGACGTACAGGCCGTTGAGGCTTCCATTGTCGATCGCGAGCCATCGGCCCTGGTCAAATCGCACGATGAGGTGCGTCCGGGAGATCAGGGGGTGCGCGACGCGGACGTCAGCGCGGAGGTCGCGCCCGATGACCACGTCGTTGCCCGCCGCGAAGGTGCGCTCGGATCCCTCATACCGCACGGTCAGCACAGGGGGGGCTGGTCGGCTCACGAGGATCAACTGTATCGGCCGGACCGCCAAATGGGGGCTAGGGAAATGGGCTCAGTCGGATCGGTTGTCTCGATCCGGAACCCTCCGGAACCCTCCGGAACCCGAGGACCCGACCGTCAGGGCCGACGGCGCGTCACCTCGCGGTGGCCGTCGACCCGGCGGGCGTCGAAAGACGCTGCGGCACCCACGCTTCGGTGCGGCCCGTCAGACCGCCGCGGCGGTGAGCCGGCGCCACGGCGCGGTGTCACCCGCAACGGTGACCTGTTTGATGAAGTCGCCGATGTAGCGAATCGCCCGCCCGCCTTCGGGCAACACATCGGCCGCCAACGGGAAGTCATGGTTCTGCTTGTCCCAAAGATGCAGATCACAGCGGACTCGGCTGGCCTCCAGCCGTTCCGCCATCAGTTCAGCGTCCGGCAGCAGCAACTCGTCGGAGCTGGCATGGATGGTCACCGGCGGCAACGCGGACAGATCGGCGTCCACCGGTGATACGACACGGCCCTCGCGGTCTCCCCCGTCGCCCGGCAAGTGGGCCTCGCTGAGGTATTGCGCGAACATCGACAACGCGCCGCGGGTGAACATGGAGCACTTTCTTGCGTTGCGGTGCTTGAGTTTTCGGGTCGGATCGGCGTCCGTGAACGGGAGATCGCAGCAACTCCGGCCGGCTTGACGACCCGGGCCCCAATCGCCGCCAGCGTGGTCATGAACGCGAGATAGCCGCCGGCCGAGTCGCCGGCGACGACGACTCGGTCACCGTCGTGGCCGAGGTTTTGCAGCCAGCGCGGGCCGCTCAGGCCGTCTTCGATCGCGTCCGCTATCTGATGCGACGGCAGCTTTCGGTACCCGACGGTGAGCACGGCGGCGTCGGCCTCTTGCGACAGCCGGATCACCAACGAACGGTGAGTATTGAGGCCGCACGTCAAAAACGCACCACCGTGCAGGTGGAGGATGGCTCGATTCGTGGATGCGCCCGGCGCGCGAACCCACTCGGCGGCGCAGTTGTCGAGGCTTATCGGCTCGATGCGTGCCGAGGAGCCGAAGCGCGGGAACAAACCCGCAAACCCATCCACATATTGCAGAGGCCAGTGCAGATTGGGCTGAAAGGCCCACTCCCGCACGGCGTTCTTGACGATCAGCCGGCTGGCCATCGACACGGCAACCGACTGCGGGCTGTGGCGATGGTGAATCCGCCGCGTCATTGCCTGGCTGGGCAACAATTGGTACGGATCTGTCGTCATCTTGGCATCAGCTCCTAAGTCGGGACCGGGTACCCGCTCGCGAGATCGGAAACCGGCGGGTACATCCGCGGGCAAATGTCGTGTTGATCACGTTTGCGAACCGCTGGGTGGGGTGCCAAGCGCCCGTTTCCCGCGGTGGCTCAAGATATGGGCATGGACGCCGCAATCACCGGTCCGCTGCTGGTCGATCGGGTTGCGGTGGTGACGGGGGGTGGTGGCGGTATCGGCGCGGCCACCGCCCGCTTGTTCGCTGCGCACGGCGCCCGGGTGGTCATTGCGGACATCGATCCCGAGCTGGCTCGACGGACGGCGGCGGACATCACGGACGCCGGCGGATCGGCCGTCGTGCGCGTCACCGATGTCCGTGCCGCCGACCAGGTCGCCGGCTTGGCGCGATCGGTGCTGGATCGCCATGGCCGGGTGGACGTGCTGGTCAACAATGTGGGCCACTGGCTGCGCCACCCCGGCGACTTCGTCGACACCGACCCGCAACTGTGGGACGAGCTCTACCGGATCAACCTGCACCACGTCTTTTCGGTCACCCACGCATTCCTGCCCGCGATGATCGGCCAGCGCGCCGGTGCGATCGTGAACGTCTCGTCGGTCGAAGGGTGGCGCGGCTATCCGGAGGATCCGGTCTATGCCGCATTCAAGGCGGCCGTTATCCACTTCACCCGCAGCCTCGCTGTCCAGGTGGGCCGCGACGGTGTGCGGGTCAATGGCATAGGCCCCGACGTCACCGAATCCCTGCAGGTCCCCTATTCGCAGTGGCTGTCGGCCGAGGAGCAGACGCAGTGGCCGCAATGGGTCCCGGTCGGCCGGATGGGGCAGCCCGAGGACCAGGCCCGGGTGATCTTGTTCCTGGCCTCCGACCTGGCGGCGTTCGTCACCGGCCACACCATCCCGACCGACGGCGGCACCGGCGCGGCGGGCGGTTGGTTCCGCTCGTCGCGCCGGCCGGACCGGCAGTGGACGAATCGGCCCATCGCGCCCTGATCGTCAGGCGTACCCCAACGCCGCGTTCTCGGCGCGGATTCGTACGGTGAGCACCAAGGCATTGGCGGCGCTGAAGACGATGGCCGTCAGCCACGCGGAGTGGATCATCGGGAGCGCCGCCACCTCGGCCGCGACCGCCGTGTAGTTGGGGTGACGCAACCACCGGTACAGACCTTCGCGTACCAGCGGCGCGCCCGGAATGACGATGAGCCGCGGGTTCCAGCGCTTGCCCAGCGCGGCAACGCAGCGCCAGCGGACGACGGTGCTCAGCACGACGACGGCGAGCATCGTCCATCCAAGCCAGGGAATGAACGGCCTGCGCAACGCCCAGACTTCCACGACGCACGAAACCAGCAGCAGCGCATGCATGCTGACCATCGCCGGGTAGTGATCGCGCCCGAACTCTTTGCCGCCGTGAGCGATCGACCACCGGGCATTTCGCTGGGCGACGACGAGCTCGACGAGCCGTTCGGCGCCGACGGCGAGGATGAACAGGTAGTAGTACATGGTTTCACCTCACCACTGCAGCAGCAGCAGTTCGAAGCTGAAGCCCGGGCCCATCGCGAGCATCACCCCGAAGTCTCCCTCGGAGGGCGGTGCGGCGACGGTTCGGCGCAGCACGTCGAGCACGGACGCCGACGAGATGTTCCCGTTGTCCCGCATGGAGTTTCGGCTGTGTGCCAAGGCTTCCGGTGGCAGGCCGAGCGTGTTCTCGATCGAATCGAGCACCTTCGGCCCACCGGGATGGCATATCCACGCGGCGATGTCCCCGACGGACAGACCGTGGTCGGCCAGGAAGCTGTCGACCTCTCCGCGCAGGTGGCGGTCGGCCATCTTCGGGACGTCACGCGACATCACCAGCTGGAATCCGCTGGAACCTACGTTCCACCCCATGACGTCCACGGTCTCGGGAACCACGCGGCTGCGCGTCGCCAGAACCCGTGGTCCTTCAACCGCGTTGTCCTGCTGAGCGATTCGGTCCGCGCCCACTGCGACCACCGCGGCGGC
>Ga0116219_10001838_pt1 | contig 18941 bp, 16 predicted proteins | sample Sb_taG_4_FD_91019 | JGI IMG/M metagenome (GOLD analysis project Ga0116219, IMG submission 91019) | Peat soil microbial communities from Weissenstadt, Germany - Sb_50d_6_BS metaG | ecosystem: Environmental > Terrestrial > Soil > Wetlands > Peat | place: Germany: Weissenstadt | collected 2010-09-21
CAATAATGATGACGCCGTTCTCCTTCGAGTTCAGCCGGCTGAGCAGCGTGTTGAAGTACCAGTCGTTGGACGCACGCCGCCGTGTTTCCGACAACGCATCCTCTGGCTTCATGGGGTCGTCGAGAATGATGATGTCGGCGCCACGGCCGGTCAGCACGCCGCCGACGGACGTTGCCATGCGGAAGCCTTGCGCAATGGTCATGAAGTCATTCACGGAAAGCTTCTCTGGCGAAAGCACTGTCCGCGGGAACAGGCCCAGATAGAACGCACTGCTCATCAGCGTTCGGCAATCTCTCGCATGCTTATCGGCCAGATCCTGCCCATAGCTGGCACAAATGATCTGCTTCGATGGATCGTGGCCGAGCAGCCACGCCGGGTAGGCGACCGTCGCGGCATGCGACTTCAGCGTCCGCGGTGGGAGATTGATGATCTGTCGTTTCGTCTGGCCGGTGCGACACTTTTCGAGCGTTGCCGCGAGCAGATCAATGTATTGGCCCGGCACAAAATTCGCCTGTGGGTTTAGCTCATGGAACGTGCGCTCGATGAAGCTAGCGAAATCGTTCCGCAAGACCGCTTGATACTCCTCGAATGTGAACTGGATCGCGCTGCTCATTCTGACACCTTCCCATTGGGTTTCGTGTTCGCAGACTGGAGACTCGTCATCCGGCGGCGGAGATTCTCCAGGACCTGGCGGTCCAGATCGCCGATCTGAAGCGAACCGGTACCGGAATTGGCACTTTCTTCCGAGCGTTCGATGAGAGCGATAAATTCGCAGCCGGCACGCAGATCGCCCTGGATCGATTTGTTCGCAAACTGCAACACCGTGGCTTCGGCCTTCGTCACCGTGCGCGTGCCGCGAGAGCTATTGATGCGTACTTTCTGACGGGCCTCCCTGAGGACGATCCCGGCCAGGTTCTTCGAGCCCTTGGGTCGCCCCTTGGGGTTACCAGAATGTCCTTTCTGGAATCGGCCCTCGCTCGGTGGCTTACCGTAGCCAACCGTATACGGCGCGTTTTCATCAGCCATGGTGCACCTCCTGTTCGGCTGCAATCTCGTCAAACCGCTTTCCCGTGGTTGCGTGGATCGCCGCTTCGCCGGTGTATTTCTGCCAGCGGCGGATGGCGACATCTATATATAGGGGGTCAATCTCGATCGCGCAGCAGATGCGGCCCACGCGCTCGGCCGCCATCAGCGTCGTTCCCGAGCCCAGAAATGCGTCGAGAACAACCTCGCCGCGCGCGGAGCAGTCAAGAATGGCGTCGGCCACCATGGCGATGGGTTTGACCGTCGGGTGCAGGGCCAGGAGATTACCTTCCTCGCTCTGCTTCGAGAGGGTCTGGATTCCTGGGTACTGCCAGACGTTGGTCCGGTTGCGGCCGAATTGGCCAAGTTGAACATTGTTCCGGTGAGGGCCTTTGCCTTTGCGGAAGACCAGGACTAATTCGTGCTGGGAGCGGTAGAAGCTTCCCATGCCGCCCGAGTTCTTGACCCACACGCACAGGTTGAGGAACTCGTGATAGTTCTGCTTCCCAGCGGAGAGAAGTTCTCCGAGATGCCTCCAATCGATACAGACATAGTGGACGGAGTGGTTGGCGCTGAAGTCGCACAGCAACTTCAGACTCGTTATCAAGAAAGCTACGAACTCAGCCTCGCTCATCTCCCCCGAAGCCATTGCGAACTCGCGGTGCCGGATCGCGCCGTTCCCTGTCGCGTGGCCGTCGATCCGCACATTGAACGGCGGATCGGTAAAGACCATGGCCGCGCGGCGGCTGCCGAGCAATTCACGATAGGTCGTCTCGCGGAGCGAGTTCCCACAGATCACCCGGTGTTTGTCCAGAAGCCAGAGATCGCCTGGTTTCGTGACCGGCTCATGGTCGAATGCCGGCTCAGGCACTTCGTCCTCCTTGGATGCGGTGCCTCTCGCCTCCTCGAGGATCACGTCAATCTCCGCAACCTCAAATCCGGTGGTCGCGATGTCGAAGTCAAGGCAATCGAGCGCAAGGAGCTCTTGGAATTCAATCGCGAGAATCTCTTTATCCCAGCCGGCATTCTCGGCCAGCTTGTTATCGGCAATCACATAGGCGCGAATCTGTTCCTTCGTGAGCCGGTCGAGCCGGATGGTCGGAACCTCCTCGATCCCGAGACGCTTCGCTGCCTCCGCCCGGCCGTTGCCGGCGACTATTTGGCCGCTGGCGTCGACCAGGATCGGGTTTGTGAAACCAAACACGCGAATGCTCTCGGCGATCTGGCGGATTTGGCGTTTCGAGTGGGTGCGGGCGTTGCGTGGATAGCGACTTAGCGCGCTAAGTGGTTTATACTCAACGAATAAGAACCGATGTTGCTCCTCTGACCGTCCATCAATTGACCTGTCCATTCGGTCACCTCAGCTTGAGTCTGCTGAAGCTGTGATCGAAGATCAATATGATATAAAAAGTACGAAATGATCTGATTTATACTTAGGTAATATAAGAACAAACAGGAAATCGAAGAAGCGCCTGATTTTTGCACCTGAGCCGAAGCAAGGCATTTTGAAGTTTGTTGCGAATTTGAATTTTCGCGATGTCCGCCAGAAAGCCTTCCGCGACAAAAAGACACATACTCCAACTGTCGCCTACGCTCCATTTAGCTCGGAACTGCGACGCATGGTTGGCCTTTGGCAGGCGTCAAAGAGCAACCTAAGGACACTGTTTGAAACCGACCGAGAGCTGGCGAGAGAGCTGCACATTTTTCGGGTGCAGCTTATCGCTGATCATGAAGGCACTCCTCGGCTGAGTATCTTAACCGCTCCCCAGGGAGACGGCGTACCAACCCCACATACCGTGGCGCTAGCGCTGTTTCTGGATTTCCTGCTCAACCCGGAGCGTGATTCACTTGGTGGCCCCTGCAAGGAGTGCGACAAGTACTATTGGAAGCCAACCAGGCGCCGGGTCACGTTCTGTTCGCCCGAATGCGGTGCAAAGTTCACATCGCGCAAGGCGAATGATGATCGGTATCAGAGGGAACGTGAAGACAAAATTGCGCAAGCTAAGCGTGGACTCCGGAATTGGTCGAAAACAAACACGGATGAGGACTGGAGAGAGTACGTCCACCGAACTGAATTCATTAGCAAAAACTTTCTCACGCGTGCCGAAGCACGCAACGAATTCATTGTGCCGAAGCAAACAGTTTCCGCACAAATGCGGCGGCATTGAGTCCACGATTCAAGGTCGTGAGCTGTAAAGACATGGAGGCAGCATTGGAGGCTTGGGACCGCGACGAACTTTACCGCGAAATCTGGCAGCAGCCGATGTTGAAGCTGGCTCCCAAGTACGGGAATTCGTCATTAATGCTTGGGAAGGTGTGTCGCAAGCTGTGGATCCCGGTGCCTGGGCGAGGATATTGGGCTCCAAAGGAGAGCGGCAAGCCTGTCAGTCGCAAGCCGCTGGAACTGGACCCGAAGCAATCCATCGGGATCATCAGCACGGCCTGAGCCTCGGCCAGCTCGCCAAGGCCCATCGCATCTCACGCGCTACCGTGCATCGTGTGCTTCAAGCGCACGCGCCGCCAGATCAGCAGCAGGTCGCCTGAGCCCTGTTCCAAAAGGGTGCTGAAAACCTCTCTCGCAAACCTCACAAAACAAAAGGCCGGATCTCACCGATCCGGCTGTGTCAAAAGGTAAACGTTGAGAAACACATCGGTTCGGTTGTCAATCAAGATGTGATTCAGAGAAACGGTGACTTCGGCCGATCTTGCTATCGGGATGAGATTTGATGCTCTGCTTTGGGATCGGCGGTGAGAATCGGGCGCGTTTCGTCGAAACTCCCCTCAGCGAATGAGTTGTTCTAAGTCACACCGCAATCAGCAGGTTGCGGAGGATCGGCACACGGAGCGGGTGCCATGGACTCGTCGAAGGCCGTGGACTTATAGAAGCAGGCGGGTCGCGTTGGATGGACTCAGTCATCGCGGATTGAATTTACGTCAACTTCGCGTCAAAAGAAAAATCCAACTCTTGAAGAGCCTTCTCGATCTTGACATATACTCTAGGGGAGTATATTACTCTTCATAAGAGGTCAGCTTGTCCCACACCAGCAAGAACAAGGAACAGATGTTGGGCCGGGTCCGCCGCATCAAGGGCCAGGTCGAAGCGATTGAAAGAGCTCTCTCAGGAGAAGAGAACGAATGCGAAGAGATCCTGCAGCTCGTCGCTTCCTGCCGTGGGGCACTGAATGGATTGATGGCGGAACTAATCGAGGGCCAGTTGCGATATCACGTCCTCGTGCCCGGCCGGAAGGCCCTGCCCTCACAATTGGAGGCCGCTGACGACCTCATTGCCGTGGTAAAGCGCTATTTGAAGTGATCGACTTTCCGTGTCCCGAGATTCCCCTTAGGAGACGCTCATGAACCCAGTTGCAGAACGTCTGAGTAAGTCTCACGCGCCCGAACACTCGATGGCGCACTCGCGCGATGCAGACCAGACGCACGAAATCGATCACGATGATCATGACGAACAAGGCCACGAACACGGCTTTGAATGGCTCGAGGTTGCACGTGTCGCGTTTGTTGTGCTGGCCGCCGCTGCGGTGTGGTTCCATCTGTGGGAGCCATTCCATAGAGTTAGCGTCATCGGGCTTGCCGCCACGCTGATCGGTGGATATCCCATCTTCAAAGAAGCATTCGAGAACATCGTTGAACGCCGGATGACGATGGAGTTGTCGATGACCATCGCGCTGGTCTCCGCCTTGGCAATCGGTGAGTTCTTTACGGCTCTGGTCATCACCGCGTTCGTCCTTGCAGCCGAAATCCTAGAAGGCCTGACGGTCGGACGCGGAAGACGCGCGATTCAGGACATGCTTGACTTTCTGCCTCAAAGGGCAAGCGTGCTACGGAACGGCGACTTCGTGGAAGTCGAAACTCAAAGCATTACTCCAGGCGAAGTTGTATTGATTCGCCCAGGAAGCCATATACCGGTCGATGGTCAGGTTGTAAACGGTCATTCGTTTGTGGAACAAGCCGCCATCACCGGCGAGCCAATGCCAAGCGAGAAGACATCCGGCAGCGAGGTCTACGCGGGCACCATGAATCAAGCCGGTACGCTGCAGGTCCGCGCCACCCGTTTAGGCAAAGAAACCACTTTTGGCAAGATCATCGAAGCGGTCGAGCGGGCCGAACACTCGCGCGCTCCGATCCAGAAGATGGCTGATAGACTTGCCGGATACTTGGTTTACTTCGCGCTCGGAGCGGCGGTACTGACCTTCCTCATCACTCATAACATTCGGTCTACAATCTCCGTCATCATTGTGGCCGGCGCTTGCGGCATCGCCGCCGGCACTCCGCTCGCGATCCTCAGGGCCATTGGGCAGGCCGCACGACAAGGAGCCATCATCAAGGGCGGGATCTACCTGGAGGCGCTGGGCCAGCTCAATACAGTCTTTTTTGATAAGACCGGCACGCTCACGTTTGGTACGCCAACAGTTACGGCGGTCGAGGCCTCGCCGGGAAACACCCGTGAGACTTTGCTTGCTGCGGCCGCGAGTGCCGAGCGTGCTTCAGAGCATCCGTTAGGAAAAGCGATCGTAGGTTACGCCAACGAACACCAAATCGCGACGAAGGAACCAGTCAACTTCCGATACGAGATCGGACGTGGCATCTCGGCAAACGTTGGCGGCCAACTCGTTTTGGCCGGCAATCGCAATTTTCTCGAATCTGCCGGTATTGTGGTGGCCCCAGATCACGAAACAAACGGAACTAAGGTGCATGTAGCGCGCGGTGGACAGTATGCCGGATTCATCTCAATTGACGATAGGATTCGCGACGGGTCTGCCGCCGCAGTGCGCGCCCTCGAAAAGATGAAGATCCAAGTCATCCTGCTTACCGGTGACACGAGCGCTGCTGCCGAAGCGGCAGCAACTGAACTCGGTATCTTTCACTTCCACGGAGATCTTTTGCCTGAAGAAAAGACAGCGGAGATCGCTGCGCATGCTCGCCGCGGAGAAGTTGTCGCAATGCTTGGGGACGGCATCAACGACGCGCCCGCGCTCAGCGAAGCCACAGTGGGCGTAGCCATGGGTGCGGGAACCGATGTCGCCCGCGAAAGTGCCGACGTCGTGCTGATCGGCAACGACCTCATGAAATTCGTTGAAACCGTTCGCGTCGCCAAAAACTGCCGCGATATCATCCTGCAGAATTTCTACGGCACCTTGGTTGTCGATACTATCGGCATCGGCTTGGCCGCTGCCGGATTTCTCAATCCGCTGCTCGCAGCGTTTATTCACGTTGCATCCGAGCTAACCTTCATCCTGAATTCAACGCGCCTTCTTCCACCCAAAGAGAGACGAGGAATCCCCAACGGTATGCACAGCGCAAAGCATGCCGGTCTCGACATGAGCATTGGCTAGGAGCAAGCAGATGCAAGTACAGCCATCCCTTGCGCCCACCCTTGAGACGATGGAGCGCGATTGCAGGCGATGCTTTTATGTTCACAGGCCGACACCAACACTTCTTCCTCAGGAATTTTTTGATTTTCCTTGACTATACCCTATCGGGGTATGGTAAATAAGGGTTATAGGGAAATCGCTTCTTTGCGGGTAAACAATGACCACCGAATGCTCGACGGATGAACACAGAAGAATGCATCTGTGCGGGTAGCGAAACGTCAACTCGACGTCACCGCGATGACCCCCTTGTAAGTGGTTTGGATATTGTGAACAGGAGAATTGCCATGTCCTCGCATGGGCGGGAAAAAGTGAAACTGCTTCAGCGAGTGCGCAAGCTGCGCGGCCAATTGGATGCAGTTGAACGGGCGCTGAATGCCGACGAAGATTGCGGTGATCAACTTATGCAATTGGCCGCGGTGCGCGGCGGCGTCAACAGCCTGATGGGTGAGGTGCTGGAAGATCATATTCGTTTCCACCTCACGCTCGGGTCCAAGGAACAGCTTACTCCAGAACTGGCCGAGGACCTGATCGACCTGGTGCGTACCTATCTGAAGTGACGGTGGCACTTTCAGCTTTCCTTTGGAGCGGCTCGAATCTCTCAAATCCAGAATCGGATGTTCTGTTTTCCCTGCATCGTCGAGAGAACCGACCTGGGATATATGTTCGGATTCACTCAGACAACCGTTTTCCGCAGCCAAGATCATTTGGCCGCGAAAGCTCATATTCACTCCGGATTCGATCTTACGGTCCTCATCGTGTCCTCGCTGAAAGGGTGTTCGTGGCTAAGATCCGAATTCAAATAAAGGATGCAGAGTGCTAGCAGGAACAAGAAGAGTAGAGCAATGCTCGTCCGTTCGCGCCAAGTCCACCGTATCTGGCGGAGCCGCCGCTTGCTGCCTCGATCGAAGGTGATGACACGCATGGAGCCGTCCTTGCGGGCCAGTTGGAGGGAGTCCGAACGGAGTCACTCTTTCTGGCCCTCTGGGATTGCTTACCCAATCAGAAGTTCAGCGTGATCTTCGCGGTCAGTGCCCGCGGAGTCACGTAGTGTGTTCCGCTGAATGTCGACAGGAAGTTGTAGAGCGCGTACTTGTTGGTGACGTTGATGGCCGTGAAGTCGAGGTTCGTCTTGTAGTGCTCCTTGCCAAAAATGTTGTTCTTTCCGAGAGTGACGTCGAACAGGTTGCGCGGTGCGATGCGAGGCGGGTTGTGGTCGTCGTTCTCGGTTCCCGGCGCCGGAATGCTGACCAGCTTCGACGAATACTTCGAAGGAGCGCACGATTGGAAACCTGCCGCGAGCGTGGCGGCCACTCCGTTGCAGGTGAGGCCAGCCTGCGCCTGCTGATCGAAGGTCAGGCCGCTCAGGTCCACGGGCGTAGTGGTATCAGAAGCAAAAGGCACAGAGCCCGCAACAAGGCCAGAGTCGTAGCGCCAGTTGAAGCCGCCCCAGAGGCCGTTCGCCCAACTGCCGTCGCGGGAGACCGTGTACTGGAGGTGGGTGGTCTGGTTGAATTTTTCGTCGTGGTCGATGCGGAACGGGTATCCGCTCTGTCCGACTGTCGCGCCGGCGCCGGCCGACTGCGGAGGGAAGAAGCGGGCAGCCACCGACGACATGACCGTGTAGGCGCTTATGCCGTGGAAATTCGGGACCTCGACATGCAGCGCATAGCCGGGGATTTTGGAGTTGTGCCAGTCGATGGGGAAAAAGATCGGGGTGTTACCCAGGATGCTGAAGTCGAAGGCGTTGTGGGTGTACTTCCAGATGTATTCGCCACCGAAAACCGCATATTTGCCCAGGGCCTGCTGCAAACTGGCGTGGAACTCGTTGCGGTAACCGGGGTCGAGGGTTCCGGATACGCCTGGACTGCATGCGAGCAGCGGATTCAGAACAGCATCCGAGCATCCGCTGCTGGAAAGGACCAGATTTTCGTTGAAGGGCGTCTCCAGCGTACGCGCGTAGGAAACAGCCATCACGGTGCCGGAAGGTTTGATGTTGTAGGCGATGCCGACGCGCGGTTCGGTCTGGTTGGCGTCAGTAAGGCCGTTGTAAAGGTCCTCGCGGAGACCCAGGTTGAAGTCCCAGTTCCCGGCCTTGATCTCGTCTTCAATGTAGAGGGCCAGTTCTTTTACGTCGGTGTGACCGAAAAAGTGATAAAAAGCGCCGCCGCGAGTGAGGTCGTAGGGCAGGAGAATCGGATCAAAAGTGCCTCCAACCGACGGATCATTGGATTCCAGGCCGGCGGAAGCGCACTGCGATGGATCGGTGAGTCCAGGTTGAGGGTTTCCGTCGGCGTCGACGCAAGGCGCATTATAGGTGGAATCAATCACGCCGAGGTTATCGTGTTCGCGCAGAAAGGTGTGCTCGTATTGCGCGCCGATCTTGAGGTTATTGACGCCCTTGACGTAGGAGTAGTCGGCATGGACGCCGGCGTTGGTCAGCGTGCGGTACTGGGCGATCGACGAAGTTTGGATTGGACCGAGATCCGCAAGCGGATTGCCGCTGGGATAGTAGCCGTATCCGTCTCTTCTGAGGAAGGCGCCCAGGTTGAAGACCGAATCGTTACTGATGATGTGGGTGTAGGTGGGCGCGACGTCATAAGTATTGATCTTGGAGAGCTGATCGGTATTGCCCACATTGGCGAGAATTGGGCTTGCGCTTGTGCCTCCACTGACCACGTTTTGTACGTCGAGGTTGTCGAAGGAATTGGGCGTCTGGAACCAGGAGCGGCTGTAGTTCAAGTCCCAATGGATCGAATCGGCGGAAGAAAAGCTGTAATCGATGCGGTCGAAGAAGTTCTGCTCGTTGCCCTTGTCGTGGAAGACGGTAAACTCAGGCGGATCGAGAAAGCGTCCGGTGTTGAGGCCATCCATTTCGACAAAGTTACCCCAACTTTTGCCGCCATAGGAAAGATCGAAACCGCCGGCGGCCGAGCCAAACGACCCATAGGATGCGTAGATATCGCCCGTAGGTTTGGTAACGCCCTGGCCGGAGCGCGTGGTGGCAACGATGACGAGGCTGGTTTTGTCGCCGTATTCGGCCGGCGGCGCACCGCTGATAACCTCGATGGACTGAATGGAGTTTGACGGAAGCTGGTTTGAGAAGATCTTGCTCTGCTGATCGGTGATGGACTGGCCGTCGACGGCGAAGGAGTTCGAGGCATGATCGCCGAGGCCGTGAAAGAGTCCGTTGGAGTCGGCCGCAACACCGGGTGTCGTAAGTGTCACTAATGAACTCAGTGTGGAAGATGCGCTTTCCAGCGGCACCTTGTTGAACAGGTCGCGGTCCACGTCCACGTGAAACGTGGGGTCGTCTTCAATCAGGTCGCCCTGGGACTCGACCGTGACCGTCTGGCTGCCACCCGACACTTGGAGAACCAGCTTGATGTTGACTCCGACCGAGGAGCGAATCTCGACATTCTGACTTAAATGGGCGAAGCCTTTGGCGCTGACGTCGATCCGGTAGGGGTTAAAGGGCACGTTAGGGAACGAGAATTGTCCCGTTGCGTCGGTGGAACTGGTCTCATCGAACTCGCTGACCGCGTTGGTGAGATGAACGGTCGCATTGGCAACCACGGCGCCCGACGGATCGGTTACGATGCCACGAATGGTTCCCGCATTTCCGCTTTGCGCCGACGCGGAGAGCGCCGCAAAGAGCACGGCGACGAGGGGAAGGATTCTTAGAATTGCGCCACGAATGAATGGCATGAATTGTCTCCTGAACAATGGCTGAATGCTGTGAAAACAGGACGCGGAACGTACAACCGCGGAGGATTCAGTGCATTGGTGGGGCATCGAACCGCTTCAATCAGCTTTTCTGAATGCGCCAAAGCATCGCCCGGATGACGGGGACGTTGGGCGATGTGACAACCTGGCTGAAGGCGGGACCGATGCTCTAGCAGGAGACAGGAGGGGGCCGAATGAAGAGCCTGAACTGGCGCTGGCGGGCAACGACGATAGGATCGGTCTGCGGAGCGGGCGCGCCGAACCGGACCAACGCAACTTCGGCGCCAGCAACCGCAACAGGCGCCAGCGTGTGCAACACAATGCACAATTGGCAATGATCTGCGTCGGATTGGCTGGCGTGAAGGTGAGCAACCTGGCCCACGGCGAGAAGCGCCAACAGGACGAGGCACACGCCCGCGACTACCAGCGTGAATTTCCGCCGGGAGCTGCTTTGTGCGCGGAAATGTGCCAGAAAAGCTGTCAGCTGGGGAAACCTCGCCGTTCTTATTCTACCTCAGAACTCATTTAGTTTGACGGAGAATCAGGGCGCAGGTTGGCCGAAATCGGTGGCTTTTGTAACTTTACCAATGCCCAGGGCTCGGGTTCGTCTAAGCTGTAATCACCCCTTTGTGCTATCGCCGAGCGGCCGACCATCCAGCCGAAACTCACCAACGTGGCGCGCACCGGCCCAGATGAGCGCAATGGTGCCAGTTGACATTCCACCCCGGCATCAGTTTTGGAACACTGGCTGTCTTGGCGGGACCTATCTGTTGGCCCAATTCGTGCCGCGCTGGCGACGCGATTATCTCTTTCCGCCCCCTTACAGAATCTTTACAAGTTGACTGCTCCATTCTTACGTGGTGCGGCCTCCCATGGGGGAAGGATAACTTCCGTTCCGAGGCGCGCACGACTGCCTCTTGTCGCGCCTTTAGGATGCGGCAGCGGAGGGGATAGTCATAGTCGATTCCGATCTTACGTTGCTTCTCATTCCAGTGGCCCCGGCCCTGGCATTCATGCTCTGGGTGATTTGGGCGTTGGAGAAGCAAATCAGGCGGGATAGGCGCCACTCAGACGAGATCGCTCGCACGAAGGCTGGGTCCGATCGTCCGGCGCCCACTAGCACAGCTCCTGAACAGCGCGGCTCAGGAACATCTGCTCATCTCAATTTCGCTAGACGGCCGTAGTAACTGAGCTCAGCTTCAACCGTTGCAAAAGGGTCGCGGACGATCTCATACCCCAGTGTCCGGAGTGAACCAAATCACATCCGAGAAGGATCGCCGACAACTCGCCCAGAACTGATTGAACCTCTGTACTCCATGAGCTTCGCGCAGCATCGGCATTGACCTAAGAGAGCAGACCTTGCAATTGGCTTTCTCAGAACTCAATCCGGCCTTGGAAAGCGATCATGCGTGGGGAGCTGTCGCCGCCAAGACCGACACCAAGCAATCCAGTTGGAGGCGAGATGATGCTTTCGACTGTGCCAAACCGAGCTGGAATTGAACCGCCCGGCACGCCGGCTTCGACCTCGCTGGGTAGCGCGAAGTTGGGATGGTTAAACGCGTTGAACATCTGAGCGTCGAGTCGAATCGTTATGCCCTCTTTGATCGGAAATGTCTTGGTGATGTAGAGGTCGGAGTTCGTGTAGTGCGGCCCGCGGACAGTGTTGCGTACAGAGTTGCCAAACTGACAGGTCGCGGGTGAATCGCCTCCCTCACATGCTCCTGTTGTGGGATCGACCACCGAGATGAATGCTTCCGGGTTGAGCCATTGCTTGGTCCCCGCGACGGTGACGCCGGCGACAGAGTTCTTTCGATACACCGGCACGCCCGGGACCCGGTTTGCGTAAGCAGGCGCATTGAACTGCACGGTGCTGGCTCCATTCGCCTGAAAGACACCATTCCCGTTGGCAATGTATGGCTGGCTGAGAACGCTGAAGGGCAGGCCGGAGTGCAGAATTGCGGTCTCCGAGACCGACCACCCTCCGAACATCTGACGGAGGAACGGATGGCCGGAGTGGAAAGGCACCTGGTACAGACCATAGGCAGAGACGTTATGGCGAACGTCATAGTCACAACTTGCATATTGCCGGTTTAGTTCTCCAGGCAGAGGCGACATCAGTCCCTGAGTCGAGAACGCCAGCAAACCGCCGTTCGATACCTCATCGAGACAGTGACTGAACGTGTAGTTGCCGTGCAGAGTGAGTCCGCGCCATTGTTGTGCATAAGCGATCTGAAGTCCGGCATAGCTGCTATTGGCGTCGGTGCGGAATTCGGTCACATTACCGAATCGCTGGTCGAGTGGTCGCTGATAGGGAAAGGGCGCAAAGCATCCGTCGCAGACCGTCTGATAGCCGTTGAGCTGCACCTGAAAAGGCTCATGCAAGCCGCGTGTGCCAACGAAATCGGTGCGCAGACTGCCGCGCGTGCCAATCTGCTGCTCGATGCCGAGGTTGTACTGGTAGTAATAAGGCGTCTTGAGCGTCCCGCCGGAAAAGGTATCGAGGCTCACCGCTAATGGGCAGGTGGGAGCGCCGGGCTGAATGCCGACGCATGGGTTGCCGCCGGAATGGACGGTTGTCTGAAACGAATCGTTGGCGCCAACTGCCGCATCGACTGCGCTGCCCGGGACGCCGGGCGCAATTCCGGTCCCGCCAACCTGCCCGCCGATGCCGCCCACAAACGTAGGATCATTCGGAGCATTCATCGCTGCAAGATCTGCGATCTGCATGGGGATAATGTCGTTGAACACTCCAAAGCCACCATGAATTGCAGTGGTTCGCATGAGTCGGTAGGCGAACGATACACGCGGCTGATAAACAAACAGCGGGGTTCCCGCGAATAGATCGTGCACGTTTCCAAGGACGACCTTATCGAGCGGCTGATCGGTCTCATGCGAGGCATCGAGGAAAGAGCCCGCTTCCCTGGAGAAGAGACCGCGCGCATTCGTGACGTTTGTGTTCCAGGTGACGCGCATGCCATAAGTAATCGTTGTCTTGGCTGTTGGCTTGTAGGAATCCATCGCGTAATATTCCAGATTGCCCGCCGAAACCCGCTCCTTCAGCGAAACTGGAAAGCTCTGACTGGCTGTGTAAGCGGCTCCGTAGGTGAACTCCGCCAGGTCATTGAAGGTCACCGTTGGCACAGTACCTTCGCCGAGGTCGTAGTTGCTCACATCAAGACGCCGCGTGTTCATTCCGAACTTCCACGTATGCTCCTCATGCGTCAAAGTCAGGTTGTCATTGATTTGCCATTGCGTGACCTTGCGACCCTGCGGATACGTGTTGTCATTGCCACCGATTGTGGTGAACGGAACACTGTCGCTGCCCGACGCTAGCACAATGGGAAAGTTCCCTAGCACCTGCGAATAGTGATTCGGTTCGAAGATGCTGGAATACCAGCTCGCGCCAGGATTGAATTGGTTCACGACGTCTGAACTGAACACATGAGTGTAGCCCGCAACCAGAGTTCGCTGTGGCTGCGGCGAATAGGAGTTGAAAACGGAATTCACGGGGTCGGTGTAAGCCGCTTGAAGCCCCAGGTCCTGCTGGAAGCGATACCAGACGCTGTTGTTTGAGTTGATGGTGTGATCGATCTTCACCACAATCAGGTTCTCGCTGTCGCTGTTGTTCAAAGAAGCCTGGCGCTGGATTGCGCAACCATCCCTGTCTGTGCCGAACGGACAGCCGACAATCGGTACAGGGGAGCCGCCTGACGCGGGTAGCAGAGAGAACATCTTCTGGTAAAAGGGGATCTCTGCCGGTTGAGCCGGAAGAGTCGAGCCCGTGACCAGGTCCGTTCCGCCGGTCGCGAGCTGGCCCAAGACATATTGCTGGTATGCCGGCGTCGGCAGAGTAATTTGCGACACGAGGGGGAGAGCGATGCGAATGCCCTCGTAGTGCCCGAAGAAGAACAGCCGGTCCCTCCGAATAGGTCCACCGATATTGGCGCCAAACTCATTGACTGCAGAACGGGGCTTCTTCGCAGAGTTGTCTGCCGTATCGTTCGCGTGCAGAAAGTAGTCCTCCGCGTTGAACAGCGAGCCATTCCATATTTCGTACGCGTCTCCGTGAAATGTGTTGGTGCCCGACTTGGTAAAGTAGTTCACCTGGGCTACGGCGTACCTTCCCTGATCGACTGAGAAAGAGTTGGTATTAACAGTGGCTTCCTGTACTGCATCGAGTCCGATGACGAGATTTGTGGAAAGACCGATGTTCAGCCCCAGCCATGGATCGTTCGTATCGTATCCGTCGAGGATGTAGCCATTCGAGGTGGCAGGGAGCCCATTGAACTCGACATTGCCGTAGCCGCCTGCTGCCTTGGCGTCGTTTGAGGAGCCTGCCGTGTTCATTAACGCTCCCTGCGCAAATTGTGCAATGTAGGTGAGGTCCTGCCCTGGGTTCGGCAGATTTTCGATGGCCTTCGCTTCCAGAGTTGTTGAGGTATTTGGATTCTCCAGGCTCAGGAGGCCGGTCTGCGCTGTTACCTCGACGGTTTGTGATGTGGCTGCAAGCTTCAAAGTGAAGTTCACCGCGATGGTCTGACCTACGGCAACTATCGAAGGTTGCGACTCAGCCCGTCCAAAACCTTCGGTCTCCACGGAAATCCGGTAGGTCCCGGGATTGACCTGCGCGAAGAGAAAACGCCCTTCGGCATTGCTTCGCGCAGTTCGTGCCGCTCCTGTGCTTACCTCCGTAGCTTTCACTGTGGCATTGGGAACAACTGCCCCTGTCGCATCGTTGATGCTTCCAGTGAGTGCACTGCTCGTGCCACTTTGCGCCCGTGAAGTCTTCGCGTTAACCGCGGTTAACACCGAAAGAATCGCGAGGAACGTTCGAAATCGCATCAACAATGAACTCCTGAGGTCGGGAATCAATTCTCGTGGGTGCGCTAGCCTGTGCGACCGTGCGATGGGGAACGGAGAAGAGAATTGTCCGGCTGCCAATATTTAGGCTTGCCTAATTATTAGGTTGACCTAAAATAGCGGAAGTGTCAACTCACTGAGGAGATGCAAGCTCATGCCGCCTAGACATCAGGGGAACGCCAACACGGAATCAGTAGACAATTATCTGAAGGCGATCCTTGCTCTCAGCGGGCCAGAGGAACGGCGCGCATCGAGTTCGTCTCTAGCTGACCGTTTAGGAGTCGCACAGGCTTCGGTCACCAACATGCTGCAGAAGCTGGCAACGTCTCCGTTGTCCTTTGTGGAATACGAGAGACACCGCGGGGTTCTCCTGTCGGCAGCAGGCAAACGGCGGGCGCTTGAGGTGCTGCGCCATCATCGCCTGATCGAGACATTCCTTTACGAAGTCCTGGACTACCCCCTCGAAGAAGTTCACGAGGAAGCGGAGCGACTCGAGCATTTCATTTCGGAGCGGTTCGAGGAGCGCGTCGCCGCGAAGCTCGGCAACCCAAAGTTCGATCCCCATGGGCATTGTATTCCAGCGATGGACGGGAAGATGGCCAAGCAGGCTTCCGTTCCCTTAACAGAACTTCAGGAGCAAGGAACTTTCACTGTGGACAGCATCTCGGATCAGGATGCGCCACTGCTGAAGCGGCTTAAGGCTCAAGGAATCATTCCGGGCGCTCGGGTGCACGTCACAAAGGGCGGTGCCGATGATCTTGTTCTACGCACGAGCGCGGCTTCGAAGAAGCTGCACCTTTCCCGCAATCTAGCAGCCGCAGTCCGGGTCCGTTCCGCGCATTAACGAATGGTAGGGACGAGCGTGCGACCGGCTCGTTTGACAATGCGGATGTTCGGCAGTCATCTGCTCTGCAATCTCGGTACATCTTCGGTACATTTGAAGGTGAGAGAAAGTCCGGTGTTTTGTCCGTAAGCGGCACCAAATGAAGCACTTAGATTTTGACTTTCTTTTGGTTCGGGACCAGACGGGCATTTTCAATCTATTCATCGACCCTGCGCCTCCACAGGCTTACGGGTGTAATGCAGTCGCTGATGAAAACGCTATGCGCAATTATTCGCGCCTCCATTATAGGGAGTTCCACGAAAGACCTTTTTCCAGGCGGATTCCTCCGCAATTGGCCGTGTAACGTGCCAGCCGTCGATATGCCCTTGGTTTGATTGTCGCGCGCAATTGAGAAACAAAAACGCGCTTCACTTTACCGAAACTCACTCTGGACGAATGACAAATCGCCGATGCACTCACCGAAGCTGATTGCTCCCGGAAAGTCGGCCAGTGTCCCGCGATCTTCGTGACCAAGTAGGGCTAAAGAATGACGAACACTGCGGCGTTTGCCGAGACTAATCCGCGATTCACGTAATTGGTTTCCTGATAGGCCCCGAGCCACGATCTGCAGTGGCGCGCGCCGCCAAAACCGCTCCCGCTGAAGCCAATTCGCCTTTCCCCATTAGCGGCTACTGTGCAAAAGCCGATTCCGCGCACGCTTCCGCTTTCGCAGGAGCGGCGAGCCAAACTGCTGTAAGAAGCGCGCACCAACGACGCTATTTGAATAGATATCGGGCTAGAAGACCAACCAGTCCATCCTGCACAAAGTGGGCGATCATGCCGGGCCTGACGCTGCGGCGCCAATAGGCCAGCGCGCCCAGAAACCAGCCGTAAGTGGCAATGATGACCATGAATTTCCACCCCTGGTTGCCGTGGAACACAGCGAACAGGATTCCCTGAGTTACGACTGCCGCTCCTGCATTTCCCATCATCGCCGCAAACTGCCTTTGCAGGTAGCCGCGGAAGATGATCTCTTCGCAGAAGCCGGCCGTCAGCGCCATCAGCAAAAACAACGCAGCCTCTATTCCCCCGTGGGGAAGCATGCCGCGCACGGCCTGGCTCGGATCGACCTTGAGGAATCCGGTAAGAAGAGCCGAAACTATGTTGGATGCAATGAAGAAGAGAATGACGATTCCGAGGTCGCGGACAACCGCCTGCCAATTGCTCCACTGCCCTCCAATCAGGTCGCGCAGGCTGACATTTCGAAGCCGGATGCCAAACCAGACAAACGCCAGAATCAGCCATTCCACCACCGCCGCAAACATGTAACCCACCACACGCACTTGCGGCCGGATGGGCGGGGTCATGCTCGGCGAATGCGCGCCCAGGGCTCCTATAGCTGAGAACGCAAGGATGAGGAGCAATACAACCAGCGTATGCCAGCGTGGAGCAATCAAATTGGAGCTAAGTCGGTCCTGCCCTGAATATGTTGCGGCTTCCATGGGCGTTCTCCCTCTATGCCGCAGGGTTGCTCACGCCGCCTGCAACATGGCCATGATCGCCGCCGTGTTCTTCCATTACACCGGCTGACTCCAACCCCTCACAGCAAGAAAGGATACCCCCACTATTATCGATCAAAACATCTAACGCATGGCCGGCACGATCTCGCTGGACCTGGAATTGGCCGCAGTTCACCCTCGAAGAGCACGCAGCCTGCTGGCGACGCATCGGCAATCTGTGTCTCTTACCCAAAGGCCCAAATAGCGACCTGCACAATTCAAATGAAAAGACAAATTCGCGGTGTATAGGAAAGCGCCATACGAGCTGACCAGACAGATTTCTAGGGTGCCACACTGGGCAAGGGAAACGATCTCTGATCGACAAAAGGGGTTAGCAAAACTGGCGCTTAAGGCATGGCCGCTTTAATCCGCGCCAGCAGCGCACTCTTAGGGGCTTTCGTGCGGTTAGGGCATATAATCCGGGCCGGAGGATTGGCGATGACAATCACACTTTTCAAGCCAAATAGCGAGGCCCTGACGGACTACCCAAACGTCCACAACGTGGAAGTGAAAGGCGGCACATTGACCTTCTACTGGAAAAACAAGGCAGGAGTCTCGAAGGTTGTAACGTCAATGCCTTTCCTTATCCAAGAGGTCATTGCCCAGCCTGACTAGTTCATTGTCAAGTGCTAGCGGCGCACTATTAGAACAGCACCCCAAATCGCGGGTATAATGCCGCATCAAGGAGGGTCTAGTGACGGACGTAATAGGTCATAAAGACAGGCCCGGAGCCGGCCCGCACTGCATGGAGATGCTCGTTGACGGAACCGCCACTAACTGCTATCTGAACTACAATCCAGAATCTGCCCGCGTGGAAATTGTTCAGATTATGCCACGCGGAACCCCGGATAAACTTCTGAGAGATTTCCCTGACGATGAGTCAGCTTGGTCGTGGGCTAGGACTGAAGTTTATGCCCGGAGACTACCTTAGGTCAGCAACGCACTAATAGGACACTACCGGCGAGAGAGATCGCGCTATGCCAGTGAGGTGCTGATGGCGACGAATACGCTGATGATCGCGGTACCAACGTTGCTCACGGCGGCGATGGATACCAGCGCAACAAGGGCAACCAGAAGAGCGTACTCGACCAGGTCCTGACCATCCTCGTCGTTCTTCAATGATTGGAGTTTCGCGAACAGATTCAAAATTAGGTTATTCATTTAGCCCTCTTTGGTGCTCGAGGTTGTGGTTTAGAAAGTGATGCGAGGGTCAACGGAAAGTCTGAGGCCCGTCCGGACTTGACCCCCGCGCCACTGTCCCACTGGTAACATTGAAACTCGTTACCTTTGCCGGCTCAATGACCCATCTGCGCTACCCATTAACACTTCGGCACTATAGATGGCATCTGGCGGCGCTCCGGCCCAAGCTCAAAGCTGAGGCCGTATCTACACTAAGGCACCACTACCCGTCTTCCGTTGAGCGGATTTCTAAATCCGGTCGCGCTATAATCGCTGCGCATATGGATGAGTTGCAGGACATTCTCCGCCGACTGTGGGTTTCTGATCTGCAAGCACGGCGGGAACTGCTCGAAATCCAGCGGGACGCACTCATGTGCGAAATCA
>Ga0116219_10001839_pt1 | contig 18925 bp, 15 predicted proteins | sample Sb_taG_4_FD_91019 | JGI IMG/M metagenome (GOLD analysis project Ga0116219, IMG submission 91019) | Peat soil microbial communities from Weissenstadt, Germany - Sb_50d_6_BS metaG | ecosystem: Environmental > Terrestrial > Soil > Wetlands > Peat | place: Germany: Weissenstadt | collected 2010-09-21
CGATCCACGACCGAGTGATGGATGAGGTGATGCTCGGCGCTGATCGCGTCGCCGAGGCGGGCGGATCGCCGCCGGAGCAGCTGGCCATGCTCGGTGATGAGCTGCTCGACGTGATCCACCGATACCCGGATCACGTCTGGGTCTTCTTGCATGAGTTCCCTGCGCTCACCGGCGAACGGGCCGAGCAGTTCCGCCAGCGGCGCCGCGAGTACGAGCGACGGGTCGAGACGGTCCTCCAGGCCGGCGTTGATTCGGGGGAGTTCCGTGAGTTGCAGCCGAGGCTCACTGCCCTGGCCTGGCTCGGGATGCACAACTACACGTACCTGTGGTTGAAGGCGGGCGGGCCGCTGTCGGCTCGGGATGTGGCAAAGCCCTTCGCCGATATCTTCATGAGAGGGATCACCAACCCGTCCGCCGAGCCATACCAATAGCTGCTTTCAGGGCGCCGAGTACCCGCCGTCGACGACGATCGCCGATCCGGTCGTCCAGCGCGAGGCGTCGCTCGCGAGATAGGAGTACGCACCCACGAGGTCGACAGCCGATCCGAGCCCGAGGGGATGTCGCTCGGCGATCGCTTCGAGCGCCTCCGGTGCAAGGTCCGCATGGATGGCGGACCGGAACGTCCCTGGGCACACGCAGTTGACGCGGATTCCGTCGCGTGCGTACTCGACGGCGGCGACCTTCGCCAGCTGGATCACGGCGGCCTTCGTCGCGCAGTACGGAGCGGCATGTGACCATGCCGTCAGGCCAGAGACGGACGCCGTCAACACGATGGATCCAGATCCCTGGGGGCGCATGACGGCCACCGCGGCACGGATGTTGTTGACGGCGCCGAGGAGGTTGATTCGGAACGCGCGCTCCCACTCCTCGGTGGCCAAGTTGTGGATCCGACCGTTCGCCGAGAGAACGCCGGCGTTGCTGATGACCACATCCAGCCGCCCAAGGCGCTCAGCCGCCAAGGACATCACGGACTCGACCTGGGCGAAGTCACTCACGTCGGCGAGCGCCGTCTCGACGGATCCGTCGGTAGCGGGGAGCCCGGCCACGGTCGCCTCGAGCGAAGAAGCACTGATATCGCTCAGCACGAGATCGGTAGCGGGCTCGCTCGCGAAGTGCTGCGACACCGCCGTACCGAGCGCACCGCCTGCTCCTGTGATCACGACAACCCGTCGCTGCGCCGTCATATCAGCAGGTATCCCCCGTCGACGTTGAGCACGGTCCCGGTGACGAATGCCGATGCATCGGAGGCCAAGAACTGGTATGCGCCGGCCAGGTCGGTCGATGCTCCCCAGCGCCGTTGCGCGGTGTGCCCGGTGATCGAGGCCGAGAGCTCGGGGTTCCTCATCCATCCGTCGGCCAGCGGCGAATCAAACCATCCCGGGGCAACGACGTTCACCGTGATGCCCGTGGGGGCCAAGTCGAGCGCGAGTCCCTTGGCGACGCCGACCAGGCCGGCTTTCGAGGCGCTGTACGCACTCAATCCCTTGCGCGGCCGCTCTCCGAGGACCGAGCCGGTGAAGATGAGTCGGCCGCCCTCGCGCATCACGCGGGCCGCGGCGCGGGCTCCGAGGAACGCACCCGTGAGGTTCACCTCCAGGACCTGCCGCCAGATCGAGGGGTCGGTCCCGCGTGGGCCGGCCACGACGGGCGAGATCCCGGCGTTGCAGATCCAGACGTCGACGCCGCCCCATTCGGTCACCGTGGCATCAGCCGCGGCTTCGTTGAAGTCTTCGTCCGTCACGTCACCACTGAGCACCAGGGACGGTCCGGGAAGCGCCTCGGCAACCGCCTTCAGGTCCCTTTCTGTTCGTGCCACGAGCGCAACGGACGCGCCCGCGCGCGAAAAGGCATGCGCCAGCAAGGCACCGAGGCCCCGGCTGGCGCCGGTGATCACCACCCGCTTCCCAGCGACCACACCGGGGCCGGGGAAGGAATCGGGGATCTCGATCTGATCGATCATCGCTTTTCGTTTTTCCTTTGTTGTACCGACCAGTACAATACACGCTTGGTGTCCTCCGACCCATCCTCGACCTCGACGTTCTCGATGATCGACCTCGTCGAGATGCACGGCCGGATGCTGCTGATCCGCGGCTTCGAAGAGCGGGTGGCGGCGTTGTATCGCGACGGCGAGGTTCCCGGCTTCGTGCACCTCTCCATCGGGCAGGAGGGGACGGCTGTGGGCGCGTGCTGGCCGCTGGGTCCGGCGGACGTCATCACCTCCACCCACCGCGGCCACGGCCACTGTTTGGCCAAGGGGCTGGATCCGACCGGGATGTTCGCGGAGTTGATGGGCAAGGACCAGGGCACAAACCGCGGCCGCGGGGGCTCCATGCACATCGCGGACCCGACGCTCGGGATCTTCGGCGCCAATGGGATCGTGGCGGCCGGCTTGCCGATCGCCGTGGGAGCAGCGAAGGCAGCGCAGCTCCGTGCTGACGGCAGCGTCGCGGTGGCATTCTTCGGCGACGGAGCGCCCGCGCAGGGCGCGTTCCACGAAGCGGTGAACCTCGCCTCGGTGTGGCAGCTGCCCGTGATCTTCTTCTGCGAGAACAATGGTTACGCCGAGTTCTCGCCAGCCTCGACCCAGCACGCGGCGTCGCTCGAGCTGCGGGCCGCCGGCTACGGGATTCCCTACGTCGCCGTCGACGGCAACGACGTCACTGCGACGGCAGCCGTGATGGAGGACGTGGTCCTGGCTGCACGTGCCGGACATGGTCCGGCCGTCGTCGAGGCGGCAACCTACCGATGGCACGGGCACTACGAAGGGGATCCGCAGCGATACCGCTCACCGGACGAAGTCCTGGACTGGGCCGCGCGCGACCCGCTCTTGGCGCATGAGGGTCGGCTTCGAGCAGCCGGCGTCGGGGACGACGAGATCAAAGCGATGCAGACGTCCATAGCCGAAGATCTCGACCGGGCGGTGGAGGTCGCCCGTCGGTTGGCAAGCCCGGCCGCAACCACGTTGACCGACTACGTCGTGCGTGCGAGGCCGGCGCGAGCGGAGCCGCCACCGCTGGGTGAAGATGCGCCGGTGTTCCGCACCATGGACGCGATCCGTGCCGCACTCGAAGCTGAGCTCACCGGCGACGACCGCGTGTTCATCGCCGGCATCGACGTCGGCGCCGGAGGCAATGTCTTCGGGCTCACGCGAGGACTCGCCGATCAGTTCGGCGCACGCGTACGCGACACTCCTATCTCCGAGACGGCGATCATCGGCCTCGGTGTGGGGGCGGCGATGGCCGGGATGCGGCCCGTGGTCGAGTTGATGTACCTCGACTTCCTCGGTGTCTGCTTCGACCAGCTGCTCAACCAGGCAGCGAAGCTACCCTTCATGACCGGAGGGGCCGCGGAGATGGCGCTGACCGTGCGGACCCAATTCGGCGCTGGGCGCTCCTCGGGAAGCCAGCACTCCCAGAGCCTCGAAGCGCTTCTCGCCCACATCCCTGGGCTGAGTGTCGTGATGCCGTCGACACCGGCCGACACGTACGGCCTGCTCCGTGCTTCGATCCAAGACCCGAACCCCGTGATCTTCATCGAGAACCGGCTGCTGTACGGCATGAAGGGACCACAGCCACCACTCGATTACATCCTCCCGATCGGCAAGTCTGCGGTCGTGCGTCCCGGAACCCACGCGACAGTCGTGTCGGTCTCACGGATGGTCCACGAGGCAGTCGCCGCTGCCGAGCGCGTGCAGGAGGAGGGGATCTCTGTCGAGGTGATCGACCTCAGGACCGTCGCTCCCCTCGATATGGCGCCGATCCTCGAGTCGGTGACCAAGACGAGCCGTCTCCTCATCGCCCACGAGGCGGTCATCCCATTCGGGATAGGCGCGGAGATCGCGGCCACCGTGGCCCGCGAGGGCTTCTGGGATCTCGATGCGCCGATCGAGCGGATCGGCGCCGCAGCCACTCCGCCCCCATACGCGCCCAACCTCGAACGAGCCTGGCTTCCCGACCGCGACGACATCGCGGACGCCATCCGTCGCCTGGTTGCCGTCTAGCTCAGCAGCCCAACAGGCGCGCGATCACCAAGTGCTGGATCTCGTTGGTGCCTTCACCGATCTCCAGGACCTTTGAGTCGCAGTAGAAGCGCGCCACCGGCGTCTCGAGCATGTAGCCGAGGCCTCCATGGATCTGGACCGCCTCCGATGCCGCCCATGTCGCAACGCGGCTCGCTTTCAGCTTGGCCATGGCCGCCTCTTTCTGGAATGCCTGACCCGTGTCACGCAGGTACGCGGCTCGATATGTGAGCCAGCGGGCCGCCTCGAGCTCGGTGGCGATGTCGGCCAGCTTGAACTGCACAGCTTGAAACTTCGAAATGGGCTGCCCGAACTGAACCCGCTGGCCCGCATATTCGGTCGCCATGTCGAGCACGGCCTGGGTGAGGCTCAGCGACAATGCAGCGATCGAGATGCGACCGACCTCGAGCGTACGGAGGAACTGGCCGAGTCCCATATTCGGATCACCGATGAGGTGATCGTCTGGCACCCAGACGTCGTCCATGTACAGCTCGCGCGTATCGAGACCGCGCCACCCGATGCCGCGCATCTTCGGTCCCATGGTGAAGCCGGGTGTGTCCTTCTCGACGACGAAGCTCGCGAATGCCGGGGATTGGTTCTCGGCCGACTCCACGCGCGCCAGGAGTGTCACGCCGAACGACATGTCCGTGCCCGCGTTGGAGATGAACGTCTTCCGACCGTTGATCAGCCAGCCACCGTCGCGCCGGTCAGCGTGGGTGCGGATCCCGCGTGCATCGGACCCCGCGTCGGGCTCGGTGAGACCGAATGCGCCGAGCACGCGCCCCTCTGCGAGTGGTCGCAGCCAGCGCTCTCGCTGGGTGTCGTTGCCGAACAGGTACAGAGGCAACGAGCCGATCGTCGAGTGCGCCTGCCACGCTGCTGCCACGGACTGGTCGGCCAGCCCGATCTGCTCCATCGCGGCGACGAAGCCGATCGTCGACATGCCGATTCCGCCCCACTCCTCGGGGATGAGGATGCCCAGAAGCCCGAGCTCACCCATCTCGCGGAGCAGATCCGTCGGGCACCGCGCCTCCTCCCATGCCAGCGGCGCACGACGTGCGATCTCCCGCTGCGCGAAGTCGCGGCAGAGGTCGACGAGGTCCCGTTCTGTCTCGTTGAGCGAGAGGTCCACGTTACGAGGCGGCAGGTCCTGGACCCGTTGGCGGCAGATGTGCCATGAAGGCGGCGGACCAGGCAGTGAGATCGGCAGGAACGTAGTAACCGGTCTCGTCGTTGATCGTTGCCCAATTCTGGGCGATGTCCTCAATCGTCGGCTCCGGCCCCGCGTGGACGTACCCGGGGGTCGAGGCGATGAAGATGCGGGAAAACCGACCAGCGCCGGCTGCGTAGATCTCGCCGCTGACGGGGCAGGCCTCGTGGGCCAGGAAGGCAACCATTGGTGCGACGAGATCCGACGACATCGGCGACGGGGCGGCGCCGCGGTCGGGCGAGTCCGCCTCGGTGGTGGGCTGGCCTGCCATCCGCGTGAATGCCGCCGGTGCGATGAGGTTGACCTTGATCCCGTGAGCGGCGCCGGCGGTCGTGAGGCTTCGTGTGAGCCCGATGACGGCCGCTTTGGCGGTGGCGTACGAGAGGTTCTTCGGCAGGCCGAAGATCCCCGAGGAGGTGGTCATCACGATCCGGCCGTAGCCCTGTTCGACCATGTGCGGCCACGCAGCGCGGGTGGTATTGAACGATCCGACCGTGTGGACTGCTAGGTGTCGGGACAGGTTGTCCGAGTCGGCATCCGGAAACCCTGCCCATCTGATGATGCCGGCGTTGTTGACGAGTATGTCGAGGTGTCCGAACCGCTCGACGGCTGTCTCAATGAGCCCCTGTGCACCCGCAGCCGTGGCTACGTCGCTGGTGTCGGCAGCCGCAGCTCCGCCTGCGGCGACGATCTCCGCTGCGACGGCAGACGCCACTCCGGTGTCTTCTCCGAGGCCATCCATGGAGCCGCCCAGGTCGTTTACGACGACGCTGGCTCCTCTGTCGGCGAGCAGGAGCGCATGGGCTCGGCCGATGCCGCGTCCCGCGCCCGTGACGACCGCGACGCGCCCCTCGAAGCTGTAGTTCACTCCCACCCCGCTTTTCGGTGCTGCTGCCCTGAGATCGGTGTCCTAGGACCGGGAAGCCGCCGCGGCCACCGGAGCGTTGAACCCGAGGAGCCGGCCGAGCGTGCCACCGACCATGGCGGCACGCTCGTCTGCCGGGACGTCGGCGAAGAGCCGGGCCATGAGCTGCCGGCTGCCCCGGAACGTTCCCTCGGCGTGCGGGTAGTCATTGCCCCACACGATCGTCGACAACCCCGTGATGTGCCGGCAGGCGACCGCCACGGGGTCGTCCTGGAAGGAGACGTGGAACTGGCGCTGGACGTACTCGCTGGGCCTCAGCGGGTATGGCCACTTCTCGTTGAGTCGAAACAGCTGCGCCATCCCGCTCTGCTCCTCGGGGGGTCGGCTGTCGTCCCAGACACCGAGCCACCAGTCGGGGTCCTGGCCGATCCCGGTGATCCAGCACTTGTCCATGCTGCCAACCAGCGACGCGAGCCAATGAGCGTTGAATTCGATCAGCGCGAAGTGGAGGTCGGGGTAGCGTTCGGGCACGCCGCCGCCGACGAGCTGGCAGATGACCTGCTGGGGAACGATCGTGCTGTAGATCGCCTGCGTGACCATCCGCTTTGCTGCCGCCTTCTCGGTCATCGGTTGGTTGACCTGTTCAGCGTTCTCCATCACGACCTTGAGCGTGGTGGACTCCGGGTCGTTGAGCTTGACGCCACCGGTCTGCGTGTGGATGAAGACGTGCACGCCGTTCGCCTGGGCTGCCGCCCACACGGGGTCGAAGTCCCGTGAGTAGTAGGGCTTGGGTGGCGTCGCGGGCAGGAGGATCGAACGGAAGCCGCCGGCCGCGACCCGTTCAATTTCCGCCACCGCATCGTCAACGTCGGTGAGAGGAACCGGAGCTGTTGGGGCAAGACGCGAGAAGTACGGCGTGAACCGCTCCATGATGTAGTCGTTGTACACGCGGGCATGGGCCAAGGACAGCTCGTGGTCGTCGGAGTAGAGCCCGAAGAGCGACAGGTTGGGATGCATGACTCCGACGTCGACTCCGTCGAGGGTGAGGTCCTCGATGATCGTTTCGGGGTCGCCCTCGGGCATCCGCCCGCCCGTCTGGCGGTACCGGGAGATCGTCCACCCCTCGAATCCGGGCGTGTGCAGTCGCCGGAAGATCCGGGCCCCGCCTTCGACGAGCGGCTCGATCTCGAAGTCGTCCTCCCAGACTCCCCGGTCCCGCAGGTGCTTGGGCAGACGTGTGACGAAGAGGTCAGTGGGTTCGAGGATGTGCCCGTCGGCAGAAATGACAAGTTGCTTCTCTGTCATGGTTGTGACCTTCCTGCGCTGGGGCGCAAGACCTCAATTACCGGGTGGGCGCATACGCGATACCCTCCGCGGCCAGTGTAGACCAACCGGTCGGTACAGGCAACGCGCACAGCCGGTCGCGGGTCGCTGCGGCCAGAAGGAGAAGAGATCGTGACGAAGCGGTGGAAGCAGCGCCCGCCCGGCTCGACGTGGGGCGACTGGGGCGAGGACGACGAGCTTGGTCGCATCAACTTGCTCACACCCGAGAAGGTCCTCCAGGGCGTGCGGGAGATCGAGGCCGGCCTCAGCTTCTGCCTGAGCCTGCCGCTCGATTACCCCGGCGGGACTGCCTTGAACCAGCGGCGCCACCCCCCGGTCCTGGCGCCGACCGAGGACATGGAGGGCAATCCGGGCACCTTCTACAACGTCCCCATGAGCACGATGAAGAAGTTCGGCGACCCCAAGTACGTGGACGTGTGGGCCGACGACGTGGTGACCCTCTCGCTGCAGTACTCGACGCAGTGGGACTCGCTCGCGCACGTCGGAGCCGAGTTCGACGCCGACGGCGACGGGGTTGAAGAGGCCGTGTACTACAACGGGTACCGCGCCGGGCAGGATCTGGTGGGACCGAAGCCCGACGCCGCGGGGGATGGCGGTAGGCACGTCTCCTTCGCGCGCCACCTCGGCTTGGAGCACATGGCGTACACCGGTGTCCAGGGGCGAGGCGTCCTCATCGACCTGGCCCACCATCTGGGTCACGACTGGCGCGGGGTCGACCTGAAGACACTCAAAGAGATCATGGCGGCTGACCATGTCGTCGTCGAGCCCGGCGACATGCTGCTGCTGCACACCGGGTTCGCCACGGAGATCCTGAAGTGGAACCGTGACCCGGATCCCGTGAAGATCCACACGCTGTGCACCTACCTCGACGCCCGGGATGAGTCGTTGCTGCAGTGGATCAGCGACTCTCAGATCTCAGCATTAGTGGCGGACAACTACGCCGTGGAAGGGATGGTCGGCAAGGATCGTGACGAGAGCCGACACTCGTTCCTCCCGATCCATAACCTCTGCCTGTTCCGGCTCGGCGTCCCACTCGGCGAGATGTGGTACCTGCACGAGCTCGCGTCATGGCTGCGCGAACACAATCGCAGCCGATTCCTGCTCACCGCGCCGCCACTGCGTTTGCCCGGAGCGGTGGGCTCTCCGTTGACGCCGGTGGCGACCGTCTGACGAGGACAGGCGTCGGATAACCCTTCAAGCCCCCGTTCTTGCGGGATTCGACGAGTTCGACAGCCTGAATGCCTGGTAGTGGCTCTCCAGGACCTTGTCGATCTCCGCGAAGAGCTTCGGCCGACCGGCCGAGTTCAGCAGGTACTTGCGAGGTTTGCCGGGGATGTTGCTTCCGAAGTAGTAACTGATCTCTCCGAAAGAGGGGGCCCTTGTCGCCCAGCGATCGATCATGTCGGTCCACTTCTCTTCCGCTGCGGCGCTGACCTCGATCGTGTCGCAGCCGTGGGCTCGGAGGTAGATGAGCGCGTCGGTGATGAAGTCCACCTGGTCGCCGTTGTACCGCGGGTTGTTGCCCGCGGCAGCATGTGGCCCACCGGGGAAGAAGAAGTTCGGAAACCCCGTGGTCTGGACACCGAGGAACGTCTTGGGGCCATCAGCCCAGTGATCCTCGAGTGCAACACGGTCCCGGCCGCGGATCCCCATGCGGTTCAGCGCGCCGGTCCCGAAGTCGAAGCCCGTTGCCCACACGACGATGTCGAATTCCCTCACGCCGTCGGCCGTCTCGATCCCATCCTCGGTCACGCGCAGGATCGGCGTCTGCTCGAGATCGATGAGATCCGCGTTTGAGTTGTTGAACGCCTCGAAGTAGCCGGTGACGAACGGAGGCCGCTTCTCGCCGAATCGGTGGTGCTTGGGAATGAGCTTCTCCGCCGTCTCAGGATCCTTGACGATGGTCCTGATCTTCTCGGAGACGAATTCGCACCACTCTGCGTTCGCGGCCTCATCCAACAACAGATCGCTGTAGTTGCTGGTGAGTTTCGAGAACCCGGGGCTGCTCCACATCTTCTCGAAGAATTCCCACCTCTGCTCTTTCGAATCATCGAAGGTGGCGCGATCGTGCGCCTGGTGGAGGAATCCGCTCGGTGACGTGTTCAGCGTCTCGCACATCGCCTCGAAGTCGGTTCTGAGTTGAGCCTGTTCCTCGGGTGTGATCGGGGCGTTGTTGAGGGGCGTGCACCAGTTGGCGGTGCGTTGGTAGACCGTGAGGGAAGCAACCTCGTCGGCGATGGCGGGCACGACCTGTACGCCGCTCGATCCGGTGCCGATGACCGCGACGCGCTTGCCCGCGAAGTCGACGGGCTCCGCCGGCCACAATCCAGTGTGGTACGCCTCGCCCCGAAAGTCCTGACGTCCCGGCACCTCCGGGTAGTACGGCACCGACAGGACGCCGGTCGCGGCGATCAAGAACTGTGTCCGGAGTTCGGTGCCGTCGCCGATCACGACGGTCCACTTTCCTGACGTTTCGTCGTACACGGCCGAGGTGACCTTGGCGCCGAATCGGATGTGTCGCCGAAGGTCGAAGCGATCCACCACGTGGTTGAGGTAACGCTCGATCTCGGGCTGTTCCGCGAAGTGCTCGCGCCACTCCCATTCCTCGAAGAGCTCCCTCGAGAACAGGTAGGCGTAGGTGTAGCTCTCAGAGTCGAACCGCGCCCCCGGGTAGCGATTCCAGTACCACGTGCCCCCCACGCCGCCGCCTGCCTCGAGCAACTGTACGGAGAAGCCTGCCACTCGAGCGCGATAGAGCTGGTACAGGCCGGTGATGCCAGCGCCGACGACCAGCACCTCCACGTCCGTCTCGAGGTGGGTGGAGGTCTCGTCGGGTGCGGGTTCCAAGGATGTCATGGGGCTTCGCGGCGATGAGCCGGACAAGGGCGTACATCGTGTCCACCGGCGAGCGCGTCAAGCACCCCGGCGTTCCGGCACCGATTGTACCGACCGGTTAGTATACAAGCGCACTCCGAGAGGGAAAGGGGCCGAATGGCGGTCGTGGATCGGAGATCTTCGGCACTCCCGGTGCCCTACGCGGTGGAACTCCCGGACCGGCTCCCCAAGGAGCGCTATTTCGACCCGGACTTCTACCAGATGGAAGCCGAGCTGCTCTGGCCACGGGTCTGGCAGATGGCCTGCCGGCTCGAGGAGATACCGCACCCGCGCGACTTCGCCGAGTACGAGATCCTCGATCAGTCGGTCGTCGTGGTGCGCTCCGATGACGGGGGAGTGGCGGCATTCCAGAATGCCTGCCGCCATCGTGGCGTCAAGGTCGCCCAGGGTCGAGGCACGTGCGAAGGCGGGTTCATCTGCCCGTTCCATGGGTGGTGTTACGGCCCAGAGGGCAAGAACACCTTCGTCCCACGGAAGAAGACCTTCGCCGATCACAACCTGCAGCCGGAGGACCTGAACCTCACGCCCGTCCGGTGCGAGGTCTGGGGTGGATGTGCGTGGATCAATCTCGACGACGATGCACCGCCGCTCCGGCAGTGCATCGAGCCGTTCGCCACCATCCTCGACGCCTGGAAGGTGGAGTCGATGCGGGCCGAGTGGTGGTACGCCTGCCGTCTCCCGGTCAACTGGAAGCTCGCCGAAGAAGCGTTCATGGAGCAGTACCACGTGGTGGAGGCGCATCCCCAGCTCGTCATCCCGGGGAGGGGTCCATCGCGCCAGGGAGGGACGACCGATCCGCATGCGCTCATCGATGCGGAGATCCACTACCTGCGCACGATGAGCGAGGGGATGGCCGGCATGGTCCACGCCAACGACGTGCAGGTGGCCGAAGGGTTGCGGGACATCGAACTGCCTGACGATCCGACGCAGGCAATGTCCACGTGGCATCGAACGCTCAACGACGAGGTCGTGCGCTGGCACCGAGCCAAGGGCAGTGACATCCCCGACCTCAACGATCTCGAGGCACGAGGGCTCAACGAACCGATGGGCTACTGCTTCCCGCACTACTTCGTGCTACCCATGTACAGCAGCGCCTCCTCATACCGGTTCCGCCCGCTGGGGCCGGAGGAGACGATGATGGAGATCTGGTCGCTCACGCGATTCGGGGAAGGTCACGAGCCCGAGACACCGGCGCCGCCGGAGCTCTGGGAGTGTGACGATCCGCGGTGGCCGCCGATCCCCGCTCAGGACTTCTCGAACCTGCCGAGGCAGCAGAAGGGCCTCCATGCGAGGGGCTTCGAGTACCTGCGCATGTCCGAGGGGGTCGAGGGAGGGATCTCGAACTTCGAACGGACGCTCGACGGCTTCCTGGCCGGCCTTCCCTACGAGACGCTGCTCCCAGCCTTGCGGTCGGTCAACGTCAACCCGCTCGAGCAACCTGTCGTCGATCTCGGCCTCTGAGCGCGATATCGATCGTGAGGGGAGGGGCGATGTCGCTCGGGAGGCTGGCCACATGAACACGCAGACGACGTTCGCCGAGGTGGTCGAGGGCGTGCGCGCCGCCTTGGCCGTGTACGCCCAAGCGTTGGATGACGGCCGCACCGACGATGTCGTCGCCACGTTCTGCGCCGACGGCGTCTGCGAGATCCCGGGTATGGGGACCCACACAGGCCATGACGCCCTCCGCGAGGCCTACTCGAGATGGAAGCCGAGGCGCCCCCAGCGCCACCTCGTCGTCAACACCGTCGTCGTCGAGTGGAACGACCACGAGGTCACCGCCATCAGCGATGTGATCTTCCTGCTGCAGGAGGACGCCGGCTGGGCGGTCAAGCTCGTGGGTCGCTACCACGACGTCCTCCATCACGACGGTGGACCGTGGCGATTCCACAATCGCACGGCGACGTTCGTGACAGAGGACCCGCCACGTAACGGGTCTGCGTCAACGAACCCCTGATTCGACGGACTGCGCCGCCGGCGCCTCAGTCGCCGAATTCGGGCAGGACGTCGCGGGCGAATTCCTCGATCCGGGCGCGTCCGGCTTCGGGCCAGCCGCAGACGAGATAGCCATAGCCCGCGTCCCGCCACTTCGCCGCGTGTTTGCGTGCGGTGTCGAGGTCGTCGAGCGACAGCGAGCTCGCTCGCATGATCGATGACGGGTTACGTCCCGCGGCGGCAGCGAGCTCGTCGAGCCGGTCGTTCGCCTCGCGCAAAGAATTGGGGCTTCCCCACGAGTGCCAGACGTCGGCATAGCGAGCGACGAGTGGGAGCGTCCGCCGCGGACCGCTCCCGCCGATCCAGAGCGGAGGGTGGGGCTGCTGCACGGGCAACGGGCGGAGCTGCGCATCCCGCAACGACACGACCCGTCCGTCGTAGGACACGACCTCGCCAGTGAACAACCGCGTCACGATCTCGAGGGCGTCCTCGAGCAGATCGAACCGCTCGGATGTCGACGGGAACGGGATGCCGAGCTCCATGTGCTCCTTGTCGTACCACGCCGCACCGAGCGAGAGCTCCAGCCGGCCGCCCGAGGCGTGGTCGATGGTCAGAGCCTGGGAGGCCAGTACCGACGGGTGACGGTAGGTCACCCCGGTCACGAGGAGCCCGAGCCGGATGCGCGATGTCACTCCGGACAGCGCGGCAAGCGTCGTCATGCCCTCGAACGTCTCGCCCGGTCCTTCTCCGTACATGGGCTGGAAGTGGTCGAATCCCCAGGCGCCGTCGAAGCCCAGCTCCTCGGCAAACTGCACGCGGCTGACGACTTCACCCCACGGAACCCGTTGCTGCGCGACATCGAGACCGAAATGCATCGTCGCAGCATACGCGGTTCCATCAGCCCTGGCGCCGAAGCAGTGCGGACGTCGTCGGCGGGTACACCGCTCGGCGAGAAGTGCCGCCGCGGACCGTACTTCGCCGGGCTTGGCCGAATGGCTGAGCTAGAGAGACGCGCTCACTCTTCGAGCAGGTCGGGTTGGATCGAAACGATCCACTGGTACAGCGGCTGGAACGACGTCCACCCTGACAGTGGCGGACCCACCTGTCGCGCCGTCTTCTCGGCCTGGTCGGGATCGATGAGCACGGGCGTGCCCGCCGCCTCCGCCAGTAACTGCGCCTGGCACGTGCGCTCCATCGTGATGAACCACCAGGCCGCTTCATCCACAGATGTCTGCCCGACGGTCAGCAGCCCGTGGTTCGAGAGGATGAGGGCCTTGTTCCCTCCGAGCGCGTGCGCAAGACGCTTGCCCTCCTCGAGATCGAGCACGACTCCCGTGTAGTCGTCGAACACCGCGTGGTCGCCGTAGAACGCGCAGGCATCCTGCGTCAGCGGATCGAGAAGCCGGCGCAACGACGACCAGGCCTTGCCGTAGACCGAGTGCGAGTGCGCGGCCGCCACCACGTCTGGGCGCGCCGCATGAATCTGGGAGTGGATCGCGAACGCGGCCGCATTCACCGGCCAGTTCCCGTCGACGACCTCGCCGCGATCGTTCACGAGGATGAGATCCTTCACCCGGATCTGCTTGAAGTTCATCCCGAGTGGGTTGACCCAGAAGTGGTCCAGTAACTCGGGATCTCGTGCGGTGATGTGACCAGCGACCCCTTCGTCGAATCCAAAGTGTCCGAACAGGCGGAAGGCGGCGGCCAGGCGCTGCTTGCGGTGCCTGCGCTCGTCCTCGTTGTTGTCGAATTTGGGGAACTTCACCGGAAGACGGTCTGACGGCATGGTGTCATCCTAAGACAACGCCTCGTAGAAGACAATCACGAGGCGGTCTCCGGTCGACGCTCGCGATCATCCCGATCGCCGTGCGAGCGGGTCGCGCGGCCCTTGGCAGTCGCTGTCGATCAGCAGTCCTTCGAGAGGGGAAAATTCCTTGACGTACGGTATCCGCCATCACGCAGGTGGCCGGTTCCGGGAGTCTCGACGACATGTTCGTCGAGCCGTACTTCGACGTGGACGAGTGGCGGGAGGTTCGGGTCCGCCGCTACGTCCATGGCGGATCGTCTGGTCGGTTCCGACGGGCGACGAGGCGCGGTGAGTTCCCGTGACCTGGTGTAGGGTGCCACACTGACGGAGTTCTGAGCGCAGGCGATCGAACACCTCAGGACCAATTGGCCCGAGAAGAGTGTAGGAACCGCACATGAACCTTCCCCTTGCGTCGATCAGCGGAGGATTTATCGCCCTCTGGTCCATCCTCTATTTCGTCCTCCTGGTGACCCTCGGAGTCATCTCAATCCGAAAAGGACATTGGGTGATGTTCATCGTCGGCATCTTCCTGCCGCTCTTCTGGTTCATCGGTGCGCTCATGCCCAAAAGAGTGCGCTGAGACGATCACCGCGCTGTCCACGGCCCCGTCGCTCCTCCATCAGCTCCACCCTCCGGCGAAGGCGGTGGTGAGCTGTGCCCCATGGAGATGATCTCCGGCTACCGGACAATGCGCGCGAGGCCATTCGCCAGCAGGTCAGCCTGACCTTTCAACCGCCGTACGAGACCCCGGTGACCGTTGCCGTGAACGGCGCCCTGATGAGCTCGGCCTGGTTCTTCCTTCCGACGGAGCTGAGAGACAAGCTGTTCACCGTGCATGGCACGCTCGCCTTTGCCCTGATTCTCGCGGCGTGGATGTACTCCGACGTGCCTTCCACGAATGTCCTCGGTCCTGATGCCAGACGAGTCCTGTCCGCCTTGGACGATCCGGAGATGTTTCGCAGGCTGCTCCATGCCAAGAATGTCGTACTGTGGTCACTGATCACACCGGTGTGCGCCGTTGTCGCTGTCATAAGCGGGCTCGTCAATCATTCACTCCTCTCCACCTTGTACACCGTCGTGGCGATCGGAGTCCTTCCCTTCGGCTTCCTCGCCGTCTCGGCTTGGGTCGGGATTCTCTTTCCCTACCACCCGATGCCGCTGCGGTACCGATGGGAACATCGCAAGCCGCTGAAACGAATGCTGTTCAGATGGGGAGCCCTCGCCGTCACTCCCTATGTGCTGGTTCCGTTCCTGGCCGCACTGATGCTGGTCCCGTCGCTCCTCTTGTGGGGCTTCACGGCGCCGCACGGCCTCTCGGGGAAGGTCCCGGATCATTACCTCGGGTTGGGAATCGCCGTGGCCTGTGCGATCGCTCTGGTCTGCTCGGTGGGCGGTCAGCGGTTGGGAAGACTCATAGCTGAGAGGAGACGCGCGCAGCTCGTGGCGTTTCTTTCCGACCCGGTGAGGGGATAGTCCTGGTCCCAGACGTCGTCGTGCCTCGGCCTAGACCACGGCGGGTGGGTTTGCAGCTCCGGGATCGGGCACCGACGGGGGCGCGTCCGATGGAGTTGCACCGCTGCGAATAATGGCTCGCTCGTCGGTTCCCAGGTAGCTCGCAATCACGCGAGGGTTGTCACGGACCGCCGTCGGGGAGCCCTCGGCGATGACCGACCCGGTCTCGAGGCAGTAGACGTGGTCACTGATACCCATGATGAGAGGCATGTCATGCTCAATCAGCAGGATTGACGCTCGGAGCTCGCGCTGGACGGTGACGATGAGGGGGCCGAATGCTTCTGTCTCGCGTTGTGCAAGTCCGGCGGTCGGCTCGTCGAGACAGAGCACTCGGGCGTTCAGCGCCAGGAGGCCGGCGAGCTCGACGACCCGCCGAGTCCCGGTCGACAGATCAAGGATGTGATGGTCCCGGTACTCGCCGAGACCCAGCAACTCAATCAGGTCGGTGACGTCGGACTGGTCGCGTCGACTGCGCCGCCTGTTGCGCGGTAGGGCGATGGCCGTCGAGAGTGCGCCCGTCCCGTCCTTCGACTCCAGGGCCACCAGCAGGGTCTCGTTGACCGTCAGTTCCGGGAAGAGGGTGGCCGACTGGAACGTCCGACCCAGACCCAGAGCTGCCCGGGATGCCGGCGGCTTGTCTCCGATCTCCTGGTCGCCGAGGCGGACCGAGCCCGTGGCACTGACAAATCCGCCGATGGCGTTCATGAGCGTCGATTTGCCTGCTCCGTTGCTCCCGATCAGGCCAACGATCTGGCCGCTGCCGACGGTGAGGGTGACCCGGTCCACCGCAGTGATGCCGCCATACGTCACGCGCAGGTCGGTGACGGCGAGCGCAGGCGCGCTGGCGTCCCGGTCGTGCTCCGTCGCCGGTCGCAGCACCGTGGCTGCTTCCCGAACCGCCTTAGGGGCGGGGTCCTTGCCGAAGCGGCGATCGGCCCAGGCCAAGAAGGCGTCTCGGACGTCGTAGCTGACCTGATTGAGGCCACGGGGGAAGTACAAGAGGATGGCCAGCAGTCCGAGGCTCGACGCGAGGAGCCCGAGGACCTGGTTGTTGGGAGCCAGAGCGGGAATGCCGATCACCCAGATGGCTCCGATGACGGCTGCGGTGACCGAGCCCATCCCGCCGATGACGACCATGGCCACCAGGCCGAGCGAGCCGTCCACTACGAAGAAGCTGCCGGGCCCGCCGAAGGCGACGTTGGCGAAGGCCCCACTCAGCAGTGCACCACCCATGCCCGCGAGTGCACCCGCGATCGAAAAGGCCCGGATCTTCTCCCAGGCGGGGCGCACCGTGTAGGCGGCCGCGGCGTTCTCGTTGTCGCGCACCGCCATGATGGAGCGACCCACTCCGCTGTCGCGGAACCGGCTGGTGACCAGGAGGACCACCGCGAGGATCACGAGGACCACGTAGTAGTAGGTGCGCTGCCCGGGGAACGACAGTGAGAAGAGTTTCCCCACGGGAAACGGAAGGTCCGAGCCGTCCGACGACTGCCCGCTGAGGATCGGCAGGCTGAAGAAGTACTGCTGTGCCGCTAGGGCGAATGTGAAGGTGACGACGGCCAGGTAGAGGCCCCGGACGCGCAGCGAGCCGAGGCCGAGGATCGCGGCGAGCACCGCCGAAGCCGCCGTGGTGGCGGCAATGGCCAGCCAGAAGGGCACCCCCACTTCGACGAGGCGGGCGGCGAAGAGTGCGCCCAGACCCGCAAACGCCATCTGACCCAGGGACAGCTGGCCCAGCCACCCCGTGAGCACGGTCAGGGAGGTGGCGCAGATGGCGAATGCGGCCACTTCGGTGAAGATCTGCTGTGTGCTCGGTGTGGTGACGACGAGCGGGAGGACGATGGCGATCACCCCCAAGAGGATGATCCCGCTCTTGTTCACGTTGCGGGCCCAGCGGTAGGACTGGAGGCGAACGGGCACTGGGCGGGCCTGTGGAGTGAACGCAAAGACCTCGTTCTCGCCGACTCGTTCCCGGTTGAACAGGACAGCCACCAGCACCGTGATGAGGAGCAGCAGGTTGATCAAGCCGGGGGAGGCGATGAAGTTGAAGTTCAAGATGCTCTCGGCGAGCCCGATGGCGACGCTGGCGATGATCGCCCGGGAGAACGACGTCATGCCGGCGATCACCGCCGCCACGAGAGCCAGAGACAGGGTCTGTGGTCCGAGGGTGGTGACGTCCCCGGCCGAACCCGTCTGGCCGGCGATAAGCACGATGGAAAGGGTCGAGAGGCCGGCAGCAAGAGCCCACACCATCGTCGAGATCACCTTGGGACTGATGCCCGCCAGGCGGGCCAGTTGGGGGTTGTTGGCACATGCCTTGACGGTCTTACCGAGAGTGGTCCGGTCCAAGAACCACGTGAGCGCGACCAGGGTCACCGGGACGATGATCAGGATGGAGAGGTCCGACCCCCGGATCATCACCCCGGCGACGGTCCACATGCCCGTGATGGCGCTCGGGTAATGCTCACTGAGTTCGGTCGGCTGCGGCATCTTGATGGCAATCGCCTCCGCCACCTGTGCCACACCGATCGTGGCGACCAGCACGACCACGCGGGGCGACTTGCGCAGCCGGCGGATCACCGTGGCGTCCACGATCGCGCCGAACGCGAGGCCGACCATGAGCGCCACGAGGAGCGCAACCCAGAACGGAACGTGGTACTGCACCACCAGGAGTGACAGGAGGGCAGCGCCGACGACGCCCATGTTGCCGACGGCGAAGTTGATGATCCGGGTTGCTCGGTACACCAGGACAACCCCGACCGCGATCACGGCGATGGCCAGGCCCTGGATGATGCCGTCGAAGACGATCTGGCTGTTGAGCCACGAGACGGCGAGGATCATCCTTCGACCGGCCCGCCGCCGAGGAAGACGGCTCGTGCCAGGTCGTCGCGCTCCATCAGGTCACGAATCGCACCCTCGAAGCGCAAGCGGCCCTTCTCGAGGAACACGGCCCTGTCCGCGATTGCCGCCGCGACGTTCAGCGACTGCTCGACGATGATCAGCGTGACCCCGGCCGCCTTGAGGCCATCGACCACTTCGAGCAGATCCTGGACGATGATCGGCGCCAGGCCGAGGGACAGCTCGTCGATCATGAGGATCTGGGGATCGTGCAGCATCGCAATCGCCAGGGCCAGCATCTGCTGCTCTCCGCCGGAGAGGGAGTCGGCTCGTTGCGTTCGGCGGTCTTGCAGGACCGGGAAGAGCTCGAGAACCCGGTCGATGCGGCGACGCAGGTCGGCGCGGTCGGAGCGGTAGATGAACCCGCCCATCTGCAGGTTCTCTGCCACCGTCATCTGACCGAAGACGCCCTTGCCGCCCGGGAGCAGGTGGATCCCGAGACGA
>Ga0116219_10001848_pt1 | contig 18865 bp, 20 predicted proteins | sample Sb_taG_4_FD_91019 | JGI IMG/M metagenome (GOLD analysis project Ga0116219, IMG submission 91019) | Peat soil microbial communities from Weissenstadt, Germany - Sb_50d_6_BS metaG | ecosystem: Environmental > Terrestrial > Soil > Wetlands > Peat | place: Germany: Weissenstadt | collected 2010-09-21
GCGCAGGCTTCAGCCTGTGGGGTTTGGTCCTTGCAAGGACTAACCCCCACAGGCTGAAGCCTGTGCCACTCCTACCCTTTTCACTGGCAAGGAAATACCATTTGGGTTACTCTTGCGCCCACTGGAAGCTGTCACTTTCGGTGACATATGCACTTCAAGAACTTCAGCGCTGCGGTGTTTGGCATCGACGCCTACCTCATGGAGGTGGAGGTGGACGTCGGCTCGGGGAAGCCCGGCGATTTTAATATCGTCGGCCTGCCCGACATCGCCGTGAAGGAGAGCCGCGAACGCATCAAGGCCGCGCTGAAAAATTGCGGCCACGATTTTCCGTATCAGAGCGTCACGGTCAATCTCGCGCCCGCCGACATTCGCAAGGAAGGCTCGGCCTTCGATCTCCCGATGGCGCTTTCGATCCTGGGTTGCGAGGGCGCGTTCTTCGGCAAGCGGCTCGATCAATACATTTTTCTCGGCGAGCTTTCACTCGACGGGCAGGTGCGCTCGGTGCGCGGGTCCCTTTCGGCCGCGCTCGCGGCGCGTGAGCACAAGATCAAGTCCGTGGTCGTCCCGGAAGCGAATGCGCGCGAGGCCGCGGTCGTCGAGGGGATTGACGTGTTCGCCGTGCGCAATCTGCCGCAAGCCGTGGACCTCGTCAACGTGCCGGAATCGTTCACGCCGGTGCGCGTGGACGCGGGCACGATGCTGGCCGATGCCGCGCAATATGCCGTCGATATGCGCGACGTCCGCGGACAGCAGGCCGCCAAGCGCGCGCTCGAAGTCGCCTGCGCCGGCGGGCACAACATTATTTTCATCGGGCCGCCCGGCGCGGGGAAAACGATGCTGGCCAAGCGCATCCCCACGATCCTTCCGCCCATGTCGCTCGAGGAAGCCATCGAAACCACGCGCATCCACAGCGTCGCAGGATTGCTCGACGACGCGCGCGGGCTCGTCGGCACGCGGCCGTTTCGCGCGCCGCACCACACCATCAGCGACGCGGGCCTGATCGGCGGAGGCGCGATTCCGCGGCCGGGCGAAGTTTCGCTGGGTCACCACGGCGTGCTCTTTCTCGACGAATTGCCGGAGTTCGAGCGCAACGTCCTCGAAGTGATGCGCCAGCCGCTCGAAGACGGCGCGGTCACCATTTCTCGCGCCGCGACTTCGGTGACCTTTCCTGCGCGGTTCATGCTCGCGGCGGCGATGAATCCCTGCCCGTGCGGATTTTTCGGCGATCCGACGCGCCAGTGCCATTGCTCGCCGCCGCAAATTCAGCGCTACGTCTCCAAAATTTCCGGCCCGCTGATCGACCGCATCGACATTCACATCGAGGTCCCCGCCGTGAAATACAAGGAATTGCGCGGCAATGGAACGACCGAGGATTCCGCCGCGGTCCGCGAACGCGTGTTGCGCGCCCGCGAGCGACAGTCTAAACGCTACGCGGGCGAGCGAAAAGTTTTCTCGAACGCGCAGATGCCCCCGAAGCTGATCCGGAAATTCTGCGCCATCACGGAAGAAGGCGAAAAAATGCTGGAAAGCGCGATCGGCCGCCTCGGCCTCTCCGCGCGCGCCCACGACCGCATCCTCAAAGTCGCGCGCACGATCGCCGATCTGGACGCCTCGGAAAATCTGGAGACGCGTCATCTCGGCGAGGCCATCCAATACCGCACCCTCGACCGCACCTATTGGGCGTAGCAACCCATGACAAGTGGCGCAGGCTTCAGCCTGCGGGTTTTGGATTCTGCCGCTTGGAATCCCCCTACGCAGAAGAAAAACGCCAAGAAGGGGTTCTGACTAATGGCGATGGGCGATCGGCCATCCCTGTTGTTCAGGTGGAAAACATCATTTGACATATCGTACTGCGATATAAATAATAGAGACAGGTCAAGCGACCTCCGACACGCTTGGCTCGTTTTGGGCATAAGGGAAGGGAGGTGGTAGTCCCCACGTCTCCCTTTCCTTTCTCCTGATGACCCTCGCCGTTTACCGAAGGCGCCGAGTCACTCTCATTGGAAATAGTTACTTGTGACGGATATCTTCCGGGGCGCGCTGGCGATCGAGCGGCACAATCTGAAGCTGCCACTCGACCGGCACGGTGTTCGGCAAGAAACAAATCTTGCTGTCGCACGCCTGGTATTCGAGGTTTCCCTTGACCGTAACCTTTTTTCCATCCGCTCCCAGGGCGCCGCTGAATTCGGCCATGGAATTTACTTTCAACTCCTGGCGGATACGGAATGAGCCCTCGAATACGGGCACGCGTTCCTTGATGGCAGGCAGGTACAGAATCTTGGCGGAGGGATAGCTAGCTTGTCGCAACTCGAAATCGGGAAGGGGATCGATCGAAAGCTTGACCGTCTTGTATCCCTTTGTTCCCGGCGCATAAACGTGCACGTCCGGCGGGAGGCGCACTTCCGCCGTCAGCGTCACGAGATTGCCCGGAACGGCGACGCGATCCGACTGCCCCACGCTGAGTTGCAAGTGCGGGGCTTCGACGGTACCCGTAACTTCTTCGCCCAATTCCGGGAAGAGCTTCGAGAGCACTGTATTTCCAGTCAGCCGCTCGCGGTACTTCGCCTCGAAAAATTTCTCTCGAATCATGCCTTCCGTATCGATGAAAAAATATCCCGGCCGCGCCATCCCCGCGTTTGGTCCTATCGCCTCCGAATTCAGAACTTTATACATCCCAATGATTTTTGAATCCGGATCGGAAAGAAGAGGGAAGTCGATCTTGCGCCGGTCGGAGAAATATTTCAGGATCTCCACGCTGTCGTAGCTGATCCCCGCGAGCTTGATCCCTTGCTTCTCGAAGCGTTCCTTGGCCGCCTGCAACTGGATCAGCTGGCCTTTGCAATAAGGGCACCAATCGGCGGAGCGGTAAAACAAAAGTACGGTGCCTTTCGATCCTCGGAGCGTTTCTAGAGTCTGCGTTTTGCCAAATTGGTCGCGCGCGGAAAATGCCGGAGCCTTCTGTCCTGCGCGGAGTCCGACTTCGGAAAACATCTGGAGAGAAGCAACGTGTATCGCGCTCCCTTCCAATGTGCCTTGAATTGTGACGCTGTCCCCTAAATGTCCTTTCGCCTGATCTTGCGGGTCGAGTGCGTAGACCTGCCGGATCGTATCGTCATACAGCGCCAGGGCTGCGCCGGGCGTTTCGGCGGTACATTTCGCCGCCTCAGCGAAGGCTTCGTCGGGGCTACACGAACCGTTGACGATGACGCCAGACCACGACCCTGACTTTGTGTTCTCGGATTGACCGGCCAAAGTGAAAACAGCGGCAAGAAGGATTGCAATCGCGCCCGCCCATGCATGCTTGTTCATCATCGAATCATCTCCGACATGTAAGCTTACCCCGAAACTCGGACCGCCAGGGGTTTCATTGAGGTTCAGAATACGCTCGCTCGGCCCCGGCTGGCAAGCGCTCGTGGCGATTTCCAGTTATAATTAAAAGATATGCTTTCGCTTAATAATGTCACTATGCGCTACGCCGCCAGGGTCCTGTTCGAGGACGTCACCTGCTCGTTCCTCGAAGGCCGCCGCTATGCCATCACCGGCCCAAACGGCGCGGGGAAGACCACCTTGATGAAGATTTTGGAAGGAGACATCGAACCGACAAAAGGTTCGGTCTCGCGGCCAAAGAAGCTGGGTATCTTGCGCCAGGACCAGTTTGCCTTCGACGAATTTCGCGTCATCGACACCGTCATCATGGGCAACTCCCCGTTGTGGAAGGCTCTCCAGGAACGGGATGTGCTATACGCCAAACCTCACGAGCAGTTGACGGACAAGGACGGCATGCGCCTCGGCGAACTCGAAGGAATTGTCGGCGACGAAGGCGGGTACACTGCGGAGGCCGACGCCGCTATCCTGCTCGACGGCCTCGGCGTCGAATCCACCCTGCACGAGCGCAAGATGAGCGAACTCCAGGGCGGCCAAAAAGTCCGCGTTCTACTCGCCCAAGCCCTGTTCGGCAATCCGGCCGCGCTGCTGCTCGACGAGCCGACCAACCACTTGGACCTCGATTCCGTCCACTGGCTGCAGGACTATCTGCGCGAGTACCCTGGCGTGCTGATCGTCATCTCGCACGACCGTCATTTTCTGAACAGCGTCTGCACGCACACCGCCGACATCGACTACCAGACGGTGATCATGTACACGGGCGGCTACGACGACATGGTCCTGGCCAAGACGCAGATTCGCTCCCGCATCGAATCCGAAAATGCCGTGCGCGAAAAGAAAATCGCGCAACTCAACGAATTCATCGCGCGCTTCTCAGCCGGCACGCGCTCCTCGCAAGTGATGTCGCGCAAGAAAGAAGTCGAGCGCATCCAGACTTCCGAGCTGGCCAGGTCGAACATCGCTCGGCCGTACATCCGTTTTGACATGAAAAATCCCTCCGGGCGCCACCCGCTCGAATTTAAGGGGCTCAGGAAGTCGTATGACGGCCACACGGTGATCGACAAATTTTCCGCGAACATCGAACGCGGCGAAAAGATCGCGGTGATTGGCCGCAACGGGGCAGGCAAGACTACGCTGATCAAATCGCTCGTTCGCAGCGCCCCGGGGTATATCGACGAGGCCGACCGCCACTTTCTCGCGGATGCCGGCAACGTCAAGTGGGGACACGAAGTGGCCGTAGGTTATTTCGCCCAGGATACGACCGATACGATCGCCAAGGACACGACCGTCGTCGAGTGACTGCACCAGTTCGATCCGAAGGCGTCGCAACAGGAGTTGCGCGCTGTGCTGGGCCAGATGCTGTTCAGCGGCGAGGATGCCGAGAAATCCACGCGCGCTCTTTCCGGAGGCGAATCGGCTCGCCTGATTTTCTGCAAGCTGATGCTGCAAAAACCAAACGTCCTGGTATTCGACGAACCTACGAACCACCTCGACCTCGAAGCCATCAACGCCCTCAACATCGCGCTCCAGAAATATCCCGGCACCGTCCTGTTCGTCACGCACGATCACGACGTCATCGACGAAGTCGCCACGCGCATCTGGCAATGCAAGGGCGGCCACGTCGAGGATTTCAAGGGCCCGTATGAAGATTTTCTGGTGTACGCAAAAGAGAAAGCTTCGTAGCCTCTGGTCAAAGCAAACCGAATCTCTTGCAGGAAGCAATGAGTTGGAGGGAACACCAGCTAAGGCGTCAGCCCCGCTGTTTGATCAGCTGCCTATACTCGTCATGGGAACTGGGGGAGCTTTGTTAGCTCAACTTCAGGCGCCACTGCACCAATTCTTTCGTCAATGCAGTGGAGGCCGCGGTGTAGCTACCTTCGAGGCCAATTGCTTTCTCTGCTTGGTCCTTATGACCCGAAGTGGCCCACTCTAAGACCTTGGCCGCCTCCCGATGAAATTTCGAGTGCAAGTCTACCGCCGCGCGGTAGTTCTCTGTTTGCTTTTCAGCAGCCGAAAAGTCCGGACCGTACAGCCATTTTCCGAACTCGCACTGGTTGTCGGCCTTCACGGTGGCGGTCGTCACATCGAATTTCCCAATGTCGACGGCGGATCGCAGGCGTGCCTTCCAACTTGCGTGGGCTGCGATTGCTTTCTGAATCATGTCTACATTAACCATGGGTCTACTCCTTTGGTTGGCGCTGCCTGTCCAATGAGTTTGGGAATCTTGTTTTCCCTTCGCCAGGCACTGGCTACGTGCTTTCGTACATTGTATCGGCACCAGCGGCGCGGAGGATTAGGCAGTAATTTCCAGGACGGTGCGGGTTGCGCGGTCCTCACCGCCGCCCGAGCGACGGAGTCTGTGGAGCGTCACCCACACCGATGAAAACCCATTCATTCGTTGTTATTATGACGGCACTTAGGATCGAAATTTTGCGGTCTTCCCAGAAGTGCGGCGCCATCAGCCAGTGAAGCGAACTGCCAGGAAACGGATAATCCGCTTCCTGAATTCCGCCGCCCGAGACTAATGCCGCCGAAGAAAGAACGCGATCGTGATCCCCGCGCTGACGACCGTAATAATAGCGCGAATGTAGCACGGGTTCACTCTCCTGGCGGTGCGCGCCCCGATGTACCCTCCAATGATCGCGGCCACCAGCATCACCAAAGTCTGCGGCCATGATGAGCAATAGATAGGAACTCATGTGTACTCCGAACTTTCAAACTTAGCATTGTTTCCTCCCCGTTTTGCCACAAACTACGCCGCGCCATTTCTCCCAACCGCATGTCTTGGATTGACTTACCCGATGGCGCTATGCTACCCATACAAGTCCCTAGGCGGGTTCCGACAGCTGGATGCCCTCAAAACCTCAGCGGATTGAAGTTGTTCTGGAGACCTTGATCGAGAGCATTGCTCTCGCCGAAGAAGTGGGCGTGCGTGTCGCCGCGGTGGCCGGATTCGGCGAGGACGATCAATACAAGATCGGCCTGGCCGTCCACGAAGGCGTTATGAACGCCTTTCAATACGGCAACAAACAGCGCCGCGAGAGAAAAATCCACGTGATCTTCGAGTTGTTCGAAGACAAGCTCGTGATCCGTGTGTTGGACCAGGGAGCGGGATTTCGCCTGGAAGACGTGCCCGACCCCCGTGAGGATGAGAATGTCCTCGGCGATTCCGGCCGCGGAGTCCTCTTGATGAAGGCATTCATGGATGAGGTCGATGTTCTCTCCAGCTCAGCCGGAGGCGCCGAAGTAGTCATGGCCAAGCGCCACAAGCGGTGAGCTTCCAACCGATCGGCAAGAGCTGGGCAGCGCGTTTCGCTCCAGAGACAACAGAAGAGATGGGGAAGGCTTGGAATGAGCTTCAAAGCAATCAGCCGTGAAGTCGGAGATGTTACGGTGATCGACATGGACGGGCGAATCACGCTGGGCGAAGGCAGCGCCCTGCTGCGCGATCTCGTTCGCGAAAACGTCGCCAAGGGTCGCAAGAAGATCGTGATGAACTTGGCCGGAATCAACTACATCGATAGCACCGGGCTCGGTGAATTAGTCGCCGGATACCGTTTGGTAAAAAGCGAGGGCGGGGAAATCAAGCTCCTGAATCTGAATAAGAAAGTGACCGACCTCCTGCAAATCACCAAGCTGTACACGGTTTTCGACATCCACAATCAAGAAGCGCAGGCGGTTGCCAGTTTTCATTCATAGGCCGTAGCTTCCTCGCGAGCTCACGAAGTAATGGACGAGCAGCCGCCTCCTTCAATACGCAATTTTGAGCGATTCCCGAAACGGGAAATTCTCTAGACAGCCGCCCAATTTTGTTGTATTCATGGCCCGCTTTTGTGGGTCCTGTAATTCCGTAGGTGCTCGAAGGCCCGCCACGGTTTACCGCCCTCGTTGAGTGTCCAAGTCGAAGGGGGAAGGGTCACCGGTAACGGCGGACATTTATCTACCACCAACTGGCGTTACGCCCGGCAAACAGCGACCGCTCAAGATAGAGAGGCTACTAAGTTGAGCAGAGAACAAGGTGTGGTCAAGTGGTTCAACGCATCAAAGGGGTATGGTTTCATCCAACGCCAGTCGGGCGAAGACGTGTTCGTTCACTTCTCCGCCATCCAAATGGACGGATACAAGACACTGAACGAAGGCCAGATGGTCGAGTTCGAGGTCAAACAAGGACCGAAAGGCTATCAGGCTGAAAACGTCACCGCTGCTTCCTAATCGGGTACACGTGTTCTGAGGGCCTTGCGCCGCACCAGCGGACAGGGCCCTTTCGCTTTTTCGGGCTGCGCAGGTCTGGCACGGCCGTTCTTTTTCTGGTCCCAGTCATGGAATGAAACCTGTGGTACGATTAGCGATTCGAAAACCTGTGGAGGGAAGACTCTGTGGCGCAGCATATCTTGCGCAAGGACCTGAAGAAGGACGAGATCCGGGAGAAATTGGTCTCGGGAGTCGAATCGGTCGCTTCGCATCAGCAGGCTTTGTGGCTCGTGGTTACGGCGGCGCTCGTCGTGGCGCTGGCGGTGTTTGGGTGGAACACTTACGCGCGGCGGCAGACGGCCAAGGCCTCGGCGGCGCTCGACGATGCCATGAAAATTTTCCAGGCGCGGATTCGCGCCGCCGGAGAGCCGGCCGACCCGGTGGAAATTACCTACCTCGACGAAAAGAATAAGTTCACCGACGCCGACAAGAAATTTCTTGCGGTCGCAGGCCAATACGGGCGCACGAAGCCCGGGCAAATGGCTCGGTACTATGCGGCCCTTTCCGAAGTCCAGCTGAAGCAGTATGCGGCGGCTGAGAAAAATCTCGACCAGGTAGTTTCAATCGGCGACGAAAATCTGGCGGGCCTCGCCAAGTTCCAATTGGCCGAAGTCTACCGGCAGGAAAACAAGGGTCCGCAGGCAGTGGCCCTGTACAAGCAATTGTCGGACAAGCCCAGCCTATTTGTTCCGAAGCCCATGGCCATGCTGGCGCTCGCGGATTATTACCGCAAGGCCGATCCCGCGCAGGCCACGAAACTCTACAATCAGGTCAAGCAGGAATTCCCCGACGCGGCCCAGGAAGCGGATCAGGGCCTCGAGATGCTCAACTCCAAGAGCTGATCACCAAGCGCTGGGCCTTCTTCCCGGTGCAGTTGGTGCTGGAATCGACTGCGTCAGTGGTGATGATGTTCTTCGGCGGGTTTTCCTGACGGCTTTGCCGCGTTGGGAACGTCCGCCGGCTCCTCTTCCTCTTCCATCTTGCCTTTTGGATTGTAGCTTTCCATGTCCTTGATTTCTTCGGGCGTGAGATGAGACAGGTGGCGGATGAACAGGACAAGTTGCCAGCTTTCATCATCCTGGTCCGTATGAGGCTCGCCCCAAGCCGGCATCCCCGTCAACGGGACGCCGTTCCGAATGATGTAATAGAGTTCGCCGTCGCCGAGATTCTGCGTTGCCGACAGGCGCATATCCGGCGCGCGGGGATAGAGGTTCTTTCCCATTTCCGTGTTGCCGCTTCCATCGTTGGCGTGGCATTGCGCGCAGTGATCGGCAAAGTGCTCGCGAGCATCCTTCATCACATCGGCTGTGGCCACGTCCTTCCACGGGTTCTCATCTTCGCGGTCGAGCCTGGGAATGGCCATGTGCCGCAGGGCGCGCGCAACACGGATCTCTGTCTGCGAAGGATCCTTGCGAGCGCTGATTCCGTGCCGCAGCAGAACCGCGCCGTAGGCGAGCCCCGCGATCACAGCGGCGAGCAAAATCCAAAGGATTGCTTTCGGGATTTTCATTGTCGTCTCTCTCCCTTGCTCCTGCTTCTGGCCGTATTATTTCTCTTCTCCGGAAGATGGCCGGATCCGAACGAACACTGCTATTCCTGCCGGATGGGAACCGTAAACAGTTTTCAGACCTTCCGGCACGCCATAAACCGTTACTTGCATACCAAGTGCTGACCTGAAGTGGGGCACGATATCGAAATCCCGATCGTATCCCATAGTATATCCTTGCACTCGTCCAATCGGCTGCTCTTGAAAATTCGGCGGAAGCGCGTTTTCGCCGAGGAGGAGTTCGTTCGAGCGGTCCACGTTTTCGATCCGTGTCCAGGCATGGTTGCGTGTGAGAAACCGCAGCGTCGATTCGAGTGCGTAGCTGTTGAAAATGGAGCTGTCTTCCAGTGATTTCGTCCGTCCCCAAATCAGCGAACTGGCCCAATTGCCGTTATGAAGTGGCCGGTTATACATGGCTGACGCCGTCATGCGCTCCTGGTTTTCATTGGGGAAAAGACCTTCCGGACTTGTGATTCGACCGTACGAATATTGCCCGCTCCAATTTTTCCCCGGCTGCAGCGTCAGCCGAGTGGACCACGAATCGATTTTTCCCTGGCTGATGTTCCAGCGATTTTCATTTGGTTCGCGTCCATGAAAGCCGGACGCCTCGATCCGCGCGATGCGGTAAGTTACGCCCACGGTGAGCACATCCTCCGCGATATGCGTCGAGTCTTCCTGATGGTGGCCGAGTGCGGCCAGTGGATTTTCCGACGCGGACGCGCGGTGCGGGTAAGCAATCGGCCCGATCGCCGGATCGCCAATGGGCGCGGCATAAAACGAAAGCAGGCCGTTCTTACCCAGCTTCAGATCGTAGAGCGCGGCAATCTCCATGAAGAAATTATGCGGATGCTGCCCGTCGGCAATGGGCTTCCCAAAGGCCGTCTCGCCTTGCTGAAACAGCAGCGGGAATTGGCGCCCTGTGATGGTCGCGGGTTCCAGACTCAGCATCGCGCGCGCCGTGAACACGCCCGGCCCAAAGGAACGCTGCGCCATGCCCATGAACCAGTTCGTCGAGAAAAATTTGTCTTCGCCGCGCGGGCTCGATTGCTGCTCGTCCAGCACGAATACATTTGCGTGGAACATCAATGTCCAATTGCCTTTCTTCGTCATCACCATGGGAACCGGGGTGGAATCGGGCTCGGCGCTCGTGCCCGATCCGGTATGGCGGACGATTTCCTGCAGGAATGTTTCCGGACGCATGGTCATCAGATCGGTTCCACCCATGTTCATTCCCGGCATTTGCTTGTCATCCATTCCGGGCATGCCTTGCATGTCGTCGTCTTTCTTGCCGTTCTGCTGCGCTCCGGCGAGCGCCGGAATTGTCAGAAGTAAAGCAAACATTGCGATCCAGGGCCGCATAAAAATATCTCCCGGGGATATTTCCCTTTGTATTAATGGAGTAGGTTTCTCTGCGTCCTCTGTGGTCTCTGTGTTAAAGGTTTTGCCTTTTTCCAGGAAAAAGCTTTCAACACAGAGGACACAGAGATCACAGAGAAATGCTGAGAGGAAGGAATAGAGCGAGTTCTAGATTCGCAGACTTAGATGGAGGGGACTTCCGTCACGAACCTGGTACGTTGCAATGTCATCCCGCGCGCCGCGTAGCAGTGTAAGTGCATCATCGGCGCGGGGAGTTTCAGCAATCACTAAAATGGAATGAAAATGTGAATCACTGGAACGAGTCGTCTTTGCGAAAACAGCGGAACCGTTATCGCAAGCCTCCCTTTCGCACGGCCCCATTTCGCCGATGGACGGGTGACTCGCTTTCAAACGCAAAATCGCAGGAACCGCCTGTTGATCTTCGCCATTGGCCATTCCGGCCATGGCCATGCCGTCCATTTTCATGCTGCCGGGCGCCAAGTCTTGTGATTTGGTTTGTTGCGAGTGGCAATCCGAACTCATCACAGCGAACGCGCAGGAGACATCGCACGCCGCAGCAAACGAGGAAACCGACAGCAGTAGCGCCACGATCGAGCCCGCGAATATGCGCCTGATTATCATGCCAATTTCGATCCTACGACAAAGCGTTTCGCCGTTGCAACCTCGAGAAATAACGTAAAATTATGTTTAAGATTCAACGAGAACGCTCGCTACAGGAAAGATCTTATTTGACAGTGTTGTTTTCCGTGCAGACGTACTCTTGAATCTGCCAGTCCGGTTTCAGTTTGAAGGTTTTTTGCGTAGTCCAGGGTTTCTCGTACGCTTTCGGATCCTCGATGGTGTACTCGTCAACCAAAGTGTCGTGATCCACGCGGCGCAGGTGTTCGACCACGTGGAGAGCATCGGAGTGCGGCAGGCCCATCGGGTCGAGCCAAGTCTTGTCATTGAACCCGACTGTATCAATGACCAGCGTGTCTCCTTCAAATTTGCCGATCGCGTTGCCCATGTAGGTCGGTTCGAGATCCTTCGGATGACCCCGCCCGTCCGTAAAAATCTGTCGGATCAAGGATTGGTACTCGAAAATCATGATCACCCTGTCGTGGGCCTGCACGATCTCCCACGGAAAGGGCTGTAGCATCTCCCTGGGTATCCCGGGTGGTATGCATCGTTCCGTCGGGTCGGGCCCGGAATCGGGATCCTGATGCAATTTTTCCGACTGCCGCTCCTTGAATTTCGCCTCCGCCCAGGGTTGAAAGGGAGGATCTTCTTTGGGAAGGATATTTCTGCGATATTCGTCGATAAACCAGACGCCGGAAAAGTCCGGTGCAGCGGAAACAACGCGCGTTTTCGCAGATCCCGCGCGCGGCGTTGTCTGAGCGAAAAGAACGAGGGGCAAAGCGAGAGCTGCCGCCACGAGCGCACAATTGATGGAATGATTCCGCACTTTGGACCCGCTTCCTGTTTCCATCCTATTTCGGATTACTTGAATCCTTGCCCGTCGTACTTTTGGCCGTTCGCCAGGGTAATGCTGATGAGCCGCATGATTTTTGATCCGTTTTTGGCAAGTGCCCCATTCACCACCAGTTGGTCTCCCGCCTTGATCATTTCTTTCTTCCAACCCACCCGGAACAGCATGTTGGGACTGTTGCCTTCGACGCGCCACTCCTCGACGCTTCCGTTTCCGTCCTTCACATCCAGGAAAATGAACACGTGGGGATTGGTCCATTCCACATTGCTCACCACACCCTTCATGTTGACCGGATGCTCCATGTCATACGACGAACTCGAATGGTGAGCGAAGAGCGGCCGAGAAACCACAATCGCGCTTACTACGAGCAGCAAAGCGACTCCGAGCCTGTTTTTCATGGCCACACCTTGTGATTGGATGATCGAAGTTCTCCCGTCAAAATATTTTGTTTGATATTTACTATACATCCGACCAGCCGAAAATTCGCGCCCGGCGCAACACGTCGGAAAGTTGCAAGTAGGACAGCCACTCTTGGCTGTCCCCGACAGTCCTGGCAGGGCGAAAGCGGACAGCCAAGAGTGGCTGTCCTACAACCCTCAAACGATTCGAGGCCTGATGGCAAATTCGTTGTGTCCAGGGCAAGAGAATCGTACGATGCACCAGCCAAAGGTCAAAGACGGGAATTCTTCGTAAGCGTGTCATTCAACATGAATCAGTGCGTTTCGAGGAAGAGCCGAAGAGGAGGATCATTTATGAGTGTGAAGCGGAATCGGGCGCGGGCATCACAGGATTGTCCTGGCGCGGAAAGAAAGGCCCACCACGATTTGTTGTCTATGAGCGCAGGTATCATCTTGATCGCCGTAGCGGCGTTCCTGATTGCCGGCTCGCGTCGAACTTCCGCCGCTCCTCCCCTGCCGGCCACTAAGGTTGAAGTGCCGAAATTTGTTGTCGATCCATCCTGGCCACACATTCCGAACGGGTGGACGCTCGGCCAGGTGTCCAGCGCGGCGGCCGACGCCGACGGCAACATCTGGATCATTCATCGCTCGCGAACCGTGAAGCCTGGCGTAAAAACAGGACCGCCTGTGATGGAATTCGATGCGGCGGGCAACTACATTCAGGGCTGGGGCGGAAAGTCGGGAGACGGCTACACCTGGCCTTCGACCGAGCACGGAATTACCGTGGATTACAAAGGAAACGTTTGGATCAGCGGCAATGGGAACGACGATCAGATCCTGAAGTTCACGAAAGACGGCAAATTCATCATGCAGATCGGCCATGCCGCGCAAAAGAAGACCAACGCGGATACCACCAGTCTTTGGAAGCCCGCCGACGTTTTCGTCTATCCCAAGACCAACGAAATCTTCGTTGCCGACGGCTACGGCAACAAGCGCGTCATCGTGTTCGATGCAGACACGGGCGCGTACAAGCGCATGTGGGGCGCGTTTGGCAACACTCCGATGGACGATCCCCCGCGCCCGCCCGCGTTGACGGGAGAGGCCGCAAAATCGGCGGCGGAGGAAGAGGAAGCCACGCGCACCCTGGCCACGGGCTTTGATCCCAAAGACCCGGGGCCTTCGCAATTTGTGCCGCCCGTTCACGGCGTCAAAGTTTCCAACGACGGACTCGTGTACGTCGCCGACCGCGGCGGCAAGCGCGTGCAAATCTTCACGACCGATGGCAAATACATAACCCAGGTATGGATCGATCGCTGGTGCCTGGTAGCCGGGGCCGGTTGCAATAACGGCAACACAGCGGCGAGCGTGGCCTTCTCGGCGGACCCGGGGCAGCGCTTCCTGTACGTGGCCAGCAGAAGCCCCGCGCGAATCTGGGTGTTCGACCGCAAGACGCTGCAGCCCCTGGATTCGTTTGGCCGGCCCGGCATAGCGCCCGGCGAGTTCGACGTGCTCCATCACATGACCACCGACAACAAAGGCAACCTCTACAGTTCGGAAGTGGAGGACGGCAGGCGAGTCCAAAAGTTCGTGTTCAAAGGGCTGGTTACGATGCCTGTGCCGGCGAACGGAGCAAATTGATTTCAATTGAATAGGCGGTCCGGTTGGTCAGTAGGACAGCCACTCTTGGCTGTCCCCGAAAGTCTTTGCAAGCCTGCGAGGGACAGCCAAGAGTGGCTGTCCCACCAAACAATTTTCCCCACTTTCACTCGAAGAAGCTGTCTGACAATCTTCGGCGTCCCGACATAACACTTAATGGCATTCGACTGATCGGACCGCTGCGATTCCCCCGCGGCTGGAGCCGCCTCTCAGCGGAATCTACGTACTAAGTCCTTATATTTCTTTGGATTACCATATCTGTGCTGGACACGTTAACTGTACTTCTTCGGATGGCCCACAGGTTGCCTCTTATCCTGTGGGGACTGGCCCAGGCATAGCGAGCAAAATGGCCGCATGAGCTGGGGAGTCGGGAGGATCGGTAAATGATTCGCAAGTTACTCATCACGGGAGTCGCATTCCTGAGCGCCATCCCTGTGTTTGCAAACACCACGAAATTTGAAACTGGCCAAGTCGCGACAGGGCCGGAGAAGCCCGTCGCGCTCCGCCTCATGAACGATAAGGAATTCTCGACCTTTCTCACGCGCCTGGATTCGGACCTGCTTCGCTCGCAGTTGCAAATGAAAAAGATGGACGTGAAATCCTTGAGCCTCGATCTTCAGGAGAAACAGGAACTGGAGAGAAGCTACAGCCGGTGTTTGCAGTCGCTCGATGACACCCGCGACGAAATCCAAAAGCTCTCGCAGAAGCAAACGCTCAAACTCGACTTATTCCTTTTGATCGACTTGAACGAACTGGCCCGCAATCTGGATGCGCTGGACGAGACTTTAATGAATCCTATGGCCGTTAACGGAACGAATGGATCCCAGAAGTCACTGGGCTACGCCAGAGCAGTCCTGGGCATCGATGGCGCGCTGGCAACACAGATTTCAACGTTCCAACATCACTTTATAGCGTTTACCGGAGTCATCGACGCGACTCTCGATCAGCCTGAGCCGGCTGACTCTCAACCGCCAATTCAGAAGTAACACCGGCACAAACGCCTGCGACGATTTGGCATCACTCGCGCCGTGGCATAGAATCGTGCCATGGCACTGGCCTCCTATGCGATGGACGCGGCGAAATCGCGCGGCAGGCGTTATCCCGAACCGCCTCATCCCTACCGCAACGATTACGCGCGCGACCGCGACCGCGTGATCCATTCGCGGGCCTTTCGCCGCCTCGAAGCAAAAACGCAAGTCTTCACCACGCGCTATTCCGACCACTTCCGCAACCGCCTCACGCACACGCTGGAGGTCGCGCAGATTGCGCGCACCGTCGCCGGAGCGCTGCAACTCAACGCCGATCTCGCCGAAGCTCTGGCCCTGGTGCACGATATCGGACATCCGCCCTTTGGCCACGCCGGAGAGCGCAAGCTCGATGAATTGCTGCGCCCGCATGGGGACAGCTTCAACCACAATTTGCAGGCGCTGCGGATCGTCGAGAAATTCGAGCAGCGCTATCTGGATTTTCCCGGCCTCAATCTGACGTTTGAAGTCCGAGAAGGCATCGTCAAACATTCGCGCGATTACGACGCGGCGCAATTTCCCGGGCTCTCGGAATATTTGCTCGACCAGCGTCCGCCGATCGAAGCGCAACTGATCGATTTCGTCGACGAGATCGCGTACAACACCGCCGACCTCGACGACGGCTACGAAGCGCATGTGCTGGATATCGAAATGATTTGCGCCGAGGTGCCGCTGTTCGCCAGATTCTATGAAGAGGTCGAGCGCAGCCACCCTCATGGCCTCGAGAAATTAAAATTCAACGAAGCCGCCAAGCGCGTGCTCGACCATCTGGCGACCGGCTTGATCGAGAACACGCGATCCGTCGTCGCGGCGTCGGGAGTGCAAAGCGTCGAAGACGTCCGTCACGCGCCGCGCCGTCTCGCGGGATTCGCTGTGTCCATGGCCGCGGAAAACGCGGTGCTAAAAAAATTCCTGCTCGCGCGTCTCTACAACAATCCCGCAATCGTTGGCGATCGCGAACGCTCAGTAGAAGCCCTCACCCAACTTTTCGATTTTTACGTCGAGCATCCCGCCGCGATGCCCAAAGCCTACGCCGAGCTAGCGCAACTCGCCCCCAAGTACCGAGTCGTGTGCGACTACATCGCCGGGATGACCGACCATTTCCTGCTTCGCCAGCACACGGAGTTGCTCGGAGCAAGCTCGGCACGATCCGCGTAAGACAGTCCCGCCGAAGCGGGACTGTGGTGTTTTGGTTTTTGGTGATGGCTTCCGGGCGACAGACTGAAGTCTGTCCTACACGTACCTGTTTCGAACCACTCGCAACGAACCGCGCAGTGCCTTCCTTGACATCACTCGGGCGGGACATATAATGGTTTTGGGGAGAGTATCAGGGAACCCCACCCAAGCGGTGAATGGCGATGTTCCTAGACGTAAAAGAGCTGGCTGTCCGCAAAATCCGCATCCGGAAGAGCTATGCCCCGGGAACGGTTGACTACCGCACCGGCGACTTCCGGCAGGCGGAGTCTCTCGAGGTGCGCGCGACCGCCGAACTCGTGGAAGGGCAGATTCGCGTCACAGGGGAGCTGCATACGCGCCTGGAGATGGTGTGCGCGCGCTGCCTCGAACCCGTGCATGAGGATATTGCCCGTGAATTTGATCTCTTTTACAAGCCTCTCGCGACCATGACCAAGGAAGAAGAGGAGCGTCTGAAGCTCGACGACACCGAAATTGCGTTTTTCGAGGGCCAAGGAATGTTCCTGGCCGATGTTCTGGCCGAGCAAGTCCTCCTGGCTTTGCCGATGAAGGCGATTTGCCGCAGCGATTGCCGGGGACTGTGTCCCCAGTGCGGAGTGAATTTGAATAATGAGGAATGCCGCTGTGAAAGTCACGCAGGCGATCCGCGTATGGCGCCTCTGGCGCGTCTGAAACAGGACTGGTTCAAAAAGCAATAGGAATCCCAGACGAAACACCATAGAATGCCTCATACAATTTTTGGGGCCATAAGAAGGAGTTTGTATGCCCAATCCAAAACGGCGTCATTCCCACGCGCGGAAGAATAGCAGGCGCGCTCATGATCATCTGAAAGCACCGGCCCTCGCCAAGTGCCCCAACTGTCATGAAATGAAACAGCCTCACCAGGCTTGCCCGCAATGTGGCTATTATAAAGGCCGGGAAGTCGTGGACACCGGGACCTGACGCCCGGAAGTGTACGGCCTTTGCACGGTTCCCCTACCGGAGTTGGAATGATCACCATAGCCGTAGATGCGATGGGTGGAGACCATGCGCCGCGTCCTGAGGTCGAGGGCGCAGTGCAGGCCGCTCGCGAGTTGGGAGTTCGAATCCTTCTCGTTGGCCTCGCGCCTGAGCTGAAGAAAGAGTTGGCGAAGCATCCGCATCGAGGGTTGCCCATCGAGATTGTTCCGGCGACCGAAGTCATCACGATGGATGACTCGCCCACTCACGCTTTCCGGAAGAAAAAAGACAGTTCGGCGCACGTCGCGACGAAGCTGGTACGTGGCGGCCAGGCCGATGCGCTGGTCAGCGCGGGGAATACGGGCGCGGTGATGGCCGTGGCGCGATTTGGGCTAGGCACGCTGTCGTCGGTGGACCGCGTAGCGCTGGCTGCGCCCTTTCCCACTTCACGCGGCGGGACAGCGGTTTTGCTCGACGTGGGCGCGAACGTGGATTCCAAGCCCGCGCATCTCGTGCAATTTGCAGTGATGGGCGAGATTTACTACCGGGCGATTTTCGGGACGCGGCGGCCGAAAGTGGCGCTGCTATCGATTGGCGAGGAAGAATCGAAGGGCAACGAGTTGACGCGCGAGGCCTACAGCCGGTTGAAACTCTCCTCGTTGAATTTTACGGGAAATGTCGAAGGGCGGGACATTTTCAACGGCTCCGTGGACGTCATCGTTTGTGACGGATTCATCGGAAACATCGCCCTGAAGATCAGCGAAGGCGTCGCGCAGCACATTGCGGCGATGCTGAAGGAAGCGTTGCAGAGCACGATCAGTTCTCAAGTCGGGTACGTGCTCTCGCGCAAAGCCTATAAGAGCTTTCGAAAGAAAATTGACTACTCGGAATACGGCGGCGCTCCTTTGCTGGGGGTGAAGGGCGTGACCGTGATCGGGCACGGGAGTTCGAATCCCCTGGCGATTAAAAATGCCATCCGGGTAGCGACGGAATTGGTGCGGGGCGGAGTCAACGAAAGAATCGAGCAGGAGCTTGCCACGATTCCTGTCCCTGTGGAAGCATAAGCGACGAAACGGCGGTTCATTCGATGGGAAAATTGGCGTTTTTGTTTCCGGGGCAAGGTTCACAGTACCCCGGCATGGGCAAGGAACTAGCCGCTAACCATCCGGCGGCCCGAAGTGTGTTTGATGAGGCGGACAAAGCCCTGGGATTCTCGGTCTCCGATCTGTGCTTCAACGGCAGTGAAGAGGCACTGAAGCTGACTGCGAATACGCAGCCCGCGATTTTGACCGCATCCGTGGCAGCGTATCGCGTGCTCGCCGAGAATGGAGTTCAGCCGGCCTATGTCGCGGGGCATAGCCTGGGTGAATTTTCCGCGCTTGTGGCGGCCGGCGGACTGAATTTGCCGACGCGGTGCGCCTCGTGCGGCGTCGCGGAGAATACATGCAATCGGCGGTGCCCGAAGGCGTCGGCGCGATGGCGGCGATTTTAGGATTGGCTCCCGCGCAAGTCGCTGGGATATGCCGGCAGGCGGCCGATCGACAAGTCGTGGCGCCGGCCAATCTGAATTCTCCCGAGCAGACTGTAATTTCCGGCCATGCCGAGGCGGTGAAGCGCGCCGTGGAAC
>Ga0116219_10001849_pt1 | contig 18863 bp, 18 predicted proteins | sample Sb_taG_4_FD_91019 | JGI IMG/M metagenome (GOLD analysis project Ga0116219, IMG submission 91019) | Peat soil microbial communities from Weissenstadt, Germany - Sb_50d_6_BS metaG | ecosystem: Environmental > Terrestrial > Soil > Wetlands > Peat | place: Germany: Weissenstadt | collected 2010-09-21
CTCAGCTTCACCACGTACTTCTTGACCGCAATCTCCTTCTTCGCCACGAATCATCTCCATCGCTGGCCTCGCCGCGACAGAGATTCAGAAAACCGCCACACTTTCAACGACGCTCGCGACTAGTCGAGCTCAGGCAGCTCGGATTCGATTTCAGCGCGGCAACCTTCAAGGAACGGCGGCAGTTTGAGCGCCTGGCCAAGCGATTGAAGCGGCTCGTCGACTGCAAACCCGGGCAGATCGGTGGCGATTTCGAACAGCACACGGCCGGGCTCGCGGAAATAAATTGAGCGAAAATATTGGCGATCCGTCTGCTCGGTGGTGTGCAGGCCATGATGCCGGACAAGCTTGGCGGCCATCGCCGCCTGCGCGGCGTCGTCGGCCGCCCGAAACGCGATGTGGTGAACGGAGCCCAAGCCTGGGCGCGCCGACAGATATTCTCCCGCCGTCCTGAGCTCGACGATGCCGCCGACGTCGACCCCCGGCGCCCGATATCGTTGCGTGGCGACCTCGCGGCCGTTGGCGACAAAACCGAAAACGTCGGTAAGGATGGCGGCGGTCGGGCCGGCTTCAGCCAACAGCAGGCTCACGCTATGGAAGCCGCGGATCGAGTGTTCCGGGGGCACGCCGCCGCCATTCCATGCCGGTTTCTCCTCGATGCCTTTGACGCCGCACAGCGCAAGGCGAGTCCCGTCGAGGTCTTTGAACGCGAGACTCGTTTGGTCGAAGCGCTTGGTTGGCGGGTCATGGCCGACCCCCTTCTCGACGAAGCGATGGGCCCAGTAGCCGATCGAGCCTTCCGGTACGCTGAAGGCGATCTCTTGCGCTTCGCCGATTCCGGGCCGGCCGGGCGCCGCGCGATCCCAGGGGAAGAAGGTGAGGATCGTGCCCGGATGGCCGGCCCCATCGCCGTAATACAAGTGATAGGTGCTGGGATCGTCGAAGTTTACCGTCTTCTTCACCAGGCGCAGGCCGAGCGTTCCCGTATAGAAATCGAGGTTCCGGCGCGCAGAGCTTGCAATGGTCGTAATATGATGGATGCCGCTGGGCATGCGGCCCTCCCTTTTGGCGTTCGAGGAATTCAATCCGGCATTTGGGGTTTCCGGGCGGCGCCGCAATTTTATTCCTCTCCGCGCGGGCGGCAACGTCGACTTGGAACGCGTGCGACGATCAGTGGCGTCGATCGCTCGCGCGAAACCTGCGGCAATAGCCGCCAGCGTGCGGCGCGCTTCGCGCCGACATCCATCCTAGGCTCATCGCCTGCTGGCCCGATCCTGACAGATATGTCGATCTGAAGCGCGCAATGATCCACCGTCGGAACGGCGGGTCGCCCACGACCGAAACGCGCTCACCACGGCGCGTCATCGCCGCGAAGGCTCTGGCGCGCGACACGCAGTCGCTGGCGCCGTCACAGCGTGAGCGACGCCGCGATCAGCGGCCACGCGGCCCGGTTGCGGTCGCGAAAGACGGCGAGGTGGCCGATGGCGTCGAGCCCGAAGGCCTTGGGCTCGACCAGGGTGCGCTTGGAAACGGCCTTCGGATAGAAATCGGCGAGCCGCCAGACGACGGCGGGCGGGATCATCCAGTCGTCGGCGATGGCGATAAGATCGAGGTCGAACCGCGCCTTGTCGAGATCGGGCTCGGGCAGCCTTGCGCCCCAATCGGAGCGGGAATAGCCCGTCCTCAGACACCAGCGCCGCCATTGCCAGAAGACCCCCGCCGGCAGGTCCGCGCCGAGGCCGAGGCGCCGTCCCGGCAGGTAGCCGAGCGCAAGCGTCGCCGCCGGTCCGGCGAGCCACCAAAGGCTCAAGACCCCTGGCAGCTTCATGAGCGGGTGGGCCAGCCAATGCGCCGGCCCGCTCGCCACCGTGACGACCCGATCCACCCGATCGATACGGTCATGAAAAGCGAGCCAATGTCCGCCGAGCGAATGGCCGACGACTCGTATCGGCAGGTCCGGGAATGCTGCGACCGCGTGCGTGAGGGCGGCGTCCTGGTCGAGGAGGCCCCAATCGGACATGCGCGTCTGAATTTCGCGGAGCGGGCGGTCGAGCCCCTCGCCCCAGTCTCGATAGTCGTAAGCAAGTACGGCGGCGCCATGCGCCAAGGCGAGCCATTCCACGAAGGCGCGGTAATATCCTGCGGGCACGCCCGTCGCCGCATGCAACACAACCGCCATCCGCGGCTTGTCGTCCGGCGCGCTCCAATAGCCCTGCAGGATGCGTCCGTCCGTGGCGGCGAAGCGCGCAGGCGTCCGGATCAAAGGCGACGCGAAGTGCGACATGAGGCGATGCCCAGCCGATTTAGTTTATATGTAAACTAATATCGACGCGGCTTCAAGCGCTGACGCGTCGATTGCGCCAGCCCCGGATTCTCGGTCAGACCTTCGGTCTGATGCTCGGGCGAGTCGCTCTTCCGGGCGCGTCGAAGACGGCGACGCCGCCGCGTCCGAGAGTTTTTGCGCGATAGAGCGCAGCGTCGGCGAGGCGAACGAGCTCGTCCGGTTCGCTTGCCGAAGACGGAAAAAGCGCAAAGCCGCAAGCGCTGCTCACGGAAATATCGAGCGTCTCAACGACGAACGGCGTGGCGAACATCGCCTGAATCTCTTCTCCAAGCGCAATCGTCTCGTCGCGCGCGCCGATCCCGTCGCAGAGAATCGCGAATTCGTCGCCGCCCATCCTTGCGGCGCAGCCACGCCCGTCCATCGCCTTGGCGAGCCTGTCGGCGACCTGCCTCAGGACTTCGTCTCCGACCGGATGCCCGTGACTGTCGTTGATCGGCTTGAAACCGTCGAGGTCGACGAGGCCCACGGCGAACGGCGCAGCGCTTTCGCGTCCCGTCCGAATTCTGTCGGCGAGCAGACTCTGAAAGCATCGCCGGTTGGGCAACCCGGTCAGATAGTCCGTCAGCGCGATGGTCATGGCCGCTCGTCGCGCGTCCTCGGCGGCGCGTTGCTGTTCGGCGATCGTGAAACGCGAACGGACAACCTCGGCGAACATCCGAAAGGCTTCCCTGACGACGAAGCAGGAGGCGACGATCAGCAGCGCCGCCAGCCAGATCGTCATGGCAGCGCCGCCGGTCAGGAATGCGACGATGAGCGGCGCGGTAGACGCGATGATGGCGACCCTCGCCGCGCTCGCCAGCGCATCAAGGCAAAATGCGCACGCGGCGATGGCGACCCATACGGCGACGAGCGCCAACGAGAATTGGGGAACGCCGCCCTGCGTCGTGGAAACTGCCGCCATCAGGGAGAGCGCAATCGCCAGCGCCGGCCCGAGAACGCCTGCTGCGCGGACCTCGCGCCGGATGACGTCGAGCGTTTCGCGCTCCACGCGGTCGCGCGCCTTAAGCCAGAAGATGAGCCGAAACAGCGAGACGACGACCAGCGCCGCGGGAAGAATGAACCCGCCGAGGAACGTAGACTTTTGCTGCGGCGCGGCGCATAGCGCCACAGTCGCGAGGATGACGACGCTATGGACATAAGGACCCAGTCGCGCGAGCGAGCGGTATTGCGCGCGCAGCAACGCCGCCTCGAAGTGCGCGTCACGCGCCTCGCTACCGGACTCCGGCTCGAAAAAAGCGCCGCCCTCAGTCGGGAAGTCGAAAGAAGCCATTCGCGTAACCCCGCGGCCGGAGAAGGCGCTCCCAACGGAAGCGCATCTGGCGCGGCGGGAAACCTAGCGTCGCAAGGGCGTCTGAGTGGTTAATCCAATGCTCGAAACGCGAAGCTTCCGTAACGGTAGTAAAGCGCGACTTTACGGAAGCGATAAACTTTGATCGGCGACAACGACAGCTGCGCCAGGCTCGCGGCGCGGCGCGTACGCCCGCTGTCCTCGCACCCCGCCGCGCGGCGCAGCGAACCCCCGCGGCAGCCCAATTCATGGGATGAGGAGAGCCGAGCCCTATCTCGCCAGCAGCTTGTTCTCGATCAGCCAAGCGGCGCCGCGAGGCCACGAGTCATTGGCGCCCATCCTCAAGTCGGTCTGCTCCACGCCAATCAGCTTGCCCGAATGGGCGTCGCGAAGCTTATAGGTGACGGCGTAGTCGGTGCGGCTCACGCGGGTCACAATCCCGATGAGCGACTGGTCTGCGCCGAGCTTAGCGGCGACCGCGGCGTCGCATCCGTCACACTCGCTGAGCTTGCGCGCTTTGACCTCTTCCGCGTCGGCGGCGCCGATGTCGACGAGCGCGTATCGGCCCGACTGAGAGATAAGACGCCGCGCCTCCTCGGTCGCGAGTCGCAATTGCTCCAAGTCTTCGGCGCTTTCGGGGATTAAGAGCGCGCCCCCGCTCACGTCGATGAGCTCGAAGTCGAACACGGCGAGCTTCGGCGTCGGCGAAGGGCCGCTCAAGCCGGCGAGGGGCGCGGCCGCCTCCAACAGGTCACGCGAGATGAATTCTTCCGCCCGCTCCCATGCGGTTTCGTTGTCGCCGCGGAAGGTGTAGAGCTTGTTCGTCACCACCTGGTTGTCGACGAGGTTGACCGCCAGGACTTTCGCCCACTGAAGGAGCGTGCTTTCCTTGTGCACGCCACCCATCACCAGGAGTTGCGCTCCGGCCTCTTTCGCCGCGCCTTCAAGCTGATCGAGGGGCGTTCGGCCAACTTCGCAAGGCTCCGGATGGCAGACCGGCGTGACGACACGATAGGCGCCCGTGCGTTCGAAGCCCTTTCGCAGCCCAGAGGCGAGCGCCTCCAGCCGCTTTTGGTGCTCGCTCGTCATATCTTGGGCTTCGCCCGCCGTGTCGGCGTAGGCGAAATCGAGAACCGCCACGCCGATCTGATTTCCCTGCGCCGCTGGCGCGCTTAGAGCGCGCTGAGCACCGACAAACGCAAAGAAGCACAATCCCGTCGCAAGCGGCAACGCGGCTCGGCGCATCATGATACCCTCATTGCCCAGGACGACATGCGGGGACGCTGAGGCGATATAGGACGATCATCGCCGTCGACTCAAGCTTCGATGCGGCGCTCGGCCTCACCGCATCGCGACGATGAACAGGCGCGGGTAGGGGAACAGGGTCTTGCCGTCAGACTGGACGGGATAGGCTTGCCTGAGGCCGTTGCGGTAGCGGGTGAGAAACTCGCCGCGCTCCTTGTCGTCGAGCCGCTCCAGGAACGGCTGCAGGGTCGAACCGGCAAACCAGTCGGCGATGCCCTGCGGCCCATCGAGCGGATGAACGTAGGTCGTCATCCATACGTCGACCCTCGACGCGACGGGCCGCAGCCATTCGTAGTAGTCGTCGTAGCCGGCGATGAGGGGTTGCGTCTTGGCGATCGGCACGAGGCGGGACGACCAGGGCCCTTCCGCCGCGACCATGCGCATCAGCGCATGCGAGGATTCGCGCGCGGTGTTCGGCATCTGCGCGGCGAACACCCCGCCGGGCGCCAGATACGACACGAGGCGGGGAAAGAGCTTGTCGTGATCGGGCAGGAATTGTAGCGCGGCGTTGGCGAAGATGAGGTCCGGCCGATCGTCCGGCGCCCAGTGCGCGATGTCCTGCTTGACGAAGTGCGCCTGGCGCGCGCGCATGCGGGCACGGGCCAGCATGGCGTCCGAGGTGTCGAGGCCGATCGTTCGCGCGTGGGGGAAACGGCGCAACAGCAGTTCTGCGCTATTGCCGGGGCCGCAGCCCAGATCGTAGACGAGGTCCGCCGACGCGAGGGGAACCTGCGCCAGCAGATCGCGCGCCGCGCGCAGCCGCTCGCTCTCGAATTTCGCATAGAGTATCGGGTTCCAGTCGCTCATCTGCATGGTTCCGGCCCGACTCTCTCGCCAGCGGGGCGTCCTCGAAATATGGAACGGCGAGGCTGAGGATCAACCGTCGAGCGAGGCCTCGGCGTTAGCGCGCAGAGGGCAGAGCCCGCTTAGAGCCTGACCCAAAAGCCGGTTCCCTCGTCCTGAGGCGCCGCGAAGCGGCCTCGAAAGACGTTCCAGAGGGCGCCGTTCGACGCCTCCTGGAGCATCCTTCGAGGCCTTTTGTGTGCCGCACAAGGCGCCTCAGGATGAGGCGCTGCTTTTGAAACAGGCTCTTAGCTTTCCGTTAACTCTGCCGAGGTTTTTAACTCACGCAACGGCAGTTCCCATCGCCGCTTTGGGCAGCGCGTATTCCCGCGCCGAAGGCGCCAAGCGGAAACTCGAACGCGGGTCGGTCCCGCGAAGGTTTGCGCGCGTTCCGGAACGTTCCTGCCAGCGAATTGTTTTTGTTTCGCTCGCCGTTTCGGGCCGGGCGGCATACGCCGCCTGCTCGCTTCGCAGATTATCGGCGCGGAGCGCCAGCCTTCGAGCGACAACCAATGCGACGGACAATATTGGCCGAACTCGCGCTCTGTTGAAATAATGCCGACAATTTTATTGAGGCAAGACCTTGTCACCCTCGTCAATCAATTGGAAGAAATCCCATTCTACCGTTCGGCCGAGTTGAAGGCGCTTCGCCCCGTTCACCGCTTTGGACGAGAACGCTGCGATCGGGAAGCGGCGGGGTCCACGGGGTCGAGGAGATCGATGATGAAACTTCGAACGGCGTCCGGCACCGGCCGGCCTCAGCCCTGGCGCCCCCGCGCGCGCGGCGAGGGCGCCGCCGCGGCGGTCGCCTGCGCTTCGGCCATGCCGCTTATCGTGCTTGGCCTCGCAGTCGCGGCCGACTACGTGAACGTCGCGCGGTTCACCACCGGCGTTCAACGTGCTGCTGACGCCGCCGCGGCCGCCGTCAGCGGGACGATCGCGCGCAATCCGAACGTTGACGGGCGCGACGTCGATCAAATTGCCGAACGGATCGCCGCCTTCGTGTTCGCGCGCAACGCCCCGCGAGACGCCGGCGGGACCCCGACGGTTGCAACAACGAGCCGCGCCTCCGTCGTCACGACGACTGTCGGCTATCACGGGGTAGCGCCGAGCAATTTCGGCGCCGCGCTCGGCTATGGCGCGATCAGCGTCAACGCTTCCGCGGCGTCGCTCGGGCTCGTCGCGGATTCCCGAGCGACCCCCGCTCCCTGAGCCTCGCACGCCGGCGCGGCCCAACCGGACAGCCCGTGCTTCCCGGGCGTTTTCCCGGCAATGGGCGCCGGTTCGAGCGCGAGTCGCTTCCGCTCGATCCGGGCGCGTTCGGGCGGCTTCGGCGGACAGGCGAGGAGCGCGTTCAACGCGTCGTCAAAACAGGCTCTGCTCGGACTCGCGAGTCCACCCGGCGAAAGAGGAAGTGTGTGCGGTAAAGACGAGAGAGGACCGCGACGGCTACGCTGGCGCTCCAACTCCCGACGATGTCGCCACAGGGCGTCACGGATGCGCTGCGTCATGAGCCAAGCGGTGCGATAGGAACCGAGGCCCAGTTGAAGCTTCAGCTTTTGAGGCGACAAGTACCCCCGGCTGGGGGTCACGAGAAGAAGGGCAAGCAGCCATTTGTGCAGCGGCACGTGGCTATGCTCCATCGCGGTTCCCATTCGGCAGCTGAACTTGTTTCGGCAGTCCCGGCAGAGAAACATTCCCGCCTGGGTGCGTCCGCCCATCCGAATGACGTTCTTCGATTGACACCTGATGCAAGCGGGCCCGTCTGGCCAGCGTACACTTTCTATATATTGACGCGCGCAGTATTCATCATAGAAAACAGCTTCCCCCGGGTCGGGCATCTCGTTCCCCTTGGCCAACTCGTTTTTTTAACAAGTTTCTTAAGTTCGCTGGAACAATCTCTACGAGCACCTCCCAGTCTTTTGAAGCAATTCGATCTTCGCATGCTCGGGTTGCATTCGTCAAATCGTCGTCCATGTATAAAGTCAATGGGTTACCAACGGTCACGCGAAGTTAAGTACACAAAATGGCGATGTTTACGTTGTTCACAGGCAATTTGGTTGCAGTCGGTAGGTGGGCCAGCCGCCCAATGAACGCGCTGCTTTGCTAACAAAAGTGACTAAATCGCCTATTGCCCACGGCTTCCTGATAACTAAAGTGGCAACGTACGGTAACCAAAGTAGATAATGCTGACTACGCCCTTGACAGCGGATTACATTTTATTGTTTTACTGGCGGACGTGTATGATAGAGAAGCATAATTGCAGAATAATGAGCGGCGTCGCCGCGCGAACGGTCGGTGTCGCAGCAATGAGGGGTGACAATAATGAATTCAAATTTATTAACTAAAATAGCGAAACCAGCGAAATAAAGTAAATAGGGGTTTATAGGCATCTTGACGCCTTCCTCTGGATCAGCAAACCTCGCGTACGGCCCGATGTGTGCGCTTGTTTTTGAACGTTACGGAATAAGAATGAGCTATTGGCTTCGCTTAAGCTTGGCGGCTTAGTGGACAGTATGGGCAGCGCGCAGTCATGCGCAAATGACGCTTATCGTCTGGGGGAAGGTCAATTTATCGTCTAGGGCAGGGTCGATTTACAATGGAGGGCTGCATATAGACACGAGGACGCCGACAGTGGTCTGACGGCGCTTAGTTATCGTCGTTCACACGCAATCGCTTCGTCATGGCAGGTGTCCATGCCGCGCGAGGGTTCCGGTTCGGAACCTTGATCCAAGCTAAAGAGGAGTGATGAAAATGGCTAATAACGTTGTGATCACTGACAGCGGGGTGGTTGTCTTCGGCACGGCGCTCAACAACACCCAGACGGATAACTTTTTCAATTTCGGCACCGGCAACACCATCGTAGGAGAAGGCGGAAACATCAACGTCATCGGCTTGACGACTGACAGCAACACAGCAGTCATTCTGAACAGCACGACCGGCGCCATCACCGGCGTGACGGACAACTTCACGCTGGACGGGAACACCAACAGCCTGACCGACAGCACAGCGACCAGCGGCTCGACGATCAACTTCACCGTCAACGGCGGTGGCGGCGCCAACACCGTCGACGTGACCAACGCCTCCACTTCGACAATCACCGTCTCGGCGACCGGCCCTGCGGGGGGCAACTCCGTCACCATCGACAATGCGGGCGGAACCAACACGGTCAGCCTCGGCGGGCTTGTTAACGCGGTGACGTTGAATGGCGACGCCACGAACACCGCCACCTTCACCGCCGGCTCCGCGACCGTGACAATCGGTTCTTCGGACGACAACCTCTTCGGTAATGCGAGCACGGTGACATTTGCGGGAACCGGCAACGTGCTCAACGGCGGCGACGAAAATTTCACCGTCAGCGGCAGCACCGGCAGCAGCACCGTGGCGGTGGGCGACGGCAACAACAACATCTCGACGGGCGGCGCCAGCAATATCATCTCGGTTTGGGGCGGCAACAACACGATCAACGCAGGCGGCGGCGGCTCCACGGTCTCGATCCTCGGTGTGGACGGCAAGAACACCGCAACTCCGAAGCCCGACGCCGACGACGGGCCCGTCCCCCTGAGCCCGACAGACAACGTGATCATCTCCGGCACATTGGACAGCGTTTCGGCGACCTACGAGAACGTCAACGTCTGGGGTTTGGGCGTGACGAGCGCTGCGACCATCGCCCTGGGGAACGGCAACAATTCGGTCATCCTTGGCGGCGCTGGCGACGACAGTGTCACCGTCGGCAACGGAGCGAACACCATCAACGCCACGGGCAACACCAGCACCTTTAACCTGGGTGACGGCGCCAACGGCGTGACGTTGAGCGGCAACGACAACACGATCACCGTGACCGACCCGACGCCGACGGGTAAGGGAGACGACATCGTGCAACTTGGCGCGGGCGTCGGCGACACCGTCAGCCTCGACCATGCCAGGGGATCGGTGACAGGGACCGGAACCGGCACGACAACGGTCACCCAGGCCGGACCGAGAGATGTGACGGTCAACCTCGACAACGGGACCGGCTTGATCACGCTGGGAGACGGCAAGGACACGGTCACCGCCAACGGCGGCGGCACCATGGTCACGGCCGGCAACGGCAATGACACGGTCACCGCCAACGGGGGCGGCGACACGATCACCCTCGGCAACGGCAAGAACACGGTCAGCGCCAACGGGGGCGGCGACACGATCACCCTCGGCAACGGCAATGACACGGTCACCGCCAACGGGGGCGGCGACACGATCACCCTCGGGAATGGCAAGAACACGGTCGCCGCCAACGGGAACACAGACACGATCACCCTCGGCAACGGCAACAACGCGCTGACCGCCAACGGAAACGGCGACACCGGCGTGTTCGGCACGGCTGGCGCCGGCGGCAACAACACGCTGGTCGCAACCGGATCCGGGGACATCTGGACGTTCAACGAGAATGCGGCCAGCACGGTGACAGCCACGATAGGGTCGATCGGCGGGTCCGGCGACACGCTCAACCAGACCGGCGGCGCCCTGGACGCGACGGTGAATGGCAACGGCAGCGTAGTCGACCTCACCGACGTCAAGACGAAGGGTACGACGATCAACTCGAACGGGAGCGGCGAAACCTTCGACTTAACCCAGTCCGGCGGCGCCCTGAACCTCAACCCCGCATCGAGTGGCGACAGCCTGACAATCAACGGCGTGGCGAACTTGTACACCCCATCGTTGACGATCACGAACCTCTCCACCGCGTCTACGGTTGACCTCGAGGATCTTTACAACCCGGGCGGGGTGCACATCGGAACCTTCAGCCAGTTCATAGGCGACCTCACCTTCACGGGGACCGGGGATGTGCTCCACCTCAACGGCGGCGGCAGCCTCACGTTCTCGGCGACTACTGTGTTCAAGTCGTCGCAGTTCGCGTTCTCCTGAGGTCCAGTCCCTCACTCACAGCCACAACGGAAGGCGGGCTTGCCCGCCTTCCGTCCTGCCTAGGTGGCCCGGTTTCGTGAGGCGTGACCTTTGAATCAAAATCTTCTCGGGAAAACTTCTGGCGAGCCGATCACGCATTCGGGACTCAGGGCCCTTTGCGGAATCGCCTCCTACTATCGGATTGCCGCCGATCCCCTCAACCTGGCCAGGGACCTCGCGATTTTCGACCGCGAGGCCGACGAGAGGGATATCCTGCGTGCTGCCAAAATAATCGGGCTCAAGGCCCACGTCGTCCGGCGTCCGTCCCGGCGTCGCCTTGCGCGCGTGCCCACCCCGGCAATCCTTCGCTTGAAGTCCGGCGACTATACCCTGTTCACCGGGAAAACGCCCACCGGGCTGTTCCGCACCATCGATCCGATAACGCGGATTCCTCGGGAATGCACGATCGCCGAAGCTTGCGTCTGAAATCGAGCCGCTCGTCATCCTGGTTGCGCGCCACTTCCTTGGCACGGGCATCGATCCGCGGGGCTTTGGATTCCGCTGGTTTGCGCCCTCCCTGTGGCGATACCGCAAGCCTCTCGTCCACGTGCTCATCGCCTCCTTCTTCGTGCAGATTTTTGCCTTGGTCTCTCCCCTGTTCTTCCAGGTGGTGATCGACAAGGTCCTGACCCACCGCGGCTATTCGACCCTCTTCGTGCTCGTCGCCGGCCTGGCCGGCATCGGCCTGTTCGACGTGGCGCTGCAATACCTACGCACCTACGCGCTGTCGCACACGACCAACCGCATCGACGTCGAACTCGGTCAGCGCCTGTTCCGGCATCTCGCCCGTCTGCCGGTCTCCTACTTCGAGACGCGTCCGACCGGCCAGACGGTCGCGCGCATGCGCGAACTCGAAACCATTCGCGCGTTCCTCACCGGCCAGGGCCTTTTTTCCGCACTCGATCTCCTCTTCGCCTTCGTCTTCTTCACGGTTCTCTTCGCCTATTCCTGGAAGCTGACGCTGATCGTGCTCGCGACCATACCCGTCTACCTCCTGATCGCGGGGGTGGCGCGCCCGCTGTTGCGCGAAAGGCTCAACGACAAGTTCAACCGCGGCGCGGAAAGCCAACAGTTCCTGGTCGAATCCATCGTCGGGACGCAGACGATCAAGGCCGCCGCGGTCGAGCCGGTCGCGGCGGCGCAGTGGGAGGAGCGTCTTGCCGCCTACGTCCGCGCGGCCTTCTCGACGACCATGCTGGGCGCCAAGGGGCAGAACGCCATCCAGTACGTCAACAAGTTGTCGACCGCGGCTCTGCTGTTGTTCGGCGCCAAGGCCGTGCTCGACGGCGAACTGACGGTCGGCGAACTGGTCGCCTTCAACATGATCGCCGGGCAGGTCGCGCAGCCGGTGCTGCGGCTGTCGCAGTTGTGGCAGGACTTCCAACAGGTCCAGGTCTCGGTGGAGCGGCTTGGCGACATCCTCAACGCGCCCGCCGAGCCCAGCCCCACAGTGCGGACGCACCTTCCTCCGCCGCAGGGCAAGATCGAATTCCGCGATGTGTCCTTCCGCTATCGGCCCGGCGCCCCTCTGGCGCTCAAGCACATTTCGATGAGCATCAATCCCGGCGCGGTCATCGGCATCGTGGGGCCGTCCGGCTCGGGCAAGTCGACGCTGACCAAGCTCGTCCAGCGCTTCTACATCCCCGAGGAAGGCCAGGTTCTCCTTGATGGCGTCGACCTTTCCCACGTCGATCCGTCTTGGCTACGCAGCAACATAGGCGTGGCGCTGCAGGACAACCTCCTCTTCAACCGCACGATCCACGAGAACATCGCGCTGTCCGATCCGGCCATGCCGCGGGCGCAGGTGATGACGGTCGCAAGGCTCGCCGGGGCCGACGAATTCATCGACAAACTGCCGCAGGGCTACGACACAATGATTGAGGAGCGCGGCGCCAACCTTTCCGGCGGCCAACGCCAGCGGATCGCCATCGCTCGCGCGCTCGCCCCCAATCCGCCGATCCTGATCTTCGACGAGGCGACCTCTTGATTACGAGAGCGAACGCATCATCCAACACAACATGCGCCAGATCGTACGAAACCGGACAGTCTTCATTATCGCTCATCGGCTGGCGGCGGTGCGCGACTGCGACGTCATCATCGGGATGGTCGACGGACGCGTCGTCCAAGCCGGGTCGCACAACGAGCTGCTTAAGCAACCGAAGGGGCTTTACGCGCGGCTCTGGGCGATGCAAAGCGAGGGGGTCGAGGCATGAACGACGCCAAGGAAGCGCGGGCGCTTGAGACGTCGCGGGCGGGCCGAAACGAGGTTGCGGCGCCGGCGGTCGGGAAGGCGCTCGTGCCGAGGAAACTGCCCGTCGTGGCCGACCGCAGGTTCCTTCCGGCCGACCTGGAAATTCTGGAGACGCCGCCGTCGCCGGTGCGCCTCGTCCTGATCCTGGTCATTTCCGCGTTGGTCGTCAGCGCCATCGCCTGGGCCTACTACGGTCGCATCGACATTATCGCGTCAGCTCAGGGCAAGTTGCAGCCGACAGGCCGCGTCAAGGTGATCGAGCCGGTCCAAACGGGCCGCGTCGCTGCTATTCACGCCATCAACGACAGTCAAGTCAAAGCGGGCGACATCCTCGTGGAACTCGACCGTTCGGCGGCGGAGGCCGATGTGAAGGCGGCGAAGAACGACCTCGCCTCTGCCCTTGCTGAGGCGCTGCGTCGTCAAGCGGAGCTGAAAGCGGTGTGGGCGCGCGAATTTTCTCCGCCGCAAGCGGTCGCATGGCCGGACAGAGACCACGACGCTGGTGAGGAAATTGAACCGCCCGCTGCGCGGATGGGCGAAATACTTCCAAGTAGGAACCGTCAACAAGGCGTATCGCGCGCTCTACGCTTACGCAACGGTGCGGCTACGCTGGTTGACATCGGCCAAGGCTTGCGCGCGCGCGAAGAGCGGGTCTTGGCGGCTAACCTGGGTCAGCTCGCCTCGATCGTCGCCTCGTTCGACGCTCAGCTTGTGCAAAAGACAACCGAACGCGAAATGCTGGAGAAGACGATTGCAACGCAGAAGAATCTGGTCGCGACGCTCCAGGAGCGGGTCGACATGCGCACCAAGCTTGTCAGTTTGCAGTCTGGGGCCAAGTCCGCCGTCATTGATGCGACTGAAACGCTGCAATATCAGCAGACGCAACTCGCGATGCAACAAGCGCAGCTTGCCTCGGTGTCGGCCGGGCTCGATGTGATCAGGCGCGACTCGGAAAAAGCAGTTCAGTCGTTCCTGTCCGATGACGCGCAAAAGCTCGACGACGCCGAGCGACGCGCGGAGGACGCAAGTCAACGTCTTGCAAAGGCGGTGGCCAACATCGACAACCTTACGCTGCGCGCGCCGATCGCGGGGCGCGTGCAGTCCTCGATCATCACCAACATTGGCCAGGTCGTGACCAGCGGGCAAGAAATCATGCGCATCGTGCCGCAGGATTCGAAGCTCGAAATCGAGGCTTATGTTTTGAACCGCGACATCGGCTTCGTAAGCGTCGGCCAGGAGGCGGTGGTCAAGCTCGAGTCTTTTCCGTTTACCCGCTACGGGTCGATAACGGCGCACGTGAAGGCCATCGCTAAGGACGCGATCCCCGCGCCCGACGCCAGCGCCATCGAAGGTGACCCAGCTCACGCATCAACCACCGCAGGCTTTGCCGGCGCCGAGCGCACCCAGAATCTGGTGTTCGCTGTGGAGCTTGAGCCGCAAGCCTCCACGATCTCCGTCGACGGCGTGGACCAGCCGCTCACCTCCGGCATGGCGGTGACGGTGGAGCTTAAGACGGGCGCGCGGAGGCTTTTCGAATACATTTTCTCTCCGTTGGTCGAAACCGCTTCGCGGGCGATGCGGGAGAGGTGATTCTCGCTTGAGGATCCGATGTGTCCTCATCCGCTTCCGAATGGTCGCTGAGCCCCTTGGGGGCGCGCAGAACCGCACCGTTTTGACCGCAAACGCTAGCTCCCTAGCAAGCTCGCCGATCGTTCTGCGCGCGCTCATATCGGCCGTTTTCTACGGGCTCGTGCTATACTCCGAAGCGGAGCGGGTCGGTCGAGAATTTTTGCAGCGAGATCGGAGCGCATTGCGCATGACCGGCCATATCGATCCGACCAAGGAGGCGTTCGCCGCCTTTCGCGCCGATGACCGGCCCGGTCCAATCCACATGCTTAATCTGGTCAAACTGCGCGCTCGCGCGGCCTATCCGGACGGCCGCGAGGCGACCGGCGCCGAAGCCTATGCGGCTTATGGGCGCGAGAGTCTGGCGGTCTTTTCCCGGCTTGGCGGATCAGTCGTCTGGCGCGGCCGGTTCGAGCTCATGCTGATCGGACCCAAGGACGAACGCTGGGACCTCTGCTTCATCGCCGAATATCCGAGCGTCGCGGCCTTCGTCGCCATGCTCCGCGACCCCGTCTACCGCGAGGCGGTCAAGCACCGGCAGGCGGCGGTCGAGGATTCGCGGCTCATTCGGCTTGCGCCGGGCGCGGCCGGCGTCGGGTTTGGGTGAGGAGTCGGCCGACCCCGGGGATCAAGTAGGGGATGAATGATGGGGTGGACGAGAGTTGAGGTCGCGAGGCGCGAATCTCTGGAATTTCTAGTGTGGCTCAGCGCCGGTTGTAGGCCCGCGAGCGGGAGCGCCCTTGAGCGAATTGCGACCGGGCCGCGGCTAACCCTGCGCGGTGGGACGAACCACAATCTCGTTCACGTCAATATCAGCCGGCTCATCGATTGCGAACGCGATGGCGCGGGCGATCGCAGCTGATCCTGGCGCAAAGCTTCCGAGATGGTGCGCACCGCGTTCTTCGTCGCCGCGTAGACCCCCTGAAGCGGCACAATCCTAAGTCCCGCGGTCGAAATGACGTTGACGAAATGCCCGAAACCTTGCTGGCGGAACAGAGGCAGCGCCGCGGCGATGCCATACAGAACGCCCTTGATGTTGACGTCGATCATCTCCTCCCAATCCTCCACTCGCAGGTCGTCGAAGCGCGAGATCGGCCCAATGCCAAAGCCGGCGATAGCTTACGCGTGACGGGCATTTCACCGGGTTTCGTTCATACCGAGTTCGCAAACTCCATGACCGATCCGCGGACGAAGGCCTCAATCCTTGAACAGATGGACAAAATGCGATTTCGTAGCATTGCTAACAAGAACGTCGAGCTTCCCGTAGCGCTCGCAGGCCAAGTTCACGAGGTTCATTAGATCGTCGCGCCGTTTCACGTCTATGTGCGCATAAGTTGCCTCCCCGCCCGCCGCCGCGATACGCGCGGCGAGAACCCCAAGGCGATCCAATCGCCGTGCCCCAAGCACGACTCGCGCACCGCGCTCTGCGAGCAGAAGCGCGGTCGCTTCGCCAATGCCGCTGCTCGCGCCCGTTATTGCGACGACCTTGCCTTCTGCCACGCGGTTCTCCTCACCGGCCCAAGGGAGTCGGATGATGCGTTCCCGTCGTTCCGGGGTGGCGCGCTCCCAGAGCTCACCGCGGCGGATGACTTTGCGACAGCATCCGTTGCTTAACTGACATCTGGCCAAGCGTCCGCCAGGGACACCATTTTCAGTCAAAAGGCTGTCGCCGCAAGTGCGCCGTTCTCGGCCCGGCAAGGCCGGCGAAAGGCTGCATCCACAGATTTTTGCGACATTTCCTTTCCGCGAATCGAAATGTGTCGTATGATGCCTTTCGAATCGCAGAACGAGGTGGAGACGGCGATGGCTGATGCCGGCGGCGGGGCGGGAATCGGCGGCTTGGCGGCAGGGGACTTGGCGTCAGGCGAGGGGCGTCCCACGCCCGCCGAGATGGCGATGCGCGGGATCAGGATACTCGAGCGGCTCATCGCCGGCTCGACGCTTGCCGAGGTTGCGGCGGGCGAGGGGCTTTCGCCGCGGCGCGCGCGCGAACTCGTGGCCGAGGCCGTCGCCCAGCGCGGGTTCGACCCTTGAGCCGCGATGCGAACAGCAGGCGGAATTTTTTATTTGGAATCGATGCAACCCGTTGAAAAGTCCCGATTCGGGGCGCTGACGTAAAATCCTGCCCGCATAGGCCCTTTACGAGGGTCTCTTTCGTAACACCCTTATTGGCAGCATTTGGATAGAATGGTCGCCGCAGGCACACCTCCGCAGGCAGGTTGGCAACCTTGAAGGTCTCTAACGCTGCGACCCCTGCACGCCCTAGAACTCCAAACCGGCGCCAACACGCATCCGGGTGCGTTTCGTTAGAGTCGGCACGACCTTGCGCACGATCATGCTCGGCGAAAAGTCTCCGGCGAGCGCCCGCATATCTGCGGCGACGCGCCTTCTCGACAGGGCCTATGGCAAGCCCCGGCAGGATGTCGGGATCAACGGCAAGCTTGATGTGAGCCGATTGCTTGGTGATCTGAACTGAACATACTCGGCCCGTTATCGACTGTCCCCTTGCATCGAGCACGGTCGAGCTTTGGCTTTTGTCCACAGAAGGCGCACGGTACGCGAGGCCTTCAAAGTTAATCTGCCCGCTTTCGTTTGAGGTGATGAAGGCTATCGAAATATTCAGCGCTTAGCGTATGTCATTTACGATCATGCTTGACGAAAAGGCTCCCGGCGGCGCGTATCAGCGCGGCGGCGTGCCTTTCTCGACAGTGCCTACGGCAAGCCCAATCAGGAAGCCGGGATCGACGGCAAGTTTGATGTGAGCCGATTGCTTGATCCTGTTTGATCTGAACCGATTGAGCGACGCTCAGTTGGACGGGTTCGAGCGGCTGTTGCTGTTAGCGGGGCCGGAGGCAGGCCCGGCGCCGCCCCAGCCGGCAAAGGTTTCAGCCCTGCCCGCCGCAGCCCCGCCTTAGGTTTTCCGGAAAATTTTTGCGGCCCGTTGCCGATTTTCAAATAAAGCCTAAGACGGCTTGCATTAATTCTAATGTCGATTTTCTTTTAATCTTCGTCAATAAATCCGGTACTATTACGTCAGTCACCTTCCAATTACAATTTTCAAAACTACAGACTATCTCAACTCCATTAAGTGTAAACCTCCACCTGGTTATGGAGATAGGAGATATATTGGAGATAAGACGCACAATTACATATTTTGATTGGGATGTTCGTTCTAAATTCAACTGGCTTGATAGCAACGTTGCGATGTTTGACTGTGTTACATAGCTGTCCACTAATCTATTAATGATTGAAGGAAATATCGCCAAAGCAAGTCCAGCTGCAACCGCGCTCATTTGCTGTTCTTGTGCTTCTTGTGCCAGGAGGGCTGTGTTCAATTGTTCTTTGAGGGAGGTTCGAACTGAAGGAAAGTCTATGTAGCCAGAAATCGCCGTGGCATCCCTCCGTGCAAGCCCCCTCGAAACAACCCACAAGGTCCATAGGGCGTAACCAAAGTAAACGATAACGGCCAGCGCTAGAAAAACGATGAGCCCGATAACAAGCGAAGGTTGGGCGATTTTTGTCTCTCCAGCCAATTTGTCTTGCCTTCCGGGAGCCTTGGCAGTCGCTTCAGCGCATCCCGTAATGAAACTGGCGCATTGCCGTGTTGACGTAGGTCAATCTTAAGCGGAAATTAACTCTGGTGCAGAGTCGCTTCTGTCGTAAAGTGTCCCGAATCATATCGGCTAACTTTTGGCGGGCCGCAAATGAAGCCTAATTTTGCCTTTTGATCGCGAAGCACCTACCGCTAGCGATTTCGCCCTTCAATCGCAACGGCTTTTTGCCGACACGTTAGGCGGCGAGCGTGGCGTGGCACGTCTTTGGCCGGCGATATCCAGCGAAGCGCCCGGGTGGGAAGGCTCGGCGACCGCACAAAATAAATAATAATCCGTGTCCGCCCCTCGAGAAGGGTCGCAAGCGGGCGGCTTAGAGCCAGACCTAAAAGTCTGTGGCGTTCGCGATGTCGGCGTGATTGACGGTCTCCAAGTGATGAGGAGCGCGTGATTCGGCATGTGGATCAAGGCGCCTTCGTCGCCTCGCAGCAATCCAGCTCCGGACCAGGCGGCTCGCCTAGGCTTTTGAGTCAGGCTCTGAACGGCGCAGCAACGCCGCCAGTGCGCCGTTTCGACCCGGCAAGGCCGGCGAAGGCCGCATTCACAGATTTTTGCGACATTTCCTTTCCGCGAATCGAAATGTGTCGTATGATGCCTTTCGAATCGCAGAACGAGGTGGAGACGGCGATGGCTGATGCCGGCGGCGGGGCGGGA
>Ga0116219_10001852_pt1 | contig 18839 bp, 19 predicted proteins | sample Sb_taG_4_FD_91019 | JGI IMG/M metagenome (GOLD analysis project Ga0116219, IMG submission 91019) | Peat soil microbial communities from Weissenstadt, Germany - Sb_50d_6_BS metaG | ecosystem: Environmental > Terrestrial > Soil > Wetlands > Peat | place: Germany: Weissenstadt | collected 2010-09-21
CGAGCGGGGCCGTCACCACCACCGGCCCCCTGGCGGCGGGCCCCTACACCGTGAGCGGCACCGACCTCGACGCCGACGGCGACACCGGCACGTGGAGCTTCACCCTCACCGTCACCGCCGGCATCGTCGTCACGGTGGCCCCGGCACCGGGCCCCATCGGTGTGATCGCGTCGCCTCCCACCCTCACGACCGCGACGCTCGCGAATACGACGACCCGACTTCCCGTGTCGACGAGGTCGACGATCCTGCCCCCGACTGCTGCTCCTAGGTCGACGCACCGTGGACCGACGGCGCCCGTCTCGACGAAGTCGGCGCTGGGGCCCCAACCCACCCTGCCTCTCCTCGTCAGTCACGCCACGGTCGAGCCCGGACAGTCGATCGTGGTGACCGGCTCGGGATGTGCTCCGGGCACGGAGGTGGAGCTGTTCATCGCCGGCCAGCCCGTGGGGATGGCGACGGTGAACGGCCAGGGGATGTTCTCGGCCTCGGTCACACCACCGGACCAAGGTGCAGGTCAGGTGACGATCACGGCGGGCTGCGGGTCGAAGAGATTCGCCACCACTGTCTCTTTGGTGGCCACTTCGGCCGGCACGCCACCAGAGGGCAGCGTCGCATTGTTCGGGATCTTCGTCTTGCTCGGAGCCGTGTTGATACGGGGCCAGTTCGGGAGTGCCACGCGCCGGCGCCGTCGGAAGCGCGTGGGAGCGTCAGACATCTTGGGGATGGATTAGGCTGCCGATCCCGGCAGAAGGCTCAGGGGTCGGAGACCCCGTAGATCGTCTCGATGCCGACGCGGCCCTTGACGGTCACGGTCTCGGGGTCACCGAAGGTGAAGGCGCCACCGGCCGCCTGTCGTACTGATTCGGTGGCGAGGATATTGGGGCGCCCTTCCCGTCAGGCGATGCTCGAGATGCGGAAGCCGAGATTGACGGCGTCCCCCAAGACCATCACGACGGAGCCGGGCATGAGTTGCATGACGACCGGACCCATCGTCGCTCCCCATCCCATCCTCAGGGGCGTTCCATCCCCGTAACGGAGCTCGAAGCCGGCGGTGCACTCCGCTGCCAGCCTGTCGGCTGCCAGCGCGAACCGCAGCGCGTTCACCGCGGCCTCGGGATCGACGTCGAGCTCCCAACTGGCGAAGAAGGCGTCCCCGACATAGTCGACCAATGTTCCCTTGTGTTGTGCCAGCAACTCCCGGAGCCTGGTGTAGAGGTTGTGCACGTCGCGGACGAGCACCTGCTGGTCGGCCTGCTCCGAGACGGTCGAGAAATTGATCAGGTCTCCGACGATCATGGCCATCGTCATCGGGGTGGCGACAGAGACCGTCGACCGTTGCCCCGAGCCTTCGGGCCGTGTCGTCGTCACCACTCCGCCACGGAACTCGAGCACGTGACTTCCCACTTGAATCCGATCCCCGCCGTTGAGCGGAACGCCCACGGCGCGCTCGATGCGTATGCCGTTGACCCGGACACCGTTGCTCGACGTGTCGACCACCACGGCTTTCGACAACTCGGGGTCCACCCGGATCTCGAGGTGATTGCGCGAGACGGCGAGGTCGTCACCCAGCAGGATCCGGTGGGCGTCGTCGACCCCCGCGCACTCGCGACCGACGAAGATCCTGTCGTGGAGGGCTCGGGCGGCCTCGCCGGGAGTTCCGGGGTCGACAACGAGGTAACCGAACGGCTCGCTGTCACCCGTCATTGCGCCCGCCTCCCCGTCCCCGTCGCTGCTTTGTGTGCCTCAACCTGGGCCGTTTCCAGGAAGGTAGGAGAAACAAGGGTGTGTACGCAACGACCCTGAGCTATCGTTTTCGAGGGGGTCCCGACGCGCAGTCGGGGGCTGGCGGGGCGTTTCGACACGGCGGGACGCCGACGGGTTCGCCAACCGAGGAGCTTGGTGGAGATCGAGAGCACCCTGGGCGCAGCGCTGCCCGGGTACGAGATTGGGGCAGAACTCGGACGCGGGGCGTTTGGCGTCGTCCTTGCCGGACGCCACCGCCAGCTCGGGCGCGAAGTCGCCATCAAACAGTTGTCCCCCGGTCTTGTCAGCAACGACGTCGTGCGGACCCGATTCCTCTCTGAAGCACAGGTTCTGGCGTCTATCGACCACCCGCACATCGTGCCAGTGTACGACTACGTCGAACACGACGACGCCTGCATCCTGGTGATGGAACGACTGGCGGGGGGCACCGTGTGGCGTCGGTTCGTCGACCGAGGGTTCGACCAGCAGATGGCCTGTGCCGTCGCTCTCGTGGCGTGCTCCGGGCTCAGCGGCGCGCACCAACGGGGCGTCCTGCACCGCGACATGAAGCCCGAGAACATGCTGTTCGGGTCGGACGGCGTGTTGAAAGTGACCGATTTCGGCATCGCCCGCGTCCTGGGCGAGGACGACACGCTGGCGACTCGGGACGGCGAGCTGCTCGGCACGCCCGCGTACATGGCCCCCGAACAGGCAAGTGGCGTGGACCTTGGGCCGACAACCGATGTCTATGCGGCCGGCGTCATGCTCTACGAGTTGTTGTCGGGTCGGCTCCCCTACCCTGAAGAGGGAGGGTCGTTGGCCATCGTCCTCCGCCACATCAACGAGGATGCCGTCCCCCTCACCGAGGTCGCTCCCGGCGTTCCCGCCCACGTGGCCGACGTCGTCATGCGGGCACTGGCGCGCGATCCCAACGATCGTTTCGAGTCGGCCGAGGCGTTCGGCGTCGCCATCGGCCAGGCGGCCAGTGCTTCGTGGGGTGGCGGCTGGTTGGAGCGATCCGGCATCACCCTCCGCGAGCCCGGTCCCATCCTGGCCAGTGCCCAGCACGCGTCGGCCATGGACGTCGGTGCCTCGGCGAGCCGAGACGGCGCCGTGGTGCGGCCGGTCATCGATCTTCACGCCGGCGGAGTGGCCGGCACCGGACTGGTGCTGAGCGATCTCATGCCGTTGCGCCGGGCGCCGGTCGTGGTGCCTCCGTTCCCGACGCGCCTGGCGTGGGCGGCGGCCGCCGTCGCCGTGATCGCCCTGGTTCTCGGACTGATCGGAATCGGCTCCTCGAACCCCGCCCCGGTGCTCGGGGCCGGATCTGTTTCGGTGGCCGGACATGACCCCGCCGTCGATGGGCAGGTGCCTGTGAACCTCGACCACCAGATTCCGGTCCTCGTCCGGCACCTCCCCGGCGATGTGGGGACGCCCGATACCGCCCAACTCGTGCTCTCACTCGGGGGTGTGCCGGTGGTCCGCTCGACCGCGGTGCCCGTGGAGCACGGGTCCGCCGGGTTGCTCGCCACGATGGACGCCAGTGCCGGCCGTTACATCGTGGGAGGAAAGCTGGCCGGAGCCCTGAAGCTCTCTGGCCCGCAGGGTTCGGTGACCGATGACTTCGGCCTGCAGGTCGCCCGTTCGCCCTTTGCCACCTTCGGGGGCGTTGTCGGGATCGTCCTCCTGCTCTTCGTGGTGGCCTACACCGAGTCGTTGTTGCGCAGCCTGCGCCGCGGGCGTCGACGCGACAACCGCACCGCCGCCATGGTCGGGTTGGTGGTGGTGGGGCTGGTCGGCGGCGTGACGGCCACGCTGTGGGGCTGGATGTTGGGGATTGCGGGGCCCACCTTGGTGGCTTTCGTCGTCCCTGCGGTGTTGGGCGCGGTCGCCGGCCTGCTGGCGGGCTTGGCCGGTCGGCAGGTGGGCGAGAGGACCCGCGCCCGCCGCCAGGCCAATCGCCTGGTCCTGGTGGCCCGCCGTACGGCGTCGCCCCCCGCCGAGCCCGCGCCCGTCGGGGTGGGTCACTGACATGCCGACCTCGCTGAGGCTCTCATGAGGTCGAGGCGCGTCGCTGGGGGTGCCATGGCCTTGCGCTGGGCCGTCGTGCCGGTTCTTGCGGGGTTGGCCGCCGTCGGTCTGCGAGCCCCGGTTGCCGGCGCCGTCGCAAGCGGCGTGTCCTTCAGCGCGGTTGTGAACGGGCAACCGGCGGTCACGTCCTCCGACGCCCATCCTGCGCAGCTGTATCCCTCGAGGTTGGCCGAAGTTCGGATCACGGTCTCCAACACCGGCAATTCGACCGTGCACATCGCATCGGTGCGCCTCGAGGGGCAGGTGCTCTCCCTCCCTCTCTTCTCCTACGACACCGCGGTAGAGCTGGCGGTTGCACCGGGGCGCACCACGTCGCTCGCCTTCCCCGTCAGCATGAGTGGAGTCGGGAGCCAAGCCACCGGACTGGTCGTGGCGACGCTCACGTTGATCGGACCCAATGGTGAAGAGGTTGCATCGCAACCACTCGTGACCGACGTGCACGGCTCGCTGCATTCGCTGTTCGGGCTGTTCGGGTTGGCGGTACTCGCGCTCACGGCATCGTCACTCGGGCTTGCTCTGTTGGCCATGGCTCGTCACACGTTGTCCCAGAATCGTTGGCTGCGAGCCACGCGGTTCCTCATCCCCGGATTCGGGATCGGGCTCGTGATGACCTTCACCCTGGCAGCCTTCAACGTCTTCACCGCGGGCCCGGGGCACTGGCTGCCGCTGCTCGTCGTGGCCAGTGCAGCGGGGTTTGCCGTCGGCTACCTGACCCCGGCACCTAACGAGGAGGAGTTCGACGATTACGACGACGACGTGCTCCTGGCCCAGATCGTGGTCGTCGACGATGACCCACTCGAAAACGAGAACGGCAGCGGGACGCCGGGTGTTGTGACATCCGCGTCGCCGGGGGTTCCCGACAGTAGAGCCACGGCAGCGCCGTAAGGACGCGCCGATCTCCGTCTGGACGATGGCAGCAGATCGGGAGCCGGCCCGCCTCGAATGACGGTGCATTGCGCTCGGGATCCGAGAATGTCTCCAATGGGGATCACTATCACCACGGATTTGTCACAATGGGATGGTGACCCGCCTGCCGGTACGACGTTCTGTTCGAGTCGCGGCTGTCGCCGCCTTCCTGTCGGTGACCGCGTCGGCGTGCAGCACCACCCCAACCTCAACTCCCACGACGCAACCCACCACGACCGCGGTTCCGAGCACGACGACGACCTCGACGGCGCCCTCGACCACCACTCCCCCGACGACCGTGCCGGTGCCGACCACGTCCGCCCCCGCGCTTCCTCCGGCACCGCAACCGACCGCCGAGGATGCTGCCAACGCTCTCGTCGGCTACTGGGCCTCGGGGAACAGGGCAGCCGCCATGCGGGTGGCCACGGCGCAAGCGGTGGCAAACCTGTTCTCAGTGGCATATCCCAATGGATTGGCCATCAATCGGGGATGCAGCTCGTCGTTCTCGCCCATCGTGTGCACGTACGGCGCGCCCGGGGGTGGTCCCGTCAACGCTCCGATCTACCAGCTCGACGAAGTGCAGGCTCCCTCGGGCGGATGGTACGTCAACACGGTCCAGATCGAGGGCTGAGCACCAGGTCGCCCCCGGTGTCGGGGTGCCGAACCACTGGGAGTCCTGCGGCTCGAACTCGTACCCGCAGGTGCCTCCGGAGTCGGGCTGCCGGGATTTGAACCCGGGACCTCCACGTCCCGAACGTGGCGCGCTAACCAAGCTGCGCTACAGCCCGTGGTGCCGGTCGCCCGGCTGCGCCGGACTCCTCTCGGTCGCCCGGCAACGGCGTCGATGGTAGTGGGAAATCAGAAGGCGCCTTCATGGCAGCACCCGCTGCCGTAGGGAGAGACCCGGAGTCTCAGCGAAGTGAGGGCGTCAGTCGGCCCCGGGCTGCTCTTCGACCTCGATGGCGCCGACCGCTTGCACGACGACCTTGGCCACCCGGCGCTTGTCCATCTCGGCCACTCGCAACTCCCAGTCGCCATGCCGGAGTCGCTCGCCCTCCTCGGGAATGTGCCCGAACGCGTCGAAGAGGAAGCCACCGAGCGTCACGTACTCGCCTTCGGGGATGTCCACGCCCAGCTGGTCGCGCACGTCGTCGATGCTCGCCGAACCGTCGACGAGCCAACGAGCGCGGTCGACCCGGATGATCTCGGGCTCTCCTCCCGGGTCGAACTCGTCGTACAGGTCTCCCACCAGAGCCGCCAAGAGGTCTTTCACCGTGAGCACGCCCGCCACCCCGCCGTACTCGTCGACCACGACGGCGAACGCCCGTCGATCGCGACGCATGTCGGCGAGGACGTCGAGCACGAATCGGGTCTCGGGTACGGGATAGGGCTGGCGGAGCCGGCGCGAGATGTCGAGCGGCGTCGGCCTGTCGGGCTCGCCGTCACCGTTGCCGTTGCGCCCGTCGAGCGCCCAACCCGAGCGGAACAGGTCGTTCACGTACAGGATTCCGATCAGATGGTCGAGGTCGTCGTCGTAAACGGGAAACGTGCTGTGACCACTCTGGCGTACAGCCCGGGCCACGTCGGAGGCGTGCACCGGGATGGGGAGCCCGACGACGTCGACGCGAGGTGTCATCACCTCGCGCACCGTCGTGTCGCGCAGGTCGTGGAGGGCGGCCAGGATGAGGCGTTCCTGGTCCTCACCCGCACCGACTCTCCTGCGACCGCGCCCGGGGCGCGATCCTGGAGGGCGGTCTTCAGGTGAGTCTTTGCGCCGGCGGAACACGTCGAGCAAACGAGTGGTCAGTTGCCGGCACCGGCGGAGTCCCCGCCCTGTGCGCCGCCGGCCACCGCCAGGACGGGCACTGGCTGAAACGACTCGTCGTGGAACGTCCCGCCGCCGACGAGCGCGGTGGCGGCTTTCCGGAGCCGGATGGGGTCCAGAGGCTTCACGATCCAGCCCTCGGCTCCCGAGCGTTTGGCCAGGAAGACATCGGGGCGACGGTCGAGCAGCATCAGCACCGGCACGTGCGGGAGGTTGCCGTAGGACTCCTCCAAGCGGAGCTCGAGGCACACCGCCATGCCACCCATGCTTCCCATCTGCAGGTCGACGATGACGAGGTCGGGCTCGTGCTCGTCGACCGCCGGTGCGACGGCATGGCCCGAGTCGACCTCGATGATGTCGGTGCCGGGCTCGCCCACCACTGCCACGACGTCGGCCCGCACCGACGGGGCATCGCTGGCTACCACGATCGTGCGCACGGGCGTCAGGCTAACGGGTGCCGACCCGATCAGCGAAGAGGGCGCCGGCCACTGGAGCCGTCCCGCTACCGAAAGACGTGGTCGGCGACGAGGCCAAGCCCGTCGACGTCGTGCACGTCCACGTCCAGCAAGGGGACCAAGGAGACCGGCGAGGGCGCCACCTGGGTGACGAGAGCGGAGAATGCATCCTCCTCGCGTCTGTTCACGGCCTGATATCCACGGAGGTTGGCGATGAGCGCTTCGAGGGCACTTCCCGGAGGAGCCTCCGGGAGAGGCTCGCCGGAGCCGAACGCGGGGTGGACCCGATTGACGACGAGGCCCTCCACGGCCAGCCCTGACTCGTTGAGCTTGTCGGCGAACCACCCCGCCTCCTCCACCGTGTCCGAACGCGGGGACGTCACGAGCACGAAGGCAGTGGTCCGCCGGGCGAGGAGCTTGCGCATATGGTCCGCCCTGGTACGGAATCCCTCCTCCATGCCTTCGAACGCCTGGAAGAACGCCACCGCGTCGTGCACGATCTCGGCTCCGGCCACCTTGGAGATGGTCCGGAGCAGCGCCTGGGTGGCGACCGACACCGCCCGGAGGTAGGCGCGCGTGGGCATCAGGAGCAACTGGAACAGGCGGTGGCCCAGGAACCGGGTGAGCCGGCGAGGGGCGTCGAGGAAGTCCAAGGCGTTCCTCGTGGGCGGAGTGTCCACGACTACGAGGTCGTAGCGGCCCTCCTCGGAGAGCTCGTAGAGCTTCTCGATGGCCATGTACTCCTGGGTGCCCGACAGCGCACCGGTGAGGTTGCGGTAGATGCGGTTGGAGAGGATGCCCTCGGCCTGTTCGGGCGTCGACGCGTACCTGGCGATCAGCTCGTCGAAGGTTCCTTTGGGGTCGAGCATGAGCGCCCACAGCTCTCCGGGCCAGTCTCCGTCGATCCGGCTGGGGGTGTTGGCCAGCGTGTCGATGCCCAGGGCATCCGCGAGACGCTTGGCGGGATCGATGGTGACGACGCAGGCCCGGCGGCCGCGGCGGGCGGCCTCCAGCGCGAAGGCGGCCGACACCGTGGTCTTGCCCACCCCACCCGACCCGCAGCAGACCACGATGGCGCGCTCGGCGACGAGCTCGGACAGCCCGATGGTGGCGCTCGGCGTCAGGCGCTCGGGAACCGACGTCATGGCGCGGCTCCTGTGTCGGCATGGCCGGCCTGGTCGGACCGCACCGCGAGCGGGGAGCGGCCATCGCCTTCGGGTAGGCGACGAACGGCCTCGGCGAGCTCCGCCGCCAGGAGCTCCAGCTCGTCGGGGCCGATCCCGGCGCTGAAGAGGAAGGGGGCCTGTAGTTGGGGGAGGGGCAACTCGGCGGCGAGGCGAGCCCGCTGCTCTTCTTGCAGGCGGAAACGGTGTGATCTGAACACGGCCGCCGCTTCGAGCGCGCCGGCCTGGTCCTGGGACAGGGTGACCCCCACCTCGGAGGCCGCCTCGGCGACGTGGCGCTCCAGCCTGGGGTCGGCGGGAAGACAGGCGTTGACGATGACCGGCCCGAGCGAGATGCCGATGCGGTCCTCCAACGCGTAGGCCGCCTCCACCACCTCGTTGACCGGCATCTCCTCGGGGAGCGTCACCAGCGCGACCTGGCAGCGATCCGCATCGGACAGCAACTCGACGACGTCGGCCGCCTGGGTCCGGACCGGGCCCGAGCGGGCGGCATCGAGAAGGCCCTGGGCCGAGGACAGGAAGGTCATGGCGTGGCCGGTGGCAGGGGCGTCCACGAGGATCAGGTCGGCGATGTCCTGGCGCTCCAGGCTCTTGACCTTGCCCAGGACGAGGATGTCCCGGATTCCGGGGATGGCGGTGGCCACCACGTCGAGGGCACCGGACGACACCAGCCGTTTCGAGATGCGCTTCATGCCATGGTCGGCGAGGTATTCCAACAGGGCGTCGTCGGGCGTGATCCGCCTGGCCCGCACCGAACCGCCGCCTGCCACCGACTGCAGGCCCGACAGCAGGGACTCGTCGTAGGCGAGGGCGCCCGATCCCCCGAAGGCGGCGGGGACCCCCGTCTTGCCCTCGAGCTCGATCACGAGGACGGACAGACCGGCGTGGCCCGCCATGCGGGCCAGCGCGGCGGTGATCGTGGTCTTCCCGACCCCACCTTTGCCCGCGACCACGAGGACACGGCTCTTGCGGCAGAAGGTGGCGACGTCCATGTGCGGGGGAGCGTATCTGGCTCCTCCCCGTCGCCGTGAAGCGTCCTTCCGGCTGGGCGCATCGTGTCCGGGACGCTGCGCGTGCCCGCCCGCGGTCGTGGCTTGCGGGCCGGCAATTGGCCGGCAATTAGGAGGAACTTCCTGGTCAGACCCCTTGTCGGCTCCGGAGGGAGGGGAGTAGCGTCACCTAAAGGAGGGGGAGTGTCGACACAGACTTTGGGGGAGGCTTGGCAGGCTCGGGCGGCCTGCAGGGGACCGCAGGCGGCGGTCTTCTTCCCGCCTACGCATGCTGAGCGAAAAGAGGACAAGGTCGAGCGCGAACGGCGCGCCAAAGAGATCTGCGCGACCTGTGTCGTGCTGCACGACTGCCTGGAGTACGCCATCCGGATCCGTGAGCCGCACGGCATCTGGGGTGGGCTGAACGAGAACGAGCGCAAGCAGGTGCTCCAGCGCCGCGCCGGCTGAGCGGGCGCTGCTCTTCGATCAGGGCAGACCGAGCCGGCTCGCCCCTGCCCGCACCCCGGGCGACGTACACACCGACAGCGGTTGGCCGCCGGTTGCCGCGCAGATCGCCGCCGAGAGCGTGTTGGCCGCCCCCAGCACCGCCTCGGTGTCGGGGCTCGACGGGTTCGTGAGATCGCTGCCGACCTGCTCCATGGACAGGCCCTGGAAGACGCCGGGCGAGAAGCCGATGCCGGCCCCCGACACCACCAGCCGGTTGTCCACGTCGACGAAGGGGAGCGTGCCGGTGCCGGGCACGAAGGGCCCTGTGTCGTAGCGCCGGAAGAGCGCCCATTCGACGGGCGTGGGTTCGTGCAGACGCGGGAAGCCCGCCGGCGCCGTGGTCGAGAGGCGGTCACCGTATTCCTCGACGGCGGCAAACGAGAGGTACCGGCTGTGGTAGGTGGTGCCGTCGAACGAGAAGGTGGGCGTCCCGGGGAAGACCTCGGCCGTCGACGACGACGTGGCCCCGAGGTGCGCAAAGGAGCCGAATCGGCTCAGCGCCACCACCAGGACCCACCGCTCGGCCGCGCAATACGGGCAGAACTCCGCCCCGACGTACGCCACGACGGGGAGTCCGCCTATCGACAACCTCGGCTGTCCCGAGAGGACTGCTTCGCCCGGGATGTCCGCCTGCTGGGCACCGACCGTGTCGAAGACCGTGCTCGGGATGGATGTCACGGCGTGTACGACGGCGGAGGAGACGGGGGCGACGGGCGGAGGCTCGACGGTGGTCGAGCCTCGGGTGATCTTGACCACCAGGAGCACGACCACGATGAGCAGGATCAGGACCACGAACACCCACGTGACGAGGGCCATCGGGACGCGGCGGCGCGGTGGGCCCCCAGGAGACCGATCGTGAGTGCCGTTGGCCTGCGTTGTCACCATCGTCGAGGAGCCCCGCTGTTTCGATCGGGATGCCGGTGCCGACCCGCCCCCTGCCGACCCGTCCCCGGACCGAGGAATAGTCAGCCTATCCATGCCCCCTTCGCACGCCGGGGCGGGCCGGGGGCCCGGGAAGCGGGCCAGGGTCGCAGCCGGCGTCGGCGTAGAGCCGGGCCTGCGTCGGCGTAGAGCCGGGCCTGCGGCGGCGTAGAGCCGCGCCTGCGTCGGTAGCCTGGCCTGATGACCCCGCCCGACGAGTCTCCGGATCAGGTCGCGGGGCCGGTGGCAGCGCGCGACGCCGCCACCATCATGCTCGTGCGCGACAGCGTGTCCCACGAGCGCCCCACCCTCGAGGTCTGCATGCTCCAGCGCCACCTCAACTCGGACTTCGTCGGTGGCGCGTACGTCTTTCCCGGGGGGAAGGTCGACGACGAGGACCGGACGCCGGCCGCCGAGGAGGCGTGCGCGTTGCGCAGCGACGCCGAGGCCAGCGCCATGCTGGGTGTCGATTCCGGGGGTCTGGCGTTCTGGGTGGCCGCACTGCGGGAGTGCTTCGAGGAGGCGGGCGTCCTTTTCGCCTACCAGGGCGAAAAGGACGCCCACGAGGGCACCCTCGTCAATGCCCACGATCCCGAGACCCTCAACCGCCTGGCCGCGCTCCGGGTGGCCCTGAACGCGGGGGAGGTGCGGTTCCTCGACGCCTGCCGCGGCGAGGGCCTCCGACTGGCGACCGACCGTGTCCACTATTTCAGCCACTGGATCACCCCCGAGCCGGCGCCCAAGCGCTACGACACCCGGTTTTTCGTGGCGGCACTGCCGTCGGGCCAGGTCCCCATCCACGACGACCACGAAACAGTCGACACGGTGTGGGTCCGACCCGACGATGCGTTGGAGCGCGCCAAGGCCGGCGAGTTCGATCTCATCTTTCCCACCATGAAGAACCTCGAGGCCATCAGCCGATTCGCCACCAGCGGTGACCTGCTCGCCGCCGCGGCTGCCGTAGAGCGGGTTCCCACCGTGCTCCCGCGGGTCGTGGCCGACGAGCGCGGGTTCCGGATCCTGCTGCCCGGCGATCCCGGCTACGACGAGGCCGTGGGCGAGGGCACCCCGGACCCTGGGCGAGGGCGGACCATGACCTCGTCGGAGGTCAGCGCGATCGTTCGCACCATCGGCGCGGATGGGCGCGCCGAACGCCCTTCGTGACCCAGGCGCTCCCGCTGGATCCGACCGCTGCCCCCCGGCCCGGCCGTCCGGCGGCGTTGTCGGCGCTCGTGGTCAGGGCCACCGCCCCCAACCCGGGCATGATGACCGGTGCCGGGACCAACAGCTACCTGGTGGGGACGGGGGAGCTGGCCGTCGTGGATCCCGGGCCCGACGACGCCGGCCATCTGGACGCGCTGGCCGAGCTGGGATCGGGCCGCATCCGATGGGTCGTCGTCTCGCACACCCACCCCGACCACGCTCCGGGCGCCGCCGGTTTGGCGGCGCGCACGGGCGCCGAGGTGCTCGGCTTCTCCGCACGCGACGGTTTCGTCCCCTCCCGCGACGTCGGTGAAGGCTTCGAGCTGCGCGGGGAGGGCTTCACGCTCCGGGCCCTGCACACCCCGGGGCACGCGTCGAACCACCTGTGCTGGCTGCTCGTCGAGGAGGCGATGCTCTTCTCGGGGGACCACGTCATGCAGGGGTCGACCGTGGTGATCGCGCCGCCCGACGGAGACATGGTCCAGTACTTGGCGAGCCTGCGCCGCCTCCTCGTCCTCGACCCACCCATCGCGGTCATCGCGCCGGGCCACGGCTCGCTCATCGGGGAGCCGGTGGACGCGCTCGAGGACATCATCGACCACCGGCTCGTACGCGAGAGGGCGGTGATCGCGGCCCTCACGCGCTTGGGGCGCAGCACCGTCGACGAGCTCGTGCCGACGGTGTATGCCGACGTCGACGAAGAACGGTTCCCGGTGGCGCGCAAATCGCTGTGGGCGCATCTGCGCAAACTCCACGGCGAGGGTGCCGTCCACGCCGAGGATCCCGACGACATCGAGAGTTGGTGGGCGTCGAGCACGTCCCCGACGCTGTGAACCTACGAGGCGTCGTCGAGCGCCGCTTCGACCCTGTCGAGCATGCGCGCCGTGCAGCCCGACACCTCCACGACCGGTGCGATGTCCTCGGCGACGCGCGTGGCTAGCGCGTCGAACGCCAGGGCGAGGACTCCCCCGGCGAGGGCGACGGGTGCTCCGGCATCCCCGGCGGCCGCCATGTCGGGGTGGAGCGGGACGGTGCCCACCAGGGGGACCCCGATCTCTTCGGACAGGCGTTGCCCGCCACCCGCCCCGAAGAGCGCGTAGGAGGTGCCGTGGTCGCAGGTGAAGGCCGACATGTTCTCGATCACGCCCGCCACCCGGAGATGGCCCTTGCGCGCCATGTCGGCTGCTCGTGCCGCCACCTTCTGGGCGGCGATGGGCGGGGTGGTGACGACCAGCACCTCGGTGCGCGGCAGCATGCGGGCCAACCCCATCTGGATGTCACCAGTCCCCGGGGGCATGTCGATGAGGAGGTAGTCGAGCGCTCCCCAGCGAACGTCCTCGAGGAACTGCTGGACGGCCCGGTTCAGGATGAGGCCCCGCCACATGATGGCGGACTCCTCGTCGGCGAGGAACCCCATCGACACCACCTTGAGGAGGCCGGGTCCCACCGGCTTCTGCAGCGGCACGATCTTCTTGTCCTCGGCCCGCAGCTCGCCCTGCATCCCGAGGAGGCGAGGCACCGAGAAGCCCCAGATGTCGGCGTCGAGGAGCCCGACGACGAGCCCCCGCTGGGCCAGGGCCACCGCCAGGTTGACCGTGACCGAGGACTTGCCCACCCCGCCCTTGCCCGAGGACACGGCCAGGACCCGGGCGGTGGCGGGGATGTCGGTCGACAAGGCCCGGTGCTCCTGCGCCTTGCGGCGCGCCCGGTCCATGAGGGCGCTGCGCTCGGCGGCGTCCATCTCGCCCATCACGACCTCGACCACCCGGACGCCGGGGAGACTGCCCACCCGGGCCTCGACATCGGCCCTCAGCTGGGTGCGCAGGGGACAGCCGGCCACGGTCAGCGCCACCCCCACCTCGACGCGCCCGTCGGGGTCCACCGACACGCCGCGGACCATGCCGAGTTCGACGATGTTGTCCCCGAGCTCGGGGTCGATCACCCCCAGCAATGCGGCACGCACCGTCTCCTCCGTCGGTGGCGAGGAAGGGGCCGGCACCCCACCGATCCTACCGTTCACCTGGTCGGAAGCGGTCCGACCGGCTTGGAGCGCCGGCTCACGCGGCCCGTTGCCGCGGCGGGCTCGGATACAGTGACAGGAGAGCCATACGGGTCCAGGGCCCGTGTGGACTGGTCGACGATGCCCACGACCGGAGGAGGCACAGCGGTGACGACGATGAGCTCGGTCAGCATCGGCCGGAAGCCGAGCGTGATCACGCTGACAGACGGCGCCATCACCAAGGTTTCCGATCTGCTCGCCCAGGAGGGCAACGACGCCCTTGCCCTGCGCGTGGCGGTACGTCCCGGAGGCTGCTCGGGCTACAGCTACGAGATGTTCTTCGACTCCGAGCAGAGCGACGACGACGTCGTGTCTCGCCAGGGAGCGGTCACCGTGGTCGTCGACTCGGCCAGCGCCGAGCTGCTCAAGGGCGCCACCCTCGAATACACCGACGGCTTGCAGGGCGCCGGGTTCAACATCTCGAACCCCAACGCCACCCGCACCTGCGGATGCGGTTCGTCCTTCAGCTGACCCAGCCGTCTCGCTGACCACCCCGTCGCCGAGGTCGGCACCCACGCTCTCGCTGCGCGTGGACGGCACCGTCGTCGAGGTCCCTGACGACGGTGCATCGCTCTTGGAGGTGCTGCGCGAGCATCTCGGTCGCCGCTCGCCCAAGGACGGTTGCAGCCCTCAGGGCCAGTGCGGGTGTTGCACGGTCTGGGTCGACGGGGCGCCACGGGTGGCATGCGTCACGCCCGCTCGACGTGTGGCCGGTCGTGAGGTGACCACCCTGGAGGGGCTCGACCCCGCGCTGCGGGACACCTGGGCCGATGCCTTCACGTCGGCGGGGGCGAGCCAGTGCGGCTTCTGCACGCCCGGGATCATCATGCGCCTGGCCGCTCTGGGCGTGCGCCGGGACATCCCCGACGACGATGCCGTCGAGCGCGCCCTGCTGGCCCACCTGTGTCGCTGCACGGGGTGGCGGACGATCGTCGACGCAGCCCGCCGGGTCTACGCCTCCAAGGCCGCCGCCCCACCTCCCGCCGCGTCCGGCGCCGTGTCGGGCCGCGACCTCGAGGCGGCAGCGGCCCGGGCCACGCTCGAGGGGGGTGGGCCCCAGAGCGTGGGAGCGGAGGTGGCCTGTGGCGGAGGGGGCTTCGCCGAGGACACGGCCCCCCCGGACGCGCTGGTGGCGGTGCCCGACGGACGCGGAGGGTGGACGGTGGCGCCGTCGCTTGCACAAGCCCGGGCGCGCACCGAACGGGTTCCCGGACGCAACTCCACTGTCGCCCTGCACCATCCCCTGGATGTTCCCCCCGGGGAGTGGGAGCTGACCCTGCGCACCACGTTCGTGGAGCCCGCCTACCTCGAGCCCGACGCGTCATGGTGCGTGCCCGGGGGCGAGCCGGCCACGCCCCTCGCCAACGGCGGGGCCTTCGGCGGGAAGCGTGCCTCTGCGGTCTGCGCCGTGGCTCGCCGTCTGGCCGACGAGAACGGGCGTCCCGTCCGGGTCGTGCTCTCGAGGGAAGACGTCGTCCGGCTCGGTCCCAAGCGCCCTCCGATCGCGGCGGGTGTGGCCGCGGACGGTTCCGGGGTGCTGCGGGTGGCCCGTACTCCGGGCTCACGTGATCTCGCCTCCTGGGCACGGGCGGCCACGTCGGTGGCACCGGGTCTGGTCGTGGAGGAGCTCGCCGTGCCCGGACCCCCGGTCTCGGCCGACCTGCGCGCCGCAGGGTGGGCCGAGGCCGCCGTCCTCCTCGCCGCCCTGGCGGTGGCGCGACGGGACGGCCCGGGACCGGGCCGTCCCGTCACCGTCCATTCGCCCGCAGGCGCGTCGGCCACCGCCACCGTCGCCCCCGCCGGGGAGCTGATGGTCACGGTGTCGGCGGGAGAGCCCCTCGACCATGTCGTCCTGCGTTCCTATGTCGTGGGCGCCGCCCATCAGGCCCTGGGTTGGGTCCGAAGCGAGGGGGTGGCGGTCGACGAGTCGGGGGCGGTGCTCGACCTCACCATCAGGTCCTTCGGGATCATCGCGGCCCGCGACATGCCGCCTGTGGAGGTCGTGGTGGAGAACGATCACCGGCCTCCGATGGCGGTGGGAGATACGGTCTTCGCTGCTGTCGCCGCGGCGGCATGGCTGGCGGCCGGGCTTCCTCGGTCGTGGCCCGTGGATCCGGGAGGTGGGACGTGAGTACTCCGGTCGGGCCCTACTCGCCGGCGGTGCGCGCCGGGCAATGGCTCGTGTGCTCCGGGCAGCTCGGCATCGAAGAGGGAGCGGAGGGACCCGCCCTGGCAGCGGGTGGATTCGAGGGACAGGCCAGACAGGCCCTGGCCAACGTGGCCTCCCTCTTGTGGGGCCGGCAGCTCGGCTGGGGTCATGTGGTGAAGACCACTGTGTTCATCACCGACATGGCCAACTACGCCGCCTTCAACCTCATCTACATGGAAGTGCTGGGCCAGCACCGCCCCGCCCGTTCGGTGGTGGCCGTCCAGGGGCTGCCCATGGGGGCCTTGGTCGAGGTGGAGGCGTGGGCCTACGGCGGGGACTCGGGCATCAACTGACGCCGGTGTCCTCGGTCACGGCGCCCACGTGCCGTGACCGAACCGGTAGCCGACGGAGCGAACCGTCTCGATGAGGTGCGCGTGCTCCTCACCCAACTTGGCGCGCAGGCGCCGTACATGGACGTCGACGGTGCGAGCCCCGCCGTAGTACTCGTAGCCCCACACCCGGCTCAGCAAGGTCTCCCGTGTGAACACCTTGCCGGGACGGGCCGAGAGGAAGCGAAGCAGCTCGTACTCCATGTAGGTGAGATCGAGTGCCCGCCCCGCCACCGCCGCCTGGTAGGTCTCCAGGTTGAGCACCAACGGGCCGTGTTCGATCAGCTCGGGGCGCAGCCCTCGGCCCGTGCGCCAGAACAGGTGGGCCAGGCGCGCCGAGACCTCGTCGGCTCGCACCGGAAGCACGCAGAAGTCGTCGAAGTGGTCCTCGCGGAGATGGAGGTCGGAGAGCTGGGAGGGTCCCACCACGAGGAGGAGAGGCCGCAGGGGCACGTCGCGGGCCCGGACCAGACGGCACAGGGCGAATGCTCCCGTGGCGTCGGGCTCGGCACACACCACCGCACCGGCCCAGCCGTCCTCGGGCTCGTCGGAGTCGGCGTGCTCGGGCCTGGCGACGGCCTTCCACGGGTAGCCCGCCCGTTCGATGGCCATGGCGAGCTCGTCGGGGAAGGGCTCGGGATAGCACAGCAGCGGTTCCATCAGCTGTCGTGACTCCTTGTGGGCGGCACCAGGGAGTGGAGCACCTGCTCAGAGGAGCGGGAAGTAGCGGTCGAGCTCGAACTGGCTGATATGGGTCTTGTAGGCACCCCATTCCGCTCGCTTGTTGCGGATGAACCACTCGAAGACATGTTCGCCGAGCGCTTCGGCGACCAGCTCGGAGTGCTCCATCTCGATCACAGCCTCGTTGAGGCTTCCCGGCAGGGGTCGTATGTCGTCGGCGGCGAGCTCCTCGGGGGTCATGGTGAAGAGGTTGGTGGCCGCCTCGCGTGGCAGCTCGTAGCCCTCCTCCACGCCCTTGAGCCCCGCCGCCAGGATCACCGCGAACGCCAGGTAGGGATTGCAGGCGGTGTCCGGGGCGCGGTACTCGATCCGTGTCGACTCGTGCTTGTTGCGCTTGATGACGGGGACCCGGACAAGAGCCGATCGGTTGTTGCGGGCCCACGACACATGGATCGGCGCCTCCCAGCCCACCACCAGACGTTTGTACGAATTCACCCACTGGTTGGTGACGGCCGTGATCTCGTGCGCGTGCCGCAGCAGTCCGGCGGTGAACCGCTTGGCGACCTCCGACAGACCGAACGGATCGGCAGCGTCGTAGAAGGCATTGGTATCACCTTCGAACAGCGACAGGTGCGTGTGCATGCCCGAGCCCTGCACTCCGGTGAGTGGCTTCGGCATGAAACTTGCGTGGACGCCCTGGCGCTGCGCGGTCTCCTTCACCACCAGCCGGACGGTCATCACGGTGTCGGCCATCGTGAGCGCATCGGTGTAGCGGAGGTCGATTTCGTGCTGGCTCGGCGCGTCCTCGTGCTGCGCGTGCTCGACGGGGATTCCCATCTCCTCGAGCGTGAGGACACTGCGCTTACGGAGGTCGCTCGCCACGTCGGTGGCGGTGAGCTCGAAGTACGAGCCCGTGTCGAGGGTCACGGGCGTATGTGTGGGATCGGGGTTGGCGAAGTAGAAGTACTCGATCTCCGGGGAGGCGAAAAAGGTGAATCCCCGCTCGCGGGCGCGGTCGAGGTTCCGGCGCAGCACGTGCCGGGGGCATCCCTCGAAGGGAGTCCCGTCGAGGTTGAAGATGTCGCAGAAGACCCGGGCGACGGGTGCCTCGTCGGGGTGCCAGGGAAGGATCTGGAACGTCTTGGGATCGGGTCGGGCCAGCACATCGCTCTCCTGGACCCGGGAGAATCCGTCGATGGCCGATCCGTCGAAGGTCATGCCCTCCTCGAGGGCGTTCTCGAGCTCGGCAGGCGTGATGGCGAAGGTCTTGGCCGTTCCCAGGACATCGGTGAACCACAGCTGCACGAACCGCACGGCGCGTTCTTCCACCGTCCTGAGCACGTATTCCTGCTGGCTCCGCATGTCACCTCCGCTGTGGGTCACGCCACGTTTGGGCCCTCGCGCCCTGCGGGGCGGGTCGGGCCGTGCTCACCAGTGTCGCAGGCCCCGGAGGGGTCGGTGGACGAGTTCATACGCCGTTTACAGACGGGCAACGCCCGCGAAATCCGACCATGGAATGCTGGCGCCCGGCGATCGGCCAAGCTGGGCTTGCGCGGGGGCGGCTGACTTGTGACTGGGCGTGCCAGCCACCACCATGGTGCCGCCGTGAGGCCCCCGGCAGTGCTGCCGGGCTGAGATCAGAGGGACCGGGGATCGACCTATCCAGGTCGACGATCGGCCAGACCAAGGAGGAACCGTGCAGAAGCGGACCCCGGCGGAAGTGCTCCGCCTGGTGCA
>Ga0116219_10001855_pt1 | contig 18829 bp, 20 predicted proteins | sample Sb_taG_4_FD_91019 | JGI IMG/M metagenome (GOLD analysis project Ga0116219, IMG submission 91019) | Peat soil microbial communities from Weissenstadt, Germany - Sb_50d_6_BS metaG | ecosystem: Environmental > Terrestrial > Soil > Wetlands > Peat | place: Germany: Weissenstadt | collected 2010-09-21
AGGTAAGAGGGGCTTAGCCATAGGAGTACCCTCCATCGAGAGTCATCCACGGGGGGGCAAACCTCCCATCAGTATTGTATACGGCGAAGATAACTCTGGCCAGGGTTTTGTTAGGCGCTCTTAGAAAAAAATGAGGTGCGACCATGCTAGCAATCGAGAGTCTGTCCAGCCGGATCGACGACGAGTTCGCCGTCCTGGAGAAGAAATTCAAGGCCACGCAGGTCGAAGCGCTGCGGGAGTGGCGGGAGCGCCGGCAGCGGATTCAGCAGCTCGACAAGGTCTTCGAGAAGCTGGGCGAGGCGTGGAAGCCCCGGCTGGCCACGCTGCTGAAGAAGTTCGGCGACCGCGTGCAGGTCACGCCGCGGCTGACGCCCTCCAGCCGCGAGGCCACCTTCGAGTTCCAGTCGAAACTGGGCCGGGTCCGCCTCAAGTTCTCCGCCTCGACGGACCGCGACGTCCGCAAGGTGATCCTGGGCTACGACCTGGAGATCATCCCAGTCTTCTTCCGCTACGAGCCGCACGCGGAGCTGGAATTCCCCCTCGGCGCGGTCGATGAGGCGGCCGCCGCGCGGTGGGTCGATGACCGCATCGTCGATTTCGTGCGGGCCTACCTGTCGATGGGCGAGAACGAGTTCGACGCGCAGGACCACATGGTCGAGGATCCGGTGGCCCACGTCCGCTTCCCGGACTTCGCCGCCGGGGCGACCCTCGAGTGGCAGGGCAAGAAGTGCTACTTCATCGGCGAGGAGACGCGCCAGGAGTTCGCCAGACAAAACGAGATCGCGGTCGAGTGACCAGCGAGTGCGGCCGAACGCCGCTCCGGCACACGGTCACGTCCTGAATCGTGGTGCGGACGTCTCGGGTGCGCGCTTGCAACCGGGGCGCCTGCACCACGGCGTCGGTGAGGTCGGACACGGCCCGGTTGAGAGGGCGGGGCCGACGACCTCGGGCGACGGCGCGAACGGGGCCAGAAGAACCGGCTGAGGGCCGTGGAGATTCAAGAGGGCTCCCGAACGGACACGTCGTTCCCGCGGCGGCGGCGGTCCCGCCCTATAATCGAGAAGGTTGCTTCTCGGGTTGGAAGGGGCTGACATGGGACCGCCGCCTGCCATCGCGCCGGCCGGGCCGCAGGAGTTGGAGACGGCGTTTCGCCTGATCTTCCGGCACGTCGCCGACACCGAACGGGACACGCGCGTCGCCAACGCCTTGCACCTGGTGCGGCAGGGCGAACTGGACCCGGCCGGCATTTTCCTGGCCTCCGTGGACGGCGCGGCGGTCGGCGCCCTGGCTTGCCTGCCGGTCCCGGGGGCGAGCGGGCTGCTGTGGCCGCCACAGGCCATTGAGGGGCCGGCGCAGGCCGCCGTCGAGGACGCCCTTGTCGGCCGGGCGAGCGCCTGGTTGCGCGAGCGCGGGGCCAAGCTGGCCCAGTGTCTGCTGTGCGAGGAGGAGGTGAGTTTGGCGGGGCCGCTGCTGCGGAACGGTTTCGCCCACGTCACCGCCCTCTGTTATATGCAGCACGACCTCGCTGCGTCCCCGCCGCTGCGAGATGGCGGGCGTTTGCGCTGTGTGCCCTATAGCCACCTGCTCAATCGGGCCACGTTTCACGAGACCTTGCTGCGTACTTACGAGGGGACGGAGGACTGCCCCGAGATCACCGGGGTCCGCAGTGCCGACGAGATCATTGCGGGGCACCGGGCTCAGGGGAAGCACGACCCGGGGCGCTGGTGGCTGGCGCTGGCGGGGGGGCGGCCGGTCGGCGTGCTGCTGTTGTGCGAGGTGCCGGAGTGGGCGGCGTGGGACGTGGCCTACGTCGGCGTGGTGCCGGAGGCGCGCGGCGGCGGCTACGGCCGCGAACTGATGCACAAGGCGCTGTCGGAGGCGCGGGCGGACGGAGTGGCGCGGCTGACGCTGTCGGTGGACGTGCGCAACCGCCGGGCGTGGAAGCTGTACACGGACCTGGGTTTCAAGCCGCAGGAGCGCCGCGAGGTGTTCCTGGCGATCTGGCGCTGATGGGGCGACCTCAGCGTCGTCTGGCCACAGTTTGCCGCGCTGGCCCTGATCGGCGCGGTCCTCTTCGGCATCGCCCTCGCGCGCTTCCGCAAGACCATCGGGACGATGGCGTAGCGGCAGGGCACAGCCCGGATAGTCGCCAAAGGCAATGATCGATCAGCCCGTTGTATGAGGCCGCGCCAGGCCCGGCCCGAACGGGTTCTGGTGCATTTAGCCACGCGGCCGGCATCTCACGATGAAGCCCCGATCCCTGAGTTGCTCTACGCTGGGGAACGGTTCTCGTTCGGCCGCCTCAGCGTGGGAGCGTCCTTCCACTCGCTCGGTGGCGGCCCGTGCCTGAAAGGTGATAGAATCTTCGGTGCGCAGGCGACTTCGACACCCGGAGATGCGGCAGACCTCTTGATGGTTCCGGATGAGGGACCGACCAGGGCTTTCGCCATGCCAGGGGCTCCTTTTGACTCACAGGCGGCGGCCACCAGCAACCGATACCGGGCCTTGCTGGCCGTCTCGGAAGCGATCGCGTCGCACCGCGATGTGTCCGCGCTGTTCCATGACCTGGCCGACCGGCTCCGTCAGGTGGCGCGCTTCGACTTCCTCTCCCTGGTCCTGCACGAGGCCGCGAGCAACACCATGCGCCTGCACGTCCTGGAGACCGTCGAACCCGTCCCAGGCGGGCCCGCGCTCGTTCTTCCTCCGGAAGAGGACCCGGCGGGGTTGGTGTGGCAGACCAAGCAGCCGCTCATCACCTCGCGCCTGGCCGAGTTGGGGCGCTGGCCGCGCTTGCTGGAACGAGTGCAGCCGTACGGGGTCCAGAGCTGCTGCTGGCTGCCGCTGACCACGGCCCGGCGGCGGCTGGGCACGCTGGTGTTCACGAGCAAACAGCCGTCCGCCTACGAGGAGACGGACGTGGGCTTCCTCCAGCTCGTCGCCAATCAGGTGGCCGTGGCCGTCGAGAACGCCCTGGCCTTCCAGGAGATCGAGGCGCTCAAGGACAAGCTGACCAAGGAGAACGCCTACCTGGAGGAGGAAGTCCGCACCGAGTACAACTTCGGGGAGATCGTCGGCGAGAGCGCCGCCCTGCGCCGCGTCCTCAAACAGGTCGAAACCGTCGCCCCCACCGGTTCCACGGTACTCATTCGTGGCGAAACGGGTACGGGCAAGGAGCTCGTCGCCCGGGCCCTGCACGAGTTGAGCCCGCGCAAGGGCCGCACCTTCGTCAAGCTGAATTGCGCGGCCATCCCCACGGGGCTGCTGGAGAGCGAGCTGTTCGGCCACGAGAAGGGCGCCTTCACCGGCGCCGTCAGCCAGAAGGTCGGCCGCTTTGAACTGGCGGATAAAGGGACGTTGTTCCTCGACGAAGTCGGTGACATCCCACCGGAGTTGCAGCCGAAACTACTGCGCGTCTTGCAGGAACAGGAGTTCGAGCGCCTGGGGGGCACCAAGACGATCAAGGTGGACGTGCGCCTGCTGGCGGCCACGCACCGCGACCTGGCTGCGATGGTCGCCGAGGGCCGCTTCCGCCAGGACCTCTACTACCGGCTGAATGTCTTCCCGGTGCTGCTGCCGCCGTTGCGGGAGCGGCCCGACGACATTCCGCGGCTGGTGCGCCACTTCACCCAGCAGTTCGCCCGGCGGATGGGTCGGCAGATCGAGACCATCCCATCCGCGGTCATGGAAGCGCTCGTGCGTTATCCCTGGCCGGGCAACGTGCGGGAGCTGCAGAACGTCCTCGAGCGCGCGGTCATCCTCTCCCCGGGCCCGTCGCTGCGGGTCCCCCCCGCCGACTTGCCGCCCGTGGCCACGCCAGCCCAAGAGCCGGCCGCCGCGGCGGTCACGCTGGCCGACGCCGAGCGGGAGCACATACTCGGCGCCCTTCGCGAAACGGGTGGGGTGCTGGGCGGTCCGGAGGGGGCCGCGGCCCGCCTGGGGATGAAGCGGTCCACGCTGTATAAGAAGATGAAGAAACTCGGCATCTCCCGCCTCGAGTAGCGCCCGGGGCGGCTCCTGCGCCGTACTCACCGGGTCGTTTCGGCCCGGCGGAGCAGGTCTGCAACCTCTTGCCACAGCGCCCGGCATTCCTGCCGCTCGGCCGGAGGCAGTCTCTCCAGGGCGTCCGCGTCGCGCAGCCGGGCCAGGTCGGGGTCGTCCCGCCAGGGCGCCAACGTCTTCCGAGCCAGGATGCGCTCCGCCTCGGTGTCCGCCTCCGTGCCGGCGTCCACCTTCTTGGCCCAGGCGGCCAGGTCGAGTCGCAACCAGTCACGCGCCTGCCTGCGCAGCCCCGCCAACTCCGGTTCCCCGAGCCCGGACACGTCGTCGCCCTGACCGCCGCCGGCCAGGGCGGCGGCGCGGGCGGCGTTGAACCGGTGGCCGGCGCGCAGGTCCTCGGTCAATTGTGGCGTGGCCGCAAGCGCCTCGGCATACAGGCGTGCGGCCGTGGCGTAGTGCTTCTGGACGAAACAGGGTTCCGCCAGGTCGAGGCAGTCGGCGGCGGCGGGCCTGTCCTTTCCCTGGACGACGGCGGAGAGACGACCTTCCAGGGCGCGCAGGTGCCGGCAGCGCCGCAGTTGGCGTTCCAGGTAAGCGCGGAGCTGCTTCTCCCCCTCAGGGACCAGGTCGAGGCCCTGCCGGATCTCGGCCTCGGCCTCGGTGAACTCCCGCCGGGCGAGGAGTGCCTGGCCCAGGGCCTTATGGGCCAGGTCCAATTGAGGGTCGAGCCGGACGGCCTGGCGGTAGTGGTCGATGGCTTCCTTCAGTCGGGCTTCGTCCTGCGGGGGAATGCGGAGCGGGTTCCGAGCCGGGGCCCACTCGGGATCACAGCGGCAAGCTTGCCAGTAGTACGCATTCGCCTCCCTGAGGGCCTGACCACGGGCCTGGCTGAGGGGTTTCACGCCCTCCGGGTAGCAGTCGTCCGCCTCGTCATACCGCCCCTTTGCGACCAGGGCGAGACCCAGGAAGCAGTGGGCCCGGGCATAATCGGGGTCTACCAGCAGGGCCTGCCGGTAGTGGTCGATCGCCTCGTTGAGGGCTCCCGAACCGGCCCGGATTTCACCGAGGTTGAGATGCGCGGGGGCCAACCGGGGATCGATCTGCAAGGCGTCCCGGTACATGAGATCGGCCAGGGGCCAAATGGCCTTGTGATCCAGGACCACGCCGAGGTTGTTGTAGCTCGGGGCGAACCCGGGATCCTGCTTCACCACCTGGTGAAAGACGGTTAAGGCCCCGGGCCCCATGTCGCGCTCGTTGTCCCATACCCAGTCCCAGTCGCACAGATCGACGCCGAGGTCATTCAGAACGGCGAGCGCTTGCGGGCGGATTTCCAGGGCCTTCTGGTAATAGGCCAGGGCCCGTCTGAGATCACGCCCCGGGTGCCTTTCCGCGCGGTGCAGCGCCAGGGCCAGCGTAAAGTTCGCCCAGAAGTCCTCGGGATATTGCTCCCGGACGCGTTGGAGAAAGCCGGCGCCGTCCTCCCCGGTCGCGGACAGCCGTTCGCCCAGCGCCAGCAGCAGCGGTACGGGCTGCCCCGCCAGCGGCGCCGCCCGCGCCAGCTCGGCCAGGGCCGTTCCATTTCTCCAGACCGCCGGGTCGCGCACGCGGTCGCGCCAGGGGTCGGGGTCCGCCCGGCGCGCTACTTCCAGCAGCCAATCCTGCCGGGCCGGGTCCGCGGCGCAGACCGCCCAGTCGTCCAGCGCGGCGATGGTGTGGGCAGCCCATTTGGAGCCCCGGACTCGTGCCGCGGCCCCCTCCGGGTCGCCCGGAGGCTCGCCCAGCCCCCGGTCCCGGAAGGCCTCGGCGTAGTCCTGATCTGCCTGGGCCCTGTTGAAGCGCAGCAGGGCGGCATGGGGCTGCTTCCCCTCGACCAGAGTGAATCGCTTCAGGCGGATCGCCTCCAGCCGGACCAGGAATCGGTGGTCGCGGCGGGCCGCCTCCACGGCCGGGTACAGCCAGAACGGCCCGCCGTCGCCGAGCCGGGACCGGGCCCGCTCCAGTACGGCGCCGGCCGCGGGGAAGACCGACTGCTGTTGCAAGCGCTCCGCCTCCCGCAAGTCCGCCTCCACCGCCCGCGCGGTGAGAACCCACTGCCCGACCAGCCAGCCCGCGCCGCCAAGCACGGTGGCCGCCAGCAACAACGCGACGACGAGCAGCGCCGCCGCCGCCGGGCGGCGCCGCGCCCACCGGGCGAGGCGCTCCAGCGGCCCGGCCCGGCGCGCCGCGATGGTCTCCCCCCGAAGGAACCGGCGGAGGTCTTCCGCCAGTGCGGCGGCGCTGGCGTAACGCCCTTGCGGCGCCTTGGACAAGCACTTCAGGCAGATGGTTGTCAGGTCGCGCGGCACCTGGGGATTCAACCGCGCCGGCGGCACGGGCTCGTCCGTTAGCACCTGCTGGAGTGTCACCGCCGCCGAGTCGGCGTTGAAGGGGGGCCGGCCTGTCAGCATCTCGTACAGGATCGCCCCCAGGGCGTACACGTCCGTGGCCGGCCCGATCGCGCGCTTGTCGGCGCGCGCCTGCTCGGGGGCCATGTAGCTCGGCGTGCCCAGCGGGATGCCACTGAGCGTCAGTCCCCCGTCACCTTCCAGCCGCCGGGCCAGCCCGAAGTCGGTCACTTTGGGCGTGCCCTCCCGGGTGAGCAGGACGTTGCCCGGCTTGAGGTCGCGATGCACGATGCCGCCCTGGTGCGCCGCGTGGATGGCGTCGGCCAGGGTCGCCACCAGGGCGGCCGCCTGGCGGGCCGGCTGAGGCACCCCCCGGATGTGCCCGGCCAGGTCGCCGCCCTCGACCAGCTCCATCGTGAAGTAGGGCCGGCCCTCCACGTCGCCGACGTCGTGGACCTGCACGATGTTGGGGTGGCCCAGTGCGGCGACCGCCTCCGCCTCGCGCTGGAAACGCTCCCGGTCTGCCGAGTCGGCATAGGCCCCTGCCAGCAGCATCTTCAGGGCGACGGGCCGGTGCAGGCGCAGGTGCCGGGCCCGGTAGACGACGCCCATGCCGCCGCGGCCCAGCACCCCCTGCACCTCGTAGCCGGGGATCTGGGGCAGGGCCGTGCCCTCCGGCGGGATCGCCGGCGGGGTCGCGCCCTGCCCCGGCGGAGTAGGGAACAGCGCGTCCAGCTCGGCCCGGAGGAGGCACATCTTCCGCCACCGGGCGCGGACCTGGGGCAGCAGCTCGGGGCAGGATGCACACACCTCTTCCGGCGTGGCTTGCGAGTTGAGCAGTTCCTCGAGCAGTTGTTGAACGCGCGGGTCGTCGGGCATCCCTCATCCCTCCTCAGGGCGGAGGTCGTCCAGCGCCTCGAGCAGCAGCTGAAGGCCGCGATTGAGCCGCCGGTTCACGGTCGCGGCCGAGACGCCGAGTACCTGGCCAGCCTCGGCCTGCGTCAGCCCCTGGATCCTCACCAGGTCGAACGCCTCGCGCTCCTCCTCCGGCAAGTCGGCGACCGCGGCGAGCATGCGGCGAGCTTCCGGCGTCAGCCCCGAGTCGCTGCCGGCCGGGGCGGGCACCAGCCCGTCGCGTAGCTCCACGGCGGCCGGCTGTTCATCTAAGCGGCGGGCCATTTCATTCAGCTCCCAGCGCATGTGCTGGTTGGCCAGCGCGAAGAACTGGCGGACAGTCGTGGGGCGCGCCTCGCGCAGCGCCTTGAGCAGCCGCTCGACGACCGCGCCAAGTAACTCGTCCGCCTGGAGGTTCAGAGGCGGCCGCGTCAGGCGCGGGTAGCTCCGGTGCAAGAGGGCGGCACAGAGCTGGTGCAATCGACTGACCGCCCGGTCGAGTAGGGCGCGGACGGCCTGCTCGGCGGGAGCGTCGCTGGCCAGTTCGTCCAGGTAGCGCTGGACGACGGCCGTGGTGCGTTCCTCGTCCATGTGGCCTCCTCGGCAAGGGGGCGACGGCGTCGGGCGATTATACCGCGCGCCGGTGCAACGCCGCCACGCTTAAGAGTACGTGCGGGAGGGATTCGATAGGGGGTTGCAGGTGAGCTGATTGACTGACCAGGGGTTTCGCGCGGAGATCACCGGGGAGCCGGGGCCGGACTGCGGGCGCCCAAAGTGACGGGCTCAGTCGGACGATGGTGACGGAATCCCTGGACGCTTCAGCATCGAAGAAACGCGTTCTGACCCGCGTGAACAGGCTCGTGCCTGTTCGATAGCTACCTTGTGCGCGTTCACGGCCGAGGGTGACGGGCGTCCAGGTCGGACAAGGTGGGTTGGCAGGGGGCTGATCTGGCCGTCGTGGATTCGTGGCAGCCACTCAAGGTCCATCGGCGTGTCGGACCGCTGCGCGCTGGGCACCTCGGCTTGCGCGCGCATGTCGATGCGACCGACGTGCGCTCATGGACGTTTTCCTCACCGAGGAAATGCTGCTTCGCCATGTCGCGACAGGCCTTACGCCGCCGAACCCGATTCAGGAATTCGGGGACGCTTTACGTAACTGGTTTCAATCATTGGCTTTACGGCGACATTCGCGCCGCGGCGCGAATGTCGCCGTAAAGCCAATGATATCAAGTACTTGTATAAAGCGTCCCCGAATTCCCCAGCGCCGAGGTGCGCAGGTCCACCGGGTCGTGCGGGAACTGCCGGTTCAGCGCCGCCTGCTTGTCCAGCACCGCGTCGGCCGTCGCCTCCTCGCGGCCGTGCGAGCCGCCGATGTCCAGCGGCTTGCCGGTCACGGCCGGCAGGTTGTTGCGGCCGGGGTGCATCATGGCGTAGGTGTCGTAAATCCAGGCCATCGTCCGGGCGTCGGTGTACATGTCGGGGGCCGGGATGTCGGTGTGCGGCCCGATCAGGTCGCCGAGGTCGGCGACGTAGCGGCGCGTGATCTTGCGCAGGTCGGTCTCGCTGAGCTCCTTGGGGTTGCAGGCGACGCCGCCCTTGGCGCCGCCGAACGGCACGTCGATCAGGGCGCACTTCCAGGTCATCCAGGCGGCCAGGGCGCGGACCTCATCGACGCCGAGGTCGGGGTGGTAGCGGACGCCGCCCTTGGCCGGCCCGCGGATGGCGTTGTGCAGCACCCGGTGGCCGGTGAACAGCCGCACCGAGCCGTCGTTCAGCTCAATGGGGAAGACCACGGTAACTATGCGCGACGGCCGCTTGAGGAGGTCGATCAAGCCCTTCTTCAGATGCGGCATGTACGACGCCGCCTGGTCGAACTGTTGCAGGGCGATGTTGAACGGGTTCAGATCGTCGGCGGAAGTGCTCATGGAGGGATGCACAAAGGGGGGGCAGGAGTCCAAAGACATGACGTCTTACCGGTTCCTGCCACCTGGTTTTTCGGCTGCAAGGCCATGCCCATCGTTTTTCCGTTCAGGGGATTCTGATATACTCTCCGGGAGACGAAGGAGGGCTTCATCATGTCCGCGCCGACGGTGTGTATCAGCGAGGCGTCCCGCGCGGTGCTGCGGGAGTTGTCCGAGCAGACGGGAAGGCCGATGCAGGACATTCTCGACCAGGCAATCGACGACTACCGCCGCAAGCTGTTCCTGGAAGCGGTGAACGCCGGGTATGCAGCCTTGCGCGCCGACCCCCAGGCCTGGGCCGAGGTCCAGCGCGAGCGGGCGTCGATGGCGGGCTCCCTGATGGACGGGCTCGACCCGGACGAGCGCTGGGGGGAGGACGGAGACTTGTTGCCGCGGCGCGAGGGAACGAGCGATGGCTGACCCGTGCCGCGGTGAGGTGTGGCTGGCCGACCTGGGGGCGACCCGAGGCCACGAGCAGGCGGGACAGCGGTCCGTCCTCGTGCTGTCCGTGGACGCCTTCAACTCCGGGCCGGCCGAACTGGTCGTCGTCTTGCCGATGACGGCGACGATTCGGAACGTCCCCGCCCACATCCCGGTAACACCGCCCGAAGGTGGCCTTCGCAAGCCGAGCGCCATTCTCTGTGATGCCATCCGCTCCGTGACCAAGGATTGTCTGCTGAGCCGGTGGGGCACCGTCTCGGCGACTACCCTCGCCACAGCGGAACGGGCCGTCCGCGTGTTGCTGGGGTTGTAACGGAGCCAGGGGAAGGCGTTGCCGAGAGCGCAGCCAGGGGTTGCCAAAGGGGCCGGGAGTCGTTGCGCGGATCGACTCCCGACCCCTTTGATTTTCTTTGATTTTCCCGTGGTGCGTTCCTCGTCCATGTGGCCTCCTCGGCAAGGGAGCGACGGCATCGGGCGATTATACCGCGGGCCGGTGCAACGCCGCCACGCTTAACAGTACGTTCGGGAGGGATTCGATAGGGGGTTGCAGGTGAGCTGATTGACTGACCAGGGGTTTCGCGCGGAGATCACCGGGGAGCCGGGGCCGGACTGCGGGCGCCCAAAGTGACGGGCTCAGTCGGACGAGGAATTCGGGGACGCTTTACATAACTGGTTTCAAAGGAATTGGGAAATTCGGGTCGCTTTACGGGAATTCGGGGACGCTTTACGGGAATTCGGGGATACGGGAATTCGGGGACGCTTTACGCGGGAATTCGGGGACGCTTTACGTAACTGGTTTCAATCATTGGCTTTACGGCGAAATTCGCGCGGCGGCGGGAATTTCGCCGTAAAGCCAATGATATCAGGTACTTGTATAAGGCGTCCCCGAATTCCGTACAACGAGGTACGTCTCGCTTTTCCTGCGCATTTCCTCAAGCGGAAGCGAAATCTCTTTCCCCAGCTTCGGTGATGGGGTACACTAAGGCCGGCGAGGGAACAGTACGCTCTCGGACACGGATTGAGTCATGTCCTTGCCCACCATGCGCTGCGCGATCGAGGATCTGGAGCGCTGGGATCCTCGGCTGTTTCTCGAACCCCACGCGGTCGCCTGCGTCGGCGTGATGAGCCGGTATGCGGGTCCTCCCGCCACGTTCGAGGTGGCCTGCGAGGGCGTCACGTCGCGCTGGCTTGGCAAGGCGACCAACTTCCGGTTGGAGGTCTCTTGGGCGGAGCAGACGGCGGCGAAGGCGGCCCGGTTGCTGGCTACGATGCAACAAAAACCGGTGGTGGAGTTGGCCTCGGTCGCCCTGGCGTTCGTCCTGGCACGGCGCCTGCTCGCGCTCGGCCGGCTCGACCTGAACGACTACGGCGAACGGGCGGACTACCGGTCGCCCACCGCCGAGTGCGTGCTGGAAGTCAGCGGCACGGAAGACCCATCGGAATTGGGGCGCCGCCACCGCGAGAAGGTGGCGCAAGCCCTCGACAACACCTACGGCTGGGGGGCGTGCGTCGTCGTGTGTGCCTTCTCGGCCAAGGGACATCGCATCCGGGTTTCCCGACATGACCCGGCGGAGGCGTGAAATGGCGAAAGCCAAGGCCAAACCGTATCCCCCGTCGCTGCTGGAGCTGATGGCGTCGAAGACCACCATCCTCATGAAGGCGCGGACCTACGCGGCGATGGGACTGACGGAAACGGCGCAGCCCATGTGGGGCGTGGCCGCGTCCTTTGAGGAGCGGATTGCGCCGCTGCTGGAAGCCCTGGGCCGGGACCGGGAGGCGGCGGCGAGTCGCATCAGCGCGGCCTCCTGCTACCAGAAGGGCGGCGACCTGGGCCGGGCCGCGAACCTCTATCAGGCGGCCCTGGCCGGCCCGCTCCGCCCCAGCACGCGCCGAGATGTCGAGGCCATGCGCGCCACGTGCCTCGACGAGCTGAGCCGGACGGCCCTGAATGGGTCGTCGCGAAGAAGGGGCAAGATGCCCGCGGGAACGTGATGCCGGCGCAGAGGGCCGATGAAAACTGACAACAAGAGGTTGGGAGCATTATCGCCATTCCTGCCCTCAATTGCATGGAAACGACTCCCGACCCCTTTTCTCCCCCTGGGGCGTTCGGCGCTCTGTTGCAGATTCCTTGTCATGAGCCAGAAGGAGTGATATCGTGTTCGGCGAGTTAAGAATATGGTGGCTGGCACACCGGCTGAAAAGCGCGTCTCCTCGCGTTCGCGAGGAGGCAGCGAAGGCCCTCGGGCAAACAGGCGACTCTCGGGCAGTGAAGCCCTTGGTGGCATTAAGCGTGGACAAAATGTCTGAGCTATATCCTTATGTGCGCAGCGCTGTGTACAGTGCGCTAGCAGAGCTTGGAATGGCCGCGATTCCCGAGTTAGCTTCGCTCCTGAAAGACCGTAGTTCTGACATCCGACGAGCGTCAATTGCGGCGATCCCCGGCGTTGCCGATGCCCAGATCCTGAAAGCCCTTACGGAAGCGCTCGACGACGGCGACGCAGAAGTGCGCCGCATCGCTGCCTTTACGCTAGGGAACATTCGCGACGTGCGAAGCATACAACATCTTGCTGAAGCACTCAAGGATCAGAGTAGCGATGTGCGGCGCGCGGCGGCCTCTGCGCTCGGCATGATTGGCGATGTGCAAGGTCTACACTATCTTGTTAAAGCACTCAAGGATCAGAGTAGCAGTGTGCGGTGCGCGGCTGCATCAGCTGTGGTAAAGATTGGTGACCCGCAGGCCGTCGAACCCCTGATATCGGCTTTCCAGGACAACAATGATCAAAGGATGCGCCTATCGCTTGCATTAGCATTGGCAAAATTCAGGGATCCACGCGTTGTGGACCACCTCGCAACACAACTCAAGAGCGGCTGTACGGACTTAATGGAAGATATAGTCCAAGCCTTGGGAGAAATTGGCGACGAGCGGGCCGTCGAGGCTTTGGCCGCTTATGCCGCCTCTTACTCGGAGCCAAGGGGCTGGCCCCCCACGATTGAGAAGACCATACAACAAGTATTGGAGAAGTCCGCGCACACTTGCACCGTGCAAGCACTTATGGCATTCGCACAACTCAAAGACCGAAAATGGACCCGGGAAATCCATAATTCCGGTCACGCGAATCCGGAAGACGATTACTCAGTAACGGCACACGAAGGCTGGGATTTCAGCCGCGTTAGGCAATTGGCGCACCAAGAACTAATCCGTCGGCGAGAGGCCAGTGTTCCGGCAAGACCCGAGCCTAAGAACCTGGTGGAACGGGTGGAACGGCAGCCGCTAGCTGAAGCTATCGCCGCGGATAAAGCTGATCGGGACCGGAGGTTGGCGGAGCGACGGGTAATCGCTGCCGCGCGGGGGGTATACCGGGACGGGGACAGATGCCCCCATTGCGGCTTCGGCTACGCGTGGGACGGGTCATACTGCAGCCATTGCGATGCGAAGGGAGCGGGTCGCTAACCTAATCTACAAGGTATAAGGAGAGGTGCAAACTGTGAAATCCAACAACACCTTTTTGGTCGTCCTATTCGCTTTTGCAGCGGGCGCTGCGGCCGTCTGGTTCCTCCGAGAACACAAGCAAGCGGCCGTCGTTTTGGCGCCGGACGATAAGGCGAGAGAGAAACCGCAGATGGCCTCGGGAAAGAGCAGCCCCGCACAGACCGCTACCGAGATCCCGTCCCGCGAAGGAACACTGACCGTGACGCTGCGGTTCCCCGCGGATCGGATGTCCGGCCGGATGCCGTCTGACTGGCGACTGTACTCAGACGGTCGCATTATCGCCGGGAAAAGTGCCTCCTTCTCTGGCTATGAGTTGGCGTGCCTGCACGATATCTTGATTCAAAATAGAGGCGCTGACAAGACATTTCAGCTGTTTAGAAACGATGGCCGCTGTAGCACCGATCATAACGAGGTCGAAGAGGTTCGTGTCTCCTTGCAGCCTGGAGAACACATGATCGAACTGGCTTGCCGGACCGTCGCCGTCAATCTTAACTACGGCGAGGATACTAATGACGTGGATCGAGTACTGGGCTTCATCCCCGTGTTCCCATACCGTTTCCAGGGGAAGCGGTTGCAGATCCACTCAGGCGAGCAAGCAACGCTTACCTTCGACGTGCCGCCGCCTTGGTTCGGCGTAAGGCAGAAGCGGTTGCAGGAACGTGGGGGGCAGGTCATTGAAGATATTAGTCAGATTAGACATCTTAATAATAGATTCAATGAGGTGCTTCACCAGATGCGAGAGGACCCGGTGTATGCGATTCTCTCAGGAATACAGTCTACAAAGCACCCGGCCCAGTCCCGATCCTCGGTCGTAGTGGCCTTGCCTGACCACTTTGGCGGCAAGCGCGAATTCGACGCAGACCAGATTCGCACAATTGTGGATTGGTTCTATGATAGCCACTGGGACTGGGTCCCGGAGCGACGGCTTGAACTCGGTGCGATACCGCTTTCGCGGGATGTACAACTCTCCCGGCTGGAGAAAGGAATTGCCGACTTCAGCCAGGCGCTCACCGAGGTGCGGGAAGAAGTTCAGGCTTTCAAGGGCATTGCCGTGCGGCTGGACCAAGTCCAGAAGCGATGAAAAGAAGACAAAAAGGGCCGTAAGTCGAATTGGAAAGTAAAAGGGGACATTCATCATTTCGGAAACCATGAACGGGAAATCAAAGGGGTCGGGAGTCGATTCAGGAAGTGCCCCCCACCCCTTTCGTTGTCTCAATCCCACCAAACCGACAGCAGCCCGTATTCCTGGCGGCCTGTCCCGAGGGCACGGTCGATCTCCTTCTGGTCGTCCACGACTCGAATCTCGCCGGCCCAGTCTTCCTCATCGGCGATCCGGGCCAAATGTCGCGCTTGCTCGCGTGTCCGGGTCAGGATGAAGAGCGTGTCGGCGTTCCAGATGTTGTCGTCCAGGTCGCGCAGCTTGATAAGGCCGGACATCAGCAGCAGGCGCGGTTCCGCGTAGTCCGGAACGCCCGGCCGGTCCAGCAAGGCGGCCAGCCACAGGTCGCGGTGCTTCAGGAGGCTCGCCACGGTCCGTTCGCCGTCAAGGGCGTTGAAGCGGGTGCGGCGCAGCAGTTCGAGTTGGATGTCCTGCACGGTGGCATCGCGCAGGGAAAGCGGTTCGTTCATGAATCAATCCCTCGATACCGAACTCCCGGACCCGGCGGTGGGGTGTGTTGGGCCGGCCCCGGATTCGGCCAGTCTGTGCCAAAGCAGCCGCAACACCTCACCGCCGCTCAGTTCTCCCCAGGGCCACTCGGCCGTGGGGCAAGCGCTTCCCCGAAGACGGTTAAGCGCTTCGCCGTGCAGATTCGGCGACAGCCGGTTGGCAGCCTCAAGGCAGCGGAGCAGCGACAGCCCGTGTTCCTCGGCCGTCCGCGTGGCGGGGCCACTTACGAGGTGGCCCTCTTCCCACAGCAGCGCCTGAAGGAAGGATTCCTCAGCCGGGCTCAGGCCGCTGACGCCAGCACTCATGCCCATGAGTATCCCTCAAATGCTCGCCGGCCGAACTTGTTCACCATCGTCGTCTTGACGATAGGCGGCAAATTGGGGTCGCGATGGGGGTTGTTGGCCTCGTCCCGTAACGCCTGCTCTACCCCGGCTCGCCACGCATCGACTCCGCTGCGGTCGCCGAACTTGATGTCCCGCTTGTGGGCGGTTCGCCGGGCCGGCGGCGGCGAAACCGGGCCGACGATCATCGCGCCAAGGCCGGGACAGAGGAGTGGCGCGCCGCAGTAGTAGCAATCGGTGGCGCGGGTGCCTCCGTTGATGCCCGCGGGATCATCCGTCAGTTCGCCCAGCAGGTCGGGAATCGGCCCTTCGCACACGGGGCAAAGGACGTGCATCCCAGGGTGGGGGCTGGCCATTGATCCTCCTGTATCCGCCCCGCTCTCCGCAACGTGCATTATAGCCGCGCCGATAAAAGGGGACATTCATCATTTCGGAAATCATGAACGTCCCCTTTTACGCGTCCCCTTTTACGCTCCCGACGCAGCGCCCTCACGGCCCCACGTCGCCCTCTTTCTCGAAGGCACGGGCGTCCAGCGGCAGGCCGACGCGAATGACATAGCCGGGCAAATGCCTGGGCCAAGTGCTCCCGGTACGGCGAGCGCAGCCGTAATCGTGGTCTATTGGCGGCAGCGAATCGGCTCAGATAGGACTTCGGAACCGTGAAGAGCGCGTGAAAGTCCACCAACGACCACGGCAACCCCGGGGCGGTGTCCCGCTTGTGCAGCAGTGCCATGCTGGGGATGTTACCATCGACCAGGGCCTTACGAAACTTCGCGCTCCGCAGGACGGGGTTGTGCCCTCCTTCGGCGCGCACCACCTCAGACCAGGCCATCCGGCGGGCGAGCAACACTTCCGCAACCTTGTCATTCACGAGGTCGCAACTCTGCGACATCACCACCAGGTGAAAGGTTTCGACGCGCAGGCGCAGGTCCGGGTCGGCCCCGAGTGGGCATGGGAGTTCCACGGAGAAGCGCGGCAGAGGGCAAGCGTCCAGCAAGTCGCCTTGCAATAGGTCCGGGCCCTCAACAACCTCGTACCAACCGTCATGGGACATCGGTGTCGATCTCCAGCATGGCCGCCATCGACTGCCACTCGGCGTCCGAGAGGGACAGCCTCACCGGGGCCTGCTCGACGGCGACGATGCGGGCGCGCACCTCGACGACCGCCAGCGGCGGCACGTTGGGGACGAAATCGTACTCGACGCCGTCGATGATCTCGTCTTCCGTCGGCCCCGGTGCGGCGCCGTTCGACGAAGGCGCCTCGGGCCGTGCGACCTTCTCCTCCAGGCGCGCCACCGCCTTCTCCAGGGCCAGCACACGATCTTCGAGTTGTGCCACCGTCATTGCCGCCTCGCTTTCCGCCGCACGGGCCGTGAGAAGCCGATTTCGCCCCATTATTCTACCTCGCCGCGGGAAAGTGGGGACGGTTCATGTAAGTCATTGGTATTGTTGGATTTCGGGAGAAAATCGCGCCGATTTCGCCGCGGCCGGCCCCGCGAACCTGGGGCCGGCCGCGACCCCTTTAGGCCACCGCGAGCGCATTAAGTATCTGCTTGAGCGCTGCTTCTTCCGACGGGGACAGCCGCCCCGCGGGCTGCGCCGCGGCCGCAAACCGCAGGACCGCGGAACTCAGTTCGGGGTCCGGCGAGCCGTTCAGGCCCGCCGCGGCAAGCAGCTTTTCCGCCGGCAAGTCCAGGGCCTTCGCCACCGCGCCGATCACGTCCCGCGTGTCGAGCAGGCGTAGGCCCCGCTCCAGGGCCTCCAGGGCCGCCGCGGTGACCTCGGCCCGCCGCGCCACCTCTTCGACCGTGAGTCCCTTCTCCCGGCGCCTTAGCTCCAGGAGTTTCCCCAAGGCCTTTAGCTCGGGATGCCGCTCGCGACGCTCCAGGGCGGCAATCCGCACCGCCATGCCCCCGACGGAGACGATGCCGTTGTCCTCCGCCTCGGCCGCCTTGCGGAACCACTCCTCCTTCGGTTCAAGTTGTGCCCTCATGTCATCCTCCTCTTGCCAAAAACGCTTCCGCCCCCGGCCGGTCGAACTCGAAGTAGGTGAGCGACTCGTAGTCCGGGTCCACGCCCAGCATCGCCATCCCGCACCCCTCCCCGTAAAACGCCTCGGACTGGGGGAGGGAGTGGAGCCCCAGACGCCCCTCGAGCCCCTCGGCCACGCTCAACTCGACCGCCGCCCACAAGAGCCGCATCCCGACCGCCCCGTAGCGCGGCTCCTCGGCCAGCGGCCGCACGTTCCACGGGGCGCTCTCCAGGTAATCGACGTAAACGAACGGCCGGCCCTGGCTTGGGGGCAGCCGCGCCCCGTACACGCCGACCGCCAGCATCATCAGTCCTTGCATCTCCTGGGCACACTCGATGCCGACACAGCGGTAGCCCGAAAGGTCGAGCTTCACCGCCTTGCGCGTCCAGTCCCAGTGCCAGTGCTGGGGGACCTCCCCGGCAAAAGTCCCACTTTCGAGCAGGCGCTCCACGGCCGAGCGCCGCCACGGCCCCCAGACGCTTTCCACCTGGAGGAGCCGCCAGACCGGGAGTTCCGGGTAGAGGGTCGCCTCGACCAGTCGGCCCGCCTGGCGGTCGAAGAGCCTCGTCGTTCGGGTCGTCACGGCACCACCACCTCGGCCTTCTTGGCCTTGCCTGCTTCGAGGAAGAGCTTCGCCCCCGTCCCCATCCGGGCGTCCAGCAGCTGGTAGACCCGGGGCGCCTGGCGGATGACCGGGAACAAAACGAGGAACGAAAAGATCGCCGCGGCTTGGTCCGGCTCGATAACGTCCGGTGATCCAGGGGCGGTCATGCTCTTGCTCCTGGTCTGCCGGCCCACGACCCTGCCCTCACTGGGAGCGATTATAGCGGAGTTGCGCCGTTGGGGAAGCCCGCGACACGCTCGCGGAGGAGTTTCGCGGCATTTCGGTCGGCTGACCGCCCGCTCGAGCAGGGCGCGGACGGCCTGCTCGGCGGGTCCGTCGCCAGTCAGGTCGTCCAGGTGGCGCTGGACGACGGCCGTGGTGCGTCCCTCTTCCATGCGGCCTTCTCGGCCTGGTTCAGGCCGGGGTAACACGCCTGAAGGAGTCGTGTGCCACCCCCCAGGCACCCTGGGGGCGTGGCACACAACTCATTTTTTCGCCGTAAGTCGAAGGGCGCCTAGGAGATAGTTCTGTGCCAAGCGCTGGCAGAGAACTCCCCCCGTGGCACACAACTCCGCCCGCTGTATTACCCCAAGCTCCCCGCTGGTGAACCAGGCCACCTGCTCGGCGGGAGAGCGGCGGGATCGGGCGATTCTACCGCGCGCCGGTGCAACGCCGCCACGCTTAACAGTACGTCCGGGAGGGATTCGATAGGTGGTCGCGGGTGAGCTGATTGACCGACCAGGAGTTTCGCCATGACCAGCGCTCACATAGGACACGCATCTGTCACCGGAGACTCCTACCGATCCCCGGCCCTGTTCCTGCACGACGCCACGAGTCGCGCCCCCGGGGCGGCGCCCGCGCCCCCCGGGCGGCGCTCCCCGCGTGGCGCTCCTCGCCTGGTCCCCAGCTCGTCTCGCCCCGCCCTGTCCGCAAGTCGCTATTCTTCCTTGACTTGCGAGAAGCCTCCTCGGAGGCGCCTGCGCCGGCACGGCCCCTGCTTTGGGGTGTGCAGGGACAC
>Ga0116219_10001875_pt1 | contig 18672 bp, 15 predicted proteins | sample Sb_taG_4_FD_91019 | JGI IMG/M metagenome (GOLD analysis project Ga0116219, IMG submission 91019) | Peat soil microbial communities from Weissenstadt, Germany - Sb_50d_6_BS metaG | ecosystem: Environmental > Terrestrial > Soil > Wetlands > Peat | place: Germany: Weissenstadt | collected 2010-09-21
CGCCCGTTACCGCGCCTCGGCGGCAAGCGTCGCCGCCGGCCCCGGGTCGCAGGCGCTCATTCAGGTATTGGCGCGCTTAGCGCGAGTTCGGCGCGTCGGCGCGCTCGGGCCGACCTACGGCGGTCACGCCGATGCCTTCGCCGCCGCCGGCGTACCTGTTGAGCACGCGGCCTCGCTCGACGCCATGGACGACCTCGACGTCGCGATCGTCGTCAATCCCAACAATCCCGACGGGCGGATCACGCGACGCGCCGACCTCCTTAATCTTCACGCCCGGCTTCATCCGCGCGGCGGAATGCTGATCGTCGACGAGGCCTTCGCCGATTTCGGCGGCGCCGACGAAACCCTCGCGCCGGCGCTGCCTACGAGCGGCGCCGTCGTCCTGCGCTCCTTCGGCAAAGCCTACGGACTCGCGGGGCTTCGCCTCGGATTCGCCATCGCTTCCCCGGATATTGCGGGACGCCTGCGCGCCGCCCTCGGGCCCTGGCCGGTCAGCGGTCCGGCGATCGCGATCGGCGCTCGCGCGCTCGCCGATTCGGATTGGCTGGAAGCGACGCGCGCCCGACTCAGCAAGGACAAAGCGCGGCTCGACGCCCTCCTGGACGAGGCCGGCTGGCGCATCCTGGGCGGAACGAGCCTCTTCCGCCTCGCCGCGAAGGACGATGCCGAGGCCGCCTTTCGGCGCCTCATCGCCGCTGGAATTCTTAGCCGCCCCTTCGCCGGCGCCTCCGACAGGCTGCGATTCGGGATCCCGCCAGGCGAGGATGCCTGGCGTCGGCTCGCCACGGCGCTTGGAGGGTGACCCCCGTTCTCCCGCGTAAGGCGCTCTTTAGGGCACGCCATCGCTCGCGGGCCCCATGCGGCGGATGGGCGCTTGCCTTCCCGCGCGCCCCGCATAAAAGGCGCGCATGCCCCTTCGCGAGCCCCGAGTCTTCACGATTCCCTCCGGGGCGCCGTTTCTGCCGACGGTGAGCCGGGCGCTGCTCGATGGCGTCCTGGTCGACGGCTTCCCCGGGACGGGCGGCGCGATGGCGCTCATTGACGCGACGATCTACGTGCCGACGCAGCGCGCCGCTCAAGCGCTGGCGAAGGCGCTGCTCTCGGCGAGCGGCGCGCGGAGCCTGCTCCTGCCGCGCATTGCTCCCCTCGGCGCTTTCGAGCCGGACGAGGCGGCGGCATTCTTCGCAAGCGGACCCGACGAGGCCCCACGTCCTGCGCTGCCCGCGGCGGTCGGAGCGCTGACGCGCCGTCATGTGCTCGCGCGCCTCACGCGCGCCTGGGGGCAGGCGCTCAGCGGCGCGATCCGCGAGGTGGACGCCGATGGGCGGCTCGTCGTCGATCCCTCCGAGCCGGCGCTCGTCGCTGCGACGCCAGCCCAGGCCTACGCGCTCGCCGGCGATCTTGCCGCGCTGGTCGACGACATGATCATCGAGGGCGCGCCTTGGGGAAAGCTCGAGACGCTGGCTCCCGACTCTTATGACTCCTATTGGCGCATCACCCTCGACTTTCTCAAGATCGCCTTCGCGCATTGGCCGGAATGGCTTGCCGAGCGCGGCCTCACCGACCGGGCGAAACGGGTCGCGCTTCTGATCGAGAACGAAATCAAGGCGCTTGCGGACGGAGCGCGGCGCGGCCCGACCATCATCGCCGGATCGACCGGCGCCAATCGCGCGACCGCCCGCCTCATCGCGGCGATTGCGCGCGCCCCTCAGGGCGCGGTGGTTCTGCCGGACCTCGACCGCAATCTGGACGAGCGCGCCTGGGCGATGATCGGCGCAAGCGACGACGCCTCACAAGGGCTCGCGGGCCATCCGCAGGCGCTGTTGCACAGGCTGATCGGCGTGATCGGCGTCAGACGCGACGACGTCGCGATCCTCGGCTCGCGTTCGCCTGCGCTCACGGCGCGCGCAGCATTTTTGAGCGAAGCGCTCCGCCCCGCCGAATCGACCGACTGCTGGCGCGATCGAGAGCGCGCCTTGTCGCCGCCCGCGGTCGCCGCCGCGCTCGAAGGCGTTACGGTCGTCATCGCCGACAACGAAAACGAAGAGGCCTTGGCGCTGGCCATCGCCATGCGCGAAACGCTCGAAACGCCGGGCAAGACCGCAGCTCTCGTCACGCCCGATCCGACCATCGCGCGCCGCGTGTCGGCGGAGCTCGCGCGATGGGGCGTCGAAGTTGAGGATTCGGCAGGGCGCACGCTCGGCCAAAGCCCGGCAGGCGTGTTGGCCAGACTCATCTTGCGAGCCGCAATCGAGTTCACGCCGCGCTCGTTTCTTGCCCTCCTCGCTCATCCCTTGGCGCGCTTCGGCCGCGCGCGCGCCGACGCCGAAAGCGCCGCGCGCGCGCTCGAGCTCGCCATATTTCGCGCCATCCCGCTTGCCTCCCTCGACGATCTCGATCAGGCCTTCGCGGCGGCCCGCGAGGTCGCCGTGGACCCGCGCGCGCACCCGGCGATCCGCAGCATCGGCGAGGCCGGCAGGCAGGCGGGCGAGACGCTTGCGCGCGACGTCGCGAACGTGCTCGCCCCCTTGCGCGTGCTTCCCCCGACCGCTTCCTTGCGCGATTGCCTTGCTCTCCACGGGAACGCAGTCTCCGCCGCCGTCGCTCGGCCGGAACGGGCGGCGGAAGACGCGAGCGGGTTTGAGCGGTTGACGGAGCTCATGGAAGAATGGGCCGAGGCCGCCGACGACGCCTTTCCCTGCGCGGTCAGCGAATACGCTGCGTTGTTCGACGACGCGCTCGCCGCGGTGCGCGCTCCGCCTGCGAGCGGCGGCAACCCGCGCCTGCAGATCCTCGGCCTGCTCGAAGCGCGCCTCCTCAATTTCGATTGCGCCCTTCTGGCGGGCCTCGACGAGACCGTCTGGCCGCCCGCGGTCGAGACCGACGCCTTTCTCAACCGGCCGATGCGCGCCGCGCTCGGCCTTTCTGCGCCGGAGCGGCGTATCGGCCAGACGGCGCACGATTTTGTCGCCGCGCTCGGGGCGCGGGAGGCGATCTTGAGCCGCTCGAAGAAACGGGGCGGCGCGCCGACCGTCGCCTCCCGCTTTCTCCAGCGCATCGTCGCGGCGGCGGGCGCAGGCGCCGAGGCGATAAATGAAGCCGAGGAGCGCGGCGAGCGCTATCTCGAGTTCGCGCGCGCTCTCGATCAGCCAAGCAAGATGCGGCCGGCGCCGAGGCCCGCGCCTTGTCCGCCGGTCGAGCTTCGCCCGCACGGGCTGAGCGTCACTCGAATTGAGACCTTGCGGCGCGACCCTTACGCGATCTACGCCGAGTCCATTCTCAAACTGAAGGCGCTTGATCCGGTCGAGCGCGAGCTCGGGCCGCGCGACATAGGCGAATCTTGGCACGCCGCGCTGCAGGAATTCTCGCAAGAATACCCGTCCGGCCCCCTCCCGCCCGAGGCGCGCGAGATGCTCTTTTCCATCGCGCGCGCGCGGTTCGCCCGGCTCAGCGCCGATCCGGCGTTTGCCGCCCTGAACTGGCCCAACATCGAAAAGAGCCTCGACTTCGTTCTCGACTTCGAGCGCCAGTCGCGCGGCGATATCCTGCGCGTTTGGGTCGAGCGGCGGGGCGAAATCGTCTTTCCGCTGGCGAGCGGCACGCCGTTCAAATTGACCGCGCGGGCCGACCGAATCGACGCCCTCGCTTCGGGCGGAGCGAGGCTCATCGACTACAAGAGCGGAACGCCGCCGGGCGCTAACGAAGTCAAGGTGGGATTTGCGCCGCAGCTGACGCTGGAAGCGGCGATGCTGCGGCGCGGCGGATTCGACGGGCTCCCCGCGCTCGAAGCCAATTCTGCGCTCTATCTCAAACTCGGCGGGGCCGGCGGCGGCGCGGAGAACCCCGCCGGCGGCAAAGACGAAGATATCCTCCGCCTTGCCGAGAAGCATTTCGCCGGGCTCAAGATGCTGCTCGACCAGTTCACCTGCGAGAAGACCCCTTACCTGTCGCGCCCGTTCCCCAAGTTCGCCGGCCGGTTTCTGCCTTACGACCATCTTGCGCGCTTCAAGGAATGGTCGGCGACCGGCGGCGAGTGCGAATCGGGAGACGCGCCGTGACCCGTCCCCTCGCCATCCCCGAGCCGCTTCGCGAGCGCCAGGCGCGGGCGTCAAACCCCAAGGCCTCGGCCTGGGTCTCCGCCAACGCCGGCAGCGGCAAGACCCATGTTCTGGCGCAGCGCGTTTTGAGGCTCCTGCTCGCTGGCGCGGCGCCAGCGAAGATCTTATGCCTCACCTTCACCAAGGCGGCCGCCGCCAACATGGCGGACCGCATCTTCAACCAGCTCGCCGAATGGACGAGCCTTAGCGACGGCGCGCTGGCGAAGACAATCATGGACTGCGGCGCGCCAGCGCCTCATCCGCAGGAACTCGCCTTCGCGCGACAATTGTTCGCACACACGATCGAGACGCCGGGCGGTCTCAAGATTCAAACGCTGCACGCCTTTTCCGAGAGATTGCTCAGGCTCTTTCCGTTCGAGGCCAACGTCGCGGCCCATTTCAAGGTGATCGACGAGCGCGACGCCAAGCTCCTATTGCAAGAGGCGCGCGACAAGGCGCTCGCCGAACTCCGGGACTCGAGCGACAGCGCGGCGGCGCTCGACCTGGTCGCGCGCGAATCGGGCGCCTTCAAGTTCGATGAGCTATTGCAGGAGGCGCTGGGCCGTTCCGAAACGTTCGCCGACTACCGCGACGCTGAGACCTACATGGCCGCGCTCCGGCTTGCGCTCGGTCTTCGGCCCGGCGTGACGGCCGCGAGCATCGAGGCCGAGATGATCGGCGGCGATGTCGAGCGCATGCGGCGCGAGGCGTGGGCGCAGGGTCTTGAGACCGGCAAGAGTACGGACCGCGGGTTCGCCGCGAAACTCCGCGCGGCGAATGACGACAGCGCGCGTGAAGCTCGCATCCAGGCGCTTCTCGACGGGTTCTTTACCGCGGATGGCGAGGGCGAGCCGCGCGGCGGCCAGCAGGGCTGCCTTACGACGAAGGCGCTATGCGAAAAACTCCCGGCGCTCGCGGACGCGCTGCGCCGCGAGCAGGACCGCCTCATCGTGTGGCGGGAGCGCAGGCGCGCCGCGCTGACGCTGGAGCGCAGCGGCGCGCTGTTCGCGGTCGCCAAGTCGATCCTGACAACCTTCGCGCGGATGAAGGCCGAGCGGAGCGCGCTCGATTTCGACGATCAGATTGCGCGCGCGCTCGCGCTGGTGACGCGGTCGAGCGCCGCCTGGGTGCTGCACAAGCTCGACTATGGGCTCGACCACCTGCTGCTCGACGAAGCCCAGGACACTTCGGCCGCGCAGTGGAGCATTCTGGCCGCGCTGAGCGCGGAGTTCTTCGTGGGCTTCGGCGCGCGCAGCGAGAATCGCACCGTCTTTGCGGTCGGCGACGAGAAGCAGTCGATCTTTTCCTTCCAGGGCGCGGCGCCCGAGAAGTTCGCGGCGATGAAGCGCGCCTTCGAGAAGCGCTGCCGCGACGCCGAGCGGCCGTTCGACGAGGTCCCGCTGACCTTCTCGTTCCGCTCGTCGCCAACGATTCTCGAAGCGGTCGACCAGACATTCCAACTGGAACTCGCCTGGCGCGGCGTCGCGGCCGCCGGGGAGCCGCCCCCCAAGCACGAGGCGATCCGCCGCGACTGGAAAGGCCTCGTCGAGCTGTGGCCGCCGATCGCGCCGAACCCCGCGCCCGAGCCGGAAGACTGGCGCATGCCGCTCGATGAGCCGTCGCAAGATGATCCGGCGGTGACGCTGGCTCGACGCATCGCCGAAGTCATCCAGGGCTGGCTATCGGCGTATTCGCGCGAGCGCATCATCGACGCGAGCACGGGCGACGTCAGACGCATTCGCGCCAGCGACGTGTTGATCCTGGTTCGCAAGCGCAACGCCTTCTTCGAGGCGATGATCAGGGCTCTGAAGGCCGCAGGGGCGCCGGTCGCCGGGGCTGACCGGCTCAAGCTCAACGATCACATTGCGGTGATGGACCTTATCGCCGCCGGCCGCGCGGCGCTGCTGCCGGACGACGATCTGACGCTGGCCTGCGTTCTCAAGTCGCCGCTGATCGGGCTCGAGGAAGACGCGTTGTTCAAGCTCGCGGCGGGACGGAGGGGACCGCTCGCCAACGCCCTCGCGGCCTCAAATGACGGACCCGCCATTGCAGCCGCGCGCCGGCTCGCCATCTGGCGCGCGCGGGCACAGGCCCTTTCGCCTTTCGCTTTTTACGCGCGCCTCCTGGGCGAAGACGGCGGCCGATTGGCGCTGATCGGCCGGCTCGGACTTGAAGCCGCCGACCCGATCGACGAATTCCTGACCCTTGCGCTGGCGCATGAGCAGCGCCAAGCGCCGTCGCTCCACAATTTTCTCGCCGAGGTCGAGTCGGCTGACGCGGAGATCAAGCGCGACATGGAGGTCGAAACCGAGGGCGTACGCGTGCTGACCGTCCACGCCAGCAAGGGACTCGAGGCGCCGATCGTCTTCCTGCCCGACGCATGCGGCGCGCCCGACGCTCGGCTCGATCCCAAGCTCATGCGGCTTTCGCCGCCGAAGCCGGGCGACCCGCCGCTCCTCGCCTGGGCAAAGAGGTCAAACCAGGACGCCGATGCGGTCGCGGCCGCGCGGTCTGAGGCGCGCGAGGCCGAGGCCGGCGAGCATCGGCGCCTGCTCTACGTCGCAATGACCCGCGCGGCTCAGCGCCTCATCGTCGCCGGCTATCAGACCACCAAAAGCCGCTCCCCCGATTGCTGGTACGATCTCGTCCATTCGGGGCTTGCCGATTTGCTGCGCAGGGCGCCGGCGCCATTCCGCGGCGAGGGCACAATTCTCCGTTATGGCGAAGGCCTTCGGGTCGAGGATGGCGGCGAGACGCCCCAGGCGCGCCCGCGCGAGCCGCTGCCCGGCTGGCTGATGGACAAGGCAGCGCCCGAGTCTGCCGCCCCACAGCTCAGCCCTTCGCGCATCGGCGTCGGCGGAGACGGCGACCGCGAACGGATCATCGAGGGCCGGCTCGCGCACGCGCTGCTTGAGATGCTGCCCAACCTCGCGCCGCAACTGCGCGAGGGCGCGGCGAAACGCTACCTCGACTTGCGTGGCGGCGCGCTTTCCGATGCGGCGCGCGCCACGCTCGCCGCCAAGGTCCTGACGACGATCGGCGCGCCCGAGCTCGCCGACCTCTTTGGCCCCGACTCCCGCGGCGAAGTGTCGCTGACGGGCCTGCTGCCGCGGCCCGGACGTCCGGACTTGCCGTTCAGCGGCCGTCTTGATCGGCTCCTCCTGACCAAGGGGGGCATATCGATCGTCGACTTCAAACTGGGCGCGAGGCCCGATCGCGCCGCCGCGGCCCACGTCGCTCAGCTCGCGCTCTATCGCGCCGCTCTTGAGCCGCACTACCCGAAGCTGCCAATCCGCGCCGCGCTCGTCTATCTCGACGGGCCGACGCTCGCGCCGATCGGCGAGGCGGAACTCGAAGCGGCGCTCGACGCGGTGCTCGCAGCGTAAGCGCGCGCCTTCGACGCGGTATAAACCCATATGTTCGCTGGCAAATCTGAAAACGGACAACCGCGGGGTTGCCTTGATGAGGTCGCATTTACTGGACAAGGTCGCGCGCGATGGCGAGCGGAATGGGTCTGGGCGGGCGCCCGGAGTTTTTGTGTTTTGGTCTGGGGAAGCATCGGCCGGCGCTGCGGCGCAGGGCCGGCCCGGTTGTTGTTGCTCTCGGGGTCGGAATGCTGCTGGCGGGGGGAGGACGGCTGGCGGCCGACACCCCGAAGGCGCCAGTCGGCATGGTGCCATACGACCATCCAGTTTATCACAATGGCGTACGAGTTTTGTGGCATGGCGTATGGCGCGGCAACCAGGGCAAGGTTGCCCGCCTGATCCCGCAGCCCGCGCCAGTCAAACTGGCCGCAGTGCCTAGTCCGGCGCCGCAAGCGCCGAATTTGAAGGAATTTTCGATACTTGCGGACCCCGGCGATGTGCGGGCGAGCCGGATGGCCAAAGACTTCGCGGCGATCATGAGCGCCAACGGCGCGACTGGGCGCGCCATCGTAGGCTCCACTTCCCCGAACGGTCTCGGCAAAATCGCGAAAACCGACATGGCGGACTTTGCCATTGTCTCGCTCGACAGCCTCCTCTTCAGCGCCAAGGGCGACCCCGACTGGATGAAGCGCGACCCGTTTGTTTCGCGGCTCGCGCCCGAGACCTTGGAGGTGATTGCTCCGCGGGAGATCAAGTCGATCGGAGATCTCCAAGGTAGGACCGTGAGTTTCGGCGATCTGGACGGCGCTACGTCGATCAGCGGCAGGATGTTGTTCTCTCGCTTAGGGGTAAAGCCCAACGAGACCAACGAGCCGCTGCCGGAGGCTCTTGACGCGCTCGCTGCGGGCAAACGCGACGCGGTCGTCGTGCTCGGCGCCGACGGATCGCCGGCGCTCGACGAATTTGGCGACGACGGGCGCTTTCACGTCGTCTCGATCCCATGGTCGGCGAGTTTGGGGGCGGTTTACGCTCCGGCGCGCGTGACTGCGAGCGACCGGCCTAATCTCGTCCGCGCGACCGAGCCCGTCGAAACGGTGGCCGAGCCGATGGCGCTCGTCGCGCTCGACGCGCCGCCCGAATCGCAGCGCGCGGATGCGCTCGGCCGACTGGCGGGCGTTTTCTTCGACAAATACGACAGTTTCCTCAGCGACGATCACGACCCCCATTGGCGCGACGTCAATCTCGCCGCCGACGCATCCTGGCCGTTCGAGCCCTGGCTCCGCCTCGCGGCGGCGCAAGGCTGGCTGGACGCGAAGAAAACCTCGGCCGACGCTTCTCTCGACGCCTTCCGCGCCTCGGCCAAGTCCGTCGCGGATTCGGCAGGAGGCCCGGGCGCCGCGGATTCGGATCGGCTCTATGATAGCCTGACGCGCTGGCGCGGGCTTATGCAATAGAGGAGAACGCACGCTGGCCATCTCATGGAAAGCAGTCGGCGGCCTCGTCGCGGGCGCATTTGCTTGCGTTCTCGTGGCCGCATGCTGGCCGCGTCTTGAGCCGTCGGCGATGAACGTAAAGGCCGCGGTCGAGCAGCCTGTTTTCGTCGGCTCGCCTGCTGCCGCGTCCGCGCCGAATACGACCGCGCAGCCGTTCAGCAAGGACGCGATCGGCAAACTGGCGACCGCGCTCCGCGAGCAACCGTCCGCGCTCCGCGAGCAGCAGGCCGGCGGACCCAGCGCGACGCTGGCAATCCCGATCGATGAAGCGCGCCGACTCTGCGCCGAAGGCCTCGTCGCCTTCGCCCAGGGCGACATCGCGACCGCGCGAGCTTTCTTCGTCAGCGCCGCCGAGGCAGGCGACCCCAGGGGGCTCGTCGCCCTTGGCGACACTTTCGATCCCACGACGCTGAGCCGTCTCGGCGTCGTCGGGCTCAAGGGCGACGGGGCCAAGGCGCGCGACTACTATGCGCGCGCGCTCGCCGCCGGCGCAAGCGGGGCGCGGGAGCGGCTCGCGTCGCTCGCGGCGAAATAGCCCGGACTCGGGCCAAAGGCAGCTGCCCGAAGTCCATACCGCTCGATCCTGAAGGTCACGCCAGCCCGATGCGCGGCGTCGGACCGGCAGAGCGTACGTGCTCGTCGGTGTGGTCTTCGAACCTCTTGAAATTGTCGCGGAACATCTGCACGAGCCGGCCCGCGACTTCGGCGAATTCGCCCTTGTTTCGCCAAGTCTTGATCGGATCAAGAATATGCGGCTCGACGCCCGGCGCCTGCGCCGGCACGGCGAGGCCGAAGTTCGGATCGGTGCGGAAATCCGCCCGATGCAGGGAGCCGTCAAGCGCGGCCGCGACCAGGCGGCGGGTTACCCGGATCGGCATGCGTCGACCGACTCCGACCTTGCCGCCCGTCCAGCCGGTGTTGACGAGCCAGCAGTCGACATGGTGGCGCGCGGCAAGGTCGCGCAGGAGATTGCCGTAGACGGTTGGGTGCAGCGGCATGAACGGCGCGCCGAAGCAGGTCGAAAACGTCGCCTCCGGCTCGGTGACGCCTTTCTCTGTGCCGGCCACTTTGGCGGTGTAGCCGGACAGGAAATGATACATCGCCTGCGCCGGGTCGAGCTTGGCGACTGGCGGCAGGACCCCGAACGCGTCGCAGGTCAGCATGATGATGTTCTTGGGATGACCCGCGCGGCCGGTCGCCGAAGCGTTGGCGATGAAATGAAGCGGATAGGCTATGCGCGTGTTCTCGGTTTTGGAATCGTCGTCGAAGTCGGGCGTCCGGAGTTCCGGATCGAGCGTCACGTTCTCCATCACCGTGCCGAAGCGCTCCGTCGTCGAATAAATCTCGGGCTCGGCCTCGCGCGACAGCTTGATCGCCTTGGCGTAGCAGCCGCCTTCGAAGTTGAATACGCCGTTGCGGCCCCAGCCGTGCTCGTCGTCGCCGATAAGGGTGCGATGAGGATCGGCCGAGAGCGTCGTCTTGCCGGTGCCGGAGAGGCCGAAGAAAATCGCCGTGTCGCCGTCCTTGCCGGTGCTTGCCGAGCAATGCATCGGCATGACGTGCTTCGGCGGCAGGACATAGTTGAGGAAGGTGAACACAGACTTTTTCATTTCGCCGGCGTAGCTCGAGCCGCCGATCAGCACGATCTTGCGCGAAAAGTCGCAGGCGATAATGGTTTCGGAGCGGGCGCCGTGCCGCTTGGGGTCAGCGCGGAACGACGGCAGGTCGACGATGGTCAGCTCAGGGATGAAGGCGGCCAGATCCTCCGCCGGCGGGCGGATCAAGAGGTTGCGGATGAACAGCGAATGCCAGGCGTATTCGGTGAAGACGCGCGTCCGGATGCGCAACGCCGGGTCGGCGCCGCCGTAGAGGTCCTGGGCGAACAGCGCCTTGCCCTTGGCGTGGCCTATGAAGTCGGCGATGAGCGCGTCGAAATGCTCGACCGACATCGCGTTGTTGTTTTCCCACCAGACGATCGGGGCGCTCTCCGCGTCGCGCACAGCGAACTTGTCCTTGGGGCTGCGTCCGGTGTGCACGCCGGTGTCGGCGACAAGCGGTCCATGCGCGGCGATGTGGGCTTCATGACGTTGCAGCGCCTGCTCGTAGAGTTGCGGCGCGCCAAGGTTCCAATGAACGGCGGCAAGATCGCGAAAGCCGAACTGTTGCGCGCCGAAGTTGACGTTGCGCGTCCCATTCTCGATCATTCTGAGCGTCCCTCGCTGAGCGCGCTTAAAACCGTAAAGCGCGCACCTCCGCCGTCCTATGTGAATTTCGCCCCGCGCGGTCAAGCCGGGGAGGCGCGGATCGATAGGGAACGGCACGCCTAGCGCCGGCGGGAACACTATAGCATCCGCTTGGCTGCGTCACGCGACTCGTTGCCGCGGCCCGGGCAAGACGCCGAGCGGGCGCGCGAGGCGCGCGCAGACCGGCGGACGCCGGAATTGGTTAATCCGGATCCGCCGAGACGGACAGTCGCTGACTCGGACGAGCAGCCGCCGGCTATAGCCCGAACAGGCGCTCCGCATTGCCGTGCGCGATTCTTTCCCGGTCGGCGTCGCTGACAGGGAGCCGATCGAGAAAGGCGCGGCCCTCCGCCATCGGCTGGTAGGGATGATCGGTCGAAAACATGATGCGGTCGACGCCGACCTCAAGCAGCAAATCGAGAAACGTCGGCAGGAAGTTGAAGCCCGAGAACGTATAATGGACGTTCTCCCTCAAGTATGCGCTGAGGGGCTTAATGAGCTTGGTCATCGTCGGCGCCATGACGTCGACTCTTTGAAGCATGAACGGCAGCGTCTCGCCCATGTGCCCGACGACGATCTGCAACTTCGGATGCGCGTCGAACACGCCGCCGACAATCATCCGCAGCACATGGAGCGCCGTCTCGATATGCCAGCCCCACCCCCGGGCCCGCCATCATCTCGCCGACCATCAGCGAAAGGCCGCCGTACCAGGCGTCGACGACAGCTTTCGGCGATTGCGTCGGGTGAAGATAGATCGGAAGCCCGAGCGCCTCAATGTGTGCGAGAATCGGCCAGAAGAAGCGGTCGTCAAGATAGCGCCCACGATGGTGGCCGTTGATCACGACGCCCTCGAATCCGCCCTCCCCGGTCGAGCGCTCAAGCTCGGCGATCGCCGCCGGCGGATCGCCGATCGGCAGCGCAACGAGCCCGAAGAATCGCGACGGATGGCGCCGGAACGCGTTGGCGAGAGCGGCGTTCGTTTCGCGCGCCAGCGTTTTTGCTTCTTCGACCTCGAGCTGCTCGACGCCGGGCGCCGTCAGCGACAGCGCCTGGACGTCGATTCTGGCGGCGTCCATTGCCGCCACGCGGCCGTCGCCGATGTCGGCAAGCTGAGCGAGCAGCGCCGCCAGCCTACCCCCGACGTCTCCGCCCGCTCCTTTAGCGGCCGGCCGGGACGTTCGAGAAAGGCGGGGGTGGCGAAATGTTCCTCGAGAGCGATGGTGCGCATTGGACCTCGCACGAAAGAAGTACTCGAAGGCGACGAGATCATTTGGTGCGAATGAGGGTAGGATCAAGGCGATTTTCACCGCGCCGATGTCAAGACTTAGGCCGCAAAGCCCTGCAATTCTCAAACGTTTACAAGGGCGGGGTTCAACTGAGAGGTTGCAGAAGATTGAAATTGGCTTTTTTTTGTTTCTAAGGTGGCAAAGCTGTTGCGCGTGGGTTAAAAGATGGTAAATTCTAAGTGAAGGCGCGCGATTCCACCCAGATGAATCGGCGTTTCGCTGGGGCATCCCATGGCCGATACGAAGCTGACTTGCCCGTTGGCGTTGGTCGCGTCTTGCGATCTGACCGGCTGCGGATTCGGGGTTCCGAAGTAATGAATACTCGACCCAGTGAGGTTTTGAGCAGCATCGCGACCGCCAGGTAGCTTTTTAAGAGTCTTGGGTTCCTCGGGCTTTCGGGGTGCTCGGTAACCGGTTGAAACGACAGAACAATTTTTTTCGAGGAGGATCGCATGGCAAAGCAAGCCAGAGGAAAACGCGAAACACCCGTAGCTGTTCATTCGTATTTGCATTTGGTTCGAAAGAACGGGGTGCATCCCTACATCAAGCGGCCCAAAGCCGCCGGCCCGAAGGAAAACTCTTGGGCGGCGCTAGGCCTTTGCAAAGCCTATGACTGGCCGACTAACGCCCGAGGGGTTGCGTCATCGCGATCATCGAACTCGGCGGCGGCTGGACCCAGGCTGACGTGGATGTGTCGCTCGTGACACAGGCGCAAAGTCGTTCGTGATAGGAGAAACCTATGGACTCAAAGACTGTTTCTGCGTGGGGAGCGATCATCGTGTCTGTCGTTGCCCTCGTCACGTTCACTGGCGCGCTCATCGTAGCGTTCTTTAAATCGGACCCAGGTCTGCTCAACCTCACGGTCGGTGCGGCGATCGCAAACGCGACGACCGCCGTGGGCTTTTGGCTCGGCAGCTCCTCCGGCTCGCAGAAGAAAGATGATGTGATCAGCGCAGCGCTGCGCGCTAGCAGCGGAGCAGCACCGGTAGTGACGGCGATCAGCCCGACGAGCGGCGGCGTTGGCGGAGGCACGACGGTGACGGTGACCGGCAGCGGATTTACGGGCGCCACTTCGGTGCAGTTCGGGGCCAACAATGCGAGTGCGGTGACGGTTGTCTCGGACACGCAGATCACCGCGACGAGCCCTGCAGGCAACGGCACGGTCGACGTCACAGTGGCGACTCCGGCCGGCACCTCGGCCACCACGCTGGCGGACCAGTTCACGTACCAGTGAGCCCAGCACTTAGGCGAGCAATGCGACGTTGGGCCAGCCAGGGGCCGGGCCATGGATTAAGAGCGCTGCGTTTCAGGCGCCGAAAAACGCGACCAACGGAGTGTGACGCCGGTCACAGCCGAGTTTGCGCATCTGTGTCATACCAATTGTGTTCTGTTTGGTCAAACGAGCTGGAGGAAAATGCCTATGAAAACCAGTGCAATGGGCGTCCAGGCGATCGCTCAGCGAGAGGGGCGATTGCTCCACGCCTACCGCGATACGCGCGGCATCCTAACGATCGGCGTGGGGCACACTTCCGCGGCCGGCCCGCCCGGCGTCGCCCCAGGTATGGTGATCACGGCTGCGGAATGCGACGACATCCTGTCGCGCGATCTGGCGAAGTTCGAGGACGCGGTCAACGCCGCGCTCAAAACGCCACTCGGCCAGAATAAACTTTCGCAGAACGCGTTTGACGCTTGCGTATCGCTCGCGTTCAACATCGGCGGTCCTGGTTTCATAGGGTCTTCCGTCGCGCGTGACATCAACGACGATGACATGCAGGGGGCTGCGGACGCCTTCCTCATGTGGGAGCACCCGCCGGAACTGAAAGGCCGGAGAGAGGGCGAACGGGCGCAGTTCCTGCGCCCGGACTCGGCAGCGGCCGCAGGCGCCTCGGTCAGTCCGCAAGCGCCGCGCGGCTCGATCGCCTGGATTCAGATGAAACTGAACGCTGCCAACGCGACCCCGCAACTGGACGTGGACGGCGACTTGGGGCCCGCAACTTTGGCCGCGATCAAGGCCTTCCAAACAAGTCGCGGCCTCGTCCCAGACGGCATTGCGGGCCCTCAGACGCTGGCCGCGCTCGGTTGAACAAGGTTCTAACAAGAGCGCGCCGTCGCTGGGAAGCTTCAATGCGCATCCTTGCAGTTTTCTTGCTATGCGTTGCGGTGCCGGCGACGGCCGCTTTTGCCGCTGAGGCGCAGTGCAATACTCCGGAAAAGATTCTCTTTGCAATCGATTGCAAACGTGAAACGCAGCAAGGCCTGGATCAATGCTATCGGGAGGAATTTGATCATTCCGAGGAAGCCTTGGACGAGGCTTATAACACTGTCATGGACAGGTTTCAGGGGGAACGCGACGTACTCGAGCTTGCGAAGGAAGCTTGGAAGGTCAATCGCAACGCCGAATGTTTGTTCATAGCGTCGAAATACGTCACCGGCAGCATATATCCCACGATTGTCGACGAATGTAAGATCAGGCATAACCGCGCGCAGGAATGCAGACTCAAGAACCATTTTTTGAATTGCCAGGAGCGCGACCCTCTTTGCCCGAGGTAATGCGCGAGACGTGAACTACTGCCCCTTGAAGGCGGTGCTTCGGGTCCGGGTTCAAGGCGGGTTGGGGTCGGCCTCAGGGGCCTGCCGGTGCGCTGGCTAGAGAGTCGGCGACATAGTCCGGCGGAGGGTGTATATGAGGGCACTACTAAAATTATCCCTGCCCGTAATATATGTAGCTGCGCTGTGCGGCTGCACAACTATAGCGGCGTATAATGAAAAGGCATACGAAAACGCGACCTCGGCTAAAGCCGAAGCGCTTATTTTAATTGGTAAAAGTAATCAAAGTTATACATCTCACGAACAAGAGGTCAATGCGCTCAAATTGGATTTGAGTAAGGCATCTGAGTTTGCAAAAGGTATTCCAAAAAACGATGCTGTTGTTAGTATGTATGCCATCATAATGAGAGAGGATAAAAACGATTTAGGTTCTCTATATGGCGTCCTTACCCTCTGGAAAGAGAAAAACACCCTTCACGCCGCGTTCACACAAGAAATAACCACCAAAATAGGTGAAGAGTTTGACCAACTAATTCAGCTGGAGCAAGGGAAGAACAAGTTCTAAGGAGTTCAGCAATGGCAACGTTCCAAGATTTTGAGAACAACTTGAAAACTGCGCTCGGCGTCATAATCCAGAAAAACTACGCAGATTTTGTTAACGAAGCGGGGACGGATGCAACGACATTTTTGAACGAAGCAAAAAATGACCTTGTTAAATGGACTGGCTTGTTTGCCGCGAATTCAATAGATAAAGATGAACTTACCGCGCTCGTTGAGTCCGACAAAGATTTACTAGAATTACATGCGCTCAAACAAGCTGGGCTTGCTCAAGCGAGGTGGGACTTATTTGTTAATAGCGTTATTGAGACCACCATTTCTGTGGCTGTGAAGACATTTGTGTGAACTATCCCTAAGGCATTGGAAAGTTGTTGAACGAGCCGAAGTTCGCCATCGACTTCCGAAGTTCGCCATCGACTTCCGATGACACGAGAACGCACGATGCCCTCTTGACGTGGGTCGAAGGCGTGAACCAATGCTAGCGTTTACGGTGCCTATGCCGCTCATGATCGCGGTCAAGCAGTTCATTGCAGCAGCTGCTTTTCCCCGGATCTGAGTGGGCTCGTCGATCCCATGAGCGACCGCATGCGGCGCGGAGGCGAACGCCTAGGCGATCAACAATAGGTCACTTTACGCCCCAAACAGCCGCTTCGCGTTCGCATGCACAATTCGCTCCCTGTCCGTCCGGCAGCCGGTCGAGGAAGGCGCGGCCTTCGGACATCGGACGGCAGGGGCGATCGGTCGAGAACATGATGTCCACCCCGACCTCAAGCAGGAGGTCCATAAACGTAGGCAGGAAGTTGAAGCGGAGAAACGTGTAGTGGACGTTTTCGCGGAGGCACGCGCCCAGTGCGTTTCGCTGTCTTGAAGGAGACGGACCGTGCGCGCCATCGCTCTCGTGGAACATTTCGCGACGCCTGGCTTTGTCGACGGCCTCGACCGCCAACTGAACGAGCGGACGCTCAGCTCGTCGACGTCCGCGACGGCAACGCGATGCCTCAGTCGATGCTGGAGCTCGAGAAGCCGGTCCGTGCCCGCCCCACGCGCCGAGCCACAGTCTAATCAAAGCTTCGACGGCCTGCGCGGACGCCCTACTTCTTCTGCCCCTTCACGTAGGCGATGTAGCCCTCAACGTCGCCGGCGGGCTCAGCGTAGGCGTCGCCGAGCGTCGTCTCGACGGTCGCCATGTAGGTCTTCGCCCAGGCGGGAAATGCGTAGTCGATGACGTTGAGGAATTCGAGGCTGCACGTGAGCCGGATGTCGGCGATCGAGGGGTGGTCGCCGCCGATGAAGGTTTTTCCATCGAGATAGAACTTGCGGAACACGTCGAGCGTCTCGCCGACCGCGCCGACCGCCGCCTTCTGCGCCTTGTCCTTCTCGGCCGCGTCCGCGTCGCTCGCGCCGACTTCGCCGGGATATTGCGGGAAACCGAGCGCCGGATAGGTCGCGCGCGTGATGTAGGGATAGAGCGTGCCGACGATATAGAACATCGCGCTGTCGACCATCGCGCGCTTTTCCGGGTCGGTCGGATAGAACTTGTCGAGATGATGCTTGTTGCAGAGATACTGCATGATCGCGCAGCTCTCCCACACCACGCCCTTGGGCAGGCCGGCGGCTTCCATCATCGGCGTGAGATGCGCGGGATTCTTCGCCAGAAAGTCGTCGGTGCGGGTCTTGCCGTAAACGTCGTCCTCGGTGAAATCGAGCTTCGCCGCGCGCACGAACACGCGGGCCGTCATGTTGTTGACGCTCGGCTTGATGACATGCAGCTTGATCGCAGACATTTCATTCCTCCTATTTGCTGTGGATGAGTTCAGGCGCGTGGCTGCGCCGATAAGGATCCTTGGGCGACCTGTCCGCCGACAGGCTCTTGCTCGAGGCCTTCACGAGGCCTTCGATCGCGTCGGCCAGATGAACCTCGGCGATCGCGCGGTCGCCGCGCTGAACGCGTAAGTTGTGCGCCGCGAACAGCACGTCAGAGCGCGTGAAGCCTTCGGGGGCGTCGAACTTCCAGCACGACAGCTCGATCAGGAGCCCGAGCGGGTCCTCGAAATAGATGGCGTCGAAGATCATCCGGTCGCGCACGCCGGTGTGCTTTATGCCGCGCGCATCCAGGCGCTCAATGGCCTGCATGAAGACGGCGCGCGAAACGTTGAAGGCCATATGATGCACACAGCCGATGTCGGTCGGCGTGCGACGCTGGACCGGCTTACGGTCCTCGCGCGTGAACACGGTGATGAGCCGCCCGTCTCCGGGATCGAAATAAATGTGGCTCTCGCCCGCACCGTCGAGATTGGGCTGCTCGAAAATGAAGGGCATGCCGAGCACGCCCTCCCAGAAGTCGATCGACGTCTGGCGATCGGCGCCGACCAGCGTGACGTGATGCAGACCCTGGGTCTGAAGCTTTTGCATCGGACTCCTCCTTAGGCTTTCTCGACCAGTTTGGACTTATACTCGCTGCGCGGCAGGCTACCGGCCGGCGCGAGCTCGATCTCCGTCGTCACCAGGAGCTTATCACGTAAGCGCGCGCGGATGCGCTCGGCCAGGCCCTCGACTTTTGCTCCCGGCGCGACCTCGATCTTGATCGGCAGCGGCGGCTCCTGCCTCACGCCGGCCATGCGCGGGCGGATCATGATAATTCCTGCGACCGCCGGCGCGAACTCGTTGACGACTTCGCGCACCGCAGAGGGAAAGACGTTGACGCCGCGCACGATCAGCATGTCGTCGGTGCGCCCGATGCAGCGCACGCGCGGCGCGGTGCGCCGGCAGGCGCAGGGTCCGACGCTCAAGCGCACGTGGTCGCGGGTGCGAAAGCGCAAGAGCGGCGCCGAGCGATTGACGAGGTGGGTCAGCACGAGTTCGCCTTCGGCGCCGTCGACGAGCGGCTTTTCCGCGCCGGTTTCCGGGTCGATCAGCTCGAAATGGACGAAGCCCCGCCCGCTGAAGTGCATGCCGGCCTGTGCCTCGCACTCGCCCCAAAGAGACACGGAAATGTCGCCGATGCCCATCGCCTCGGTGACGCTCGCGCCCCACGCCGCTTCGAGCTTCAAGCGTATGCCCGGCTCGCCGCCGCCGGGCTCCCC
>Ga0116219_10001877_pt1 | contig 18666 bp, 17 predicted proteins | sample Sb_taG_4_FD_91019 | JGI IMG/M metagenome (GOLD analysis project Ga0116219, IMG submission 91019) | Peat soil microbial communities from Weissenstadt, Germany - Sb_50d_6_BS metaG | ecosystem: Environmental > Terrestrial > Soil > Wetlands > Peat | place: Germany: Weissenstadt | collected 2010-09-21
AATGACCGAGAGCTGTGGGATGAACGCAAGTTGCTTTCCTACAAGCTGTTGTGCCGACGCTGGCCGAAATGCCATGCTTACCCCCGATTTCGCCTTGGTAAAGTATGCGTTGACCCTGCCACCCCACCTGGCTCGGCGTGCCGGTCGTCGTCCTGACGGGGGCCGCCGACGTGTCGCCGGACGACGTGCGCGACCTCGGCGCCGACGACCTGCTTCGCAAGCCGGTCGATGCCGACGAGCTGATCGCCACCGTCAGTCGCTACGCCTGGGCGGGCTACTGACGTCGCGGCGCCATTCCCGCGCCGAAAGCCGCTTGTCAGCGGGCCGCTCAGCGTGTCTAATTGGGGTGTCTTTCCACCAGCCCGAGCGACTGGTTGCGTACTCCGCGATTCTGTCGGCGGCGTCGTGCCGCCGTTGTCATCGTTTCGTTCCTATCGTCCGATGCGAGGGAGACCACCATGAACCCGAAACGCCAGGGGTCGAGACTCCTGTGGGGGGCGCAACCGCTGATGGCCATTGCGGCGGTGCTGCTGCTCCTCAGCTCATGCAGCAAGGACCCCATCGAAGACCCCAAGCCCTCCGAAGAGAAGGGGGAGCCCTGGTTCCTGGACATGACCGGGGCCAGCGGCATCCAGTTCACCTACGACAACGGCCAGAACGTGGCGGCCCTGACCATCGACGGCAAGCCGATGCTCGATAAGGACGGCAAGCAGATCCTCGATAAGGAGGGCAATCCGATCGGCCATCTCGCCATCCTCGAGTCGCTCGGCGGCGGCGCCGGCCTCATCGACTACGACGGCGACGGTCTGCTCGACATCTTCCTCCCCGGCGGCGGCACCTACGTCGGCGAGAACCGGCGGACGATCATCGGGCGGCCCTGCAAGCTCTTCAAGAACATGGGCCACTTCCAGTTCAAGGACGTGACCGCCGAGGTCGGCCTGGACAAGATCAACTTCTACACCCACGGCGTCGCGGTCGCCGACTACAACCGCGACGGCTGGCCCGACCTGCTTGTCACCGGTTGGGGCCATCTCGCCTTGTTCCGCAACGACCCCGTGGACCCGAAGGACCCCTCCAAGGGCCGCAAGTTCACCGACGTCACCAAGGAAGCCGGCCTCGACAAGGATAACCTGTGGAGCACCAGCGCCGGCTTCGCCGACTTCGACGGCGATGGCGAGGTCGATCTGTACGTCGATCACTACGTCACCTGGCAGTTCGGCAAGACCGAGGACGCGGAGAAGAAGACCCATCCGGAATGCACCTACGACGGCAAGACGCGCGACGTCTGCCCGCCGAAAAACTTCGACGCCCTACAACACATCCTGTACCGCAACAACGGTAACGGCACCTTCACCGACGTGAGCAAGAAGGCCGGCCTGCGCGTCCACCGCGAGGAGGAAGATTACAAATCGCTACACGACGACTATGTCGAAGAGGTGCGGGCCAGTGGCCGGGCGGAGCGCGAGGCGCGGCGGCAGTTCACGGCAGACTTTCTCAAGCGCAAGTTCGGCGAGAAGCTGCCGGAGGCGAAGGAACGGGAGGCCGCCGAGACTGAAGCCGAGAAGGAACTGGCGAAGTTGCCCGCGGCGATGATCCAGGAGCTGACGGGCAAGGCAGCGGAGGAGGCAGCCGGGGACATTTGCAAGCGCCTGCGCGCCGCCGACGCGGCCAAGGAATACGGCAAGGGGTTGGGCGTGGTCATCGTGGACATCAACGGCGACGGCAAGCCGGACGTCTACGTCGCCTGCGACACGGTCGATAAGTTGCTTTACGTCAATCGCAGCACCAAGGACAAAATCCTGTTCGAGGAGATGGCCCTGGGCGCCGGCGCGGCCCGCGACGACAACGGCGCGGCCAACGGCAGCATGGGCATCGACGCCTGCGACTGCGCCGGCACGCTGCGGCCCTCGCTGTGGGTCGCCAACTACGAGAACGAGAAGCACGGCCTGTACTACAACGATTGCACCGGCGACCGCGTCGTCTTCCGCTACGGCACGCAGACGTCTGGCATCGCGGCCATCGGCCAGGCGTACGTCGGCTGGGGGACGCGCTTCGTCGATTTCGACCTCGGCGGCTTGGAGCACCTGTTTGTCTCCAACGGCCACGCCATCCGTTTCCCGCAGGGGAAGGCGAAGCGGTTCCAGAAGCCGCTGCTAATGCAGTGCAGCGAGGCCCAGGTCGAGGTCGAGGATCCCAAGACCAAGATCAAGGCGCACGTCACGAAGCGCATCTTCAAAGACATCACGGCGAAGCACGGCGGCCCTTACTGCGAGAAGGACCACTGCGGCCGCGGCGTGGCCTTTGGCGACCTGGACAACGACGGCCGCGTGGACATGGTGCTGGCTCACCTCAACGAGCCGACCGCTGTCCTGAAGACGGTGGCAGGCCAGGGCCGCCACTGGGTCGGCTTCGACCTGAAGCGCAAGGACCACAAGGATCCCGTCGGCGCCAGGGTGATCCTCGAGGCGAACGGCAGGAAGCAGGTGCGCTTCGCCAAGGGCGGCGGCAGTTACATGTCGGCCAACGACCCGCGCCACGTCTTCGGCCTCGGCGCCGGCGAGAAGATCGACAAGGTCACGGTCATCTGGCCCGACCTCACGGAACAGACCTGGGACGGGCTGGCCATCGATCGGTACTGGAACCTCGTCGAGGGCACGAAGGAGCCGCAGCGGACCCAGTACGCGCAATGACGCTGCCCTGGCCGCTTGCGGCTTCGCAGGTTGAACGTGCGAAGCCGCAAGCGGCTATCTCGTCTTTTCTTCCGCGGGGGCTGCCTTACAATGGTCCAACACTCGCCCCCCCGCCGCGCGCTGCCCCGGAGCCCCGATGACCGTCAAATACATCGTCCGCCACGGCACCATGCGCTTCCTAGGCGAGTTCGAGCCGGGCGAGGGGGAAACCTACGGCCGCGCTGACGAGGTCGTGCTGCGCTCCGAGCGCGGCCTGGAGGTCGGCCAAGTGCTCTGCGAGGCCAACCCACGCGCCCTGGAACTGCTGGCGGAGCCGACGCAGGGGCGAATCCTGCGCCGGCTGAGCGAGGAGGACCGCGCCGCCCTCGACCGACTGCGCGCCACCGAGGCCGACGAACTGGCCGCCTGCCAGGGCTTCGTCGCCCAGCGCCGCCTGCAAATGGAACTGGTGGACGTGGAGCACCTCTTCGGCGGCGAGCGCGTTGTCTTCTACTTCCTGGCCGAGAAGCGCGTCGATTTCCGCGACCTGGTCCGCGACCTGGCCCGCACCTACCAGACGCGGATCGAAATGCGCCAGATCGGCGTCCGCGACGAGGCCAAGCTCCTGGCCGACTACGGCGACTGCGGCAAGCCGGTCTGCTGCAACACGCACATGACGCAGATGCCGCCGGTGTCGATGCGCATGGCCAAGTTGCAGAAGTCCACGCTCGACCCGTCGAAGATCTCGGGCCGCTGCGGCCGGCTGAAGTGCTGCCTGCGCTTCGAGCAGGACGTCTACGAGGAATTTCAGGCCGAGCTGCCGCCGCCCGGCTCGCGCGTCGTCACGGCCAAGGGGCAGGGGCGCGTCCTCGCCCAGGAAGTGCTGGCCCGCAAGGTCCTCGTGGAATTCGAGGACGGCCGGCGCGTCCTGGTCGCCGCCGGCGAGATCCTGACTCGGTTGAAATGAGGTATCACTCGTTTAGCGGCCGCCCTCGGGGCGGCGCGTTGCCGACGCGCCGCCCCGAGGGCGGCCGCTAAACGCGGAACTTTGTGCGATGAGCATCTACCAACCCCGGATCGCCGACATCGTCCGCCGCGACCCGCGCTACGCCTACGAGGCTTACGAGTTCGTCTTCGCGGCCCTGGCCCATACGCAGAAGGCGCTGGGCCGAGTGCCGCGCGGCGAGCCGGGCGAGGAGGCCGAGGCGTCCGACCACGTCAGCGGCCCGGAGTTGCTGCGCGGCATCCGCGACTTCGCCCTGCGCGAGTTCGGCCTGATGGCCCGCACCGTCTTTCGCCGCTGGGGCATCAACCGCACCGACGACTTCGGCGAAATCATCTTCAACCTCATCGAAGCCAACCTGATGAGGAAGACGCCCGAGGACAACCGCCGCGACTTCCACGGCGTTTACGACCTCGACCAGGAGCTGGTCAATGGGTACCGCATCTGCCTCGACGAGGCCCAGTGACATGAAGCGCCGTCGCTGGCTGCTGGCCGTCGCCGCCGGCCTCTTCGCCGCCTGGATCGCCTACCTCGGCTTCCTGGCGCTGACGGCGAGCCATCCCACCGTCCTTTCCCACCCGCAATTCCTCGTCGCCGACCTGTGGGTCATCGCCGAGGTGAACGACTTCGACAAGCCGGTTAAGGTGGTCGAGGTGACCTGGGCACGGGAAGACGTGGAGAAGCCGGAAAAGGATGCGACGGTCGAGGTCAGCAACTTGGCGAGGTGCAAGGAGGAGGGGACGAAGGCGGGGCGGTACATCCTGCCGCTGACCCGAGAAGGGAAGGGCTATCGCGTCACGGACGTGCCGCACAGCCCGGGGTACGGCCCCCTCACCCCGCAGTGCCGCGTCTACCCTGACACGCCGGAGACGCGCGGCCAACTCGACCGCCTGCCGCGGCCCTGATCCGCCGCGAGCCGCCGCCTTACTCCGCCGCCACCGCCAGCGCCAGCACCGCGACGACGAGGAGCAGCGCCAGCGGCGCCAGCAAGCGCAGGGCGCGCATGACCCTTTTCCCCCGCGCCAGCAGACCCAGGACCGGCGCCAGGGTCGCGCTGCCGAGCGAGCCGACGGCGAACATCGCCCCGTAAGCGGTGCCGTGGGCGTTGGGTGCCGCGCCCAGGGCGACAGCCACCAGCGTCGGGAAGATCGGGCCGAGGGCAAAGCCGAGCAGAATCAGGCCCCAGGCGGCACTGCGCGGTTTGCCGGAGCCGGCCAGGTTGCCCATCATCGCCGCCGCCGCCAGCGTCAGGATGAAGATCACCCACGGCGCCCGGCTCGGGTCCAGGCTCTGCGAGTGGAACAGCAGCGTCATCAGGACGCGACCGACCAGGAAGGCCAGCCAGAAGAACGTCATGATCCAGGCCGCCCGGCCTTCGCCGTAGCCCTGATCGACGGTCAGGTAGGTGGAGCCCCAGGTGCTGACCGCGAACTCCAGCGGGGCGTAGAAGAGGAAGGCCACGGCGGCCAGCACGACCGGCACCTTGCCGAAGACCTCCAGCACGTTGGCCTTCTCGGCCGGCTCGACCAGGTCGCGCGGCCAAAACAGCAGCGCGGTCACGGCCGGGATCAGGCAGACCAGCGCCAGCAGGGCCAACGTCTTGTGGAAGTTCAGCGTGCGCAAGAGCAGGTCGGTCAGCGTGGGCGTCATCAGGGCGCCAAGGGCGACGAAGACGTAGCCGAGGTTGACCGACGCGGCCAGGCCGTGTTCCCCGAAGAAGGCCAGCGGCATCAGCACGACGCTCGCGGTGCTGAGGCAGGCCGAGCCGGCACCGAGGACGAGCACGCAGCCCAGGGTGGCGAGGTAGCTGCGCCGCAGCGACAGGCTGAAGACGGCGACGGCCGCCAGCAGGGCCCCGACGACGAGCACGAAGCGCACCCCGAGCACGTCGATGAGCAGGCCGCTCAGGAGCATCATCGGGATGAGCGCGAGGCTGAGGGCCCCCAGCAAGCCACCGACGCGCCCCTCGCCGATGCCGAGTCGCTCGGCGAGCTTCAATTTCAGGGCGCCGAGCAGCGCCAGCAGCATGCCAAACACGAAAGCGGCGGTGCATGTTACCACTGCCACGGACGACAAACCGGCCATGCAGACCTCGATTTCTGCGCCCCCCGGCGCGAACGCCAGCAGGGGAAACGCCGTCCTAACCTAGCGGAATACGCCGCCGAAGCGAGGAAATTCCCCGAAGCCGCGCCGATCCCTTCCCGAAAGCGATCGCTGCGCATTCAATAAGAAAGAGGATGGGAACGTGCCCGGCGTTCGCGCCCGATCCCGGAGCGAGGGGTCGGGCGATGATTGAAACAAACCCCACAAGGTACTACGCTGCGGCCGATCTAGTAATTTGTTCAGCCCCTGCTCGCACCAGGAATAAGGAGGGGGTGAACTTTTCGCGCGGGCTTCCTGTCCATACAACACACGACTCTGCCTCGGCGGAGGCCGTGCCGACCTGGCGCGCCGGAAGGATCAAGAGGGCATGGGTTCTGCAAGGGAATTCCCCTTGCGTGGCCCATTCCACCCTCCTATACTTACCCTTTCCACGCTACAGGCCGCGCCAGCGTAGCTCAACGGTAGAGCATCGGTTTTGTAAACCGAGGGTTGCGGGTTCAAGTCCCACCGCTGGCTTGCCCGAACAGGGAGGTGGCCGACACGCGAGGGAAGGCAAAAAGCAAGCGGGCAGATGGCAGAGTGGCCAATTGCACCAGACTGTAAATCTGGCGGTCTCCGACCTACGCAGGTTCAAATCCTGCTCTGCCCATTCGGACAATTGGGATGCGGGAGTAGCTCAATTGGCAGAGCCGCGGCTTTCCAAGCCGCTGGTTGCGGGTTCGACTCCCGTCTCCCGCTCGTTTGGTGGGTTTCATGGACGAAGTGATTGCTAAGCGGTGCCCGAAATGCCAGAGGGATTTGCCTCTGTCTGATTTCGGGGTTAGAACGAACGGCAGGCGGCAGCCCTGGTGTCGAGCCTGTCAGTGCAGCTACCAGCGCGAGTATTACGAGCGGCACAAGGCTTACTACCTCAAGCTCCAGGACGAACGCGTGGAGCGCAACCGCCGTGCTATTCGCGAGGCCAAGGATGTTCCTTGTGCGGACTGCGGAAAGCGCTACCCGCACTACGTCATGGATTTCGATCATCGCCCCGGCGAGAAGAAATGTTTTAACTTGTCGATTGCAGCGGGCCAACCCCGGCTATCGTGGACAAGGATGCTAGCTGAGATCGCCAAGTGCGACATCGTGTGTGCGAACTGCCACCGCGAACGCACCTATCAGCGCAGGATCGCGCAGCGTAACGACGCGGATGCCGCTGCTGTAGCTCAGTGGTAGAGCGCTTCATTGGTAATGAAGAGGTCGAGGGTCCGACTCCCTCCAGCAGCTCTCGGGAGTGATCCCCGTTTTTGGAGTAACACCTTGCCCCGGGCGTTCGGCCTGGGGTGCCTGTTTACGATTCTCGCGGAGGGACGGATGGCTAAGGACGTTTTTGAGCGAACCAAGCCGCACGTGAACGTCGGCACGATCGGGCACATCGACCACGGTAAGACCACCCTGACCGCGGCGATCTTGATGCGCCAGGCGTTCAAGAACAAGCCCGGCGCGAAGGTCAAGACCTACGCCGAAATCGCCAAGGGCGGTATCGTCCGCGACGAGAACAAGACGGTCACCATCGCCGTGTCGCACGTCGAGTACGAGACGCCGCTCCGCCACTACGCGCACATCGACTGCCCCGGGCACGCCGACTACATCAAGAACATGATCACCGGCGCCGCCCAGATGGACGGCGCCATCCTCGTCGTCGCCGCCAATGACGGCCCCATGCCGCAGACGCGCGAGCACCTGCTGCTGGCCCGCCAGGTCAACGTCCCCTACATCGTCGTCTTCCTCAACAAGATCGACACGGTGGACGACCCCGAGTTGCTCGAGCTGGTCGAGATGGAGATGCGCGAGCTACTCAGCAAGTACGGCTTCCCCGGCGACGTCATCCCGATCATCCGCGGCTCGTCGAAGCCGGCCCTGGACTCGCAGGGCAAGGACGCCGCCGCCTGCAAGTGCATCGATGACCTGATGACCGCCCTGGACACCTACATCCCCAATCCGCAGCGGGAGGAGGACAAGCCGTTCCTCATGTCGATCGAGGACGTCTTCTCCATCAAGGGCCGCGGTACGGTCGGCACCGGCCGCGTCGAGCGCGGCCGCTGCAAGGTCGGCGACGAGGTCGAGATCGTCGGCCTGATGAAGGCGCCGCGCAAGACGGTCGTCACCGGCGTCGAGATGTTCAACAAGACGCTGGATTACGCGATGGCCGGCGACAACGTCGGCGTGCTGCTGCGCGGCATCGAGCGCACCGACCTGGAGCGCGGCCAGGTGCTCGCCAAGCCCAACTCGATCACGCCGCACACGAAGTTCGAGGCCGGCATCTACGTGCTGACCAAGGAGGAAGGCGGCCGGCACACGCCGTTCTTCAGCGGCTACCGGCCGCAGTTCTACTTCCGCACCACCGACGTGACCGGCAACATCACCCTGCCCGAGGGCATGGAAATGTGCATGCCCGGCGACAACGTGCCGAAGCTCACCGTCGAGCTGATCGCCGAATCGCCCATCGCCATGGACGAGGGGCTCCGCTTCGCCATCCGCGAAGGCGGCCGCACCGTCGGCTCCGGCGTCGTGACGAAAATCTTGCAGTAACCACCGCACGCCGCTTGCGGCTTCGCACGACTTGCGAAGCCGCAAGCGGCCCATGGGATGATCCATCGATGCGCGAGTACGTTTGGCTGGAATGCACCGTGTGCGGGGCCCGCAACTACCGCACGCAGAAGGAGACGCGCGGGGCGAACCGGCTGGAGCTGAAGAAGTTTTGCCGCAAGGAGCGCAAGCATACGCCCCACAAGGAATCGCGGAAGAAGTAGCTCTCAGCTTTCAGCCGTCAGTTCTCAGCCCGCACCGGCGGCGATATTCGACCGGGGCGGCGTCTGTTGGCTGATAGCTGATAGCTGACGGCTGAAAGCTGCGAAGGGGTGTAGCTCAATTGGTAGAGCAGCCGTCTCCAAAGCGGCAGGTTGGGGGTTCGAGTCCCTCCGCCCCTGTTCCTCGACGCTCGGTCGATGGTGTCCGCCTTTCGACCCGCCGGTCCCAGGATGGGGGGGCGGCCGACCCTCCTCGACCGGCATCCCGCAAGTGAAGGATGTGCCATGTCCCTGGCGCTGAAGAACCCGGAAACCTCAAGTCCGGGCCTGCTCGACCGGCTCCACGTCGGCATCCTGGCCGGGGTGGTGTACGTTCTCGCCGGCCTCGCCATCGTTTGCGCGCTGCTGCCGTGGCTGTGGTGGAACGTGGCCCACGTGCCGCGCACCCCGCTGTTCGCCGCCGTGCTGGTGCTTGTCGGGCTCGGCCTGGCGGCCGGGTTCGTCTACGCGGGGCTCGTCGGCCTCAGCCGCTACGCGGTGCCCGGCGTCAAGGCGGGCATCTTCACCGCCCTGGTGACGCTGCTGCTCATCGTCCTGCTGACGCGCGGGGCGAGCAGCTTCTTCGAGGGCTTCGTCTACGATAGCCGCTCGATGCCCGAGACGCTCGGCGTCATCCTTACTGCCGCCGTCGGCGTGGTGCTGCTGGCCCTGGCGGGGCGATTCATCTTCCTGGCGCCCAATTTCGGGCCGAAGATGATGGCGTTTGAAGAGCAGGGCTGGTTCAGCACGACGAGCTTCAAGCGCAGCCAGGGGCAGCGCGTCCGCCGCGGCACCATCGTGGGCGTCCTCGCCCTGGTCGGTTGCGGCATCTACGCGATGGTGGCCCACGCGACGCTGGCGGGCACCACGGACTGGGCCGTCAACATCCCCTTCACCGGTACGGAAACCGTGACGGCCCTCAACGACGCCGTCGTGGTAGCTCCCGACGTCAAGCCCGGCGACGAGATCAAGCTCGGCGCCTTCAAGGAGATGAACCACAGCCTGAAAGAGGGCTACCAGAAACTCGACGAGGACGTCGAGGTGGAAACGGAGACGACGACCCTCAAGGGCCAGAAGGGCGACGTCATCACCAAGGCGAAATACGACGATCTGCGCAAGGCCCTCGCCAAGGAGAACCGGAAAGATCCGCTGACCAAGCCGCTCGAGCCGGCGACCGGCATCCAGAAGTACGTGGGCCTGGTCCTGCTGCCGGACGTCAAGTACAGCCTTCCGTTCGTGCTGGCGGCGCTGGCGATCTGGTTCGCCTGGCGCGTCGTCAACGTGCCGTCGTTCGCCGACTTCCTGATCGCCACCGAGGCGGAACTAAACAAGGTGTCGTGGACGACGCGGCGGCGGCTGATCCAGGACACCATCGTGGTGCTGGCCACCGTCGTCTTGTTCACGATCTTCCTGTTCGTGGTGGACGTCGCCTGGGGCCAGATCCTGAGCCTGAAGGCCGTCGGCGTGCTCAAGTTGCCCGAGAAAGGTCCGGGGAGCCAGACGCCCGACCAGAAATGGTAAGCCGCCGGCGATGAGATTCCCCATTGCTGCTGGGGCCTGTCCCATGACCAACGACATCCCAACCCTGCCGCCCGTAACGCCGCCCTCCCCGGAGACGGTGAGCCCGCCGCCCCCCGAGGCGGCGGCCCCCGTTCCTGCGCCCGCACCGTCCCCCACCGAGGAAGCGGCCCTCGCCGCGACCGGCGAAGGTGTTCCCGCCGCCGCGGCCGAGACGCCGCCGCCGTCGGAGCCGTCGGCCGCCGTCGCTCCCGAACCACCCGCGGAGGAAGCACCGGCGCCGGCGGAGCCGAAAGCTCCCGAGCCGCCGCCGAGCAACAAGCATTGGTACGTCGTCAAGGTGCAGAGCGGCCGCGAGGAGTCGATCAAGGAGGCCGTCGAGCGACGCGTCAAGATCGAGGGACTCGAGGAGTTCTACGGGCAGATCGTCATCCCGGTGGAGAAGGTCGTGGAGATGCGCAACAGCAAGCGCGTCACGCGCGAGCGCAAACTCTACCCCGGATACCTGATGGCGGAAGTGGAGTACAACGACCGCGTCCTGTACCTCTTCCGCTAGACGTCGGGCGTCGGCGACTTCGTCGGCGCCGGCGTCAACCGGGCGCCGACGCCGATGACGCCGCGCGAGGTCGAGCGGATGATGCGCGAGACGCCGGGCGGTCCGGAGCAGGAGGCGAAGGAGGTCCACGGCAAGCCGCCGGTCGATCGCGGCGACCGCGTCAAGGTCAAGGACGGCACCTTCGCCGGCATGGAGGGCGAGGTGAAGGAGGTCATCGAGGCCAAGAGCCAGGTGCGTGTGGAACTGGTGATCTTCGGCCGGCCGGTGCCGGTGGACCTGGAGTACTGGCAGGTCGAGCCGGTTTAGCATACAACAAATGTTTCCCGTTTAGCCGCGAGCACACGCCGCTTGCGGCTTCGCAGGTTCGTGCGAAGCCGCAAGCGGCGTGCGGTCGCGGCTAAACAATTGCAGCGCGCGAAGGACAGACCATGGCGAAGCAGGTGACGGCGCAGATCAAGCTCCAGTGCCCCGGCGGGCAGGCGACGCCGGCGCCGCCGGTCGGCCCGGCCCTCGGCCAGCACGGCGTCAACATCGGCCAGTTCGTCAAGCAGTTCAACGACCGGACCGCCGACGCCCGCGGCACGCCGCTGCCGGTGGTCATCACGGTCTACTCGGACCGCACGTTCGACTTCGTGATCAAGAGCCCCCCGGCCGCCATCCTGCTGAAGCAGGCGGCCGGCATCCCCATCGAGAAGAAGAAGGGCGGCGAGGTGCTTCCCCCGGAGGAGAAGGCCAAGGGGACCGGCAAGTACAAGGGCTTCAAGGTCACGAAGGCGCAGGTCGAGGAGATCGCCAAGAAGAAGATGCAGGACCTCAACGCCGGCGACCTGGAGCACGCGGCCCGCATCGTGGCCGGCACCGCCCGCAGCCTCGGGATCACGGTCGAGTAATCGTTTAGCCGCCGCCCTCGGGGCGGCGCTCCTGGGACATATTGAGACGACCAATCATGGCGAAGAAACCGCAAGCGGCCGAAGGGACGGAAGCGCCCGCCGGGCAGACACCCGAGGCCCCCGCCGAACCGAAGGCCGAATCGAAGAAGGAGAAGGGGAAGAAGCCGGCCGCCGACAAGGCGAGCCCCGCCGCGCCGCCCCCGGCCGCGCCGCCGGCCCCAGCCGCCGCACCGGAAGGGACCGCGCCCACCGCGCCGGCCGCCGCCCCGTCGGCTCCCCCCGCGCCGGCGGAGGCGAAGAAGAAGAAAAAACCGGGCATCGCCCCGCCGCGCGGCAAGAAGCTGCGGAACCAGCTGAAGAACATCCGGCAGAAGATCGCCAAGGAGTCGCCGGCCCCGCTCAAGAAGGCCATCAGCCTCCTCAAGTCGGTCAAGCGCGCCAAGTTCGACGAGACGGTCGAGGTCCACATGAAGCTGGGCATCGACACGACGCAGAGCGACCAGATGATCCGCGGCAGCGTCTCGCTGCCCCACGGTGTCGGCAAGACGGTTCGCGTCGTCGTCTTCTGCCAGGGCGACAACGTGGCCAAGGCCAAGGAGGCCGGCGCCGACTACGCCGGCTCCGACGACCTGATCGAGAAGATCCAGAAAGAGGGCTGGACCGAGTTCGACGTCGCCCTGGCCACGCAGGATCTGATGGGCAAGGTCAGCCGCCTCGGCAAGGTGCTCGGCCCGCGCGGGCTGATGCCCACGCCCAAGGCCGGCACCGTCGTTCCCCCCACCGGCGACGTGGGCGGGGCGGTCAAGGAGTTCAAGGCCGGCAAGGTCGAGTACCGTGCCGACAAGGGCGGCAACGTCCACGCCGGCGTCGGCAAGATGAGCTTCGACGACGACAAGATCGCCGACAACGTCACCGCCTTCGTCGAGCAGGTCCGTGCCGTCAAGCCGTCCGGCGTCAAGGCGCATTACATCCAATCGATCACGCTGTCCGGCACCATGACCCCGGGCATCGGCGTGAGCATGTGATCGCACCGGGGGAACGACCATGAGCAAAGCGATCAAGCAGATGCAGATGGACGCCCTGAAGATTACTTTCGGGAGCGTTCAGGACTTCGTCTTGCTGAGCATCACCGGCCTGACGGCGCAGCAGGAGAACGGCCTGCGGCACACGCTGCGGAAGAAGAAGGTTCGCCTCCTTCAGGTGAAGAATAGCCTGGCCCGCCTGGCGCTGGACGACGTCGGCGTGAAGATCGGCAAGGACTCGCCCTACTGGGTCGGCAGCACGACCTTCGCCTGGGGCACCAGCAGCGCCGGCTCGCTGGCCCGTACCATCGAAGAGCAGCTGAAGAACCAGAAGACGGCGGCCCAGTACAAGGACAAGGTCAAGGTGAAGGGCGGTATCGCCGAGGGGCAGTTGGTCCCGTTCGACCTCATGGTCAAGATGCCGACGCGGGAGGAGGCCCTCGCCTCGGTCCTGGGGGCGATCCTCGGCCCCGCCTCGCAGGTCGCCGGTTGCCTCACCGGCCCGGCGGCGCAGGTCGCCAGCCAGATCAAGACCATCAGCGAGAAGAAGGAAGAAGAGGCCGCGCCCGTCGCCGCCACCGCCTAGCCGCTTGCGGCTTAGCGTTCGCGCCATCGAGGGATGGCGCGAACGCTAAGCCGCAAGCGGCTGTCATTACCGTGAAACTATTACGCGCGCTGCTTCCTACACGCACTCCCGCACTGAGAAAGGAACCCGGCAATGCCTGACGTCTCCCCCGACATCATCGACATCGGGGACAAAATCGCCGCCCTGACCATCGCCAAGGCGGTCCAGCTGAAGGACTACCTCAAGGAAAAGTACGGCATCGAGCCGGCCGCCGGCGGCGTCGCCCTGGCCGCGGCCCCGACCGCCGTCGTGGCCCCGGTCGTCGAGGTGAAAACCGAGTTCACGGTGTCCCTCGACGGCCTGGCTGATCCCGCCAAGAAGATCAACGTCATCAAGGTGGTCCGCGAAATCACCGGCCTGGGCCTCAAGGAGGCCAAGGACCTCGTCGAAGGGGCGCCCAAGGCTGTCAAGGAGAACATCGGCAAGGACGAGGCCGAGGCGCTCAAGAAGAAGCTCGAAGAGGGCGGCGCCAAGGTGTCGCTGAAGTGAAATCCCACGGGCTTGCCCCGTGGATCGTTAGGATTGCTGCTACTAGGAAGGAGAAGAGTCTTTTTTCTCTTTCCTAGTAGCCGCAAGCGTGAGGCACCACGGGGCAAGCCCGTGGCATCCTGCGGTCAAACCCGGTCCCACGGAATTTTTCTTTTTCTTGTGGACTGGCCCTTGACTTGCATGGTACAATGCTGATTGGCCCGCGATACAAACTATCCCGGCCGCCTGAACCCACAGCAAGGAAAAAGACGACCACGACCTCCCAGACTCTTTTTCCGCTGTCGGCTCGGACGGCCGGGATCGCTTTTCGACGCATGAAGCCAGAGCAGAGGCACGGCGGCGGCCCGGTCGGCAGACACGGAACGTCTCCCCGCGGACCGCTGAAACCCGGACTCCCGTCCGGCGCTCCCGTTTATTGACCCCGGTGGAAGACAGCGTGCCACACTTCAGCCAGTCTCTCTACCCTCGGCCCCGCCTCGACCCCTGTCGGCGGAGATCGAGTCGTCCCTCATTCCGCGCCCGGGAAGCGCGGAGAGTGTTGACCGCAGCCCGCCCCGTCCCCTGCCCGTGACCCGCGGCCTTTCGCCGCGACTCCCCGGCCTCGCGGGGCCGTGCCCGAGCGCGCTGCTGCGGACTGCCCTGATGCCCGATCGCTTTGGAGAGGAACAACAGCCATGCCAATCCCGGCCCAACGCACGATTGTTCCCGAACAGGTCCGGAACTTCGGCCACTTCGGCGACACCTCCGAAGTGCCGCCGCTGTGCGACATCCAGCTGCGCTCCTACGAGCGCTTCCTTCAGCTCGACACGCCTCCCGAGCGGCGCACCCCGACCGGACTCGAAGGCGTGCTGCGCGAGATTTTCCCCATCGAGAGTTACGACAAAAACCTGTCGCTGGACTACATCAAGTACGAGCTGGGCAAGCCGCGCTACGGCCCCGACGAGTGCCGCCAGCTCCGCCTCACCTACGGCCGGCCCTTCCGCGTCTGGCTGCGCCTCAACAAGGAGCAGCCGGTCGAGGAAGAGGTCTACCTCGGCGACATGCCCATCATGATCGGCGGCGGCGAGTTCATCATCAACGGCGCCGAGCGCGTGGTCGTCAGCCAGCTGCACCGCTCCCCCGGCGTGGACTTCACCCAGGAGATGGAGGGCGAGCGCCGCCTGCACTCCTGCCGTGTCATCCCCGAGCGCGGCAGCTGGATCGAGATCAACGTCACCAAGAAAGAAACCCTCGGCGTCCGTATCGACCAGTCGGGCAAGTTCTCGGCCGTCACCCTGCTGCGGGCGATGGACCCCGCCTACTCGTCCGACGGCCAGATCCTCCGCGCCTTCTACCCCGTCGAGGACGTGAAGGTCACGGCCGACAATCGCGAGCGCCTCACTGGCGCCACGGCCGTGGACGACGTCATCAACTCGGAGACCGGCGAGGTCTACCTCGACGCCGGCGAAACGATCACCCCCGAGCTGCTCGACAAGTTCCTCACCCTCCCGGCAGGCTCGGTGGAGTCGGTCAGCGTCCTGGGCAAGGTCAAGGACCGCCTAATCATCGACTCGCTGAAGGAGGACTCCGCCAGCAAGGGGGCCGGGGCGCAGCCGTCGCACGAGCAGGCGCTGCTGAAGATCTACCAGCGCCTGCGCCCCGGCAACCCGCCGCAGCTGGAGAAGGCCCGGGAGCTGTTCAAGGAGAAGTTCCACGACCCCAACCGCTATCGCCTCGGCAAGGTCGGCCGCTTCCGCATCAACCGCAAGTTCGACCAGAACATCGCCGAGACGGAGATGACGCTGCAGTCGCTGGACTACCTCAACGCCATCCGCTACGTCATGCGCCTGCGCTCCGGCGAGGGGCACATCGACGACATCGACCACCTCGGCAACCGCCGTGTCCGTACCATCGACGAGTTGGCGGCCGACGAACTGCGCAAGGGCTTCCTGAAGCTGCGCCGCACGGTGCAGGAGCGCATGAGCATGCGCGAGGAACAGGACATGACGCCGCGCACGCTCATCAACCCCAAATCGATCAGCGCCGCCATCGAATACTTCTTTGGCCGCGGCGAATTGTCGCAGGTGGTGGACCAGACCAACCCGCTCTCGCAGCTGACCCACGAGCGTCGCCTGTCGGCCCTCGGGCCCGGCGGCCTCAACCGCAAGCGTGCCGGCTTCGACGTGCGCGACGTCCACATCTCGCACTACGGCCGCATCTGCCCCATCGAGACGCCCGAGGGCACCAACATCGGCCTGATCTCGCACCTGTCCATCTACGCCCGGGTGGACGAGTACGGCTTCCTGATCACGCCGTACCGCAAGATCGCCAACCGCAAGCTCGGCACCGGCAAGGACGACGTGGCCTGGCTGCGGGCCGACGAGGAGTCGCTGGCCTACCTCGCCCCCGCCGACACGGCCAGCGACGGCGAGAAGATCACCACCGACCGCATCATCGCCCGCTTCGGCGGCGACTTCGGACCCGTCGGCGCCGACAAGGCCCAGTTCATCGACATCTCGCCCAAGCAGATGGTCGGCGTCTCGGCGGGCCTGATCCCCTTCCTGGAGCACGACGACGCCAACCGCGCCCTCATGGGCTCCAACATGCAGCGCCAGGCGGTGCCGCTGTTGGTGACCGAGGCGCCGCTGGTGGCGACCGGCCTGGAGAAGGACGTGGCCCGCAACAGCGGCATGGTGGTCCGCGCCGAGAAGGGCGGCACCGTCACCTACGTCGATGCCAACCGCATCAAGGTGGACGAGCGCGAGTACACGCTGCGCAAGTTCACCGGCCTCAACGAGCACACCTGCCTCAACCAGAAGCCGCTGGTGAAGATGGGCCAGAAGCTCAAGGCCGGCCAGGTCATTGCCGACGGCGCCGCCACCAAGTACGGCGAATTGTCGCTGGGCCGCAACGTCCTCGTCGCGTTCATGTCCTGGGACGGCTACAACTTCGAGGACGCCATCATCATCAGCGAGCGGCTGGTGCAGAACGACACCTACACCTCGATCCACATCGAGGAGTTCGAGATCGAGATCCGCGAGACGAAGCTCGGCAAGGAGGAGTTCACGCGCGACATCCCCAACGTCTCGCCCAAGTCGCTGGGCAACCTCGACGAGCACGGCATCGTCCGCATCGGCACCTTCGTGGTCCCGGGCGACATCCTGGTCGGTAAGGTGTCGCCGAAGTCCAAGAGCGAGCTGACCCCCGAGGAGAAGTTGCTGCACGCCATCTTCGGCCGGGCCGGCGAGGACGTCAAGAATGACTCGCTGGAGGTGCCGTCGGGCGTCGAGGGGCTGGTCATCGACACGCAGCGCTTCAGCCGCCGGGCGAGCATGACCGACGAGGAGCGCAAGGCTTTCGACAAGGAGCAGAAGGAGCTGGAGAACCGCTTCAACAAGACGATCGCCGACCAATTCCGCAACCTGGTAGCCGAGCTGGGGACAGTCCTGGACAAGAAGGAACTGAAGGACCCCAACAGCGCCAAGCCGCTGGCGTCGGAGAAGGACGACAAGACGCTGGCCGAGCAGGCCGTCGCCTTCCGCTTCGAGCAGCTCGACCTGCGCTCGCCGGAGAAGATGAAGCAGGTGCGCGAGATCTACGACAAGCACCACGAGCGCATCCAGTTCCTGGCCGACGAGAAGGAGCGCAAGCTGAACTCGCTGAAGCGCGGTGACGAGCTGCCGAGCGGGGTGCAGCAGATGGTGAAGATCTACGTGGCGACCAAGCGGCAGATCTCGGTCGGCGACAAGATGGCGGGCCGGCACGGCAACAAGGGGGTGATTTCCAAGATCCTGCCGGTGGAGGACATGCCGTTCCTGGCCGACGGCACCCCGGTGGACATCCTGCTCAACCCGCTGGGCGTGCCGAGCCGCATGAACGTCGGCCAGATCCTGGAGACGCACCTGGGCTGGGCGTCGGCCAAGCTGGGCTTCAAGGCGGTCACGCCGGTCTTCGACGGGGCCAGCGAGGAGGAGATCCGCAAGTGCCTGAAGGAGGCCGCCCTGCCGGAGAGCGGCAAGGCTTACCTGCACGACGGCCGTACCGGTGAGCGCTTCGAGCAGCCGACGACGGTCGGCTACATCTACATGCTGAAGCTGCATCACCTCGTCGATGACAAGGTGCATGCGCGGGCGACGGGTCCGTACTCGCTCATCACGCAGCAGCCGCTGGGCGGCAAGGCCCGCTTCGGCGGCCAGCGCTTCGGCGAGATGGAGGTGTGGGCGCTGGAGGCCTACGGCGCCGCCTACATCCTGCAGGAGTTGCTGACGGTGAAGTCGGACGACGTCGAGGGCCGCACCAAGATTTACGAGTCGATGGTCAAGGGGGAGAACACGCTGGAGGCCGGCACGCCCGCCAGCTTCGACGTGCTCACCAACGAGATCCGCGGCCTCGCGCTCAACATGCAGCTGGAGAAGAAGAGGATCTAACGGGGATGCCACGGGCTTGCCCCGTGGTTCCTCACGTTCGCTGCTACAGCAAGGAGAGGAAAGAAGAGGTTTTCTCTTTTCTTCGTCCTTAGCAGCGAACCTAACGATCCACGGGGCAAGCCCGTGGGATTGGATATGGAGGGCTACGCCATGACGACGAATAATCAGACCGCCGGCGAGACCACCTACGACCGGATCAACGACTACGGGGCCGTGCGCATCAGCCTCGCCAGCCCGCACGACATTCGCTCCTGGTCGTTCGGCGAGGTCAAGAAGCCCGAGACGATCAACTACCGCACCTACCGCCCCGAGAAGGACGGCCTCTTCTGCGAGCGCATCTTCGGTCCGGAGAAGGACTGGGAGTGCGCCTGCGGCAAGTACCGCGGCATGAAGTACAAGGGCATGATCTGCGACCGCTGCGGCGTCAAGGTCACGCACAGCCGCGTCCGCCGCAAGCGCATGGGCCACATCGAACTGGCAGCCCCCGTCGTGCACATCTGGTTTTTCAAGGCCATGCCAAGCCGGCTTGGCACTTTGCTCGACATGAAGACCACCAG
>Ga0116219_10001892_pt1 | contig 18537 bp, 20 predicted proteins | sample Sb_taG_4_FD_91019 | JGI IMG/M metagenome (GOLD analysis project Ga0116219, IMG submission 91019) | Peat soil microbial communities from Weissenstadt, Germany - Sb_50d_6_BS metaG | ecosystem: Environmental > Terrestrial > Soil > Wetlands > Peat | place: Germany: Weissenstadt | collected 2010-09-21
ACTCCCAAGACGACCTCGACGCCATCGCCGCCTTGCTCAACGAGCGTCCCCGCAAGACCCTGGCATGGGAGACTCCAGCGGAACGATTCAACCAACTTGTCGCGGCCACCCCTTGAATCCGCCGCGACGCGAATACTGCTCGGGTCAGCTCCAGGCCGAGGAGCGGGCTACCGCACCTTGCGATAGGTCAGCCGACAGCCGAGAAGAGCTTCCACGACCCCGGCACGCCCTTGAGTTCGCACTCGCCCCACTCGTCAAACTCGATGCCCGATCCGACGACCAGGTCTTTCACGGTGCTGGAAACCAGGACCTGCCTGGGAGCTGCCAAGGCGCCTACTCGGGCAGCGATATGAACAGCGAGCCCACCGAGGTCTTCTCCTCGGACCTCGCATTCTCCGGTGTGCAGTCCTACCCTGAGGTCGACGCCGAGGGTCCCTGTGGCCTCGAGGATCGAATGCGCGCACTTGATCGAGCGGGCAGGTCCATCAAAGGATGCCACGAACCCGTCACCTGTCGTGTTGATCTCCTGCCCGCGAAACCGACGAAGCTGCGCACGTACCTCCTCGTCGTGAGAATCCAGCAGGGTTCGCCAGGCTCGGTCACCAAGTGATGCGGCACGTTCGGTTGAGCCCACGATATCGCTGAAGAAGATCGTGGTGAGGATCCGTTCGGCTTCGAGAATCGGTCGCTCTCCGGTCAGGAACTCCGCCACCTCGTCGGCAACGACCGACAGTGCTGGCGTGAATCCGATGTCCCCACCGTCCAACTCCACCAACTTGGCGCCGTCGATGTGCTCGGCCAAGTAACGGGCTTGCTCTATCGGAACGAACGGGCATTGAGTCGCACCGAGAACAAGGGTCGGGGCTTGGATCAGGGGGAGCACTGGCCGAATGTCCACGCTCCGACCCATGTAGTCATATTGCGCCGCCGTAGCTCGTGGGGTGCACGCTGCTCGCGCGAAGCTTGCCAACTGGTTCAACAGTGCGGGATCATGGGCGATGCTGGGGTTCTGAAGCGCAGTCATCTCAGGAGTGCCCCAACCCGCCTGGATCATCTCGATGAGGGTGGCCATTACCTCCTCGGGCACTCCAATTGGGTAGTCCTCAGATGCAAGAAATCTGGCGCTCGCATTCAAGAGGATCAACTCGCTAACCCGGTCGGGGTGCATCGCGGTGAACAAGGTCGCGATGGGTGCAGCGTCGAGAGACGCGAAAATAGCGGCCCGCCGTGAACCAGCGGCGTTCAACACGGCGCCCATATCCTCGGCCCACGTCTCCCAGGTCGGCGGGTCCGTTCGTGAGACAGCGTCAGACGCGCCCGTTCCCCGACGATCAAAGAAAATGAGCCGCGCGAATGACGCCAATCGGGTGAGGAACGCTGCGGCCGGGGGGAGATCCCAGACGAGTTCCACATGGCTTCCGAGACCATGACAGTACAAGAGATCGACCGGCCCCGACCCCACGACCTGGTATGCCACATCGTGATCGCCGACGGTGACGTATTGGGTCACTGGACGATCGCTCGCCCCCATTGCGAGACCCCCTGGTCGCTTCCCGAGACCTTCTTTTCCAGTCCGACCTCGATCGTAGATGACAAGAACCCGAGCCTGCTCAGAGGACCCCTCGGGCGCAGCTCAGAATCACTTGCCTGCTACCTCTGGTCTTGCCAAGATGCATCGTTGAGGGGAGGGGTTCCCCGACGCGGCTGGGCAAACGAGACGTTGCGCCAACCGACCAACGGAGGTGATCATGCCAACGAAGAAGGGCTTGTTCGTGTTAGCTGTCGCGGCGCTGCCCCTTGCCAGTGTGGTGCTGCTGGAAGGCACGTCAGCGGCGAAAAGCCTGACCGGGGCGGGGACAGTGAGCTGTCACATCTCGGGCACGCTCCAATTCAGCCCGGGGCTGACTCCCAGCGGGACCGCGGCGAGCAAAGAGGTCGTGACCGTGTCGTCCCAGTTGGCAGATTGTAGCGGCGGATCGCCGGCCGCCTCGCCGGGGGGTACGACGACCAAGCCGATAAAGTCCAAAGCCACTAAGGTGGGCAAGACGAAGATCGCAGGTTCGTGTGCGAGCGCTTCGTCGGCGACCGCAACCGTCAAGGGCAAGCAGAGCTGGAACGGCGGAGTGAAGCCGTCAAAGTTCGTGCTGTCAGACGTGAAGTTCGGTCTCGACTCGAACGGTGAGGTAGACGAGGTCGGTACTGTTTCGACCACCGGCTCCTACGCGGGGGGCGGGACGGTGCACATTGACTTCAATTCGTCGAGTTCGGCGGCCCTGATAGCTTGCCAGCTCGGCACGTCGAGTACACCGGTGACGTCGGCCACCATCGACACGGCAAACAGCACGATTGGGGAGTAGCGACTGCTTTCTGGGTAGTTACTCGAGCGTTCTGCAAGAGGGTGGGCGGAAGTCCCACCCTCTTGCGCGTGCGCCGGTGCTTTCGTGCGCGGGACTGTGCCTACTTCGTGGGTCACTCCGTCCGCAATAAGAGCGCGGTAGAGGTACGGGCGGCGATGCGTCCGGGAACGGCGGCCGCCAGGTTGGCGAAGACCAGCGCCCCCAGCGCGATGAGGACGATGGACAGGACCGGGACGGTAGGATCGGGAACCGCCGAGATCCCCCGGGCGAAAAGTGTCCACAACCACCGTCCTAGGGCCATGCCGACGGGCAGACCGACGATGACGCCAATGGCGGCGGACACCGAAGACTGCCAGGCAACGGTCCCCGCCAGTTGGGCCTGCGTGAACCCGAGGGCTTTGAGGAGCGCCAGTTCCCTCCGACGGCGGCGGACCGAGGCGACGAGGGTCAGGCCCAGCGCGCCCAAGGCGCCCGCGCCGAGGACGCCGGCGAGCACGAAAGCCGTGGATCCGACGGAGCGGTAGTCGGTGATCTCGGCCGGACGCAGCACCGACACCACGCCGCTGGCAGGGGCGTCTTGCGTGGACGGTCGGCTCAACACCTCGTCGATGCGGTCCAGGGAGGCAAGGGCCTTCGATGGTGCTACGCCTGGCCGGATGGTGACGAACACGGCGTTCGGTCCTGGCAGTGCGCTTCCCTGCTGGTTGAGGTCGGTGGCCGGGAACAGTGACGGGGAGACGACGGCCCCCGTCCCCATCTGGAGTTGAGGGTTACCCGAGGCCCCGATGGTGGGCAGGGTCGCCGTTCCGACGATGCGGAGCCGGATGGAGTGTCGCCCCCCTGTATCGGCGATGACCGTGTTGCCCAAATGCTTGTGCAGCAAGGCCAGGGTCGCTGCGCCCAGCACGACCTGGTTGTCGGATTGCAAACTCTGGCCCGTCAATGGCGTGGGCGCGACCTTGGACCTGGGAGCGAGGGCCAGGGCAGGCACATTGTGGCCGTCGAGCTGCACGCTCTCGAAGTATGCGCCCGCCCAGTGCGCCACATCGGGTTCATGGTCGAACAGCGCAGCCGTCTGTGCGGCGGGCAGGTCCTCGGCGCCCGAGAAGCCGGCCAAAAGCGCGTAGTTCCAGTTCCACCCATATAGCGCGGGACGAGAGACGAGGGCATCGAGGCTGGCGCCGAAGGTGACAGAGGTGACGATGACCACGACGGCGAGCACGGCGCCCAGCACTGCCGAACGGACAGGTGCAGCGTCGCGCCCCGGACCGCTCCCGAGGGCCGAACGGATGCCGGTCACGGCAGCGGGAGGGAGTCCGGTGCCGGCCACGGCCCGGGCCAGGCTCGAATCGCGGGCGGGCTCCTTTCCGAGGCGGGCCGCGGTGCGGTGCGGGGCTGCGACGTGCGCCATCAGGACGGCCACGGCGCCCAGCACGACGACGAGGAGGACGAATCCGACGCCGAGAACCGTCCAGTCGAAGGCGATCCCCTTGTCGGGGTAGACGGGTCGCACCGCGCCGATCGGCGCCAGCGGGGACAGCGCAACTGCGACCGCGTCCGCCAGCAGGGCCCCTCCCACGAGCGCGCCCAGGATCCCCACCAGCTCGTCGGCCGCTGTCATGAAGGGCCCGGCACCGAGCGCCCGCAACACGGCGGCGTCGTCGGCGTTGCGCCGGACGAGGCGGGCGACGACCTGGCCGCCGATCACCAGCGCGGCCAGTGCGGCGATCAACCCGAACACCCCGAAGGCAATCGACTCAGGTCGAACCACTCGTTCCGCCTTGGCGATGGTGGGGGCGTCGGTCTCGGATCCCCCGTTGGAGCCGAGGCTCGCGCTGGGAACGATCTTGTCGACGGCCGAGGTGACGGCGGCCAGATGCCGGGTACCGCCGTCGAGTTGCAAGGCGACGTAGGAGTAGTACGCGCAGCACGTCGCCAGTCGGCGCGTCAGCGCCGGCGTGACGACGGCCAGTTGGTCGCCCAATGCGGAGTCATCGTCCTGGATGACCTGTTGGGTCGCCTCGATGATCCCCACCAGCTTCATGTCGATGGCCAAGTAGGGCTTGTCGGTGGGGTACCCGGCGAACGTCGGAGAGCTTTCTTGGGCGTCGGTGTAGAAGCCGAGTGGCAACGTCGAGCCGATGTGCAATCCGTATTCCGCCGCCCCTCCTGCCGATACGACGAACTCGTCGTCCCGACGGGGGTCGACCATCCGGCCCTTGAGCAAGGTGACCCGGTCGACGTTGAGGTATTCCCCGTTGAGACCGCCCTCGAAGGAGGGGGGTGCCTCCCCGGGTGGTCCCACCGCGCGGAGGGGCCGGAGGGGTTCCAGGGTGCCGTCAAACCCGACCACGACGGCGCTGCGCTTGACGTACGGGATCCGGGCGATGGCGCGGTCGATGCCCCCCGAATACCCGATATTCGTCCCAGGGGCGAACTCGGTGAAGTACTGCACCTGCGACGGGTTCGTGCTGGCCAGATAGACCGGGAACGAGGACTGCGTGCGCCGGGCACCGGCGATGGCGCCCATCGCCACGCCCCCCACCAGGCCGACGAGAAGGACGAGTGCCAGGTACCCACCGCGCCGGCGCCCGAAGGTGGCCCGGAACCTGTATCTAGCCAGGCGCAGAGTCTGCCTGGTCACGGGCCACGCCCACCGAACCGCTGCGTCGTCACCGCTCCCGCCTCGTCGTGCTTCCGGGGCTGGTCTGGGCCCCGAGCGAAGTGTGCCTCAAAGGAGAGCTGGGACCAAGGTGGTCAGCCCCTCGATTCGCCTTCGTGCCAGCACCACGAGCCTGGTAGGACAACCTCCGCACCTGCTGGGAGGGGTTCGCCCTGCCTCTAGCGGCCAGCGATTCGTCAGGGACCGAGGGGGTAGGAGGCCAGTGCGCTCAGCACGGGATCGCCAGGCGCGATGTCGAAGGCACACGGTGAGGTCAGCTCGGGCACCCAGTCCCACACCAACACGCCGCTGCTCCCGGCTGACACCTGCGCCGTGACGCGGGCCGTGACCTCGTTGGTACGCGTCGAGAGTGAGGTACATCCAGGTCCGGGCCCGGCCTCCATGCCGATCTCTCCCGCCATGATGGGCTTGTTCAGCGCAGCCGCCTGCCGGAAACGCACGCCGAGCCCGTTCCACTGATCACCACCAATGAGGACGGAGCCGGGGTAATAGTCGTGATACGAGAGCACGTCGATGCCCGGACTGCCTGACACGAACTCGTATTCGCCGCCGGCCGTGCCGCATTGGCCCCCGCCGAGTGTGCCGTCCTCGACGAGGTGGTTCGGGTCCAAGGCGTGGATCTCGGCCCCGACGACATCGAAGAAGTGGCGCAACGCCCGGCCGGCCAGTGCCTGGTTTGGGCACGTCTGATGGCCGGCGCAGTCCAACGGCTGATACTGGCTGGGACAGGTGGAGGCCTCGGGTTCCGAGATCGGTTCCCACATGCCCAGCGCCGGCGACGACCGGAACTGGGTGACGATCGCTTGCAGGTAGCCCCAGTACGAGAGCGGTGTGAGTCCTCGACCGTCAGTGCTCGACGGGGAGTTGAAGACGTCCATGAACCCGCCGTCGTACCAGGCCGGGTCCTGCCAGTGTCCGTTGTCACACGTGCCACCCTGATCGGCCAGAGAGACGATGAGGCGCTGGCCGTGAGCAGCGGCGGCAGAGAAGACGCGATCGAGAGGACCCCAGTCGAGCTGGTGGGTCTTGACGTCGATCCCCATCGACCCCTGAAAGGCCCAGATCCTCACCAACGAGTTCGGCCGCAGCGAAGCGAAGAAGGCATTGAGCTCAGCGTTGCTGACCATCGCCCCGCACCCGGCGTTCGTCCCCCAATCGGTGACGAGCTCGTAGGCGTTCACGCCCACGAATCGATACGTCTGCCCATCGAGCACGAGGTGTCCCCCCGAGGACCCGATGTCACCAGGGAGCGTCGTGGCGGTGAGGGCGGCCGCGGAGAACGCCGTTCCCGCGGAGAGGATGGTGGCGACACCGAGCGCCACCAGGGGCGCGAGGCGGAGACCTCGCCCTTTTCGCATCGCCGCCCTTTCGCCCGTTCCCCGCTGCGAGCGATTTTGACTGACAGCCCCCCCTTTTTGGGTGAACTGGACGTGACGTCAAGATGAACGTCTCGCGTCGTGGCCGACCCTGACGATGAGTCGTGCGGACACCCTGAGGATCGCCTCCACAGAGCGAGCACGTTCTGGCGCCGGTCCGTCTCGAAGTAGCCGGCGCGAGGTCCCGCCGCCCGTCGTCATTTCGGATGCCTCTCCGGGATCGGCAACCTTGGACGGTCCTGGCAAGGCGTCGTCGGGTGCCGGTCCGGGCCGTGCGGGCCCCGCTGTCCCCCACGTTGCCGCCCTCGATGACAACCGTTAGCCAGTGGTGGCGCGCACCGTGATGTGCAGCGTCCAGAGCCGGACCAGCGCCGGACAGGGCTGTCCCGGCGGGCACAGGACCGAACCGGCGGCGGACACGGTGGCCTGGCCCACACCAGCGGCGCGCAGGTCGGCGTCGAGTCTGCCGGAGGACTGCCGCACCACGTTCACAACCGCGACGATGCTCGAATCGCTGGTCGGTGTGTCCCAGCGGAACCCGGGATCGAGCACGATGTGGATGGTGGCGGCCACGTGGGTGGTGGCGGTGCACGGCTCGGGCTGGGCGGTGACGACCACCTCGGGGCTGACGACCACCCCGCACGGGGGGGCGGCTGGTCCCGTCGTGGTGGGGCCGCTCGCCGCATTGCTCGTCGAAGGGCTGGTGGTGGGGCCGCTTCTGGGGGGGACGCGGGAAGAGCCACACGCCGTCAACAGCGCCACCATGGCTGCAACGGCCAGGACCCGGGAAAGGATTCCCAACGTCGGCCGTTCCGATCGGGGCACGCACCGAGTCTTTCACGGCCTCTGCACAGCAACTCGAATACCTTGAAGCCATCGGGCTGGTCCACCGCGCCCGGCCACTGGGCGGGGGGACTACAGGTTCACATGACGAAAGAGTGTCTTTCGTTGGTGCTTCACTCCACGCAAGCGTCTGACGACCTCCTCCACGCTGAGGTCATCGCGCTCACGGACACGCGATGCCACGGCGTCGAGGCGCGTCATCTCGCGACTGCGCAGCCACTCCTGCTGGGACTTGGGTTGGGACCTGAGCGCCCGGTTGAACGCAGCGTTCGCCTCATGAGCATCTTCGAACCCGAGGACCTGCGCGATTCCGGCGAAAGACCGGCCTGCGTCGCGCAGGGTGAGGGTCTGTTCATCACGGTCCACTTCGGTGCCGCCCTGTTTCCTGGCTGACATCGGACCGCTTTACAGCGATCGGACCCGCCTGGCCTGAAGACCCTTGAGCCCCTGCTCAGACTCGAAGTCCACTTTCTGTCCCTCGATCAGCTCGCGGTAGCCCGAGCCTTCGATAGACGAGAAGTGGGCAAAGACGTCTGCACTGCCGTCGTCAGGGGTGATGAATCCGAAACCTTTGGTGGCGTTGAACCACTTCACGGTGCCTGCGGCCATGGTATTGCCTCTCTTCTCCACGCGGGGACACTTGCGGGAGACCCATGTGGCAACCGGCAACGACGTACAGCTTGCGTGAGATCTGACTGCTCGCTGTTCTCCAGTGTACTCGGTGGGACAGCCCGGCGCGCTGGGAAAGCGCGGGAGCATGGAAACGGCGCCGCAAATCACAGACCTCAGTCGCATACCGATCCAAACTGTGGTGTGATGGTTGAAGTGCTGATGGTGGGGTGTCCGTGTGGGACGGTCCAACTCATGAGCGCCAGGAGCGGGGGCCATGCCTTGGAAACCGATCGCAGGACAGGTCGTCCTCGCCCGTCTCGACGGCAAGGTCCGACAAGTTCTGGTGACAGCGTGGGACTCCTACACGGGAGCGGTGAAGGTCGACTGGCCCCCCGAGAACGGGGCCGTCGTTTCACGCTATCGGCTCCCGAACGCCCGGAAGACGGTGATCGACAGGGCTCGCTATGAGCCCCTCGACCCTGTCGCATTCAATGCCGACACGAAGGGATGACGCGCAACGCCTTCGGGACCGCCGTCAACTGGGGCTGAGATCGGCATCCATCCGCCACATGTAATGCGCCCAGTGGACACCCGCTCCACGAAGTACGAATCCGTTGACGTGGCGGCTGTGTCTGCTTGCACTCAGTATCGCACTGCGGTGCCCGACCTGGGTTGGATGGTCAGCGGGTCAGCCTCACTCTGATCTACAGAGCGAGGACCAAAGTCCCTACCTGAGCGCGCACCTGACGATCGATACTGGTCTAGGAGCGACTCGCTCGGGTCGCGACGAGGAGGGTGGCCATGTGGACGTGTCGTAATCTACTTGGCACGGACTTCGCCTGCCGATGGCAGCATCTGGGCCTGCGCACCCCCGGCCGACCTCCCCGATGCCGGGTCCTCATCGAGGAGCCCGACGTGGCCGAGGCGTACGCGTCGTGGCGTCTTCTGAACAACAATGGATATGACGTGTCGTGGTGCCCGGGGCCCGGACGCCTTTTCTCACGTCCCTGTCCCCTCGTGGCGTGCGGGCGATGCGAGCTGGTCGAGTGCGCCGACGTGGTGGTGTCATCGCTGGAGCTGCAGCGCGCCTCGTCCCGACAGGTCGTTGCAGCCGTCACGCACCTGCATTCGGACACACCAATCATCGTGCGGGCTCCCCAGCCGATGTTGGCGCAGTGGACACCGCGGTTCGAGGGGCACTGGGGCCCCGTGCAAATACCTGCAAACAAGCGGACGCTGCTCGACTCGGTCGAGTTCGCTCTGGCCAAGCCGGTCGGAGACGGGAATGTCGACGCTCCGGGGTAGAGCACAACGGCAGGGCTGGGCGTTGCACCCCAAAGGGTCCTCCTCAGGCTCAGATGTGTCCATCGGCTCTGGTAGCCGAGGGCGTCTCCTGCGCTTGATGGGGATGCCATGACCCAACACCCTTCCAACCCGGACGACGTTCCCCGAGGGGGCGGGCGCCAAGTGGACAGGATTGTGGCGGGCCAGCGCGGAGAGGAGGGGCGTGATCCCAAGCACATGCTGGTCACCTTTGTCGACGGTGAAACCGAGCGATGGGAGGGTTCCCTGCTCGACGCCTGTGAGCAGGCCCGACGCCACGAATTGATCCTGATGCCCACGCTCGATGATTCGATCCGTTGGGAGCGACACCCTGGGGCATGGCACGGGGGACCGGGATAGGGCCCTTCGCCCCTGTTTGCCCGGGCGTGTTCGGCGTTGGATGGGATTTGAACCGCGGCCGGCAGAAGAGCCGATTTCGCTGGACTGTGAGGTGGCTCGATGACCAGTTCCTCGATCCCAAGGTTGGCATTCGATGTCTCGGTTTCCTTGATCGGGGTGGGTTCCTACCTGCCCGAGCACCGAGTCTCCAACGAGGAGATCCTCCAGTACCTCCGCCCCGTTCGCCCTGACGGCAGGCCACTCGAGCCCGAGTGGGTCGTGAAGCACCTCGGCATCCACGAGCGGCGGTTGGACTACGAGTTTGGCGGGCGACATAAGCAGAGCCGGGCCGACGGCGGCCTCTATGACGGGGATCTGGCGCTGCGAGCCGGGCGCGCCGCCCTCGTTGACGCAAGTATCGAAGCCACCGACGTGGACGTGTTGGTCCATGTGTCGACGACGCCCGATCTCATCGCCTGCCAGGACCACTTCCGGTTCCTGGTGCCTGAGCTCGGACTTCGACGGGACGTGGACCTGGTGCACCACAATCTGGGGTGCGCCGGGCTATCGGCCGGGTTCCGCACGATGGCATGGGCACTGGTCTCGATGGCCCCCGCCACCGCCCTGGTGGTGGCCAGCAATTGCCCATCGGGGTACTTCGGACCCGAGGTGCACGACTACTACTACAAGCACCAGAGCGGGCTGGGATGGTTGGCACCGCTCATGTTCGCCGACGGTGCGGGTGCTTCGGTGTGGCGTTCGGCACCTCGGGACCAGGACCATGTCCCCACCGGCCTCCTGTCTGTGCGCAACGAGACCAGCCCCGACATCGGGCTCGTCACCTACCCCGGGGGAGGCTGTCTCCATCACACCGCGGCCAGCAATCTGGCCGATCACGTGTTCCTGATGGACGGCGTCAAGGTGGCCGAGGTCTTCCCCCCGTTGATGGCGCGGGACTTCCAGATGCTCCAAGAGGACTGGCCCACGAAGGTCAAGGCCTTCACCGGCACCGACTTCGACATCGAGGCCGTGGCCCGTTGGTACCTGCACCAGGCCAACGGCGTGGTGGTCCGCCAAGCCGTCGAGATGCTCGGTTTTCCTCCTGAGCGGGTTCCGATCAGCGTCGACCACTACGGCAACACCTCGGCGGCGAGCACGCTGATCCTCCTGGACGAGGACCGTCGCGCCGGCCGGGTGAAGAAGGGCGACCTGGTGGTCTTCTTGTGGATCGGGGCCGGCAACGGTGCCATGAACGGCTACGCCGCGGTCGGGCTGTAGCTGTGGGCGATCGAGTCAGTGGCGGGTCTGGACCGGGACGGACTTACCGGTTCCGGGGCGCCAGGGGGGACGGACCGTGACGGTTGGCGGCGGTCGAACGGTGCTCACCACGGGTGCGAACTCGGGCGTTGGGCTGGCGACGGTGGTGCACCTCGCCCGCCTCGGCTTCCATTCGGTGGGATCGGTCCGTTCGCGGGCCAAGGCGACCCCCGTGGTCGAGGCAGCCGCCGGTGCGGCCGTGACGGTCGAGACAGTGGTCCTCGACGTCACCGACGCCGCGCGTTGCCGTGGCGTCGTCGATGACCTGCACCCGTGGGCGCTGGTCAACAACGCCGGCTACTCGGGTGTCGGAGCGATCGAGGACGTCACCGACGAGGAGGCGCGTCATCAGCTCGAGACGATGGTGGTGGCGCCCATGCGTCTGGCGCGGGCGGCTCTGGTGCACATGCGTGCCGCCGGCCAAGGTCGCATCGTCAACGTCTCCTCGATCTACGGATTGACGACGACCCCCTTCAGCGGCTGGTACCAGGCATCCAAGCACGCCCTCGAGGCTGCCTCTGACGCCTTGCGTGTGGAGGTCGCCCGCGACGGTGTCAAGGTCATTCTGATCGAGCCCGGTGGTGTCAAGACCCACATCTGGGAGGAGATGGAGGCGGACCTGGCCGGGCGCATCGGTTCGAGCTACGAGAAGCAGTACCGCCGGATCCCCACCCTTCTCTCGCCGTACCGGGCAGTGATGGCAGGACCCGACACTGTGGCCAAGGTCATCGGCAAGGCCCTCACCGCAGGTTCGCCGCGGGCGCGGTATCTGGTGGGTCCCGACGCCCCGGGATTCGTCGCCGCACAGGCGCTGATTCCCACCGCGGTGAAGGACCGGATCGCTCGGTTCCTAACCGGTCTTTGAGGGGCACGGGGCGGACGCTGGAAGTTCGGCCAGTGAGCCGAACGTGTCGTGCCACGGCTATCCCTGACAAAGGTGCTGCGCGGGGCGTCGCACGCATTACCCCTCGACGAGGCTGCTCAGTGCCGGGATCGCTCAGACCTGACCGATCGCCCGCGGCACGTCCAGGTTGGCCAGGGAATTCGGCTGAGTGGGAGAATCAGGCGATGGAGATGTCAGCGATCCGGCAAATGATCGATAGAGACTGGTCCGGGATAAGGGCCATCTATCAGGCCGGAATCGCGACAGGCAATGCCACATTTGAGGTACGCGCGCCCACGAAGCGAAGGTTTCTGGAGAGCCATATCCGCGAACTATCTCTCGTGGCGCGTGGATGACCGAGGGCTCGTGCTGGGCTGGATAGCAGCAGGGAACGTAAGCGACCGCTGTGTGTATGCGGGCGTGGTTGAGCACAGCGTCTACGTCTCTCCCGACGCACAAGGCAACGGAATTGGTCGACGTCTGCTAGATGCTCTCATAGATGCAAGCGAACAACAAAGTATTTGGACCATCCAGAGCGGCATCTTTCCTGAGAACCGAGCAAGTCTCGCGCTGCATACACGGTGCGGGTTCCGTGTCGTGGGCCAGCGCGAACGTGTCGGTCAGCATCACGGCATCTGGCGAGACGTCGTCATGGTTGAGCGAAGGAGCTCCAAGGTCGGAGGATGAGGGATCCTGCACCAGCCGGCATCCCCGAGTACGCGCTATTGCGCCGATCTTGGCTGTTGAGTCGGACCTGGGTCGGGAACGGCACATCTCAGGTGGTCGGTCAGTCCGGTTTCTTAGCCAGCTGGTAGGAGAATCGCACAGCCTGGTGGAACTTGCCGTCCGGACGACAGCGAAGCATCCGCACCGAGAGGTCTTTCTCGAACGAAGGTGCGAGGCCACGCAACGCCTGGCGACTGAGGATGGAGGTCGAGTAGAGATATCCCGTTAGAGTCTCGATCGTCCAGACGTGTGGTATTGCAAAGTCATGGTTCCCCTCATAGCTGAAACCGGCGCGGATCAGAACCTGTTCGTGAGGATCGCGTGCCATCGCCTCTTCCCAGTCTGCAGGCAGCCGGTCGCCTGATCGACCGAGCCAGTCGACCATGACGGAGCGCAGGACCTCTTGGCAGTCGCTGGCCCCTTCGGACGGATTCCCGCCCCACAGCAGGACCGCGTATCCGCCAGATCGGAGCCAGGAAAGCGCACGCTCTGCTACGCGCTGGCGCCGGAGTCGGTGGAAAGCGTTGCCGATCGCGACCATGTCGAACCGGCCAGGTACTTCCGCCTCCTCGGCAACGCCGACCTGCCATCGAATGTGGGTGAACCCCAAGGCTTCGCTCTTTGCTTGGCCGAAGGCGACGGAGCCTGGCTCCTGGTCGAGCGCCACGATTTCGTCGAAGGCGGTGCTCAGGGCGAAGGCGATCTGCCCCGTGCCGCAGGCCAAGTCGAGAAGCCGTCCGGTACCTCTCAGGCCAGCCCGGGACCGCAGGTCATCGACCAGCGACGACGGATACGGCAGCCGAAAGCTGTCGTAGTCGCGAGCCGTCCCTCGGTACAGATCCGTTCGAAAGAAGGGGTCCTCACTCATCTCACGATCATGACGCGAAACCCCTAGACGGTGGAGGCTTTGGGATGCGCGCAAGTGCCGGTTCGACCCGGGTCGTAGGGAGCTTCGGGTCGAAATGGTCCGACCGCAAATGTCATTGCCCGAGTGATACCGGACTACTTCACTCGGCGTCGCCCGTGCCGGAGGGAGCGTGGCATGGCCGTCGCCCTCACCTGAGTACCAGGCAGCCGACTCTCAGACGAGAGGCATATCGCTAGAGGAGCGCCCTTTGAGGATGTCGCCCATGCGGGTCTCAACCATCTGCCTGGAGTCGTCGTGAGTCAGGATGTAGAAGGTGTCGGTGCGCACCCCGTCGAGCACACGATCCGCGACCTCGCTCGGTTCTATGCCTCCCGCAACCAACTTGTGGATCACATCCCGCAACACGTCGGCGGCTGGGTCGTCATCTGGCGCCGGGGCCCATTGAGGGCGATTGCGTTCGGAGTCGCCGATACCGGTTCGGACGAACCCCGGGCACAGGACCGACACCCCGACAGACGAACCTGTGGCCCGCAGGTCGCGGTAAAGGGTCTCGGAGATCGTGGTGACGGCGTGCTTGGTGGCGTTATATGGCCCTAGGAAACCTGGCGAGGTCAAGCCTGCCACCGACGCCGTGTTCACGATATGTCCCTCGCCCTGGTCGACCAACAAGGGCACGAATGTCCGGACGCCACAGGTTGACGCCAAGAATCCACTTCCAATCCGTTTCGGACACCGTCCAGAGCGGTCCGCCCACACCCACCCCGGCGTTGTTGTGCACCAGGTGAACTGCTCCGAAGCGCTCCAGCGCCCGATCGCGCAGAGCCTCCACGTCGGAACCGTCAGACACGTCGGTTGGAACCGCTTCCACTTCAGCCCCGGACGCTGTGAGTTCGTCGGCCGTCAGCTTCAGCGAAGCCTCTTCGATATCAGCGAGCACCAGCTTCATGCCCTCGGTGGCGGCTCGTTCCGCCACCGCCCTGCCGATTCCGCTGGCAGCTCCTGTGATGACCGCCACTTGCCTCGAAGTACTTGCATTGTTGCCTCCTGCCGCCCATCCGTTTGGTAGTGATGCTCTCACAAAACAGACATTCAGCTCAGCCCAACCGGGCACGCCGGCATGACTAGTCGGGCGCTTGGCCAGGACTCTCGGACGACCAGCCGCCCGGGAACACCCGCGTATCGAAGCGCCTGATGACGACCTCTGACTACGCGCAAGTGCCGGGTGCAGGGCGGACCTCGCGGGACCAGCCGGGAGCGGGCTTGGGGGGTCGATATCACCCTGATCGGAGTGCGACGCGGCAATCTCAGACCGCTCGGCCTTGCCGGAATTGGGGCGTTCCCAGCGGAGGTCCCGCCCGATCGGACCATCCGCTATGACCGGGTCGCCGTCGTGTCCCCTGCTCACGCTGCCGGTCTGGGTGCACTGAAGCCACCGTCGTTGGCAGAGCATGATGTTGCCCAAGAACCCGACCGTCAGTGAAGCGAAAGGAGCCGGCTCATGCCTGATCTGTTGAGCCTTCCACCTCCCCCGAGTGCCACCCAAGCAATGTCGACCCTCCCAGGTCCGCGATAGCACCGGCCGTCATTGGGACCCAACAGGGACCTGCTGGGCATCTTGGCCCCGAATCGGCGGGGGCTATCCTGTTGTTGCAAGCGACGTTCCACACCGAGGATGGCGCTGCGCGGTTTTGGGAGGCTCTCGTACCACTCTTTGAGCTGCTGGTCGATGCTCCTGGGTTCATCCGCCGCTATGGCTTTGGCGATGGACCGAGCAACACATTGATCGCCTTCTGGGAGACGATCGAGGATGCGAAAGCATTCGCCGCCACACCGGAACACCGTGAGGTAGTACGCAATCTGCATCGCGAGCGATGGCAATACACCCATTTTGCTGCGCTGTGGGAAATGAGCGCGAATCATGACCGAATCGCCTTTTGTGACTCATGTGAGGCCACTACTCAGTGTCACGAAGAACTTGCAGTGGATGTGCACGACCACTCACGAACCTTTATGTACTTGCATGAGGAACGCTGGCTATAGCGCATTGGGCCAGATTTCAGGGCGCCTCAGAGGCCACCACGACCGACGGGTGATGACCGGTATCACCCTGATTCGCCAACGGGCGAGGGATGCTCGATGGGCTCACCGGTCTTGGGCTCGTCGCTTGGTCCATCGATCTGCACCGGGCTGACCGAGCCATGGCGCCGCGTGTGAGGCAGCGGACATTGGGAAACATGGTCGGTTAGCTCGCGGCGAGTCGACTAGCAGTGAACTCCGCGGCGCGTGTCAGGTCACGGCGCAAGCTGTCGAGGGCGAACGACTCCAACTTGCCGCCCACTAGTGGGACCGATGCCTTCACCTCTCCGCCGAAAACGTGTATGGAGCCTGATCCAGTCGCTCGCAGCTCGGTCGGTCCTCCCATCGAAACTGGAGCGCCCTTGATTTCGGCGGACCATATCCCTTCGCGGGAACCGTCCGCTCGGGCGGGCTTCCAGACGTAGGTCTGGGTAACAGATGTGCTGGCTGGGATCAGTCTTTTGGCGAAGCCGGGTAGCTGAATGCCGGTGTGCTGTCGGGTCACCACCGTCACGCCCCCCTCGGGCGTGACGGTCTGTTCCACCAGCTCGGCGTCCTTTCCTCCAAGGTGAGAGATGATCTCGAGTTGGAACGCCCCACTGGAAATCAGCGCGAACAGCTCAGTTGGAGCACGGTCGTAGTGCAATTCCTCGTGGATCGTCTTCACGCGCCAGAGTGTAGGAGTCGCGAGCCGAGACCGTCGAGACAGAATGGTGCACCCGAGTCGGGTGGCGCAGGTTGAGATTGTACGCAGTGGGATCGGAGATGCCCATGACCAAACCCAGTCCTGAGCGGTGTTGCCGAAGGCAAGACAGGCGAGGCAGTTGTGGGACCAGCCCAGTTGTGGGACCAGCCCAGCTTCGCTGAAGCTGGGCTGAATCGCTCACTGCCGATCTCTCCGATCGGACCGCCCTCTCATGGTGGTCGACAGATGGCAGGTTGCGATCGGGGCCCGTTCGCAGACAGATTGATGGGGATCTCCGAGTACCGGATGCCGCAAGCCACGTCGGCTCCGGGCCGGACCCTCCCAGAAGGGCATTTCTCGATCGTGTGCCAGTCGACATTGTGGTCCTGCCACGGCCGACGCCAGCGTCCCTTACAGGTCGGGAGGGAACTCCTCGAACCGTGCGGCACCGGGAACGGGGGGCACCCAGCGGTGGCGCATCCTGGTGTGCATCTCGGTCGTGGGTGCGGGGAAGTCAGGATCGACGAAGTTGCCGACGGCGACAGCCAGGAAACGCGACCCATGCCAGTAGACGGTCGAGCCGCAGGTCGGACAGAAGTAGTAGGTCGCTGATCCGCCACCGACAGGGCCGACGCCGTTGACTTCCAAACCGTTGTAGCTCTTGACCTCGCCGCTGATCTCGACGTGTTGATCCTTCGGGTAGTACGCCCCGACCTGGAAGACGCTTCCGGTGCGCTTCTGGCAGAAATCACAATGACAGACGCCAACGAAAATCGGCTCGCCTGGCACCGTGACGCGCAGCCGGCCACATGCACCCTGGGCGGTTCGCGTCGTCATTCCATTGATCGTCGCACAGATAGAGGTTGGAGGATGAGTTCGCCGGTTCTGTATCGACTCTGCCCCGTCCAGGATTGCCGAGTCCACCGCGGCCTCGCCGCCAGGTCCCTGCGCTGCTGCCCCAGGCGGAATCACCCGATCCAGGAGCGGACGAGGAATCGGGGAACACCGATACCGGTCGCCCTACCGTTGGGAGGCGTCGACGGCTATCTCCACCCTACGAACAGGAAGTTCAGCTTCTTGGGGTTCGAGGCAATCGTGACGCCGTGCGACGCAAACGTCTCTAGTAGCTCTTGGCTCCGCCGACAGAGCAGAAACACCCGTGCTCTGTATACTTCCCTCAGTCGAATCCGAATGCCGAACGGAACCTGTGCGCGTCCCAGAGTCAGCAACGGCAAGTACCACGGAATACGAAAGCTCTCGACACACTCGATCTCTCGATAGTTGGCACTCCACGATGTGGAATACAACCGGAGCCCGAGCTTTCGATCTATCGACGGAATTTCGATCTTCGTCTCCGAGAAATGGATAGTGACAATGGGAAATGGGACCCAATCCCAGACAAAGAGCCCAAACCCTCCGATGGTCGGTTGATAGCAGAACTCGGCCTCGTAGGTGACAGGCTCCACGCCGTGCCATGATGCCCGCTTTTCTGCGCTGGGGTAAGGCCGGGAGGAGGACGCACCCGGCTCGGTGGCGCCCGGGGATCCTCTCCGGTTGAGATCGCACCGATTACCAATGGATGGCCGAGCCGTGGTCGCTCCCGGCCAAGAGCCCGCCCGATTCCAGCACATCCAGGGTGGCGCAGCTCGAAGTCGAGCCAGGCGTTTCTCAAGCGTCCCTGGTCGCCATTCTCCAGGCGCCCAAGACCGTCCACACCACCAGCCAGGCCACGATCACTGCGACCGCGATGGCAGTCGACTCCGGCAGCAAATACGACGAGTCTCGAAGCCCAGCCGGTCCGTTCACGATCCCATAATTGATACCAATCCCGGCCGGTTCGAAATGGGCCACAGCCAGTTCGATGACCAGGGGTCGCTGAAGGTTGATCAGGTGGAGACCCTTAGTCGACAATAGGAACGGCCGGAATATGATCTCGTACACGATCATCAGGATGATCGGAACCATTCGCTGGCCCACGAGAGAGGCGAACCCGAGACCGAAGACGTAGGCGATGATCACCTCGAGCTCGAGCCACAGTCCCGTCCTGATCATCAGGCCATTGGGCGGCGAGTTGTAGGTCACGGCGTAGGTCGGATAGTTCTGCTCGGCCTGTCGCTCGGCCAGCGCCCTGGGCAGCGGGGTGTTTGGCTCAGCTTCGTTCCCCGGGCACGGCCCGTTGTAGGGGAAGTCGCAGATGATCAGATTGGGATGATCGGCGGCCCAGGCTTCGTATCCATGGAGGGACAGACCGAGGGGCACGGTGGTGCCCTGGAAGTCGAAACTGGACGGCGCGGAGAAGACGCAGACCGTGCAGATGATGGTAAATGCGACGGCCACCATGGGGATGATGATGGCCAAGCCGGCCGGGATGCGGGCCAGGTAGAGCGCCACTCTCGAGCGCCCGGTCACCACCTGCTGCGTGAACATCCCGTCGGCGAGGTCGGAGCAA
>Ga0116219_10001897_pt1 | contig 18515 bp, 14 predicted proteins | sample Sb_taG_4_FD_91019 | JGI IMG/M metagenome (GOLD analysis project Ga0116219, IMG submission 91019) | Peat soil microbial communities from Weissenstadt, Germany - Sb_50d_6_BS metaG | ecosystem: Environmental > Terrestrial > Soil > Wetlands > Peat | place: Germany: Weissenstadt | collected 2010-09-21
ACCGGGCCTACGCCTATCTGCTGCACCCGGCGGACAAGGTGCTCTCCGAGGCCGCCTACGAGCGGCTGCGGACCATCGGGGAGCAGACCGAGCTCGGCAGCGGCTTCAAGATCGCCATGCGCGACCTCGAGATCAGGGGGGCGGGCAACCTCCTCGGACAGGACCAATCGGGCCACATCGCGGCGGTGGGCTACGACCTCTATGTCCAGCTCGTGGCCGAGGCGGTGGCGGAGATGAAGGGCGAGCCCCTGCGGCCTCCGGTCGAGGTCAAGATCGACGTCCCCTCCGACGCCCATCTTCCTTCGGACTACGTGTCGCGCGAGGATCTGCGCCTCGAGGCGTACCGGCGACTGGCGGCGGTCACCGCCGAGGCCGAGGTCGTCGACATCCGCTCCGAGTGGCTCGACCGTTTCGGCCCGTTGCCCGCGCCTGCCGAAGGGCTCCTGGCCGTGGCCCGGCTGCGCGTCGAGTGTCTGCGGACGGGGGTGCGGGAGGTCTCCGCGACGCGGGCGCGCCCCGGGGAGGGGACGGGCCGGCCGGGGCGGCGCGGCCTCGTGGCCCGGCTCGCCCCGCTCGAGCTCCCCGCCTCGGCGCGGGTGCGCCTACGGCGGTTGCGCCCGGAGTCCCTGGTCAAAGAGGAGACGCGCCTCGTGGTGGTCCCACTCGGGCCCGACGAGGACGCCGTCGAGGCGTTGACGGAGCTGCTCGGTGAGCTCGTTCCGGCTGCGGGCGTGCTGGGCGGGGCCGAATCGTCTGGCGCCGGGGCGCGCCGGTAGAGTGCCCGTTCCGTGAAGCGCGTCCTCGTCCTCGTCGCCTTGGGGGCGCTGTGCGCAGGTGCGGCGGGATGTGACGCGTCTCCCACCGCCGCCACCGTGAACGGCATCGTCATCAGCCAGTCGGATCTCCAGAACCAGCTCAGCGTGATCGCCGGCAGCCCGGTGGCCCAGTGTGCGCTGTCCATCGAGGAGGCCCAGAGCGGCGGGACGCTGCCGGCGGTGACCGGCACCGGCCAGGCCACCGTGACCACCCAGTTTGCCGCCTTCCAGCTCAACGGGCTCGTGGCCCAGGCGCTCGAGCAGGACGCGCTGGCGAAACGCCACGGGCACGTGAGCGCCGGCGACATCGCCGCGGCCCGCCAGGACTACGAGTCCCAGATCGAGGCGGCGTCGACGCAGGTCACCTCGCCCTGCAACCTGACCGGCACGAGCCTGGTGGATCGTCTGCCCGGGGCGTTCGTGGACCAGCAGGCCCGGAGCCTCGCCACCCAGGAGAAGCTCGAGGAGGTCGTGGGCCACGTCGATGTCAGCCCCGCGGCGGTGCGCGCCTTCTACGACTCCCACCACAGCCAGGTCACCCAGCTCTGCCTGAACCTCCTCATCGCCACCGACCAGGCGTCGGCCCAGGCCATCCACGACAAGATCGCGGCGGGGACGAGTTTCGCCACCGCCGACGCCGGCTCTGGAGTGGACCCCAACAGCCCAGCCGGGGGTGAAGGCCCCTGCGTGTTCCCCTCGGACCTCGTGTCGCAGCTGGGACAGACGACCGCCACGGCGGTGGAAGGGTTGGCCGACGGCCAGCTGGCCCCGCCCCAGGAGATCCAGGTGCCGAACCAGACCACGGGCCAGTCCCAGGCCGTCTGGCTCGTCATCGCGGTGCGGTCCCGGAACCTCGTGTCGTTCGCCCAGGCCGAGGCCGGGCTACGCCAGGAGATGATCGGCGCCGGGGGCCCCAGTCTCACTGCCACCCTGGGCCGTGCCGTGAAGGAGGCCCGGGTGGAGCTCGACCCCCGCTACGGAGCCTGGAACGCCGGCCACGGTGTGGTCCCCCCGACCCCGCCCCCGTCCTCGATGTTGCTCAACGCCGCCGTCGACGGCTCCTCGTCGGGCTCGTCCATCCTCGGTTCGGTCGGCCAGCCCGCCGGTTGACGGCGACCCATGCCCGTGGCACCGCGCCCACCCGCGGCCGGGGGTCCCGGTCCTGAGCACGGGGGAGAGCGCCGGGGGAGCGTGACCGTCGTCGGGCTCGGGCCTGGCGGCGTCGAGCTCGTGTCGACCGCCACCCTCGACGCCATACGGGGGGCGGCTCGCTGCCTGGTGCGCACGGCGCGCCACCCGTCTGCGGTCGTGGTCGACGACGTCGCCACCGGGCCCGTCGAGGCCCTCGACCGTCTCTACGACGAGGCGGTCACCTTCGACGACGTCTACGCGGCGATCGTCGAGGAGGTCGTGGCCGCCACCGCGCTGGCCGGCCGCGGCTATGTCGTCTACGCCGTGCCCGGCTCGCCCCTCGTGGCCGAACGCAGCGTGGTGCTGTTGCGTGCCGATCCCCGCGTGTCGGTCGACGTCGTCCCCGCGCTCTCGTTCTTGGATCTGGCCTGGCAGCGTCTCGGGGTCGACCCCGTCGACGCCGGCGTCCGGATTGTCGACGGCACGGACTTCGCCGCCGCGGCAGCCGGCGAGCGCGGCCCTCTTCTCGTGGCGCAGTGCCACAGCCAGGCGGTGCTCGGTGCCATCAAGCTCGCCGCCGATGACGCGTCGGGCGCGGACCCCGGGCGCCGCGCCGTCCTGCTGCATCATCTGGGTCTTCCCGACGAGCAGGTGGTCGACGTGCCGTGGGCCGACATCGACCGCACCCTCGACGCGGATCACCTCACGGCTCTGTGGGTGCCCCGTCTCGCCGCGCCGGTTGCGGCCGAGCTCGTCGGTCTCGAGGAGCTGGTGCGCACGCTGCGGGCGAAATGCCCGTGGGACCAGCGCCAGACCCACGGGTCGTTGGCGCGTCACCTGCTCGAGGAGGCCTACGAGGCGCTCGACGCCATCGAGGTGGTGGCCACCGCCGGGCCCGACGTTGGCCCCCGGGACGTCGACCATCTCGAGGAGGAGCTCGGGGACCTGCTGTTCCAGGTCTACTTCCATGCCCTGCTGGCAACCGAAGAGGGCCACTTCACCCTGGCCGACGTGGCCCGGACCCTGCACGACAAGCTCGTCCGCCGGCACCCCCATGTCTTCGGTGACGCCGAGGCGCACACCCCGGAGGACGTCGCCGCCCGGTGGGAGATACTGAAGAAGGACGAGAAAGGCCGGGCCAGTGTCACCGACGGCATCCCCCGGTCCCTCCCCGCCCTGGCGTTGGTGGCCAAGCTCCAGCGCAAGGCGGAGTCGCTCGGCATGGCCACGGGGTCCCTCGACGACCGGCGGCGCCAGATCGCGGCCGGTCTCGAGGCTTTCGGGCCCCCGGGACCGGGGGAGAGCGGCGGGGTCGGGGCTTTCTCCGAGGCGTCGGGGGAGACCCTCGGGGCCTCGGCGCAGACCGTCGAGGCGCTCGGGGAGATGCTTTTCGCCGTGGCCGACGCGGCCCGGCGGCTGGGGGTCGATCCCGAGACGGCTCTGCGCAGCTATGCCGGCGGGTTCCGCCGCCGCATCGAGGCGGCCGAGACCTCGCCCCACCGGTCGCCACCGGGCTGAGGTCCTGTCCGGTGGCGTCCCAGCTCACGGGGGTGCGGGACGAAAGACCGTTCTGGAAACGGGTCTCGTCGTGCCGGTGCCCGAGCTGGGCCGGCTCCGCCGCCGCCGGACCCTCAGCGAGTAACTTTTACAACACTTACAACAGGGACAACAGCGAGCAATGACTGCCATTGAAAAGATCGCGGCGCGGGAGGTCCTCGACTCCCGCGGCAACCCCACCGTCGAAGTCGAGGTCGTCCTGGACACGGGCGCCGGAGGCCGCGCCATGGTCCCTTCGGGCGCGTCGACGGGCGTACACGAGGCGACGGAATGGCGCGACGGGGGGGAGCGGTACGGGGGCAAGGGCGTCCTCGGTGCCGTCGAGCACGTCAACGGGGAGATCGCCGAGGTCCTCTCGGCTTTCGATCCCTACGACCAGCGCGGGATCGACATGGCCCTCGTCGACCTCGACGGCACGCCGTCGAAGGGCCGGCTCGGTGCCAACGCCATCCTGGGGGTGTCGTTGGCCGTGGCCCGGGCCGCGGCGGTCGATGCCGGACTGCCCCTGTTCCGCTATGTCGGGGGTGCCAACGCGCACGTGTTGCCGGTGCCGATGATGAACGTCGTCAACGGCGGAGCCCACGCCGACAACTCCATCGACTTCCAGGAATTCATGATCATGCCCGTCGGGGCCGCTTCGTACTCCGAGGGACTGCGGTGGGGGGTCGAGACGTACCACGCGCTGGCCAAGGTGTTGAAGGCGCGCCGGTTGTCGACGACGGTGGGCGACGAAGGGGGCTTCGCACCCGATCTTCCCTCCAACGCCGAAGCCGTGGCCATCCTGATGGAGGCGATCGAGGCGGCGGGCCGTGTGCCGGGCGACGAGGTCGCCATCGCGCTCGACCCCGCCACCAGTGAGATCTTCAAGGACGGCGCGTACGAGCTGTCCGGGGAAGGTCGCCGGCTGACGCCCGACGAGATGGTCGCCTACTGGGTCGAGCTGTGTGACCGCTACCCCATCGTGTCCATCGAAGACGGCATGGCCGAGGACGACTGGGACGGTTGGGTCGCGCTCACCAGCGCGCTGGGGGAGCGGGTGCAGTTGGTGGGCGACGACAATTTCGTCACCAACCAGGAGCGCCTCGAGCTCGGCATCGACCGCGGCGCCGCCAATGCCATCCTCATCAAGGTCAACCAGATCGGCACGTTGAGCGAGACGCTCGACACCATGGCGATGGCGACCCGCTCGTCCTACACGTGCGTGATGTCCCATCGCTCGGGCGAGACCGAGGACACCACCATCGCGGATCTGGCCGTGGCCACCAACTGCGGACAGATCAAGACCGGTGCCCCGGCGCGCTCGGACCGGGTGGCCAAGTACAACCAGTTGTTGCGGATCGAGGAGGAGCTCGGCGAGTCGGCCGCCTATCTCGGACGCGGCGCACTTTCGGCCACGGCGCGCCCGGGCGGTTCCACCTGGTGATGCTCAGCCGGACAAGACGACGGCCGCGCCATGCCGCCAAGCGGCCGCCGCGGCGGCGTCCGCAGGTGCCGATGCATCTGCGTGTGCCCCGTCCCCACCTGCACGTGCCCCGATCGCAGGTCCACGTCCCCCGGCCGCATGTGCCGCGGCCCCGTCTCCGCATGCCGTCGTCACCGGTACCGGGACTGGTGGCGTTCGTGAAGCGCTGGAGGGGCGGTCGCGAGACGTTGTCGCTCGAGCGTCGACGGGCTCGCACCCTGTTGGTCGGAGCCATCGTGTTCGCGTGTGTCGTGCTGCTCACGAGCTTTCCGATCGACGGTCTGCTGTCGCAACGCTCGGCGCTCACGGGCACGGCGCACGAGCTCACCACGGTCAGGGCGGAGAACGAGGCCCTCGCCCGCCAGGTCTCGGATCTGTCGAACCCCTCGACGGTGAACGACCTCGCCCGCAACGACTACGGCTTCGTTGCCCCGGGCCAGCGCGTCTACGACATCCTCCCGTCCTCGAGCCCGTCGGGCTCGGCGTTGACGGGTTCGGGCCAGGTCCCTCTCGACGGGCCGCCGGTGGTGCCGGGGTCGGCCCGGTCCCAAGCACTGATCGGGGTCGTCGCTCCGGCCGGATCGACCAGCCCGGTGAGCGCCACGAAGAGCTCTCATGGCAGGGACCCGACGGGCGCGGCGAGCGCGGCCGCCGTTGAGCCGCCGGAGCCCCACAGCTACTGGGGACGGGTGGTCCAGACCCTGGAGTTCTGGAACTGACCACCCCTCCCCGCCCGCCCGGGGAGCCCGACCGGGAGGCGGTGGCGCGTCTGCTGGGACGCTCGCCGGCCGGGATGTTCACCGTGGTGGTGCGGCGCGGTGACGGGACGCCGGCGGTGATCGAGAACGCCCCGTTCCTCGACGACGGAACGCCGATGCCCACCCGCTTCTGGCTGGTCGACGCCGAGGTGCGCGACATGGTGAGCAGGCTCGAGGCCTCGGGCGGCGTGCGGCGCGCCGAGGCCGCAGTCGACGCCGGGGCGATCGCCGACGCGCACGCCCGCCACGCCGCGGACCGTGACCGGGCCATACCGGCCCGGCACGTCGGGCCCCGTCCGTCGGGGGGCGTGGGGGGAACGCGCCGGGGGGTCAAGTGCCTCCATGCCCATCTGGCGTGGTATCTGGCCGGCGGCGACGACCCCGTCGGCCGCTGGACGGTGGGTGAGCTCGAGCTCGACGTGTCGGAGTTCGTCATCGAGCCGGGCCCGGGGTGATAGAGCGAGGCCATGACCGGTGAGAGCTCGGGCCCGGTGGCGGCCATCGACTGCGGGACCAACTCGACGCGTCTGCTCGTCGCCGACCGCGACGGCACCGTCCTCGAACGGCGCATGCGCATCACGCGGCTCGGCGAGGACGTGGACGCCACCCGCATGCTCTCGCGCCACGCCGTGGCGCGCACGATCGCCGTCCTGGGGGAGTACCGCGGCCTCATGGACCGCCACGGTGTCGTCCGGGCCCGTCTGGTCGCCACCTCGGCGGCCCGCGACGCCACCAATGCCGGCGAGTTCCTCGACGCGGCGCGAGAGGTCACCGGCGTCGTCCCCGAGATCCTGAGCGGGCACGAAGAAGGAGCCCTCTCCTTCGCCGGCGCCACCGCGCATCTCGGTGATGTTGCCATCGGTCCCGGTCCCGTCCTCGTGGTCGACATCGGTGGAGGGTCGACCGAGCTCGCGGCGGGCTCTCCGCCGGCGTCATCGTCGGCGACAGCCGAGGTCTCCGCGGTCTCGCTCGACCTCGGCTGCGTCCGGGTCACCGAGCGGTTCCTGTCCGGGGACCCACCGAGCGCCGACGAACTGTCCGAGGCGCGTCGCACCGTGGAGGCCCAGCTGATCAGCGCCCGCGCCGACCTGCCCCCCTTGGCCCCGGGGGGTCTGCTCATCGGGTTGGCCGGCACCGTGTCCACGCTGGCTGCGCTGGAGCGGCGCCTGACGGACTACGAGCGTGCCGCCGTCCACCACGTGGTCCTGGGCCGCGCCACCGTCGCGCACTGGCTCGAGACCCTGGCCGGGGAGGACAGTGGGGCCCGGCTGGCCCGACCGGGGATGGTCGAGGGGCGGGCGGACGTCATCGTGGGTGGGGCCCTCATCCTCGACGCCGTCATGGGCGTCTTCGAACGCGCCCAATGCCTCGTGTCCGAGGACGACATCCTCGACGGTCTGGCCGCCGGCCTGCGGGGAGGCCGAGCGGTGCTCGACGAGGCGTAGGCGGCTCCTAGGGCGTCGGCGTGGGACCGGGTCGAGGCGCTTCGGGGCTCTGGTCCGCCTCCCCGTCTCCGGTGCCCAGTGCCGACGGCGACATCGTCGTCATGAGCCCGATCTCTTGGACCAGGGCGATCTGTTTTGCCGACAGCCTGGCCAGGCTCAGCGACAGGTGGAACACGAGGACCATGAGGAACAGCACCGCCAGGAGCAGGATGAGGTCGGGGGGGTAGGCGATCCCGACGAAGTGCGACACCCGGTCGAGGAGATGCGTGGGCAGTGTCGCGCTCACGAAGACCATGACCAGGCTCACCAACAACCACAGCAGGGCGGCCTGCTCACGCAGCCGTTGCCGTCGCATGGCGATGACCGACACGACGAGAAATCCCACACTCAGGACCATGGACAAGATGATCGCCTTCACGTGGCCTCCTTGTTCTTCGACGGGTCCTTCCGGTTCAAGCTTCCGACGACCAGGGCGACGGTGACCCGGGCCATGTAGTAGGCGGAGCGGATGCCGGCGATGCTGGACTGTCCGTGGCGACGGGGCGTCATCCGCACCGGGACCTCCTCGATGCGCAGCCCGTTGCGGCTGGCCTGGACCAGTGATTCGACTTCGGGGAAGTCGGTCGGGTAGGTCCGGGCGAAGAGGGCGATCCCCTGCGCTCCCACGGCCCGGAATCCCGACGTGGTATCGGTGAAGGCGCCTCCTGTCCTCCACCGGACCAGGGTGGCGAGCAGGCGCATCGCGAAGCGGCGACCGGCCGGTGCCACGTAGTCGCCTCGCCCCAGCCACCGGGACCCGACGGTCATCTCGGCCCGGCCCATCCTGATCGGGTCGAGCAGTCTCGCGATCTCGGCCGGATCGTGCTGATCGTCACCGTCGACCTGGATGGCGATGTCGAAGCCGTGGCGCAACGCGTAGAGGTAGCCGGCTTGGACCGCCCCCCCGATGCCGAGGTTGACGGGCAACGTGATGACCGTGGCGCCGGCCCGAAGGGCGCGCACCGCCGTGTCGTCCTTCGAGCCGTCGTTGACCACCACGACGAGGGCTTCGGGAATGGCCGAATGAGCCCGTTGTATGACCCTGGCCACCGAGCCCGCTTCGTTGAACGCCGGGATGACGACACAGATTCGGGATCTGTCGACGCTCTCGGACGAGCCGGCCGACCGGTCCACCTCGCTGACAGGGATCTCCGGTTTCCCCCCACTTCGGCCCGCGCCCGTCGAGGGCCGAGTGGAGCCCGGGATGGTGGAAGGAGCCAACGTCTTGTTCTCGGCGGGGGGCACCGCTCCTCCTTGGAGCGCGAGGAATGTCGAGCAAGGGTAGTCGTCAGGGTCGGAACCAGGGCCGATCCGTGGCCGGCGCCCGCTGTGGAGCGAGAAGAACCAACCGCCCGCCCCGATGGCTCGACCTCTCCCCAATATTGACAGGGGTAGGCAAAACATTTCCGGTTGGCGGAGCCGGTCACTTAGCATTGTAGGGATGCCCCGAGAGAGTTGGCCCACAGACGTCGTGGTGATGGGGGGCTGTGGGCACGTCGGCTTGCCCCTCGGCATCGCGCTGGCGCAGTCGGGACTGAAGGTCTCCCTCTACGACGTCGACCTGGCCGCTGTGGACCGGGTGGGGTCGGGCAAGATGCCTCACCGGGAGCCCGGTGCCCCCGAGGTCCTGGCCCGGGTCCTGGCCGACGGCCACCTGTCGGTCTCGGCGGACGCCTCGACGGTGCGAGACGCCGAGCATGTCATCGTGGTCCTCGGCACCCCGATCGACGAGTACTTCAACCCCGACCCACAAGCCCTCGTCCGAGCCCTCGAGAGCGTGTCCGACCAGCTGAACGACGGCCAGCTCCTGGTCCTGCGCAGCACGGTGTTCCCCGGTGTCACCCGGATGGTGGAGCGCCTCATGCATCGCCTGGACAAGGCTGTGGACGTGGCGTTCTGCCCTGAGCGCATCGCCGAAGGACGCGCCATGGAGGAGCTCTTCACGCTCCCGCAGATCGTTTCGGCACGAACCAACCGGTCATTCGACCGGGCCGCGACGCTGTTCGGTCACCTCACCGACAAGATCGTCCGGGTCGCCCCCGAGGAAGCGGAGCTGGCCAAGCTCTTCACCAATTCCTATCGCTACATCAAGTTCGCGGCCGCCAACCAGCTGTTCATGATGGCCAATGACTTCGGACTGGACTACGAGCGGATCCGCGCCGCTGTCATCGAGGACTACCCCCGTGCCGCCGATCTCCCCGGCCCCGGGTTCGCGGCGGGCCCGTGTCTCTTGAAGGACACGATGCAGCTGGCCGCCTTCAACAACAACAATTTCCCTCTCGGCCAGGCCAGCGTCCAGATCAACGAGGGTCTTCCCCTCTATCTCACGGCGCGCATGGCGGCTCGCTACGACCTGTCGTCGATGACGGTGGGCATCCTGGGCATGGCATTCAAAGGCGAGTCTGACGACAACAGGTCGAGCCTGTCCTACAAGCTCAAGCGGATCCTGGGCGTCAGAGCGGCAGGTGTGCTCACCGCCGACCCGTACGTCACCGTGGACGGTGATCTGTGGCCGCTCGAAGACGTCCTGGCCCGGTCGGACCTGATCGTCATCGGCGCACCCCACAAGGTCTACGCCGATATCGACATCCCACAGCCCGTCGTCGACATCTGGAACCTCCGCGGCGGCGGCGTCTGTATATGAAGCCGCGCGTCTCGATCGTCGTACCTGCCTATAACGAAGGGGCGTCCATCGAAGAGTTCCTCGGCCGGGTTCTCGAAGCCGTGGAACTTCCCTGCGAGTTGCTCGTGGTGGTCGACTCCGCCGAGGACACGACCCTTCCCTACGTCGAGAAGTACGCCCGCCAGGACCCACGCGCCCGGTCTCTGTTGAACACCTTTGGGCCCGGTCCCGCGCAGGCGATCCGGTTCGGCATCGAACATTCGCTCGCTGACGTTGTCGTGGTCACGATGGCGGACGGCTCCGATGACCCCCGTCAGATCGACCAATTGGTGCGCCTGATCGAACGCGGCGTCGTCGTTGCCGTCGCGTCGAGATATTCACGCGGTGGCCAGCAGGTGGGTGGCCCCTTTCTCAAGGGATTTCTGTCGCGCCTCGCCGGGCTGTCGCTGGCGCTGCTGGCCCGGGTGGGGACCCGTGACGCCACGAATTCGTTCAAGGCCTACGACATGGACTTCATCCGGTCCGTCGGTATCGATTCGGACGCCGGCTTCGAGATCGGGATCGAGTTGGTGTCCAAGGCCCGCCGTGCCCGCCTGCCGGTGGCGGAATTGCCTACCATCTGGTTGGAGCGCGACCAGGGCATGTCGAATTTCAAGCTCGCGTCCTGGATACCGCGATATGTGCGTTGGTGGCTGTTCGCCTTCGGCCCCCGCCTCCATGTCGAGCAGGTCCGAGAGGCCGCCAACCGAGGAAGAAGGTCATGAGCACAGTTCTGGTGACGGGTTCTGCGGGGTTCATCGGCGGCTACGTCGTGAAGGAGCTGTTGGATCGCGGCCACCACGTGATCGGAGTCGACAACTACTCCAAGTATGGGCCGATCCGACGTTCCTACGACGACAATGACCGGTACCGGTTCGTCGAAGCCGACGCTCGGGACGTCGACCTCTTGGCGGGTCTGCTCGGTGAGTGCGACCACTTCATCGCCGGGGCGGCGATGATCGGCGGGATCTCGTATTTCCACACCTATGCCTATGACCTTCTGGCCACGAACGAGCGGATCATCGCCGCCTCGTGTGACGCCGCCATCAAGGCGCATACCGGCGGGCGGCTCGAAAAGGTTACGTACCTGTCCTCTTCGATGGTATTCGAGTCCACCGACACCTGGCCCTCCTACGAAGGCCAGGAACGGATGATCCCCCCGCCCCTGTCGTCGTACGGGTTCCAGAAGCTCGCCGTCGAGTACTTCGCCCGGGCGGCGTGGGACCAGTACGAACTGCCGTTCACCATCATCCGGCCGTTCAACTGCGTGGGGATCGGAGAAGGGCGCGCGCTCGGGGACGTGGAGGTGCTTTCGGGGAACGTCAAGTTGGCGATGAGTCATGTCGTTCCCGATCTCGTGCAAAAGGTCCTCAAGGGCCAGGACCCGCTCCACATCCTGGGGGACGGGACCCAGACGCGGCATTACACCTACGGGGGCGACCTGGCCAGGGGTATCGCCATCGCCATGGAGCACCCCGCGGCGCGCAACGACGACTTCAATCTCTCCACCGACGTGTCGACCACGGTCCTCGAGCTGGCCGAGATCATCTGGCGCAAGATCCGAGGCGACAAGCCGTTTCGCTACGTCTCGGACGAACCTTTCGAACACGACGTCGCCCGTCGAGTGCCTTCGACCGAGAAGGCCAAGAAAGTCCTCGGCTTCGAGACGACCTGGTCCCTGGACCAGATGCTCGATGAAGTGATCCCCTGGATCGAAAAGGCGGTCGCCGAGGGTGTGATCTAAGGCCCCGGTGTCATCTAGGGTCCCGCCATCGGTATCTCGTAGAACGAGATGGTGATGCCCGAGGGACTTGGCGACTCGCCCTTGATCGAGAACCTCAGGCTTTGCACCTCGACCGGGACAAAGGCCGTGGAATAGCCAAGGTTCGCTGACGCTCGCAAGACATGGAGCTCAGGGCCCGTGGCCACGATGAACCGCCATGTCTGGTGGCCGGCATCGGCGACCAGGAAGACGCTGGGCGGCTTGAACGCCAGCGACTCGACCTGCCACCCCAACCCGGTGGGCAGACCGAAGCTGGCCACGACGGCGTCACCGGCGGGCGCCGAAGGCACCGTCACCCGATGGCCGACTCCGGTCGTCACCTTCTCCAGCAGTCGCGAGGTTCCGCACCGGTCGGGCTGGCGCTCGAGAAGCTGCCACGCGCCGCTGGTGGCTACCTCGCGGTACCGGCATTCGATCGCCAACTGGGTGGCAGGAGGCTCGAAGGCGGGGTTGCGCCCGTCGATCGCCACCAGGGGTTGCCGCAGGATGTACCGGGGAGCTCGCGACGATCGCAGGAAGGTGGCGTCGAGTTGATCGAGGGAAGGGGTGAAGGCGCTGTAATCCTGAAGGACGGGGAGCGGATCGAAGCGAATGTCCGGATGGGCCCAGATAGCCGTGTGTTGCCACGGACTGACCGCAACGGTCTGTCCCCGCATCGATGTCAGCATGGTGGCGGGAAGCCCGAAGGAATCCTGCAGCGCTTTGCGAGACTGCGCGATGACGGCCGATTGCTTCTTCGAGGACACCATCGTCTGGGCCTCGCCGAAGAAGTTCCGAGCGGCTTGGACGGGCTGGACCAGCGTCGGAGGAAGTGGTCCAGCCAGACTGGCTGTGACGATGGTCAATCCGAGCATCGCCGTGACGAGCCAAACCGGGGATCGCCACGTTGGCGCGAACGCGGCCAGGACGATGGGCGCGGCGACGAAGAACACGAGATCGTGCTCATCGTGTCGTACGAATCCTTCTTTGAAGAGGAACCACAAGGTGGCGAGCGTGATGAGGCAGATGCCCGTTCTCGGTCGGCGGGCCATGCCACGGGTATGGACGACGGCGACGGCGAGGATCAAAACGGACGCGCCCGCAGCCAACCAGTACGAATACCAACGGGTCGGATCCTCGAGCGCCATGGCCGCTCCGTAGCCGGTGATCACGTCGACAGAGGAGCGGATGAACGAGATCAGATTGCCGAATCCGTTTCCGGTTCCGAACCAGCCCAGACAGAACAGCGGCACCGCTCCCAGGACGATGCCGCCCATTGCCCGCCACCGGTGCGCCGGGAGGCAGATGAGCGTGATCAGCAGTGCGACGGCGATTCCGATGCCCAGGCTCGACTTCACCAGCGAGAAGATGCCGAGGGCGCCGCCCAGGCCGATCCATACCCATCGAGAAGGTGGGTCGTCCCCTCCCCGGCTGAGGGCGAAGACGCACACGATCAGGACGAGGGCGAGGACGTCTTCGACGGCAACATCGGTCCCGAAGGCCAGGGCACTGACCAGCGATATGCCGCCGGCGAAATAGGCCACCACCACGGCCACAGGGAGCGGAAGGGTGCGTCGGAATGCCCACACCAGCATGGCGAAGAGGGCCGTCGTGAACGCCAGTGTGAAGAGGAAGGCGAGGACGGTGTTGGAGATGAAGAAGAGCTGAGGCGAAACCAAGAAGCCGAGCGGCCCGAAGGTGAACACGACGCGCGACCCGAAGGCGAGGTGGTCGTGGGCGGCCATCGTGACGCCGGCGAGCCACGACGAGGCGATGTTGTCTGACGCGATCAAGCGTCCGGTCGAGGCAGGCCAAGCCAGTACGGCCAGGACCAGGCCGAGAACCAGATTGGAGGACAGGTATGGCTTGATGCGCAACGAGCCGCTGCGACGAGCGTGCCGGGCTACCGGTCCCGGGGTCGGACGGCCGGGGCCGGGGGGTACCGGCTCGGCCACGTCGGGATCAGTTGCAGTCGCCGCATCGGCATCCGACTCGTCCAAGGATGTTCCTTCGGTCTGAAGTCGGCCGCGTCAGGCGGCGGCGACCACGAGGAATTGCTTGCCCAGGAGTCGAAACGCCCAGGGATTGCGCAAGTAGAGGCGGGTCAGGGACGGCGATGGTGGGAGCCGCCCCCGGAACGAGTACGGAAGGTAGCGCGGCAGCACGGATCTGATCTCGAACCCCGCGGCGTAGAGGTGCTCCTGGACCGAGATGTGCGTCAGCGCCAGAACGTGGTCGGCACAGTCGAAGTATTCATCGGCGCAGTACTTGAAGTTCGGCCCGAGGACGGCAACCACCCCGCCAGGCCGGATGGCGGCGTGCATCTTGAGCAGGCAGCGCTGGATGTCTTCGTAGGACATGAGGTGTTCCAACAGGTTCGACAGCAAAACGCCGTCGAAGTGTTCCGCAGGCAGCTCCACGTCGAAGAAGTCCGACACGATGGTGTGGACGCCCTTGCTCTCGAGGTCGGTCACCGAGGGCATCTGGTCGATCGCCCAGCGCTCCCGGGCGGGAACGGCGCTGATGAATTCTCCCCGTCCCGACGCAGGATCGAGGACGACCTCGGGTCGGCCCATCCGCACGAAGAGGTCCTCGGTGATGGCGGTCCAGACAGCCTCGCGCTCACCCTGGTCGTAGTCTCGAAAACGGAATTCGTAGAGTCTTCGGTAGTCCATCGCCCCTGGTTCAGAATCGTTGCTGATCGAGCTCGACTGATGGCTCGGTGAAGCGCCCAGATCACTGTAGCGCCGGCGACCAGGGGCACGGCGACACGTCGGTAACTCGAGATGTTCTCGGAGCGGCCTTCAGGCCAAGCGGTACGCCACGAACGCGACGCTGAGCAGTCCTACCCCCACGGTGCAGATCCCTGCCCATCGCGTGCGAATGGCGTCCGCCGTGCACACGACCATGGCCGGAAGGAGCGTGAACCCGTATCGCGGTGGCATGGGGATGTACTGGCTCATGGAGAGATAGTTCAGGATTACGAAGATGGGGCCCCCGAAGAGGGCGAACAGCAGCGTGGCCCGAGCCAACGAGGCGATGGCCACGGTGCGAGCGGTGAAGATCGCCGCCGCCACGACGCCGGCGAGCAAGAGCCACGACAGGACATTGGTCATGTCGACCGTCCATACGTTCTGTGTCGTCACGGGGATGTAGGAGCCCGGGATGGGTGCCAAAAAGAGTCCGAAGGTGGATGCGATCTGTTCGAGGGAGATCGAATGCACGATGAATTGCTCGTTCACCAAGAGAGTGTTGGGGTTGATCGTCTCGGTGACACGCTGCAGGATCGTCCAACTGGCCGCGATCGCCAGGGTCACCATTACGATGATGCCGACCGCCCGGATCTGTGCGTTGTGCGCGAGACGGAGCGGCACGCGCGCACCCTGGCGCAGGAGGCCTCCCGCACCCGACCTGAGGGCGGGGTCGGACCCAGTCATCGAGCTCCGGCCCGCGGTGGGGGAGATCGTGGCCGCATTCCTGACGCGCAGGAGGAAGTAGACGACGATCATCATTACCACGATGCTGTTCTGGAGCTTGATTCCGGTCCCGACGAACCCGATGCCGACCAATGCGATCCATCGCCACCTGCCACCTTCCTCCCATCGTGACGTCAGGTACAACACCGCCCCTCCGATGAACGTCGAGGCGGCGTCGGGGTTGACGGTGGAGGTCGTCTGCAGGATCGATGGTGCTGAGGCGTAGAGGACAAGCAAGCCGACGAGAGGTAAGGGTCTGGCGCCGAATCGGAGGCCGGCGGCATAGGTCACCAACAACCCGACGGCCAACCACAATGCACCCGCGAGCCGCCAGGCGGTGACCCAGCTCTTGGTGCCGGTGCTGTGCTTGATGATCTCACCGGCGGCCCACGTGATGTCGTAGTACGTCGGGGGGTGGATGTATGCCGTGTCGTAGCCCTGGTCCTGGAACGCCGAAGTCTCCAGTGTCTTGGTGGAGCACGTCGGGTTCGAGTACAGAGAATCGATTCCTCGGCATGCCTCTTCTCGCATGGCCGGCTCGACGAGCTTGGTGCCCGCGATGACCGGGTGCAGACCGGGAGATCGGAACATGTAGTCGATGTGCTCGAGCTCGTCGATGGGGGAGAGCTTCGTATATGCGCGGACGTGGAGAGACACGAGCAACATCGGAACGGCGACAAGGAGCAGGGCGGGCCCCCACGTGCGGATCGCCGCACCGCGGCGCGCTCGGCGGGACTTCAAGGAGGCCTTGTGTGTCTCGCCGGTCGTCGCCAGGTCGGTCACGGTACTGTCATCTTCGTTTGTGAGCCAAGTCCCGGCGGCGGATTCCTTTCGGACGGGCGTTGTATAACACACGCTGTTCGCATCCCTGCGGATGTGGCAGGGGCGGCCACGGTCTTGTTGCAGTCCGCCCCGGCTGCGCTCATGGTCTTGGGGCGAGCACCCCGGTGATATCCTGTTCACGTGCTCGAGGACCGCGCCGGATGAGCGGGACGCGCCAGCACACGCCCGACCAAGGGGCCATCGAGGGTGTGTTCGTCCTCGGCATGTACGACAGTGGGGGCGATCTGGTGCAATCGCTCCTCGGTCGTTTGGGTGTGCGGTCCCTGGACGACCCCGCCCACGGCAAAGCCGATCCTCTCGTCGCTTTCAACGACCGGCTTCTCGAGGCGGCCGGGGGCTCGAGGGAGCAGCTTCCCGAGGTTGCTCCGGGCGAGGTGGCTCGGATCCTGGACCCGTTTGCCGATGAAGCCACCACGCTGTTTCGAGCCCTCGGTGAGGCGTCGGGGTCCACGGGAGGCTCACGACCCTGGGTGTGGGCAGATCCCGCCAACAGTTTCCTGATCCCGTTCTGGGCCCACGTCCTCGCCGTGCCTGTCGCCGTCATCCTCGTGCACCGACGACCGGGAGCTGTCGTGTCGTCAGGGACGGCGCTCGACTTGAGTGATGCCCGAACCCTCGATCAGTGGGACCGACACAACCGGGCGGCATTGGTGCAGTGCTCGGAACATCCTTCCCTGGTACTGAGCTACGAGGCGTTGGTGTCAAAACCGAAGGAGACCATCTTCGAATTGGGCGAATTCGTCGAACGGTGCGGGCTCTCGATCGCGCCCGACGCCGGGGGAGCGATCGATCTCGTCGACGGACTGTCCATGGGCGAAGCAACGCCGTCAGACGAACCAGCCGTGGACGAAGTGGCCATGAACGCCCAATACCGAGTGCTCGCCGACGTGCTGGTCCAGCTCGACGGAATGCACATCGGCGACCACACCGGTTCCGACGACCCCGGAGCGTTGCTCGAGGCAGTCTCGAGCTTCTACGGGGAGGACTACTACGGAACCTCCTACGACCAGAGCGGTGTGCCGTATCGAAGGGGCGAGCAGCTCTGGGAGGACTTGTTCGGCCGCTTGGCGATCTCCATCGAGGAGACCCTCAGGCCCCGGACCGTCTTGGACATGGGGTGCGCCACAGGCATGCTGGTGGAGGCGCTGCGGGATCGAGGAGTCGACGCCCGGGGGATCGACGTCTCGGCCTGGGCGATCGGTCAGGTTCCCGCCGCCCTCCGGCCGTTTTGCAAGGTCGGCTCGATCACCGACGAGTTGGACGGTCATTACGACCTGATCACCTGCCTTGAAGTCCTCGAGCACCTCCCCCCCTCCCTCGCATCTGAAGCCGTCGCCAACCTGTGCCGCCATTCCGACGCCATTCTCTTCTCGTCCACCCCCGACGACTTCGACGAGCCGACACACCTCAACGTGGAATCCGGTGGCTACTGGGCACGATTGTTCTTTCGCCAGGGATTCGTACGCGACGTCGATTTCGACGCCTCGTTCCTCGCACCACACGCCGTGCTCTTTCGACGTCATGACGTCGATGTCGACACGTTGATCGACGACTACGAGCGGGGCATATGGAACGTCACCTCGAGGTTGGGAGCCGATCTCCAAGAGGTTGTGGCGACCATCGGTGAACTGACCGGGCAGTACAACGAGCTCGCCCCGCTGGCACGCGAGACCGAGCACCTTCGAGAGGCCCTCAGTGACCTGGAGCGGCGGGGATCAGCCGAAGCGCAGGCGGCGTTCGAGATGGTGCGCCAGCACGAGGTCAGCGAGCGTCGCCTCGCGGAGTTGCTGCTCCTTCGCGACGCCGAGATCGACGCCATTCATCGTACGAAGGTCTTCCGGTACACGGCGATGTTGCGCAAGGCGTACGGGCGCGTCCGACGTTCTCGCCAGCCCACGCTCTCCGAACCCTCGAGCCCGCGTGCCTATCCCTTCGACGACACCTATGCCGGGTGGGCCGAGGAGTTCGACACGCTCGACGACGTCACCCGGGCCACGATCCGCGATCGCGTGGCCGGGTTGGAGCACCAACCCGTCATCACGATCATCATGCCCGTCTACAACTCGCCACCCGACCTGTTGCGGGCCGCCATCGACTCCGTACGAGCACAGCTCTACACGAATTGGGAGCTCTGCATCGCCGACGACTGCTCATCGGATGCCCACGTCGCTGACATCGTTGCCGACTACGCGGCGACCGACGCCCGCATCAAAGTGACGACTCGGGAGACCAATGGGCACATCTCGGTGGCCTCCAACTCGGCCTTGTCCATGGCGACCGGCGAGTGGGTCGGCTGTCTGGACCACGACGACATCCTGGCCGAGCATGCCCTGGCGTTGGTGGCGCTCGCCATCGCCGAACACCCCGACACGGGCATCGTCTACAGCGACGAGGACAAGATCGATGACGCCGGGGTCCGTCAGGGCCCCTACTTCAAGCCCGATTTCGATCCGCTCTTGCTCCTCGGGCAGAACTACCTCAGCCATCTGTGCCTGTTCCGTCGAGACCTCGTGACCGAGGTCGGTGGATACCGGGAAGGGTACGAGGGAAGCCAGGACTGGGATC
>Ga0116219_10001899_pt1 | contig 18496 bp, 13 predicted proteins | sample Sb_taG_4_FD_91019 | JGI IMG/M metagenome (GOLD analysis project Ga0116219, IMG submission 91019) | Peat soil microbial communities from Weissenstadt, Germany - Sb_50d_6_BS metaG | ecosystem: Environmental > Terrestrial > Soil > Wetlands > Peat | place: Germany: Weissenstadt | collected 2010-09-21
GCGTTCCCTTGGCCATCGTCTTGCCGAACTCGAAGATGAGGCTCGAGCCCTGCTGCGCACTGGACAGCACGTCATCGAGCGCGTCGGCGAAGAGCTCGACCTCGTCGTCACCCGCGATCAGCGGAGGGAGGAGCTTGATGACGTTCATGTTGTCGGCCGCCACCTGGGTGAGGATGCGGTGCCGATGGAATAGCGGGACCACGATCATCTGGGAGAACAGGGCTGGTCGCAGCGCCTCGATCATCCGGAACCTCCGCCGGAGGCCGGGTGAGGTGGGCTCGCCGAACACCAATCCGATCATCAGGCCCATCCCCCGCACCTCGTGCAGGAACTCGTACCGCTCCACCAGCGGCTCGAGGGCCTTGGTGAAGGCCATCCCGGTCCTCTGGACACGGTCGAGGATGTCCTCGTCCTCGAACGCCGCCAACGTGGCCAGGCCGGCCACCATGGCCAGCTGGTTGGCGCTGAAGGTCGACGAGTGGACGACCGCCCGGTCCATGGAGCTGAACACGCTGTCGGACACCGCTGCCGAGCACAGCATGGCACCGACCGGCACGTACCCTCCCGAGAGCGCCTTCGAGACGGTGACGATGTCCGGGGCGATGTCGAACTGCTCGTGGCAGAAGAACGTCCCGGAGCGGCCCATGCCCGCTTGCACCTCGTCGAGGATCATGAGCGCCTTGTGGCGACGGCAGAGCGATTGTGCCTCCTGCCAGAACCCGTCGGGAGCCAGGTTGACCCCCTTCCCCTGGATGGGCTCCGCGATGAACGCCGCCACGTCGCCCCGTCGCAGCTCGCGGGCAAGCGCCAACGCGTCACCGAACGGGATCATGTCGCATCCGGGGAGCAGGGGCCCGAACCCACTGCGGAACTCCCGCCCCCCGTTGAGGGCGAGGGCTCCGGTCGTCAGGCCGTGGAACGCATGGTCGCAGTAGAGGATGCGGGTCCGCTTTGTTGCGGCCCGGGCGAACTTGATCGCGCTCTCGACGGCCTCGGCCCCGGAATTGGTGAAGAAGACCCGCTCGATGCCCGGGTGTGACCGCGCCACGAGCTCCTGGGCCAGGACGCCGGGGAGGAGGGCGCAGTCCATCTGCACGAGGTTCGGCAGGTCCGCGTCGAGGGCGTCATGCAGCGCCTGGACGATGGCCGGATGGCCTCGGCCGAGGGCGAACACACCGAACCCGGATAGAAAGTCCAGGTAGCGGTCCCCTTTGTCGTCGATGAGGTAGCAGCCCTCCCCCTTGACGTAGAAGCGGTCGAACTCGAGCGTGCCGAGCACCCGCGGCAGCTGGGGGTTGACGTATTTGGAGTGGAGGGTGAAGTTCTGGCCCGAGCGCTCGTCCAACACCTTCTTCAGATCAAAGGGCATGCAGTGGGCTCCAGGGGTCGAACTCCGGGCGGTGGCGACAGGTTAGCGGTGGCCACCCTGTGCCATGACAACTGAGGAAGCCATCTCCCTCCCGCAGTCGCGGTTCATGCGAAAATCCACTGACGACGACCTTCAACGACCTCACAGAGACCGAAAGGGTCATGCCGTGACCACTGCCCCCAACATCCTGCTCATCATGTCGGATCAGCACCGAGCCGACATGATGGGGTGCGCGGGAGACGCCAGCGTCCTCACCCCCTCGCTCGACGCCCTGGCCTCTGGAGGCGTTCGGTTCTCTCGGGTCTCGTGCCAGGGACCCCTGTGCATGCCGTCGAGGGCCTCGTTCATGACGGAGCGCTACGTGCGCGACCACGGCGTCTACACCAACGCAGAGGAGATCGCGCCCGACAGCCCCACCTACGCGTGGGCGCTCCGGGAGGCGGGATACCACACGTCGCTACTGGGCAAGGCCCACCTGTACCTCGACGAGAACCTCCCAGTGGCGCACATCGACGACATGGCCGGGAGCCTCCAGGAGCTCGGCTTCGCCGAAGTCTTCGAGACGGGTGACAAGTTCGTGGGCAAGATCCCGAACCGCTACACCGACTTCCTCTCGGCCAAGGGCCTGCTCGACGTGTACAAGAAGCACATCGCGGACCGGAGCTATCAGGGGGAGAACGAGGACGGCCGGAACGCCACCAAGTGCGTGCCCATGTGGGACTCCACCCCCATGCCTCTGCCGCTCGACGCCTACGTCGACACATGGCACGGCCACGAGGCCGTCCAGTGGATCGAGCGGTACGACCGACCGGAGCCCTTCTTCCTCTTTGTCGGGTTCCCGGGCCCGCACGATCCCTGGGACGCACCGGAGGAAGCGGTGCAGCGCTACGGCGACGGCGACATCTCCATGCCGCGCTCGACCCGGCGCCCCACCGTCGAGGGGACGGGGCGCTACGGCGGCCTCCTCAACGCGTTCCTGTGGGTCTCCGACTCGGAGACCATGACCGACGACGCCATCCGCGCCATGCGCCGCTCGTACGCCGCGGACATCTCGGTCATCGACCATGCCGTGGGTCAGATGGTTGGGGCCCTGGAGCGCAAGGGGATCCTGGACGACTTATTTTTCAAATGCTCCGGCGACCACCGAGAGATGGCCGGGAGCCTCGGGCTGATGTCCAAGTGCGTCCTCTACGAGGGGGCCGTGCGCGTCCCGCTGATCCTCCGCCCACCGGGGGGCTGCGCATCTCGGGTCGTCGACTCGCTGGTGGAGCACCTCGACGTGCCCGCGACCGTTCGCGACGTCGCCGGCGCCCCCGACATCCCGGACAGCGAGGGCAGGTCGCTGCTGGGAGCCGTGGGTGGTGGGTCCCCGGCGCCCCGGGCCGTCACGGTGAGCGAGAACTGGGGCTTCGCCGTGTTCGAGACCGATCGCTACAAGCTCGTCGTCGACGAGGACGCCGTCACGCCGTGTCAGCTGTTCGACCTGCACGAGGATCCATCCGAAGACACCGACCTGCTGCCCGATCCGCTCATGGCGCCTGTCGCCGAGGAGATCATGGAGACGCAGGTGCGCCCGTTCTTTCGGATTCCGCCGGCGCGCCCCCACCCCAGCCTCTTCACGGGCGGGTACGACGAGTGAGGCGTCCGGGCCGAGCGTGCCCGGACATGGATCTTTCGCTGCGGGTTCCTACCCCAGACCGAGGGCGTCAGGGGTCAGCACCCGGTCGGGGCTCAGGCTGCTGCGCTGTGGCACTTCGTTGCGCAGCCAGGCGCGTTGGGCGTCGATGACCGCGTTGCGGTCTGGCGGTACGGACGCGGCGAGGTCATCGAACGTCGCCATGAGCTTCCGCGAGATCTGAGGGGACCCTGCTCCGTAGAGCGCGATCTCGGTGAAGGCGAGATCGAAGACGCGACCCCATCCCGGGACAGGCACGATCAGACGGACCGAGCCGGACCCATCGACGTACAGGCCTGACGGATCGGGACGATTGGCGATGGAGCGCATGATCCCGTGCAGGCGGTCGAGGGTCTGGACCGCGGTGGTCGGATCGTTGACTGCCGGTGACAAGGCGCGGATGGCTATGTCGACGAGCTGGCGTACCCCGTAGCAGGGGTCCTGGTAGAGGGTTCTCACCGCCGAGCAGTTGAGCGCGCCGAGAATGGCCCCGGCCTCCGGTGGCGTGCCCCCGTGAACTTCCATCAGCTCGGCGCCACGCGTGAGGAAGGTCCCCACGGGGATGCGGAGCTCAAGGGCGCAGTCGTGCCGTCGCGCCAGCTCGACGAGGTGGTGCGCATCGACACCAGCGAGGACCGCGTCACCATGATCGAACCACACCCGGGTCCCAACCGCCTGGAGGCTCGGCTCTTGCACGTGACGGTAGTCGGACGCCGGAGCGAACATGACGTCAACCGCCCCCAGCGTCTCCTCGAAGACCGCCTCGATCACGTAGCTCACCCGCATGGACCGCACGGTGGAGTTGACGAAGAAGACGAAGACGATGACCGAGGCCATCACCAGGAGGTAGGCCAGCCCCACGGCTCCCTGCGGGACCGTGTGCGGACCCGTCGACGTCCCGACTCTGGCCAGCAGCGTCAACGAGTACACGAAGGTGGCGATGAACGTGGCCAGCGCCAACTTCGTGACGGGCTTACGGACGAACGTTCGTAGCACTCGGGGTGAGTACTGGGTGCTCGCCATCTGCAGGGCGACGAGCGTGATGGAGAACACCACGCCGGTGAAGGTCAGCAACGCAGCGGCGATCGTCGCGAGCAGCGTCCGGGCGTCGTCCAGATCGGTCGGGAACAGGCCCTGGTGAAGGGTGAAGCTCCGCAGGTCCCTCGCGGCGATGTCCCCGACGACCCAGGCACCAATGGCTGCGAGTGCCGGCCACAGCCAGAGCGACTCCCGACGCCACTCCCGCAGGTGCGCGCGACGGGCACCGCCGGGGATCGGGACGCGGCCCCGGACCGTCGTCATCGGTCGTCGTCCACGGAGCGCTCCGGGATCCCGGCCGCCTTGTGTGCCTTGGACAGCCGGCCGAGCCCGATCATCGGGTAGATCAACACCGACAACATGCCGGCCGCGACCAACGCGGCAGCGTTCTGTGGCTTCATCCTGTGCTCCTCGACACCGAGCGTGGTGATGACCACGATGAGCGGCAGCCCGGTCGCGGAGAGGACGGCGAGAGCGCCCGCCTCCGCCTTCGTCATGACGCCGCGAAAGAAGGCCCAGGTGGGGACCCCGCGGGTCACGAGGAACAGCGCGGTGAACGCGGGCACGAGGATCAGAACCCGAGGCTGGTGGATGAGTGCGTGCAAGTCGAAGGTGATCCCGCTCTCAATGAAGAAGATCGGGATGAGGAATCCGAAACCGATCGCCTCCAGCTTGCTCTGAATCGGCTCGCTGTCCTCTCCCTTGATGAACAGGCGTACGACCACGCCGGCCGCGAAGGCGCCGAGCAGCACATCGAGGCTGAGCTTGAGGGCCAGGTAGACGAGCAGGATCACGAGGAGGAACGAAATCCGTACCGGCAGCTGTGCGGTGGAATGGAGGTGCCTGCGCATGAGAGCGACGAAGCGGGGCGGGTGCACCTGCATCGCCAGAAGGGCGGCAACGACGGCGACCCCGACGAAGAGGGCCAGGAGGAGGAAGGTCAGTCGGGCATCACGATTGGTGAGCAACACGGCGACCGCCACGATCGGGCCGAATTCACCGAAAGCGCCCACCGATAGGAGCACAGGTCCCATCGCTGTGCGCAGCACCCCGGCGTCGCGCACAATGGGCAACAACGTCCCGAGTGCGGTCGTGGTCAGGCAGAGACCCACCACGATGGAGTCGAGGAACGAACCGGTTGCATGGAGCGCCACTCCCACGCCCACCGAGAGGACGAGGGAGACTCCCCATGCCCCCGCCGCGCGTCCAAGATGACCCTCGCGCATGATCGACAGGTCGAGCTCCGTGCCGGCCAGGAACATGAGGTAGGTGAGCCCGAAATCGGACAGCGCAGTGACCACGCTGCTCGGGTGGGCCAGTGCCAGGACATAGGGCCCGAGAAGGATTCCGAGCAGGATCTGGATCACGACCTCGGGAACGGGCAGGAAGCGCCGGGTGCCCTCGGCGATGATCGGGGCCAGCACAGCCGCAGCGGCGATCAGCACCAGGGTGGGAATGGCAGTTTCGATCATGCACCCTCTGCTCGCCTCGTGACCGCCAACCGTGGCACTCCTTCGCCACCTCCTGGCGACACGCTACGCGCCTCGCCCCTGGAAGCGGGTGATTTCGGCTGCGCCGACCGGGTTGACGGCCCTGATCACCACGCGGCAGCATGGCCCGCCTAGTCGCGAAGGGGGCCGGTCATGCTGTTTCTGCCACTTGTTGACACGCGTGCGAGCGTGCGATGACGAGTCCCTTTGTCAACCCCTCATGGATGCCGCACTCGGTGAGCGAGGCGGTGCACGCCGGGGACGCCACCGCCGACGACCTCGTGTCCGGGCGTGCGTGGTCCCATCTGCTCGATGCCTTGCGCCAGGCTTCCGGCATCGTCCTGTCCGATGATGTCCCCCGGAACCCGACGGACATGGCTGCGGGCTTCCGGCACTTGCTCGTACTGCTGGGCATCGGGTTGGACCAGGCACTGCGGACGCAGTCGGACCCGGTGCTCGCGGTCACGCCTTCGGGCGTCGACGCAGTCTTCAAATGGGGGATGGACTGCCCGGACTGCATCTACACGGGGGCGCCCCTGCGCGGTGGAGAGTCCTACCGCCTCTGGGGCAATCGAGGATCGGCCCGCTATGTCGGGCTGCAGTCGATGGCGGGCATGGCCTCGTCGGCCAACGTGCTGCTGGACGAGTTGGATCTCGGGCCCGCGGGAGACGTGGAACTCGTCCTCTCCGCCGCGGAGCACGAGGGCAACTGGCTCCCTATCGCCGAGAACGCGACCATCCTCGTGGTTCGGCACTTCTTCTACGACTGGGACACCGAGGTGGCGTCCTCGCTCCACATCGAGCGCATCGGGAAGGCGAAGGAACGGGAAGCCCGCCCGGTGGAGGATCCGAGAGCGGTGATCGGACGCCAGCTGGTCGCGCTGGGGGACTTCGTGCTCGGCAATCTCGAGTTCTTCCTGCAGTTCTCCCGGCCTGAGGTGCCCAACACCTTTCTCCCTCCCCTCGACGGCACCGCCATGGGAGCGGCCGCGGAGAACCGGCCCGTCATCGGTTCCTGGGAGCTCGGACCGGACGAGGCGCTCCTCGTGGAAGTAACCCCGCCCGAGGGCCTCTACTGGAGCTACTCGCTCGGCAACCCGTGGTGGGAAACCATCGACTACGCCGGGCACCAGAGCAGCCTCAACGGGCATCAGGCCGTGGTCGACGACGACGGGATCCTGCGCGTCGTCATTGCCCACCAGGATCCGGGCGTGGCAAATTGGCTCGACACCGCCGGACACAGTGCCGGTCCGGTGATCCTGCGCTGTGTCCGCACGGAGTCAGCGCCTGTGCCGACGACCCGCGTGCTCCCGTTTGCCGAAATCGAGGCTTCTCTGCCGGCACCGACGCAGCGGGTCACGCCTGATGAGCGGAAGGCCACCATCGCGGCCAGGCGCCTGGCCGTCAGCAAGCGATTCGTCCGATGAGCCTGGACGTGGAGGGGCTCGAGGCCGAGGCGCGGGAGCAGACAGGCAGGGAGGACTTCGGCGACGGGTCTCACCGGGAGGGCCTCGAGCGCCTGGTCGCCTCCCTGAACGAGGAGGCCGAACTGACCGAGACCGGCGAGGTCATGCTGCGGATCCGCCTGGTTGGCCTGTTGGCTTCCCGCCTGCGGGTGGAGGATACCTACCGAGCCCACCCGTCGATCGACGACGAGGGGGTGGAGGGACCCGTCTTCGTCATCGGCCTGCCGCGTACCGGCACAACCGCCCTGAGTCAGCTCGTGGCCGCTGATCCTCAGTTCCGCTCGCTCCGGCTGTGGGAGTCCTCGTCGCCCTGCCCGCCGCCCGAGACGGCGACCGAGCACAGCGATCCCCGCATCGCCGAGACGGAGGCCGGCCTGGCCATGATGAACCGGATGTTCCCGCTGATGCAGACCATGCACCACGAGGAGGCGACCACCCCGACCGAGTGCCAGGACCTGTTGGGCATGAGCTTCCGGACCGTGCACTTCGACGGCTTCGGCCGCGTCCCCTCCTACCTTTCGTGGGTGACCGAGTGCGACATGCGCGGCACGTACCGCTACCACCGACGCGTCCTCCGCTTGCTGCAATGGCACTGCCCGCCCAACCTCTGGCACCTCAAGACCCCCGTCCACATGTTTGCCCTGGACGCACTGCTCGAGGCCTATCCCGATGCCAAGTTCCTCTGGAGCCACCGCGACCCGGCCAAGGTCCTGGCATCGGTCTGCAGCCTGATCCACTACGTACGCAGCTGGGCAAGTGACCGATACGACGCGGATGAGCTCGGTGCGGAGCAGCTCGAGCGGTGGTGGCTCGCCGTCTCCCGGGCCATGGACTTCCGGGCCCGCCTCGGGGACGACCGCTTCGCCGACCTCTCCTTCGCCGACCTGCAGGTGAACCCGGTCAGTGCGATGCAGGAGGCCTACGAGCGGATCGGAATTGAGTTCTCCGACACGTCGCGCGCCGCCGTCAACACCTGGGCGACGACACACGAACCCGGATCGCACGGACGGCACTCCTACGACCTTGCGGAGTTCGGACTCTCGGCTGACCAGGTACGCGAGCGGTTCGCGCCCTATCTGGAATCGTACGATGCCGTTGCGTGATCCCGCGATCACGACGGCAGGGGGAGGTTGAGGTACATGGAACTCGGGATCGCTGACGCCACTGCCGTCGTGACCGGCGGCAGCAAGGGCATGGGACGGGCGGTGGCAGAGGTGCTCGCCGGTGAGGGTGCCCGCGTGGCCGTGATGGCGCGTAGGCGCGAGGCCCTCGACGACACCGCGGCCGCCCTGCGCGCGGCCGGGAGCCCCGACGCGGTGGGCATCAGTGTCGACATGACCGACGCGGACTCGATCAATGAGGGCTTCGGCCAGGTCGCGGACCGGTGGGGCTCGCTCAATATCCTGGTGCACACGATCGGTCCGGCTGCGGGCCGGTTCGAGCAGCTCGACGACAGCGGGTGGGACGATGCTTTCGCACTCGGCACGATGTCCGCCGTCCGGAGCGTCCGGGCCGCCCTCCCCCTGATGCGGGCCGCCGAATGGGGGCGGATGGCGATCTTCTCGGCGCACTCGATCCAACGCCAGAGCCCCATCCTGGTGGCCTACACCGCCTCGAAGGCGGCGGTGACGAGCATCGCCAAGAACCTCGCCAAGTCACTGGCTCCCGACGGGATCCTCGTCAATGCGGTGTGCCCCGGCACAATCGTCACCGCCAGCTTCACGGAGAACCTGAAGGACGTCTTCGCGGCCGAGAACCTCGACCCGACGGATCCGAACGACGTCATGACGTGGATCGACAAGACGTTCCACCAGCCCGCCGACATCGGACGAGCCGGCCTGCCCGATGAGGTTGCCTCCCTCACCGTGTATCTCGTGTCCAGGCGGAACGGCTACGTGACGGGGGCCTGCGTCAACGTGGACGGTGGCTCCGACTTCGTCTGAGGGGCCCGATGCGGCCCGCCGCCTCCCCTAGGAGGACGCGATGCCCGACACGGGGGCGTTGAGCCGGGTGCCGTCCGGCGATCCCAGGAAGGCCGCATCCCCGTAGGTGTAGACGGCGCCGTTCGAACCCACCAGCCAGTACCCCGCCCCGCTCGGCGTCCGGCTGATCCCGACGACCGGCGGTTGGCCGACGATGCCCTGGCCCGGCACGGAGCCGTAGAAGCCGGCGTCCCCGTAGTTGAAGACGCCCCCGTCGGATCCTGCGAGCCAGTAGCCCCCGCCGTCTGGCCTGGCGGCGATGCCGGTCACCGGGGCGTTCAGGCGAAGACCGCCGGCCGACCCGAAGAACCCGGCGTCCCCGAAGTTGAAGACCCCGCCGTCGGCGGCGACCAACCAGTAGCCCCCGTCGTCGGATGCTGCGATGCCCACGACCGGTGCATTGAGGTGTTGGCCCCCCATGGAGCCGTGGAACTGGGCGTCACCGAACCTGAACACGCCACCATCGGAGGCGACCAGCCAGTAGCCCTGACCGTCCGGGGTGGCCGCGATGCCCACCACGGGCGCGTTGAGGTGCTGTCCTCCCATGGAGCCGTAGAAGGCCGCATCCCCGAAGTTGAACACGCCTCCGTCGGACGCCACCTCCCAGTAGCCGCCCCCGTCGGGCGTCTCCGCGATGCCGACGACCGGTGCATTGAGGTGTCGGCCACCCATGGAGCCGTGGAACTGGGCGGTGCCGTAGTTGAAGACGCCCCCGTCATGCGCCGCCAGCACGATGCCCTGGTTCGAGGCGGGAGGGAACGCCATCTGCTCGACGAAGGGGCGCAAGCCCGGGTCGTTCTGCTGGCCCTGCGTGGCCGCGGTCCCCGCTGCCAGACACCCGACCGCGCGCACACAGCTGACCGTGTTCAGCAGGCTGAGAGCGCTGACGTTCGGGCTGGGGTCGATCGACCAGGAGGAGCCGTTCCAGTTCTCGACGACGGCCTGCGGCTGGAACCCGGAACCCCCCCCGCCGCCGAACCCTCCGGACGAGCCGACCGCCCAGCACTGCACCGAGCTGAGGCACGAGATGCTGCTCAGGATGGCGGGCGTCGAGGAGTCGGGAACGCTTGCCGACACATCGGTCCAGGTGGATCCGTCCCAGTGCTGCATGAGGACTCCCGCTGCGGCCCCGCCGCTGCCCGTGGTCGACCCCGACGCCCAACAATCCCCGGCATCGACACACGCCACGCCGTTGAGGTACCCACCCGCCGGGCTTGGGTACACGGCGCTCGGCGTGATTGTCCACGACGTACCGTCCCAGTGCTCAATCAGCCCCTGATCCCCGATCGCGCCGCCGGGGTAGATGGGGAGGAAATTGGGGTTCTGCTGCTCGGGACCGGCGTTGCCCACCGCCCAACAGTCGTCGGCCGCCAAGCACGTGACCGTCGACAGTTGGTCGTAGGTCTGCCCGGTGGCGGCGCCGGGGACGATGCTCCAGGCCGTGCCGTTCCACTGCAGGACCACGTCGTTGAGGTTCTCGCCGTGGTCGTCGGTCGAATACCCGACAGCGAAGCAATTCGAGGCCGACGTGCAGCTCACGCTCTGCAAGATGGCACCCACGACACCGGGACCGGTCGGGTCCGGGCTGGGCACGATCGACCAGGAGGTGCCGTTCCAGTTCTCGATGAGCGTTCCGTGCGGTCCCCCGCCCCCGTTCCCGGTGAGCGCCGTCCCCACCGCCCAGCAGTCGGTTCCGCTCACACAGGAGATGTCGAAGAACCCTCCGCCGTACCCGCCCGGCACCGGCGGCGTCGCCATGAGCGTCCAGGTCGTGCCGTTCCAGGCCTCGATGATCGGGGCGAAGGAGCTGTTGTTGGAGTTGATGCTCTCGATCGAGACGCCGACGGCCCAGCACTGGGTGGCGTTGGCGCATGCCGACCCCAGCAGCACATCGTCTGCACCCGTGCCCGGCGTGGTGGCGACGTACCAGCCGGAGGGCGAGGCCCCGCTCCCCGCCTGGGTGACGATGCCGACGGCACCGATCACGATCGTGAACAACGAAGCAGCCAGGGCCAACCGCGCCGCATTCCGACCTCGATGCTGGCGTGGCCGGGCGTGAGCAGTGTGGATGGGGGCGCGTCGCGCGATCATTGGATAATGCTTGCATGGTGCGCTCTCGAATCAGTGGATGGTCCACGCCGTCGGCACGCGCAGATCTGACCCCCTCCGTGGGCGCTCTCGACGGGATTCGCGTGCTGGAGGCGGGCCTCCTCGTGCAGGGTCCCCAGGCATCACTGACGATGCTCGAGTGGGGAGCGGAGGTCATCAAGGTCGAGTTGCCCGGCTTCGGTGACCAGAGCCGGTGGCTCCCGATCAGCCGGGAGGATCGGCGATCGGCGTTCTTCACCGCGTACAACCGCGGCAAACGCAGCGTGACGATCGACCTCCGCGTGCCACAGGGTCGCGAGGCCTTTTTGCGCATGGTCGAGCACGCCGATGTTGTCATCACCAACTTCAAGCCCGGCACCATGGACGCGTGGGGTGTGGGCTACCCCGACGCGGCAGCGCGCAACGGGCGGATCATCTATGCGATGGGGTCCTCCTTCGGTCCGGAAGGACCCGACGCCACCCGAGAGGGCGCGGACCTCAGTGCTCAGGCAGCGGGTGGGTTGATCAGCACGACGGGTGGGAACGGCAACGACCCGAGTCCCGTCGGGGCCACCATCGCCGACCACGTCTCGGGCCAGAATCTCTTGGCTGGCGTCCTCGCTGCGCTGTACGCCAGAGAGCGGACAGGACGGGGGCAGCTGGTCGAGACCTCGCTGCTCGGGGGCCAGATCTGGGCCCAGGCCGGTGAGTACACCAAATACCTCATGTCCGGGCAGCCCTCGGGGCCGAGCGGCCGGAGCCACCCGATGATCCCCGGCATCTACGGGGTCTTCCCCACCTCCGACGGATGGATCGCCATCGTCGGCGTCGCCGGCGCCGCTCGTGACCTCTTCTATCGGACCATCGGGAGGCCCGACCTGATCGGCCGCTTTCACCGCCTCCTGTACTTCGAGGACGACAAGGCGGAACTGTGGCCGATCCTCGACCGGGTGTTCGCGACCAAGACGACCGCGCAATGGTGTGACCTGCTCGGCGCCGCCGGTCTGCGCTTCGCCCCGGTGCGCGACCACGCCGAAGTGGTCGACGATCCCGGCGTCACGGCGAACGGCTATATCGAGCGCGTCGAGGACCCCGACGCCTCCCCTTCCGGCACCCACGTCGTCCGGGTACCGGTCCGGTTCTCCGACGCCGCGCCGACTGTCGAGGCGCAGATCCCCGAGTTGGGACAGCACACCGAGGAGGTGTTGCTCGAGATCGGCTACTCCTGGTACGACATCGCCGCCCTCTCGGCAGCAGGTGCGATCTAGGCTCATTCAAACGTAGGCAACGCAACGGCCGGTCCCCGCGTTGACTCGCACGGTCACTTTCGGGGCCCTCCATCGGCCTATCGTTCGAAGAATGCACCGATCCCCCAGGAACCCCCTCCCGCGGGGCGCACGAGCGGATGACAGCTCCGCGTCGACCTCTCGGACCGAAGCGCCATCTGTCCGACCTTCGGCTTCCGGAGCTTCCGGATGATCAGCGACCACTCGCGTCTTGAGAGCGAGACCACGCCCGATGCCGGAGACGTAGCCCGGCTCTCCCGCGCCCACCGGGGAGCCACCCTCGCCGTCCTGTGCGTCACCTTGTTGCTCATCAGCCTGGACAACACGATCCTCAACGTGGCGCTGCCCTCCATCGTTCGCAGCCTGCACGCCACCACGACCCAGCTGCAGTGGATCGTGGACGCGTTTGCCATCTTCTTCGCCGGTCTGCTCCTGACGTTCGGGGCACTGGGCGATCGGGTCGGACGCAAGTGGGTCTTCATGGGCGGGCTCGTCGTCTTCGGTGCCGGGTCCGCCCTGGCGGCGTGGTCCGCCACTCCGGACCGGCTCACTGCCGCCCGGGCCCTGATGGGGGTGGGGGCGGCCGCCCTCATGCCCTGCACGTTGTCGATCCTGACCAATGTGTTCACAGCCGACCGGGACCGCGCCCGGGCGATCGGCATATGGTCCGGAACCGCCGGTCTGGGGGTGGCGATCGGACCGATGTTGGGTGGCCTTCTGCTCGTCCACTTTTGGTGGGGTTCTGTCTTCCTCATCAACGTGCCCATCGCTGCTCTCGGGCTCGTCGCGACCGCCTTTCTCGTCCCCAACTCCAGGAGCCCGCACCCGAGGCGGCCCGACCCGTTGGGAGCGGGCCTGTCGATCGTGGGAGTCGGCCTCCTTCTGTGGGCGATCATCGAGGCTCCCAATCGGACCTGGACCTCGCCGCTCGTCGTCGGTGCCCTCGCCGGGTCGATCGTGATCATCGCGTTCTTCGTGGTGTGGGAGCGGAGCATCGACCATCCCCTGCTTCCCTTGGGGTTCTTCGGCAACCGTCGCTACAGTGCAGCCATCGCATCGTTGGCGCTGCTGCTCTTCGCCTTGCTGGGCTTGTTCTTCCTCTTCACCCAGTACCTGCAGTTCTGCCTCGGCTTCAGCCCTCTCGAGACGGGGTTGGCGATCGGTCCCATCGCCCTGGTCCTGCTGGTCGCCGCACCGACGTCGGTCATCATCGCCCGGCGATTCGGCAGCAAGCCGGTGATCGCCGGCGGCCTGCTCCTCGTGGCCGTCGGGCTCGGGCTCCTGTCACGGACCACGGTGAACAGCACGTATTGGGACGCTGTCCCGTGGCTGGTGTGCATCGGCGTCGGGGTGGGCCTTGGTCTCGCGCCCTCCACCGAGTCGGTCATGGGTTCCCTGCCGAGAGCGGATGCCGGGGTGGGTTCTGCGACCAGCGACACGTCCATGCAGCTCGGCGGCGCCCTGGGTGTCGCCGTCATCGGAACGGCCCTCAACATCCGCTACCAGAACTTCATGACACCCCTGCTGGCACACCAACCGATCCCCGCGAGCATCGACAAGCTCATCCTCGGCTCTCTTGGCGGTGCGCTGGCCGTCGCGGCGCATGTCCCGGGCAAAGCCGGCGTGGCCCTGGCCGGCGCGGCACGGCAGGGATTCGTATCGGGCATGGATCTCGGCCTCATCGTCGCGTCCGCGGTCGTGGCAGTGGCCGGCGTGGTCGTCCTGGCCGCGCTCCCCAACCGGGGGCGCCAGGAGTGATGCCCCGCAAGGTGGCGGCAGATCAGCTGAGCTCGTCGTGGAAGTCCCGCCAAGTTTGGAGGACCTCCGGGAGCTCGCCCTTGCCGGTCGCGCTCGCCGGCCAATGCGCAAGTGGAAGGCCGATCGGTCGCTGGAGAATGTCGGCACCGTAGAACAGCAGATGTCGGCGGCGGACGAAGCGCCACCTGCCATCGCGTCGCTCGTAGGTGTCGTGGTACTGGATCGCCTGCACCACCCACTCCTCGCCCATCTCTATCTCTCCCCGGCAGGAGACGATCCCGGCGGCGTGGTCGTCGTCGAGAACGTCGATGACGTGGTTGCCGACGAAGAGGATCGTGACGCCCAGATCCCGCAGCTGCTCGGTGAAGCTGGCCCGCAATGCCTCGTGGCCGGCCTGGTCATGCCCGACCCGAACGTCGTCGACAAACAGGCTGACGAGGGTGTCCAGATCGCGGGCGTCGAGAGCGACGGCGTAGCGGCTTGCCAGTTGACGGATCTCCTCGTGGGCCACGAGCCAGGTGATCGGGTCGACTCCCGGCACGCTCACGGTAGGTACCCCAGCTCACGGGCGAGCTCGGTGACCTGGTGGTACGAGCCGTTTTCGAGTCGGTGCTGACCGGTGGCCGCGAACCACGCCACGACCCGGCCGACGACCTCGGGCCTGACGCCCCGGTCTGCCACGAAGGCCAGGTACTCGACGGCCAGCACCCGCTCGGTGGCGACGAAGCCCGGATTCAGGTTGAAGGCACGCACACCGGCATCGCCGTACTCGAGGGCGAGCATGTCGGCGATCCGATGGAAGCCGGCCTTCGTGACCGCGTACGCCAGAGGCCAACCACCTTCGCCCACCGGGCGTCGCGGTGTCAGTTGGCCTGCAGCGCTGCTGATGTCGAGCACCAGGCCTCCCCCTCGTCCGACCATGTGGGCGACGACACGCTGGGTGATCAGCAGCTGTGCGGTGACGTTGCAGTACACGCGGCGGGCCAGATCTTCGGGCTCGGTCTCGAGGAAGCGGCGATGGGCCCCGGGACCGACGTAGACCGCGTTGTTCACCAGCAGGTCGAGGTGGCCCAGCCCGGCGATGGCGGCGTCCACCGCGGGGGCCAGCGCGTCCAGGTCGAGCAGGTCGAGCCGGATGGGCACGGCGCGACGACCACACGACTCAATGGCCGTGGCCGTCGACGCCAGACTGCCTGGCAGCGGCGCGCCCGTGTCGGGCTCGAACGCCGTGGGATCGCCGTCGTGCACCGTGCGTGCGGTGATGGCCACGTCGAAGCCAGCGCCGGCGAGGCCGATGGCGATGGCACGCCCGATGCCCCGGCTCGCGCCGGTCACCAGAGCGGTCGGAACATTCGAGCTGGTCGGAGCGCTCATGGATGGTCGGGCAGTTCCGGTGCCCATGGGGCGCCGTTGATATGGCTGCCCCCGTCCACGAACAGGGTGTTTCCGGTGAGGTAGCGGGCGTCGTCGCCGGCCAGGAAGACGGCAACGGGCGCGATGTCGGCCTCGGGATCGCCCAGACGCCCCATCGGGTTGGCGGCATCGGCCATGAGCTCGAGCTCGGGGTTGGCCGCGAAGACGGCTCGTGACGCCGCCGTCTTGGCACCCGGGCAGATGGCGTTGGCGACGATCCCGTAAGGCGCCCACTCCCGCGCTGCGGTGCGGGTGAGCGCGCGCAGGGCCTCCTTGGCGCAGTTGTACTCCGCCGTCCCGATGTGGGCGTTCACGCCGTTGAGCGAGCAGAGGTTGATGATGTTGCCGCGACTCTGGGCGCGCATGGCAGGCAGGACCGCCTGCATCGCCCAGAACGGGCCGTAGAAGCCGACCTGGAGTCCGTGGGCCATCTGCTCGTTCGTCTTGTACTCCAGCCGACCCAGGCTGCCTCCACCCCAGGCGTTGTTCACGAGGATGTCCACCGTCCCCCAGCGATCGACGGCCGCGGCGACCATGGCCCGGACGGCCGCTTCGTCGGCTACGTCGGTGGTGACGGCGTGGGCCTCGGCCCCGAACTCGGCGGTGAGCTCATCTGCCACCGCAGCGCCGGTCTCTGGATGCAGTTCTGCCACCAGGACGCGTGCCCCTTCCCGGGCGAAGGCTCGGGCGATGCCCCGACCGATCCCGTCGCCGGCCCCGGTGATGACGGCCACTCGGTCCTGCAGTCGACCCATACTCGAACTCCTCGCTGGAACGTGTTGTGGTTCTTCCCAACTCTGGCCCAAAAGCTGGAGTCCATGTCGTGCCACTTGTTATCGAGGATTCACATGGAGAAAACGCGGCGGAAACGTTCGGCTCCGATGTTGGGATCATGCTCCATCTACACGTCTGCCCAACCTCAGAGCCAAGGGACGACCGGGTACCGGGCTTGGCCCCTGGATATCCCGGTGACGGATCGAGCCGGGTGATGCTGTGATCGAGTCAACAGTGAGCGTTGGTGAGGACACCCATCAGAAGGCGCTCCGCATCAATTTGGATCCGAGGTGGTACGGCACTGTCGCCGAGATCGGAGCCGGGCAGGAAGTGGCGCGCTGGTTCTTTCGAGTCGGTGGCGCCGCGGGAACGATAGCCAAATCCATCTCGGCCTACGACATGGCGGTCAGTGACGCCATTTACGGCGAGGTCGACAGATACGTCTCGGCAGGTCGCCTGCAGGCGATGCTTGACCACGAATACCAGCTGAACCTCGAGCGACTGACCGACAAGCGCGGCGACACGACGTCGTTCTTCGCCTTTGCCAATACCGTCGTTGCTCGTAGCTACCAGGGAAACAACGAATGCCACGGATGGATGGGGCTCAAGTTTCAAGCCCATCCGCGTGACGATCCCAGCCAGATCATCCTCCACGTTCGAATGCTCGATGTCGAGGCATCACTCCAGCAGGAAGCGATCGGCGTCGTCGGCATCAACCTGCTCCACGGCGCATTCTTTCAGCATCACGAGCCAGAAGCGCTCGTGGAGAGCCTCTTGGATCGTCTCACGACGGGCCGGATCGAAATCGACATGATCGAGTTTCGAGGCATCGAGTTCCGGCGCGTGGACAATCGCCTGATGGCGTTGAAGCTGGTTCAGCTCGGCCTGAGCGGCGTCGCGATGTTCGGACCCGATCGCGCCGTGCTGCAGCCGAGTGAAGCGCTCCGCAAGAAGGCCGTCCTCGTCGAACGGGGTAGCTTCCGACCCACCACCGTGGTCAATATCGAGATGCTCGAGTCGGCGCTGGCCAAGTTCCAGTCGGATCCGGCAGTCGAGGGGAGATCGGTCCTTCCCCTCGCCGAGCTCACGATGCGCAACCTGTTGGCCGGGGGCTCCGATGTCGACCGTCGCGACTTCCTCGCGCGCGCCGATCTCCTCGCTGCGTGCGGCATGACTGTCCTGATCTCCGACTACTTCGAGTACTACCGCCTCGCTGCATATATCGCGTCTCGCACGACCGAACGCATCGGAATCGTCATGGGTGTGCCGAGCCTTCTGGAGCTCTTCGACGAGAAGTACTACACGCAACTACCGGGCGGGATACTCGAGAGCTTCGGGCGATTGTTCAAGAATGATCTTCGCATCTACGTGTACCCGTTGCAGCGGACACCAGATGCACAGATCCAAACCGTCGACAACCTAGAGGTAGAATCGTCGTTGCGCCCGCTGTATGACTATCTAGCCATGCGGGGCAGTTTTGTTCCGCTGGATAACTACCGCTCCGAGTACCTCAACGTCTTCAGTCGGGACGTCCTCAGGAGGATTGCGATCGGGGACAATACATGGGAATCGATGGTTCCCGATGAAGTCGCGGACCTCATAAAGCAGAGGTCATTCTTTGATTACTCCAAATCGAGCACCGAAGGCTGAAGCCCTGCTCCTCACTGCGGCTCGGGTGGGACCGAGCCCGCCTTGCTCCGTGCCTTGACGGATGCCGTTGCTTCAGAGTCGTCAATGACACCGCGGAGCATGCCCGGGAATACAAAACGATGAAACGGCGCGACGGAGAGCCAGTAGAGACGTCCCAGCAATCCTCGCGGTCTGTTGCACAAGACGTGATTCCTCTTTCCGTCCTCGACCTCGCCACCGTGGCAACAGGGTCAACCCCGGCCCAAGCCCTGAGGGAGACGGTGGAGGTCTCTGCGGAGGTGGAGCGACTCGGCTACCACCGATTGTGGGTGGCCGAGCATCACGGGATGCCTGCAGTGGCTAGCTCCGCGCCCGCCGTCCTCATCGCACACCTGGCCAATACGACCACGACCCTGCGCGTCGGCTCGGGCGGCGTCATGCTGCCCAACCACGCCCCACTCGTGGTGGCCGAACAGTTCGGGACCCTGGAGGCGCTGCACCCAGGGAGGATCGACCTCGGACTGGGAC
>Ga0116219_10001903_pt1 | contig 18488 bp, 13 predicted proteins | sample Sb_taG_4_FD_91019 | JGI IMG/M metagenome (GOLD analysis project Ga0116219, IMG submission 91019) | Peat soil microbial communities from Weissenstadt, Germany - Sb_50d_6_BS metaG | ecosystem: Environmental > Terrestrial > Soil > Wetlands > Peat | place: Germany: Weissenstadt | collected 2010-09-21
TCACCACCGGCGCGTCGCTCTCCTCCATGCCGACGCCCATCGCCTGCTCCGTTTCGGTGAAGTCGATGGCCGTATCTGTAAATTCGGCCAGCATGGAGTCCACCGACTCGGTTTCGGTCTGACCGTAATGACGGTTGATGGCCTCGATGATCTGTTCGCGGGCGGCGATCACCGGGGCTATATCTTTGTTCAGAATGAACTGAAGTTTCTGGACGGTGTCGAAGTCGGACGGGTCGGCCATGATGATCTTGAGGACGTTGCCTTCCTGGGAGAGGGGAAGGACGACGTTCTCGCGGGCCACCGATTCGGGAACCAACTCGATGACGGAAGCCGGGATGGTCAGATCGGCGGTCAGGTCGAGGAACTGCAGGCCGCCGTGCTCGGCGACGGCGGTGATGACCTGTTCCTGGGTGGCGTAGCCGAGCTTGATGAGGGTGTCCTGCAGCTTGGCGCCGGTCTGCTGCGCCATGCCCCGCGCTTCGGTGAGCTGGTCGGGGCTGAGGATGCCCTTCTGAAGGAGGACGTCGGTAAAGTCGCCTCGCGTCTTGGCCATGAGGACGGTCTCCGGAGCGAGAGGTACGTGCGAAACAGCGGACGGGTGCGGGACTTGTGTGTTCGGGCTGATCTCTTCAGCGTAAAGCAGCGGCGCGCGCTTCGCAAGAGAAAAGTGCGAAAGTTGAATGCCGGAGTTGAATGCCGGAGTTGAATGCCGGAATAGACCACGGATTCGACGGATGAGACGGATTTCCACGGATCTGATCCGTGAAAATCCGTCTCATCCGTCGAATCCGTGGTCTATTCTTGGGGCTCGGGATTAGCCGCCGCCCTCGGGGCGGCGCGGATTCATCGTTTCGCGAACCGATAAATCGAGGGCGGCCGCTAAACGGCGATCATTCCTCCTCCTCGCGCAGCCGGGCGAGGATGCTATAGTCCTCCAGCGTCGTCGTGTCGCCGACGGTCTGCCGGCCCGCGGCGATGTCGCGCAGCAGCCGCCGCATGATCTTCCCCGAGCGCGTTTTGGGCAGCGAGTCCGTGAAGCGGATCTCGTCGGGCCGGGCCAGGGCGCCGATCTCGTGGGCGACGTGCTCGCGCAGCTCGTGCTTCAGCGCCTCCGTCGCCGTGCTGCCGCCGACCAGCGTCACGAAGCAGGAGATGCCTTCGCCCTTGATCTCGTCCGGCTTGCCGACGACGGCGGCCTCGGCCACCTTGGGGTGATGCACCAGGGCGCTCTCGACTTCCATCGTGCTCAGGCGGTGGCCGGCCACGTTCAGCACGTCATCGACGCGGCCCATGATCCAGAAGTAGCCGTCCTCGTCGCGGCGGGCGCCGTCGGCCGTGAAGTAGACGTGCGGCACGTGGCCCCAGTACTGCTGCTTGTAGCGCTCGTCGTCGCCGTAGATCGTCCGCATCATCGCCGGCCACGGCTGGCGGATGACCAGGAAGCCGCCCTGGTTGGGCGGCACCGACCGCCCTTCACGATCCACAATATCGGCGACCACGCCGGGCAGCGGTTTGGTGGCACTGCCGGGCTTGGTCGGGATGGCGCCGGGCAGCGGCGCGATGAGGATCATGCCCGTCTCGGTCTGCCACCAGGTATCGACGATGGGGCAGCGCTCGCCGCCGATGACGCGGTGATACCACATCCACGCCTCGGGGTTGATCGGCTCGCCGACGGTGCCGAGCAGGCGCAGGCTCGACAGGTCGTGCCCGTTCGGCCACTGGTCGCCCCACTTGACGAAGGCGCGGATGGCCGTCGGGGCGGTGTAGAAGGTGTTGACGCGGTACTTCTCGATGAGGCTCCAGAAGCGGTCCTCGCGCGGGTGGTTGGGGGCGCCCTCGTACATCACCGTGGTGGCCCCATTGCAGAGCGGGCCGTAGACGATGTAGCTGTGGCCGGTCACCCAGCCGAGGTCGGCGGTACACCAGTAGGTATCGTCCTCGCGCAGGTCGAAGACCCACTTGTGAGTGAGCGAAACGCCCAGGAGGTAGCCGGCCGTGGTGTGCAGCACGCCCTTGGGCGTCCCGGTCGAGCCGCTGGTGTAGAGGATGAAAAGCGGGTGCTCGCTGTCCAGCGGCTCGGCAGGACAGTCGGCCGAGGCGTTGGCCATCAATTCGTGCCACCACAGGTCGCGGCCGGGCTTCATCTCGACGGTCTGATCGCAGCGGTTGAGGACGACGCACTTCTCGACGGTCGGCGACTTGGCCAGGGCGTCATCGACGTTGTGCTTGAGCGGCACCACCTTGCCGCGCCGCCAGCCGCCGTCGGCGGTGATGATCAGCCGGGCCTTGGCGTCGTTGTTGCGGTCGGCGACGGCGTCGGCGCTGAAGCCGCCGAAGACGATGCTGTGCGGGGCGCCGATGCGGGCACAGGCGAGCATGGCGACGGCCAACTCGGGCACCATCGGCATGTAGATGGTGACGCGATCGCCGGCCTTGATGCCGAGCCCCTTGAGGACGTTGGCGAACTTGCAGACCTCGCGGTGCAGGTCCTGGTAGCGGAGCACGCGGCTGTCGCCGGGCTCGCCTTCCCAGACGATGGCGGCCTTGTTCTTACGGCCGGCGAGCAGGTGACGGTCGAGGCAGTTGTAGCTGGCGTTGGTCTTGCCGCCGGCGAACCACTGGGCGTGCGGCTCCTTCCAGACGAGGACTCGGTCCCAGCGCTGGAACCAGTGCAGCGACTCGGCCTGTTCGCCCCAGAAGCCCTCCGGGTCGTCCTTGGCGCGCCGCCAGAGCAGGTCGTACTCGGCCGGGCCCTTGACGAAGGCGTTGGCGGCGAAGGCTGCCGGCGGCGGAAAGACGCGGGTCTCCTTGAGCAGGTTGTCGATGTTCTTGTGCTGGGACATCGGGAGAGTCTCCTGGGAAGGCCGAGTGAGGGCGGGCGGTGGCATTCTAAATCGGCGGGAGGGGGAAGGGAAGGAGTTGCCATCCGCGCCGGCCGCTCCAGCCCGTTGACAAGGTTGGGGCGGCGATGTTAACCTGAATGGTTGAGCCGGCCCTCCCCCGCTGCGAGTTATCATGCCACAAGAATTGACGATGCGATACGAAGCCGAAGTCCTCGAGGAGTGCCAGGAGGCCATCGGCTACCGCTTCCGCCAGCCCGACCTGCTCAAGGCGGCGCTGACCCACGCCTCGGGGGCCAACACCCGCCTGTCCTCCAACGAGCGCCTCGAGTTCCTCGGCGACTCGGTCCTCGGCGTCATCTGCTGCGAACAGCTCTACGTCCGCTTCCCGGAATTCCAGGAAGGCGACCTGACCAAGATCAAGTCAGCGGTCGTCAGCCGCCGCACCTGCGCCCGCATGAGCAAGGAGTACGGGCTGGGCGACTACCTGTTCCTGGGCAAGGGGATGCACCTGCACACGGCGGTGCCGCCCAACATGCTCGCCGACGTCTACGAGTCGATCGTCGGGGCCATTTACCTCGACGGCGGGCTGGACGCGGCGAAGACCTTTGTCCTGAAGTACCTGGAGCCCGAGATCGAGTTGGTGGCGGAGGGGGCGCACGGCAACCACAAGTCGGTCTTGCAGCAGGAGTCCCAGCGCCGCTTCGGGGCCACGCCGCAGTACGTGGTGCTCGACGAACAGGGCCCCGATCATAGCAAGTGCTTCAAGGTGGCCGCCGAGATCGACCGCCGCCGCTACCACGGCGCCTGGGGCAAGAACAAGAAGGAGGCGGAGCAGCGCGCCGCCCTCAACGCCCTGGCCGAAATCCGCGGCGAAGAAGTGCCCTACCCGTCCGAGTGATGCCGTCACGTAGGTCAGGCTTTCCAGCCTGACTTCCTCGCGTCAGGCTTTCCAGCCTGACTTCCTTGCGTCAGGCTGGAAAGCCTGACTTCCTCGCGTCAGGCTGGAAAGCCTGACTTCCTCGCATCAGGCTGGAAAGCCTGACCTACGCCATGATGCCCCCCTATCCGCTCCTGTGTTACACGCGCGACTGCGGGCGGCCGGCGCTCTACAAGATCGCGGCCCGCTGGAGCGACGGCGTCACCGAAGAACTGAAGACCTACGCGCTGTGCTGCCCGGAGTGCCTGGCGGCCTGGTTCCGCCGCAGCTGTGAGAAGCAGGCCGCCTGCCGCCGCGCCCCCGGCGAGATCCTGGAACCGCCCGGCATCTACGAACTGGCCCACGGCCGGCGCGACCGCGCCCTCGTGCGCCGGCTCGACCTCGAACGGCACATGACTCCCGAGGCGTAAACCGCCATGCCTGTCCTCCTGATCGGCACGCTCGACACCAAGGGCGCCGAGTACGCCTTCGTCCGCGACCTGCTGCGCGCCGGCGGCGTGTCGCCGCTGGTCATCGACGCTGGCGTGACGGGGCCGCCGTTTTTCGAGCCGGACGTGCCGCGCGAGCGGCTCTACGCCGCCGCCGGCACGTCCCTGGAAGCGGTTCGCCGGGCCAACGATCGCGGCAAGGCCATCGAGGCGGCGGCCCTCGGCGCCGCCCGGATCGTCAACGAGTACGCCAACCAGGCGGAAGGCATCCTCGCCCTGGGCGGGTCGGCCGGGACGACGATCGGCACGGCCGCGATGCGGGCGCTGCCGTTCGGCATCCCGAAATTGATGGTCAGCACTCTCGCCAGCGGCCAGGTCAAGCAGTACGTCGGCGTCCGCGACGTCCTCATGATGCATTCCGTCGTGGATATCAGCGGTCTGAATCGGATCAGCCGCGTGGTCCTGACCAACGCCGCCAACGCGATGATCGGCATGGCCAAGGGACAAGCCCACCGGTCGCAACCGCTGGGGTTGACGGAGAAACCGCTCGTCACGGCGACGATGTTCGGCGTGACGACGCCGTGCGTCGAGGCGGCGCGGCGCCTGCTGGAGGCGAGCGACTACGAGGTGCTGGTCTTTCACGCGACCGGCACCGGCGGCCTGACGATGGAGTCCTTCGTCCGCGACGGCCTCATTCGCGGCGTCCTCGACCTCACGACGACGGAGTTGGCCGACGAACTGGTCGGCGGCGTCCTGACGGCGGGGCCGGACCGGCTGACGGCGGCGGGGCTGTGCGGCGTGCCGCAGGTCATCTCGCTGGGGGCGCTGGACATGGTCAACTTCGGCCCGCCCGACACCGTCCCCGAGAAGTTCCGCGGGCGGCGCTTCTACCAGCACAACCCGACGGTCACGCTGATGCGGACCACGCCGGAGGAAAACGATCGCCTGGGGAAGGAGATTGCCCAGAAGGCGAGTGCCGCGCGCGGGCCGACGGCGGTGCTGCTGCCGCTGCGCGGCGTGTCGGCCATCGACCGCGCGGGGCAGCCGTTCTGGTGGCCGGAGGCCGACCAGGCCCTTTTCCAGAGCCTGCGCAACTGGATGAGCCCCCACGTCCGGCTGCTTGAGCTAGATTTGCACGTCAACGACGCGGAGTTCGCGGGCGCCGCGGCGCGTACGTTGCTGGATTTCCTGAGCGGGTGAGCCAGGCCGCACTCTGGCCGCTTGCGGCTTAGCGTTCGCGCGAACGCGAAGCCGCAAGCGGCTACCGGGCGCCGGCCTTCTGGGACGACACGGCGGTGCCCGGGTCGCTCTTTGCGGTGTGGCCCTGGGTGGCCTCCTTGAGATCGCGTTTGAGCGCCTGTTCCGCGCTCAGGACGTCGTGGCCGATCTTCTTCCCGTCGATATCGACGTTGACGGTCTCGTGTCCCGGGGTGGAACTTGGGGCGGCCTCGAGCTTGTACCAGCCGAGATACCAGCCGAGGCCGGCGAAGGTGACGACGGCGGCACCGACCAGTGCCAGCAGGTTTCGCATGGATAGTCTCTCCTGAATCGCCCGGGCGCGGCGCGGCGGGGGGTCTACCAGAGGCCGGGCGCAATGTCCAGCCGGACCGGCGGCCGGCGCCAGCCAGGTGTCCGGCGGCGGGGTTATCGTAGGGGGGCGCAGGGCCGGGCGTCCGGGAAACCGGTCTTGACACCCCCCCCGTTGGAAAGCGTATGCTGCTACAGGCGGTAAAAGGGTCAAACTCGGCGGAGCCTTCCCCGGTCCGCCGGACGAAAGTGGCCGCGCCGCGGACGTAGAACGGGGAAGGAGAGGGCTCGGGCGGCGGGGCGGTTTGACCCGGGTGCCGTAGCTGCGGTACAATTGACAAGTGGCCGCGCGAGAGCAAGAAGGGGCTGGGGTGACGCCACCCCCCGACAAAGCTAACTGGTTGTCAGGCCGCGATCGTCTCCCCAACGACCTCCCTTACCCAACACCAGAACCTTTCGCACCCCACGCACCCGGGGTTCACCCCCCACGGGCCGCCCTCGGCGCCCCTCCCACCGGCCGCGCCCGCCGGGCGTCCTGACAACCGAAGACTCTGTCCTCGGCGCCCCCCGCGGCGCCGCTTTAAGGAGGCGACAATGATGTCTAAAGGTAAGGCGATCCTCGCCACCCTGCGCCAGGAGCTGAACCTCGGTGACTATCGCAAGAAGCACTGGGAAGGCAGCTTCGACGAGTACCTGGACATCGTCAGCGAGCACCCCGAGGTCACGCGCAGCGCGTACCAACGGCTGTACGACATGATCCTCTCCCACGGCACCGAGGAGGTGTACGAGCAGAAGGAGAAGGTCACCCGCTACAAGTTCTTCAGCGAGTTCGCCGCCCGGCACGGCGACGGCATTTTCGGCCTGGACCGCACCCTGATCCACCTGGTCAACGCCTTCAAGTCGGCGGCCAAGGGCTACGGCACCGAAAAACGCGTGCTGCTGCTGCACGGCCCGGTCGGCTCCTCCAAGAGCACCATCGCCCGCCTGCTCAAGAAGGGCATCGAGGAGTACTCGCGCTGCGACGGCGGCATGCTCTTCTCCTACAAGTGGAAGGGCGACGGCGAGCAGTGGCCCAAGTGCCCCATGCACGAGGATCCGCTGCACCTCGTGCCGATGGACTTGCGGCCGTCGATGGTCGCCCGGCTCAACGAGGGCCGGGCCCCGAACGATTTCCACATCGTCATCCAGGGCGAGATGTGCCCGTTCTGCCGGCAGATGTACAACGAACGCCTCGCCAAGCACGACGGCGACTGGGGCCGTATGCTCGAGGAGGTCCGCGTCTACCGCCTGATCCTCTCCGAGCAGGACCGCATCGGCATCGGCACCTTCCAGCCCAAGGACGAGAAGAACCAGGACTCGACCGAGCTCACCGGCGACATCAACTACCGCAAGATCGCCGAATACGGCACCGACAGTGACCCGAGGTGCGTCGCCGCCGACACGGTGATCGCCACCGGCGAAGGGTTCCGCCCGATGGGCGCTCTGCTCCCCTGCGAGCTGCCGCCGGACACCTTCGTCCCCCGCCCGCTGCCGGTCAGCAGCATTGGCCAGGCGCGGGTGGCCCAGGCCGACAGTGTTTACTGTGGGGCGGCGCAGGCGCTGCGCACCGTCAGCACGCGCCTCGGCTACCGGCTGACCGGCTCGCCCAACCACATGATTCTGACGCTGACCCCGGAAGGCGAGCCCGCCTGGAAGGAACTGCGGCTGTTGCAGGAGGGCGACTATGTGGCCCTCGGCCGCGGCGTGCATACCTGGTCGGCGGAAGACGCGGCCTTCCCGGCGTGGGAACACTGCTACTACGGCAACGAACGGCAGCAGCCTCACTTCCCCGCCCGGCTGACGCCGGAGTTGGCCTACTTCATCGGCCTGTGGGTGGGCGACGGCCACTTCTACGAGAATGAGGCCGGCCATCAGTACGAACTGGGCTGGACGCAGAAGGAGCCCGAACGCCGCGAGCGCTTCGCCGGCCTGCTCCGCGACCTGTTTGGCGTCCAGCCGCGCATCACGGAGCCCCGCGACCACGCCGGCGCTGTCCTGGTCGGCAGCCGAGCGCTCATCCGCTGGCTGAAGGACGTGGTCGGACTGGCGGGCGGCGCCCGCAACAAGGCCATCCCCGACTGTGTCCTCCGCTCCACGCGCGAGAGCGTCCGGGCCTGCCTGCAAGGGCTGTGGGAGACCGACGGGACGATCCGCGAGAACGGCTCGAACTGGGCCATGTTCGCCACCTGCTCGGAAACGCTCGCCCGCCAGGTCCACATGCTGCTGCTGGCCTTCGGCATCGTCTCCTCGCTGAAGCGCTGCCCTTCCGACTGGGAGGTGCGCGTCTACGGGGGGAACGTCAACCTGCTGGTCGAACTGCTGCCCTCGCTCCGCGCCCGCTTCACGGTCGGCGCCGAGTTGAAGACCACCGCGCTCCCCAACGTGGACGTGATCCCGTTCGTCAAGCCGAAAATGCGCGCCCTCTACCTGCGGGCCGAGAACCGCGACGCCCTGAAGGCACGCTACAGTGGCAACCTGCACGATGCCCGCAAGCCGAACGTGTCCTACCGCCTGCTGGCGGACTTCCTGCGCGACGTGCGCGTCGGAGATGCCGAGTCGCTCAAGTGGCACGCCGAGTTGAGCCACCTGCTGGAGCAGCGCCACGTCTGGCTGCCGGTCGAGAGCGTCGAGCCGGCCGCCGAGGCGCGCGTGTACGACGTGTCGGTGGCCGGCACGCACGCCTACTGGGCCAACGGCTTCGTCAGCCATAATTGCTTCAACTTCGACGGCGAGCTGAACATCGCCAACCGCGGCCTGGTCGAGTTCATCGAGGTGCTGAAGCTGGACGTGGCGTTCCTCTACGACCTTCTGGGAGCGTCGCAGGAGCACAAGATCAAGCCGAAGAAGTTCGCCCAGACCGACATCGACGAAGTAATTCTCGGACATACTAACGAGCCAGAATATCGCAGATTGCAAAACAACGAATTCATGGAGGCCCTCCGCGACCGCACAGTGAAGATCGACGTGCCCTACGTCACGCGCCTCCGCGACGAGATCCGGATCTACGAGAAGGACTTCAACTCGCAGCGGGTCAAGGGCAAGCACATCGCCCCGCACACGGTGGAGATCGCCGCCATGTGGGCGGTGCTGACGCGGCTGGTGCAGCCCAAGCACGCCAACCTGACACTGCTGCAAAAGCTGAAGCTGTACAACGGCAAGACGCTGCCGGGCTTCACCGAGGACAACGTCATCGAGTTGAAGCGCGAGGCGGTCACCGAGGGGATGCACGGCATCAGCCCGCGCTACATCCAGGACAAGATCAGCAACGCCCTGGTGGCGCACCCGGAGGAGAACTGCGTCAACCCGTTCATGGTGCTGCACGAGCTGGAGGCCGGCCTGCGCCACCACTCGCTCATCACCAGCCAGGAGCAGCTGCAGCACTTCCGCGAGTTGCTCTCGGTGGTCAAGGAGGAGTACGAGGACATCGTCAAGAACGAGGTGCAGCGGGCCATCGCGGCCGACGAGGACGCCCTGACGCGGCTGTGCTCCAACTACATCGACAACGTCAAGGCGTACACGCAGCGCGAGAAGGTGCGCAACCGCTACACCGGCAACTACGAGGAGCCGGACGAGCGCCTCATGCGCTCCGTCGAGGAGAAGATCGACATCCCGGAGGGGCGCAAGGACGACTTCCGCCGCGAGATCATGAACTACATCGGCGCCCTGGCCATCGACGGCAAGAAGTTCGACTACAAGACCAACGAGCGGCTGCAGAAGGCGCTGGAGCTGAAGCTGTTCGAGGACCAGAAGGACACGATCAAGCTGACGAGCCTGGTCAGCAGCGTGGTCGATAAGGCGACGCAGGAGAAGATCGACGTCGTCAAGAGCCGCCTGATCCGCAACTACGGCTACTGCGACGTGTGCTCGACCGACGTGCTAAGCTTCGTGGCCAGCATTTTCGCCCGCGGCCACACGAAGAAGTAAAGCCGCGAAACCGACCTCCGGAGGAGGTAGGGGCATGGTCGAGTTTCGGCTGCTTCTGCCGGACAACGTCGGCGGCATCCTTGGCGAGGTGGATGAAAAAGGGGTACTGACCTTTGTTGTGTCCGCAAAGGCAGAATCCCCGATTCGCGGCACGGAATTATTCGACCTGATGCTGCGTGCTTTCGCAGGCCGGGTTCGGGCCGTGCTGGGCGTATGGCGCCGGGGTTTTGCAGGCGCTCCCAGCGTGAACCTGGATAAAGTGAATGAACGGACTGCGGCAGGAATGTCCCTGATGGACGCCGTGCGCCAGACGTGGACTTTCACCCGCGCGGCCCGTTGGGGCTTTACCAGAATTACACGGATCGTCGTGGAGGGCACGCCGGGGAGTTACAGCAAGGTCGATGTGCTGCTGGAGAAAGCCGAGGACCCACAATGAGTAAATTCGAGGGCGGAGAGGTGCGTGCCGAGTTGATCCGGGAGTTACGCGCCCTGGCAGAGCGGGGCGCCGACGTTCCGGAATTGGTGGAACTCCTCCAGCATCGCCTGGAACTCGACGACAGCGATGCGGTCCTTCCCGCTATCGTCTATTTTCGGGCGGCCTTCGATCTCTCCTTGCGGGAGGCGATGCCCTTGCGCGAATGGCTGGGGGGCAGGGATCGGTCCGAGGTGGACTCCCTCTTGATTCCGGCGATGCGGCGCTCGAAGGGTCGCTGGCAGGCGTGGGAAGCGCTGCCGGCTTGACCTTCCCCTCTTGGGGCCACCGACTGAGGAGACAAAGGCCGTGGGACAGAAAATCGAACGCGATCACCAGCGCTTCCGCAAGATCGTGCGCGGCAAGGTGAAGAGCAACTTGCAAAAGTACATCAGCCGCGGCGAGATGATCGGCAAGAAGGGGAAGGACCTGGTGAGCATCCCCCTGCCGTCGATCGACATCCCGCAGTTCCGCTACGGGCAGAAGAACTCGGGCGGGGCCGGCCAGGGCGACGGCGACGTCGGTCAGCCGCTCGGCCCGCCGCAGGGCGACGCCGCCGGCGGCGCCGGCGACCAGCCGGGCGGCCACATCCTCGAAGTCGATCTGACGATGGAGGAGATGGCCGAAATCCTCGGCGAGGAGCTGGCCCTGCCGCGCATCGAGCCGCGCGGCAAGAAGAACATCGTCACCACCCGCGACAAGTACACCGGCATCCGCCAGGCCGGCCCCGAGTCGCTGCGCCACTTCAAGCGCACCTTCAAGCGCGCCCTGCGCCGCCAGATCGCCTCGGGCAGCTACGACCCCACCAAGCCGATGGTCGTCCCCATCCGCGAGGACAAGCAGTACCGCTCGTGGAAGGAGGTCCAGAAGCCCGACAGCGTCGCCGTCATCGTCTACATGATGGACGTGTCCGGGTCGATGACCGACGAGCAGAAGGAGATCGTCCGCATCGAGGCGTTCTGGATCGACACCTGGATCAAGGCCCACTACAAGGGCGTCGAGACGGTGTACATCATCCACGACGCGGTCGCCAAGGAGGTGGACGAGCACACCTTCTACCACACGCGCGAGAGCGGCGGCACGAAGATCAGCTCGGCCTACGAGCTGTGCGAGAAGATCGTCAACAAGCGCTACCCGCCGGACCAGTGGAACGTCTACGCCTTCCACTTCTCCGACGGCGACAACTGGGGCGACGACATCCCGCACTGCATCGAGGTCCTGACGGAGAAGCTGCTGCCGAAGGTGAACCTGTTCGGCTACGGGCAGGTGGAGAGCCCCTACGGCAGCGGCGAGTTTTACGAGTACATCCACGAGATGCTCGGCGAGCGCGACAACGTGGTGTGCAGCCGCATCCCCGACCGCGACGCCATCCTGGGCTCGATCAAGGAATTCCTGGGGACCGGGAGATAACGATTTATCGTTTCGCGAAACGACGAATCAGGGAATGACCCATGCCGAACACGCCGTACAACACCAACCTGCCGGCCGACCTGCGCGCCCTGAAGGAGGAGATCGAGGCGCACGCGCGCTCGTACGGGTTGGACTTCTACGAGACGATCTTCGAGGTGGTGGACGCCGACGACCTCAACGAGATCGCGGCCTACGGCGGCTTCCCGACGCGCTACCCGCACTGGTCGTTCGGCATGTCCTACGAGGAGCTGCGCAAGGGCTACGATTACGGGTTGTCGAAGATCTACGAAATGGTCATCAACAACGACCCGTGCTACGCCTACCTGATGCGCTGCAACCACGTCGTCGATCAAAAGCTAGTCATGGCGCACGTGTACGGGCACTGCCTGGCGCCGGAGACGCTGGTGGAGGTGCGTTCGGGGGTCAAGCCGATCCAGGATGTCTACGTCGGCGAAGAGGTGTTAACCCACACCGGCGTCTACCGCAAAGTGCGTGTCGTTGCCAAGCGCTGGTTCAAGGGCAAGATCCACCGACTGTCCGTTTCCGGCAGCAGTGAGAAGGTTCGCATCACGGGGGAACACCCTGTCTACGTCTTGAGGCCAGCCCCTTGCGTCCTCGCCGGCCGGCAAAGAGTTCCGTGTCGCCCGACCTGCAAGACGCAGCACAAGTGTTCCGCTCCGCGGCCCTACGAGACTTACCAACTGGTCTGGGTCCCGGCCGAAGAGGTGAAGCCGGGTGACTTCGTCGCGCTGCCGCGGCGACGGTTCGCGCCCGCGGCGACCCCCGAGTTCGTTCACGTTCCCGTCGATAAGGTACTGCACCGGCAGCGGATCGTCGGGACCCGCCGACTTCCGCTGAACAAATCGCTGGCGAAGTTCATCGGCTATTTCATCGCGGAGGGCAACGCGCAGAAGCGTGGGCTCGTCGGCTTTGGGTTCCACCAGGACGAGGTTGCGTATCACGGAGAAATCGGAGCGTTAGTTCGCGAACTCCTCGGCGCCAACGTCGGCGAAGATCATCGCCCGGAGAATCACGCGACCATCATCCGATTTAACTCGATTGAAATGGCACATTGGTTGCGCGAGCAGGTCGGGGTCGGTGCGGCGGACAAGAAAATCCCCGAATTCCTTTTTGACCACCCCGACGACGACTGTCTGCTCGGCTGTCTGCAAGGACTCTTCAACGGCGACGGAACCTACACCGTGGCTAGCGGTCGCCGCTCCGGAACCCTCTCGCTGACCACCGTCTCGCGCCAGTTGGCGTATCAACTCCGGCACGTCTGTGCGCGCTGGAGCATTCAGACCGGCGTTTATTCGCGGCAGCGGGCCGGCCGGCAGCGGTGCTACGACGTCGTCTGGAGTGGGGCGTCCGCCCACAAGCTGAGTGCCCTGTTGCTGGGCGAGGATGTCATCGAAGGCAATCGCTCGTTCGAGCGCAGCTGGTCGGACGAAAACTACATCTACCGGCAGGTGCAAGAGGTCGAGACCGAAGACTACGATGGCCTCGTTTACAACTTTTCCGTCGAGGAGGACGAAAGCTACACCCTGGCCGCCGGTTTCGTCGTCCACAACTGCGACTTCTTCAAGAACAACGCCTACTTCGCGCACACCAGCCGCAAGATGATGGACGAGATGGCCAACCACGGCATGCGCATCCGCCGCTACGCCGAGAAGCACGGCGAGGACGAGGTGGAAACCTTCCTCGACAAGTGCATGTCGATCGACGACCTGATCGACATGCACTCCGTCGCCATCCGCCGCCGCGAGGAGGTGTCGCGCTACGACTTCGCCCCCAAGGAGGAGGAGGAAAACAAGGGGACGCGCTTCAAGAGCAAGGACTACATGGACGACTACATCAACCCGCGCCAGGCCCTTAAGGCGGAGGAAGAGGAGCGGAAGAAGCTGCAGGAGCAGGCGGCGCGCAACTTCCCGGAACGACCCGAGAAGGACGTGCTGCTGTTTTTGATCGAGCACGCCCCGCTCAAGCCGTGGCAGCGCGACGTGTTGTCGATCGTCCGCGACGAGGCGTACTATTTTGCCCCTCAAGCGATGACAAAGATAACGAATGAAGGATGGGCGTCATATTGGCATAGTACAATTATGACTCAAAAGACGCTGCAACCGTGGGAGTGCATCGACTACGCCGACCACCACTCCGGCACGATGGCCAGCTACGGCCCCCGGCTCAACCCCTACAAGCTGGGCATCGAGCTTCTTCGGGATATCGAGCACCGCTGGAACACCGGCAAGTTCGGCAAGGAGTGGGAGGAGTGTGACGACCTTGACAAGCGCCGCTCCTGGGACAGAAAATTAGGGCTAGGTAGGCAGAAAATCTTCGAGGTGCGCCGCGTCCATAACGATATAACCTTCATAGATACCTTCCTGACGCCGGACTTCTGCCGCGAGCACAAGCTGTTCAGCTTCGCCTTCCAGGACCAGGCGGGGCAGTACGTCATCGAGTCGCGCGAGTTCGACAAGATCAAGAAGCGGCTGCTGTTCAGCCTGACGAACTTCGGCAAGCCGTGGATTTACGTCGTGGACGGCAACTTCAAGAACCGCGGCGAACTGCTGCTGCGGCACGAGCATAATGGAGTGGACCTGCGCCAGGACCAGGCGAAAGACACGCTGGCCAACCTTCAGTTCATCTGGAGTCGGCCGGTTCACCTGCAAACGGTCGTCGAGGGCAAGCCGACCACGCTCTCCTTCGACGGCACTGAACACAGCTCCAAAACCGGAGGCGACGCCGATGACGCTAAACGAAACCCTGCTGGGAAAACTCGCTGAATGGAGGCCCGGCCGCGGCCGGCAGACACTCAACGTACACGACCAAGGGGCCGGGTGGACGGTGTCGCTCACCGCCGACCGGGCCGACGAACTCGGTTGCCTGGTGTGGGAAATGACCCTGCGCCGCTCCGCTCCGCTGGCCGGCGCCGACGCGCAGGCGCTCCGCGCCTGGGCCGACCGCGCCGCCGGACGTGCCCGCGGGCTGCTGGAGACGCTCAAGGTCGTCGAGGTGGACGCCGAGCGCGACGAGGCGATCCTGCGCAGCGACACTCCCAGCGCGAAGGGCGAGGACCGCTTCTACTACGAAGTGCATTTGAAGGGCACCGGCGTCGTCGTCGTGCGCCGCTACCGCGGCTCGCTGGCTGGTAGCAACCCGAAGCGCGAGCAGGTGGCCTACGCGCTGACGCACGAAGCCCTGGCCCGCCTGGCCGCCGACCTCACCGCCGAGAAATGATTTCGCCCGCCGGCCCAGCCGCCCTTCGGCTGGGCCGGAATGGCGAAGCCTCCCTCCTGTCCTCTCTCCCACTCCCCTGCGAACCGGCTTGACCCCTCGCGGCGCCTCGACTACAAAGCATGACTTCCCAGGCGGAAGGATGCCGCTGCTGCACGCCTGTTGTTCCACCAGGGTGCCATGAGGCGTATGGTATTACCCCGGCAAGGAAGAAGGACACAAGCCTGACGCGCCAGCGAAGGGGAGGCGGCTGACCTTCGCTGGCGCGTCAGGCTTGTGTGTGCTGCGAAGGGGAGGCGGCTGACCTTCGCTGGCGCGTCAGGCTTGTGTGTGCGCCTCTTGCTTGCCGGGGTGATAAGAGTCTGTTCCGCAAGCCGCTTGCGGCTTAGCGCGAACGCTAAGCCGCAAGCGGCTTGCGGAACAGACTCTCAAGTGGCGGCATGGTGGCTTCATCAGCCCGCAAGGAGGCGATGCCGTGCTGATGCCTTACCGTGCTTCTGCGCTCGACTCGGCCGTCTGGCGCTGGCGCGTCCTGGCGGCCCTCCTCATTCTTGGGGCCGCGGGGCTGCATGTCGCCTACCTCGCCGGCCCCGGGTCGCTCGACCTGGCGCCCGACGAGGCGCACTACTGGGATTGGTCGCGGCACCTCGACTGGAGCTACTACAGCAAAGGCCCCCTCGTCGCCTACCTGATCCGCGCCGGCTGCGAGGTCCTTGGCTCCAACGTCCTTGGCGTGCGCCTCCCGGCCGTCATTTGCGGCTCTCTTCTCCTGCTCAGCCTGTATGTCCTGACCGTGCAGGTTTACGGCCGAGAGCGGTTGGCCTGCGCCGTGGTGGCTGTCGCCCTGACGTCGTACGTCCTCGCCGCCGGGTCGTCTCTCATGACGATCGATTCCCCGTACACCTGCTGCTGGGGCTGGGCGCTGGTGTTCGGCTACCAGGCGGCCGTGCGGCGCTCGGCCTGGGCGTGGCCGCTGGCCGGGCTCGCCGTCGGGCTCGGCATCCTGGCGAAGTACACGATGGTCGTGTGGCTGCCGTCACTCGGCCTTTTCCTGCTCACCTCGCGCGAACATCGGGGCCTGCTGCTGCGCCGGGGGTTCTGGAGCGCGTGTGCCGTGGCCGCGGTTTGCTGCCTCCCGATCTTGATCTGGAACCAGGCTCACGACTGGGTGACGTTGAGGCACGTGTTTCGCCAGGCCGGCGGGAACAACGGCCCGTCCCTCTTCTGGGAGGGGCCGTTCATCTACCTCGGGACGCAGTTCCTCCTGCTACTCGGTTTCTGGTTCGTGGCCTGGGTCGCGGCGATGTGGGCGCATCGCCCCTGGAAGGAAGAAGATGCCGGCAAGCGTTACCTGTGGTGGCTGTCGGCGCCGATGTTTGCGATGTTCCTCGCCTTCAGCGTGAAGACGAAGGGGGGCGAGCCGAACTGGCCGATCGCGGCGTACGTCTCGGGACTGGTGCTGGCGGCGGGCTGGCTGGTTCGGCAACTGTCGGGTCCGGCGAGCTGGTATCGCCGATTGACGCGGGTTGGGCTGGGGGCGGCATGTGGGCTGGGACTGCTCCTGACGGTGTTCATCCATCGCAGCGACTGGGCGTATCCGCTGCTGGCCGAGTTGGCGGGGCCGCCGACGGAGACGCGGCCGCTGCCGCTGCGCCGCCTCGACCCGACCTGCCGGCTGCGCGGCTGGCACACGCTGGGGGCGGCGGTCGATGAGGTGTGCGCGGGGTTGCGCGGCGAAGGCGTCGAGCCGGTGGTGGCGGGGATCGGCTGGGCGCTGCCGGGGGAGATCGGCTTCTACTGCTCCGGGCAGCCGACGGTCTACTCGGTGGGGCAAGCGGCCGGCGACCGCCGCAGCCAGTACGACCTGTGGCGGCCGAACCCCTTTGACGACGGCACCCGGTTCCAGGGCAAGACGTTCGTGATCGTCAGCCCTGGCCCGGCGGACTTCAGCGCGGCCTTCGAGAGGATCGATGCCCCCCGCACCGTGACGCATTATGAGCGCGAGCAGCCGGTCGCGTCGTGGACCGTGCTGGTGTGCCGCGGGTTCCGGGAGTTTCCGCGGGTAGAGAGTCGAAGTGAAGACTATTGAACAAAAGCCGCTAGCGGGTCAGGTGGTAGGCCCCGGGGAGGAATGTGCGTATAATCGACTTGGTCGCCCGCGGTGTCCGAGGATGCTCATGCTCTTCATCGGCCAGCAACGGCAGTACACTTGTGGGGGGTGGACGCGCCGCGCCTTCCTGCAAGTCGGGGGCAGCACGGTCCTCGGTCTGTCGCTGGCTGACCTGCTGCGCCTGCGGGCGGGGGCCGGTTCGGGCACCGGCGGCTCCGCGAAGTCCGTCCTCCTGCTCTGGCTGTGGGGCGGGCCGGCGCACCTTGACACCTGGGACCCCAAACCCAATGCCCCGCTCGAATTCCGCGGCCCCTTCAGCCCCATCGCGACCCGGGCGACTGGCGTTCGCATCGCCGAGTTGTTCCCCCAGGTCGCGGGGATGGCCGACCAGTTCAGCATCATCCGCTCGCTGCACACCGCTTCCAACGATCACGGGGTCGCCGGCACCATCGGCCTAACCGGCAGCGGCGCGGGGGCGGTCGATCTCGGCGGCAAGGCGGCCGCCGGCGGGGCGCGGGCGGCGACCGGGTCGGTGGTGGCGCGGGTGCGCGGCTTCAAGTCGAAGCTGCCGCCGTTCCTGGTCATCGGCGGCCGGCTGCACCAGGGCAAGAAGGCGATCGCTGGCGAGGGGGGCGGGCCGCTCGGCGCCCTTTACGACCCGTTTCGCCTCGAATACGACCCCGTCAAGGGGACGAAAGTGCCTGCCTTGCAGCTGGAGCCGGAACTGACGCCGGAGCGCCTCGGCGACCGCCGCCGGCTGATGCTGGCCCTCGACGCCGCCGAGCGCCGCGCCGGCCGGCTGGAGGCGGGCGGGGCGCTGGACGATTACCGCGCCCAGGCCTTCGCCCTGCTCACGGCCCCGGCGGCGCGGAAGATGTTCGACCTGGACGACGAGCCGCGGCGGCTGAAGGAGCGCTACGGCCTGACGCGCTTCGGCCAGTCGTGCCTGCTGGCCCGGCGGCTGATCGAGAACGGCGTGCCGTTCGTGCAGGTCAACTGGAGCGACCATGTCGAGGCGGAGGAGGACTCCGGCGACGGCGGCTGGGACCATCATTATCGGAATTTTCAGATCATGCAGGACCGTCATGCCCCGTGGCTCGACCAGGCGTACGCGGCGCTTCTCGGCGACCTGAAGGAGCGCGGGCTGCTGGACAAGACGCTGGTGGTGGCGGTGGGCGAGTTCGGCCGGTCGCCGAAGATCAACGCCATGGCAGGGCGCGACCACTGGGAGCACTGCTACGCCGCCCTGGTGGCCGGCGGCGGCGTGCGCGGCGGTCGGGTGATCGGCGCCAGCGACGCCCGCGGCGAACATCCGAAGGAGCGGCCGCTGACGCCGGCCGACGTGGCGGCGACGATTCACCGCTGCGTCGGCATCACCAGCGAGCAGGCCCAGACGCTGGGCATCGCCGTGGACGGCAAGGTGATCGAGGAATTGTTCTGATTAGTACGGCTTTGTCAATTGCGCATTGGGCGGAAGAAAGTGATGCGCTGCCGATCATTCGAGTCGCACTGCCGATCGTTCCGTTCGCGTCGTGCCTGCTCCAGGAGCCAATCACATATGCGA
>Ga0116219_10001906_pt1 | contig 18475 bp, 20 predicted proteins | sample Sb_taG_4_FD_91019 | JGI IMG/M metagenome (GOLD analysis project Ga0116219, IMG submission 91019) | Peat soil microbial communities from Weissenstadt, Germany - Sb_50d_6_BS metaG | ecosystem: Environmental > Terrestrial > Soil > Wetlands > Peat | place: Germany: Weissenstadt | collected 2010-09-21
GCCCACACCCTGGCCCGGCTGTCGGGGTCGAGTCCCGTGGTCGGTTCGTCGAGGAACAGCACCTCCGGGTTGTGCACGAGGGCGGCGGCGAGGTCGAGCCGGCGCTTCATCCCGCCCGAGTACGTCCCGATGCGCCGATCGATGGCGTGACCGACGTCGACGAGGTCGAGGACGGCGTCGAGGCGCCGGCGGATCTCGGCCGGCCGCAGGCCGTAGAGCCGGCCCTGGAGGGCGAGGAGCTCCCGACCGGTCTGGCGCTGGTCCAGTGCCGCCTCCTGCAGGGCCACCCCGATGCGCACCCGCACCTCCTTGGGGTGCTGGGCGACGTCGTAGCCGGCAACCTCCGCCCGCCCCGAGCTCGGTTGCAACAGCGTGCACAGCACCCGGATGAGCGTGGACTTGCCCGCCCCGTTGGGCCCCAGGAAGCCGTAGATCTCGCCCCGCCTCACCTCGAGGTCGATGCCGGCGAGGGCCACGGTGGAGCCGTACCGTCGGACGAGATCCCTGGTCAGCACGGACGCGGTCGGGCGTGATGGCCCAGGCCTGGCGGTGCCTGCTGAGCGCGTGGGATACTGCCATAGATCTGTCATACCGAGCAGTATCTACTATGCTGCGGCGTAGCACAACCCATGGCGATCGAACCCCTCACCCCGGAGCGCAGGCGCCAGCAGACCCGGGAGTACCTGCTCGAGGCGGCCGGACAGGTCTTCGCCGAGCGGGGGTTCCACGGCGCCTCGCTCGACGAGGTCGCCGCCCTGGCGGGATTCACCAAGGGAGCGGTGTACTCGAACTTCAAGAACAAGGAGGACCTCTTCCTGGCCTTGCTCGAGGCGCACTACCAACGCGAGCTGGCCGCGGTACGGGCCACGCTCGAAGGCACCGACGATCCCCCCGAAGCTCACCTCTCGGAGTTCGTGACGTTGATCCGGGACCAGGCCGAAACCCTGGGGGACAGCTGGACGATGCTGTACGAGGAGTTCTGCCTCTACGCCATGCGCAATCCGTCGGCCCGGGAGAAGTTGGCGGCCTTCGACGATCTCGACATTGCCTCGGTGGCGGAGATCATCGCGGTCGAGCGCAAGCGCTACGCCATGGTGCCGAAGGAGTCCCCTGAGCAGGCAGCCCGGATCGTGGTGGCGCTGATGCGCGGCGTCAGCCTCATGCGGGCCATCAATCCCGACGCCGTCGATCAGCCCTTCCTCGAGGCCCTGATGGCCTTCATGGCGAGGGCCATGACCACTTCAGGAGATCAGGCCACCCCGGCCGAGGACTGACCCGACCGGCGGCACCGACTGAGCGGTCAGCCCGTGGATTCGTGTTTCCGCTCCGCGATCCCGAGGCGGCCCATGACGTTGTAGATGTTGCGGGTCACCGACGTCCCCGTGGCGGCGGCGATCCGATCGGCGATCCTGTCCGCGAGCTCTTCGCTGGCGGCCACGCCCTCCTCGTCGTCCCAGAGCGTCAAGGCGATGATGTGGTTGCGCGTTCCCGGCTTCTCGAGGACGAGGAGTCCGCGAAAGCCGGGAAGCGCCGCGTACTGTGGCGGGAGATCCGCGCGCAGTGACTCGACGACGTCGGTCAAGGTCACGCTTTCCGAATAGAAGGTCATCACCCTCGACAGCACCAGACCGATCCTATTCCCGTCCCGCTCCGGGGCCTGCGGACCAGCCGGCAGTCGCCCTCGGGCGGTGCGATGCACCTCCGAACGCTGTAGGTGACGTCGGGACGACGACCGCGAGTGATGCGGGGCGGGATCGTCGATCAGGTTCCGCAGGTCAGCGTGGCGGCGTCGCAAACGAGAGCAGGAAACGGGAGGGCGCGCCCCCGCGAATCTGTAGGGACGACACCACTTATTGGTGCGGACGGACCTCATCGAGACGTACGTCTCCGAAGGGGAGCACTCGCGGCGATCACGGCCGCCGGCCGCGACGACGACGGAGAGCCACTCGCCTTCACCGCCCATGCGCTGAAGGCGGCGAGCGCCACGCTCGGCCTGATGGCGCTGGCCGGCGCGGCCGCCAGCTTCGAAGCCGCCTTCCGGGCTGTACCGCAGGACATGGACATCGCCTTCGAGGCAGCCCAGCTCGTCGCCGAGCACCACCGTGCCGTGGCCGCGCTGCGCGCAGCACTGGAAGCGAAGCCCGACCCGGCCTAGCGCGCAACCGGTCCACCGACTGATCGGAGCAGCAGTCCGTCGAGCGCCGCGGCCCCGGTCCCCCAAGGAAATGGGCGGTGCCGGCATGGGACTCGCCGTTTCCAGATCCCGGTCCTGCCCGCCTACACTTCCGGTCGTTCACTACAGGGGGCTATAGCTCAGCCGGTTAGAGCGCAGCACTGATAATGCTGAGGTCGCTGGTTCGATTCCAGCTAGCCCCACCACTCAAGCCCCACCACTCAAGTCCCTGTTCAGAGGGGGTTGCCCCGGTGTGATCACCGTCGTCCGACCGGCCCTCAGGCGACGAGGAGGGCGACGAGCGGCACCCCGCCAGAAGGGCGGCGGTGGGAACTGCGACCACGACCGCGGTCACTCCTCGACGCAGATTCGGATGCGGTTTCATCCCGATCCTTTGGGTGGGCCTACCCGGAGGGCGAGACACCTTCGACCTCACACGACGGACGGTGTTGTCGCAGGTGCTCCCAACCCGCGACCGAAACCGATACGAGACGACCGCGTCCAACTTCACAATGGCTTGCCACGAAGCCGAGGTCATTGGCATCCTCCCATACGGTCAGACGCGGACACGATGTCCGCCAGGCATCGATGACTTCGGCGTATGGGCGAGCGTCGGGGCCTATCCACTCAAGGAGGTCGAGAACCAGAGCCCCGACAGTATCTGACATACCACATCACGCTATCCCGACCGCGACAACCTGGATTTCATGTCGCGACATCGAGCAGAAGCTCGAAGGCTGTGGCCTGCTCGTACTGGCCGTAGGTCGGAATGTGACGGTATCCACGGCGTTCATACAACGCCCGTGCCTCGGGCTGCGCCGGGCCGGTTTCGAGTCGAAGGCGGGAGTAGCCACGGTCTCTCGCCACGTCTTCCAACGCGTCGAGGACGGCTGAGGCCAGCCCCTTGCGGCGATGCTCCGGTGCTGTCCACATCCGTTTGACCTCACAGGTGTCGGCTGACAATCGGGGCAATGCCCCGCCCGCCACGGTTGCTCCCCGCTCGAGAAGCACCAGAAAGACACCGTCGGGTGGCTCAAACTCTTGAGCTTCGACCGACGTCATTTCGTTCTGACGCCCATAGCGTGACTCGTACTCCTCGGTCAGACCTTTGAGCAGAGGTTCGGCCTCTGGGTCACTGGGTCGAACTTGGCGCAGCCGCATGTCTCAATCTAGATGGTCATCACTCTGGCCCGAGCCCAATGAAGTCGAAAGCGGGAGATCTGAAGGCGGGCTTGGTGTCGGCTCAGCACGAGGAGGTGCGAGCGAGATCCGCTCGACTCGCTGCACGTCTTCTGAGCGAACGACGAGGCAGGTTCCGGCGGGATCGAGAAACACGATCCACGGATCACGGCGGATGCACTCGACGGCTTGGACTTCCTCGGACCGTGGATGGTCTGAACCATCCTGCCGGTAAACGACCCGAAAGATACTCATGATCGCTCTCTTCTTGTCGACGCCGCTTGTGTCGACACCCCCCTGCCACCCATTCCGTACGACGTCGGTAATCATCGGCACCCTCGGGTCGTTCCTTGAAGGTAGGTGACCAGGGCGTCGTACGCCTCCTCCCCGGACCAGCGTGCCCGGACCCTCCTGCTTCAGCGTGGACTTCCCAGGGAGGACATCACGCCGGGCGTGTTCTATTCACCCCTTGGTCGGTACGGGTTGGGATCGCCCAACTTTGCTGATCGTTTCCGTCTCTTCATGATCGCCATTGCCGAATCTGTCGAAGGGATCACTTCGACCAGCTCGAAGCCATCGTCTGCAGCCTTCTGCAGTTTGATCTGTGCTTCTTCGATGTCACTCAGAGGGTAGAAGCGCAGCACAAGGAACTCGTCGCTCATTGTGGCAGCGTAGCCAGAGCAGGGGACTCCATATAGCACGCCGGGGACAACTCAAAGAGACTGCTGGAACATAGGCACGCTTCGGCGTCCAGAGTTAGGGAGACAATGCGGGCCTCAGGTTTGTGAGGATGGTCGCTGCTGCCCGGTTCAGACCCGAATCAACGGACGCCGATTTCCCGGCTCTCCAAAGAATGCCAGCTTCAAGTGGTCCAGGATCGCCTCCCCATTGACAGCCGTGGTGGGAAACGCGTGCGGATTGCCGTCCTTGTCGCGCACGATCAAATGGAACGGTTCTGGAGCGCTCTTGACGTAGTCGGACGTTGCGATCATGCTCACCAGACGCCCGAATCCATCCTTCGGAGTCTCAGTCAGCAGCACGATGACCCCGGGCTCGCTCCCGAGCTCCACATCGAGTTCGTCTACAGCGTCTGGCAGTACCGGATCAACCTCCACGAGGTCGGTTTCCTCTGCCAGTCGTTGGGCCACGTCGTCAGGCACCATGATGATTGGTCCCAATCTGCTGCCTCCTTGGCTCCTTTAGTGGACGAGCATCCCCTGAACCTGCACGACGGAAGGGCGCGTCAGGCCTGAGGACGTTGTACTCCGATCTCGACGTCATACGACCACAGCTCGCTGTGGGTACCGACAGGAGGGCGATTCGCACTCTCACGTGTCGCTCCCCGATGGCCGTGGGCGAAGGCGGGTGAGGCCACCCACGCCTCAAACGCTTCCTGATCGCGCCACCGGGTCACCACGAGCCAGGTGAGTCGGTCGTCGGTCGGGCGCAACAGCTCGAAACCCTCGAAGCCGTCGGCGTTGTCCACGGCACCGGCCCGTTCCGCGAACCGGCGGGCCAGCTCCTCCCCGCCGTTCTCGGGGACGGTGATGGCGTTGATGCGGATGACGGTCATGGTCCCATCATCGCCCGAATCGGACGCCACATGGCCCGTTCAGCCCTGCTTGTGAGAATGATCGTTCCAGCGAGACCTTGCCCGTGACCCAGACCCTCCCAGCCAACCCCGACGACCTCCATGTCCCGTCGAGGACCCCACCCGGCAACCCCGTCGCCGTCCACCTCGCTCGTCTGGCCCCGGGTGGCGGGGTCAGTCGGAGGCGCGACCCTGCTCCTCGGCGAGCGCGGTGGCCAGCACGGCGCTCAGGACCCGCGCGCTGACGCGCCCGGCTTTCTCAGCGCTGTACGCGGCCAGGCAGTTCGTGGCGAATCCGGACAACTGCAGGGCGAAGGCGTCAACCACCCACGACGGTGGCCGGCCCACCCCACCGGCAGAGTGCCACGCGTAACGAGCCATCTGGGTTGCATATCCGACCCGCCGGCGGTTGCGCTCCGCCGGCGAGATCCCCGGACGCTCGACGTTCATATGCCAGAAGGCCCTTCCCATGAGGCGGGCGTTCAGGTCGTGGAACGTCACGGCGGTCTCTCTCAACCAGGTCTCCAGATCCGCTCCAGGGCCGGGCGGGCCGGGCATCAGGCGTTCGTAGTTGTCGATGATCTCCGCCACGGCGGCAGCGAGCACTTGGTCGTGGGTTGCGAAATGACGGAACACGGTGCGCCGGCCCACACCAGCAGCGGCGGCGATGTCGTCGACGGTGGCGTCGAAGCCGCCCGCAGCCAGGGCCGTCGCGGCACCTTGGACGATGCGCGCCCGGACCACGGCGCGGGTCTCCTCCCCCAGCGTGGGACGGTCGGGGGGCCGGTCACCGCTTGCGTTCTCCGCCGTCACCTTGGCAACCCCCGATCCCCGGCCCACGAGCCTCCTTGACATCCTAACCCGCCCCTGTGACACTGTAGAGTGTCATAGGGACACTTGCAAGTGGCCCAGGGCCCCGGACCCCCAGCATCCGGTCCTTCGTAGGCAGGAAACGTCGATCGCGTGACTTGTACCCAACCACTGCTCATTCATGCCGACGGGACCGCATCCTGCGCCGTGCCGGGGTGCCTTGCCCGGGACACCTTGACCGAAGCCGTGCGTCGGCACCGCTATGTGGTCAATTGCCAAGCCGTCCTCGGCACCCGGTGCGAGGTGTGCCACAGGTCGGAGGCAGGCGGCCTCGAGGCCAGGCCGTCGGCCGAGGATGTACCGAACCGCACCGACTCGATGTGTCCGGGCACCGTCATCGTCCACGTCGACCTCACCGTGGAGTGCTCAGTGCCCGGTTGCCGTGTGAGCCCGTCGTCGCGAGGTGCCTGGCTCGCCAAGCACGCCGACATTCGATCGTGCAGCGACCTCCGTGAGGCGTGTCCGCAGTGCACGGTGGGCACCGACCACAGGTGAGCTGTGGGCGGACTATGGGGTAGAGGCCGCCGACGGCTTGACTCTGTAGCGGAGATAGATCACCCCGTTGTCGTAGCTCTCACAGGTGACGAGAGACCACGTGCCAGAGGGCGCGTCCGCAGCGAACAGGCGCGGACCTGACCCGAGCGTGACGGGATAGACGAAGAGATGAAGCTCGTCGATGAGTCCGTCGGCGAGGAGTGCGCGCACCAGCGTGCCGCTTCCGCTTACGTAGATTCCTCCATCGACGCTCTGCTTGATCCGGCGGATGCGGTCGGCATCGTAGGGACCGAGCACGGTCGAGTTCCGCCAGGTGGGCGTGGCCAAGGTCGACGAGACGACGTATTTGGTGGTGTCGTTCATAAAGGGCGCACCCGGGTCCTGCTCGGCGGTCCGCGCCGACCAGGCGGGCTCGAACATCTCGTAGGTGTTGCGACCGAGCAAGATGCCCTGGCAGTCAGCCATAACCCCGGCGATCGCCGGGCCCATCCTGGGGTCGAACCCGAATTCGAAGGTCCACGTCGGGTTGTCGATGACTCCATCGAGGCTCATGAACTCGTGAACCCGTATCTCTCCCACTGTCGACCTCCTTGGTCCCGTCACGTAAGCAGACGATGGCGGCCGCTCATAGTCATCGGCATAGGGCCGACGAGGCCCTGTCCTATTTGAGAGAGACGTGACCCGATGTCACAGGTATCGACACCAGGCCACTTGCCCTGCAGGCGGCGAGCAGTTGCACGGCGGTCCGGTTGAAGAACACTGTCGTGCTCGAGCCGGCGCCATGGTCCGAGCCGGCGAAGGATCCGGTCACCTTGGTGGTCCCACCGGGGTTGGGGAACGTGAATCCCATGGCACCCGAATGGCTCGATGCGACCGCGTACTCCGAGAACGTAATGACACTCGGCCGGATCGTCGCCGGGGTCCAGGTGACTTTGACTGTCAGGGAATTCGTCGTGAGCACACGATTACAAGCGTTCGACGGGCTTGAAATCGTGGTGGTGGCCTTGCCGTCGGTCACGCTGGAGACGTTAGAGCCCGAGGTCGTGCACCCGACCGCCGTCAACTTGACTGCGGTGGAGTCAGCGCTGCTCCCCGTTGTCGTGAGTGGGGGTGAGAATGCCAGCCCCCCGGTGATGTCGGTGCAAGTGACACCTCCGGTGGCGACGGTGCCTGGGGACGGACCCGAACTCGAGCTGCAGCCTGTGGCCAACGCAGCCACCAAAGCGAGCGAAAGGAGCGGCGCCGACTTCCATTCCCGCATCACCGACATGGCCCGTCCCCCTTGGCTACCTTTCGTTGGCCGCAGCGTTCGGCCAAGACGGTAGCGGGGATTCGACCATCGCTCCCTGCAAGTCTCGTCGAATGGCGCGAAGGCTTCTGGCGTCCGCCACCCCGAACACCAGTGCCTGATCCGGGTTCTCCCGGCCCCAGGACCCAGCGTCCACTTTGGGCATATTCTTGAAAACACTGCCGGGACGGGCTCGTACCGGCAGAGGAGGGGCGGGGGATGTTGGCTATTACGCTGCACGATTTGCGCTTCCGCGCCCGTCAGTTCTTGATCGCCATTGTTGGGGCGGGTCTGGTCTTCGCTATGACATTGCTCCTCTCCGGTCTGGCGGCCGGATTCGGTGTCGAGGTGGATCAGACGGTCACGGGGATGGGCTCGCAAGCGTGGGTCGTGGCCCAGGGTTCCTCGGGGAGGGTGGCCGCCCTGTCACCGCTCCCTGCCTTCGCCGAGTTCCCGGTGACGAGCGCACCGGGAGTGCAGCGGGCCGATCCTGTGATCGTCGTTCCTCAAGCGGCGACCGTCGGACATCAACTCAAGAGCATCGTGCTCGTCGGATACCGCTCCGGCGGCCTCGGCGTCCCTCCGGTCTTGACCGGTCGACCGGTTCAGGCCGACGGTGAGGCGGTTGTCGACGCCAGATTGGGGCTTGGTGTGGGTCAACAATTCTCGGTCTCGGGTCACGCCCTGACGGTGGTGGGGACGGTGAACGGGAGGACCCTGCTCGGCGGGATCGCCGACGCATATGTGACGCTCGGTGAAGCACAGGCCATCGTCTTCGAGGGCCGGCCGCTGGTCAGTGCCATCCTCACCACCGGCGTACCCCGGGCTCTTCCGGCGGGGCTCACCGTGATGTCGAACGCCCAGGTCGAGAATCGGAGCCTCGCCCAGATGTCCTCGGCGTCGTCATCGATCGACAACTCCCGCTCGTTCATGTGGATCATCGCAGCGGTCATCGTGGCCGCGCTCGTCTATGTGACTGCGCTCGAACGCACCAGGGACTTCGCAGTGATGAAGGCCCTCGGTGCTTCCTCCGGCGCTCTGTTCCTCGGACTGGCCACCCAGGCGGTACTGGTGGCGCTGGCCGCCGCTGCCATCGGCGCCTTGCTGTCCACCTTCATGTCGGGCATCTTCGCCCAACCCGTGGACATCCCCTCGAGCGCCTTCATCGTCCTCCCCGTGTCGGCACTGGTGGTCGGCCTGCTCGCCAGTCTGGTCGCGCTCCGTCGGGCGATCTCGGTCGATCCCGCCATGGCCTTCGCCGGCTGAGCGTTCGAGAGAGGGGGAATGATGGCCGAGCTCGAGGTCCGCGACCTGACGGTCGAGTTCACGTCTGGCGACTACGTGGTGCGGCCGCTCAGCGGTTTGTCGTTCGATGCCGACGACGGCGAACTGGTGGTCGTCCTTGGTCCCAGCGGGTGCGGAAAGACGACCCTGTTGTCATGCCTGTCCGGACTGTTGACGCCGACATCCGGGTCGATCTCGTTTCGCGGCGTCGACGTCGGGTCGCTGAGCGGGCCGGCGCTGGGCGACTACCGCCGCTACACCGTCGGCGTCGTCTTCCAAGCCTTCAACCTGATCCGCAGCCTGTCGGCTCGAGGCAACGTCATGTCGCCCCTGCGCCTGGCCAAGGTACCGCGCCGGACGGCCATGGCACGCGCTGACGAGCTGCTCGAGATCGTGGGCCTTTCCGAGCGCGCCGGCCACAAACCGGCGGAGATGTCCGGCGGCCAGCAGCAACGCGTGGCGATCGCCCGGGCCCTGGCCCACGACCCGCCGCTCATCGTTGCCGACGAACCCACCGCCCACCTCGACTACATCCAGGTCGAAGGTGTGCTGCGCCTCCTGCGTTCCTTGTCGTCCCCTGGTCGTTTGGTGCTCGTGTCGACCCACGACGATCGCATCACCAACATCGCCGACCGGGTGATCGAGCTGGCCCCCCAATTCGCCGTTGCCGACCGTGATCCCGAGGAGGTGGCCTTGGCGGCGGGCCAGATCCTGTTCAAGCAGGGCGACCGAGGTGACCTCGTCTACCTGGTCGAGGAGGGCGAGATCGAGATCTTCCAGGTCAAGGCGGACGGCAGCGAAGAGCATCTCGCCGTCATCGGGGCTGGCAACTACTTCGGCGAGCTCGGGCCGATGTTGAATCTCCCGCGCAGCGCGTGGGCTCGCGCCAAGGGCCCGAGCCGCTTGACGGGGTACACGGTCCGGGCCTTCCGCCGGAGATTCCCCGCCCCGGGCGCGGGAGTGCAGAGCCCAGTGGCTCCGCTCGGCGTATGAATGATGCGAGTTCTCAGCGGGCCGTCACCTGCAGCTCGTCGCCCCCCGCGTAGTGCAGGTCGCGAAAACGCCGAACACCGGATCGATCGACCACAGTCAGCGTGCCGGTGCCGACCAGCTCCGGTGCCGGGATCGGCAAGGCCACCTGTCCGCCGGAGTCGGCGTGGGCGGTCACCACACCGTGACCGGTGTCGAGCTCGGCGCGTGCCCCCGGTTGGACGCCGCGTACGACCAGCGGAGCCGCATCGGCGACCCAGAAGTTCTTGAAGTTCGACACGTAGCCGATGTCACGACCCTGCACCTCGAGATACGCCTGAAACGGAGCGGGATCGTTCATGTGCAGGTGATCGCTCGAGTACACGACACGGTCCCCGAACCACACCGTCAAACTGCGGTGGCCATCGGTCCGGATCGTGACCGGCTCGGTCGCCGGCGTGTGGGCGCGGAGGGGCTCCTGCCACAGCCGCTCGGTGACTGCGTCGGCAAGGTAGCCGTGGGCCGAGCCCACCTGCCACGTGCTCTTGCCGCGAGACGACAGAGCCGAGACGACCACGTAGTTGATGGTCCCGTTCCGTTGGGTGGAGGCCGACTGCACCGCCAGGACCGCCTCTCCGACGCCGCTGTCCACGGGAGCCGACGGGCGCGACATCAGGGCGTGCCACACCACGTCGGGACCGGCGGCGGGCAGGGTCACGGCGAACCATCCCGCCCACCCGGCGTGCGAACGGACACCGACGTCGAGCCCGTGCTCGGTGGCCGTGACCCATCCGACACCGGGGGCGGCAGAGCCGTTGAACACATAGTGGTCCAGGAGCTGGCGGTCGGGCACCGACGTCTCGAACGGGTCGGCCATCGCCAGCCCGGAGTGCACGAGAGCCAGCCCTGCGGGCAGGGGCCTTGCCGGGGTCGCGCTGGGCCATGTCGTCAGTGCGATGGTGGCGACCAACAGGACGGCGGTGCCGAAGGTGGCTTCGAGCCGCCACAGGTTGGCGCGCGCCCGCGCCCCGCGACGGGCGCGTCGACGGCGGTCGTGGCCCTGACCGGTGTGGGGGTAGGGCGGGCGCGAAACGGGCGAGAGCTGCATGACCATGACGACGTTCCTCGTCCTCAGAGGGTCCGGTAGTAGGTGAGGTCGGCTTGGGCGAAGGTCCGGTAGGCGAGCACCACCGCCACGCAGGCGTAGACGCCGGCACCGGCCACGAGGCCCGCCACCGCCGAGACAGTCGGCCCCGCCCACGCCCCGCCCATCGACACCACGACCAGGGACACGCATCCCGCCCAGGCGGCGGCGAGGGGCCGCATGGGGGCGGACAACGCGAACAGCAGTTGGCTGCAGAAGAGGCCGGTGCCGAGGAACAGGTACCCCAGCGTGCACGCCGCCAGCAGACCCGGATGTGTGGCGAGGTCGCCGAGAATGGGGAACGTCGCGCCCAGGCGGGGGGCGCCCACGACCACGGCGATGCCCGAGACGAGGGCGAGTCCGACGAGCACGGCCACCTGCTCCCTCCAGTAGCGCCGGACCGTCTCACGGAATCGGTCGGCCTGGGCGACGGTGAATCGTGACAGCCACGCGGGGAACTGGCGTGCCAGCAGGTGCTCAGTGGCGGCGACGGTCTGGGCCAGCATGGGCACGAGCACGATGATGGCCACCCCGCTGGTCATGGCGAAGGGCGCGTTGAAGGTGTAACGGCCCTGGAGCAGGCCTCCGCTGACCAGCTGCGGGATGACGACGATGGCGAAGAAGCCCAATCCGTACAGGCCGTAGGGGGTGACGGCTCGGAGCAGGGCCGAGCTCGACGGACGCCACAGCGGCGCCGGTGCGGAACTCTGGACACGAAGCAGCCACCATGCGCTGGCCATCCAGCACACCCCCGCCATGAGGGCCACCAACCGGATCTGCCACACGATCAACGCGGTCGGGTCGATGTAGGAACCCGAGCTGCTCACGAGCCACAGCAGGACGGCCGCCCCACCCCCGACGATGAGCCCGATGGACAGAAAGGCGCGTCGCACGTAGAACGCGGCCAGTCCGAGTTGCAACGCGGCGATGGCGATGGCGGCGGCGAGCCCCAGCCGCGCCGTGGCCGGCGTGCCCGAGCCGAGCACGTCGTTGCGCACCAGGTAGAGAGCCAGACCCGACAACGCCGTCACCACCAGACCGAGCTCCAGGGTCCAGCGGGTGATCCGGATGACCATCCCCTGGTCCCCGAGGCCGATATAGAACGACGCCCGCCGTCCGAAGGCCTGGATGAAAGGTCCGGTCACGAGCAGGGAGATGGCGGTGGCCAACGTGACGGCGTTGGCGACCGGCGGGATGGCGATGTTCGACGACCAGAACGACACGCCCGCGATCAACAACGTGGCCAGGCTGACGAGCCACGGCGACGAGTAGGCAAGGCCCCGGGCGAGGTCGAGGGGCCCCGGAGGACGGACGCGCAAGGCGACCGGCGCCATCGCCTCACGTGAGAGCGCCGACGAATACAGCGGGACGAGGGCGAAGACCCGCTCGGCTAGGGCGTTGAGGCCGTCGGCCCCCAGGGCGCGCGCCCGGTTGGCGGTGTAGCCGCACGTCTCGAGCACGACCGCCACCTCCACCGCGTTGAGGGGGGCCGGGCAGCGGCCCACCACGGTGCGGGCCGCGATGTGGAGCCCGAGTTCACCTGAATCGGTCCTCTGGACCGTGCGGGTGGTCACGAGACGGCATGCGCCATGGCCCTGTCGGAGGCCGGCGAGGGGTCTGGCGCCGAATTCGGTGCGTCCGCACCATTGCCCGATATTCCCGAGGTCGCCGACTCGAAGAGCCGGTTGTAGACATCGTCATAGTCGTCGAACATCCGTTGTGCGGTGAACAACGTGAGGGCCCTTCGCCGCGCCCAGTCACCCAGCAGGCCACGTTCAGCCGGCGACGCGCCCAGGACGGCGATGAGCGCGTCGGCCATGGCACCGGGATCACCGGGCTCGACGACCATGGAGGCGCCCCGGCATTGGGCCGGACCGACCGCTTCGGTGACTCCCCCCACGGCGGTGGCCACGATGGGGCGCGCGGCGAGCATCGCCTCGACCGCGGTGTACGGGAAGGCTTCGGAGATCGACGACAGCCCGATCACGTGTGAAGCGCCGTAGGCGGCCGCGATGTCGTTGGTGGGGCCCTCGAATGTGGCGACGTCCGACAGGCCGAGGTCACTGACGGCGATCTCACACTGCTCGAGGTACTCAGGGGACGTCGCCGGCCCCCACAGGCGGAGCCGAGCGTCGGGGATTGTCGACCGCACACGGACGAAGGCCTGGATGAGGGTCAACACGTCCTTCAACGGGTCGATGCGGCCGACGAAGCCGATCGTCGGGGGCCCGTCGGGCTCCGGCCACACGTCGATGCGCGCCGGGTCGACGCCGTTGTGGATCACCCGGATCCGATCCTCGTCGACGCCGAGGGCCTGCTCCCATTGCGCGTTGTAGCCACACACCGGAGTGAGGACGTCCGCCTCGCGGTACGCGAGCTCGACGACGGCGCGGTAGAAGTTGGCGAAGAGCACCTTGGTCCCGAAAGGCTCGGCCGACATTGCCAACAGGCGCTCGCGCAGGTAGATGCCATGTTCGGTCAGCACGAGCGGAGTCCCGTAGCGGTACTTGGCCACGATGGCCGGCAAGGCACACAGGGCCGCCGCCGAGCTGTGGGCGACGTCGCACTCCGGCGTGGGCGCCGTCAGTGGGAGGAGGTAGCGGTAGAGGGTGCGCGCGAAATCCATGACGGGAGCGAGCCCCGTACGGGCGTGGATGGGGTTCTTCTGCAGTTGATCGAGCAACAGCGCCCAGGCGGATGCGTCGCCCAGAGCGCGCCGGAGGTCGTATCTCTCGGCGAAGCGGGCGACGTCGGAGAGGCTGTCACCGAGTGCCCGGGGATCGGCTTCGGGCGCGGCGAGGCAGTTGACCAGGTGCTCCCAAGCCGGCAGGAACCGGTCACGAACGACCGGGGACGACGTCCGCAAAGCTCGTCGCCACCCGTCGCGGCGTGGCAGGTACTCCTCGGCCAACTCCAGGCCCCAGAGCGGGATGGGCTGCAAGGTGACGTTCGCCGGGGGACGGTACTGGATGCGGTGGTGGGGGTTGTCCACCAGTGCGCCCACCTCGAAGTCGTGCTGGGGCAGGCCGTGGACGAGCATGTCCACCCAGGTCGACACCCCCCCCAGCACGAAGGGATAGGTCCCTTCGGTGGAGAGATAGATCTTCATGTCGACTCCGTGTACCCGAGCGTCTCGCCGATGGCGATGGCCTTCGACAGGCACTTGTGCGCCAGGGGGAGGTTGCCGGCCTCGAGGAAGCACCGGGCACTCTCCCGATAGGCCATGAACACCCCCTGGGGAAGCGTCTCGGACTTCTCGGCGATCTCCATGTAGGCCTTGCCGGCCAGTCGCTGCAGGCGATTGGCGTGGTCGCCGCGGCCCGCTGCCAGCGCCGCCGCGGCCGCGGCCCGGTAGGCGATGGCGGCTCTCTGGGGGGCGCCTTCTTCGGCAGCTTCGGTCGCCTCGGCCTCGAAGGCGGCCAACGCCTGGGCATGGTCGGAGTCGCGCGACGCGACCAGCCCCCTGACCCACCCGTCGGCGCCGGCTCCGGTTCCCGACGCCGACCGGGAGCCGGCCCCGTTGGGGGAGACCTCCTCGTCCAGCGAGAACTGCGCCTGGCCCACATCGGTCCCGTAGCGAAGGTGCCAGCGATCACACAGTGCCTCGATGGGTGCCCCTTCCGGGGCGCCCATCTCCTTGAACAACTCCCGGAGCAGGCTGTGACTGGCGCCGACGGCACCGACGAATGTCGGCGCCAGGTCCGACGCGTAGCGCTCCGGACTGACGCGGCCATTGTGGAAATAGGTGGACCCGATGGCCAGGACGACCCGCTCGGCCTCGATCGCCTCGCCCCCGCCCTCCTCGTTGACGGCTCGCTCGGCCTCGGCCTCGGGTTCAGCTTCGACCGCGGACTCGCCCCCTACGACCTCGACCTCGACCGTGGCCCCGACTGTGGCCGGATCGGTCACATCCACTCCGGCCCCGGCCCCCGGCCTCATCCGGACCCCGTCCCCGGCCGGCCCGGCCTGGTCGGATCGGGTGCCGGGGCGCGCCTCGACCGGCCCGGCGCCGCCTCGCGGAGCCCTGAGGTACCGGGCCGGATTGCGCACCTTCTTGGGGGTCGACTCCTGGTCGGGGGCGGCCATGGTCACGCCCATTAATCGGCGCGGACGCCCAGGGCCTTGACAAACAGTCCTGACCCGCTCCGAGCCTGGTCACGGTACGTGACCGTGGCGTGGGCCGAGTTGGCTCAAGCCGGGTTCGATCGGCGCCGAAAACACACCCTGTGGTGCTGAAAGACGCGCCCGTTTCGAGCGTCGAACGAGTTGCTTACCAACGTGAAGGGCGGATGTGCCGTGGCAGCACCACCCAATACCCGGGGAGCAGGCCCGCCGTGACGTCCCTAGCTGTGACCCACCAAGCGCCTGGCGCGCCCGCTTCCGCTGTCTGGGTCCCTGCCGCGGGGCGGACGGACGACACCGGATCGGGCCGGGACTGATGGCCGTCGCTCTTGCGGGGAGCGTTCGGTGGACGGTCCTCAACCCGGTGATCGACGCAACCGTCGTCGGCGTCCTGGCCGCGGCCGCGGTCGCGTACGGATTCTGGTCGAACCGGACATCCCAGCGCGGGCCCTGGCGCTCGGCTTGGATGTGCCTGGGGGCGGGTCTGGTCTGCGTCGTCTCGGGCGACCTGTTCCAGGCGCTGCACGCCGGCGGGCCGCCGACTCGCATCGGCGCGGCGATGGTGGCGAGCACGGCGGGCGATCTCCTGGCCATCGCCGGGTTGGTCTCGCTGATCCATCAACGGCTGCCCGAACGGTCCATGGACTCTGTGGCCGAAGCGATGCTTCCCACCCTGGCGTTGGGGTTCGTGATGCTTGCCCTGGTCATCGTGCCCGCGCAGGGATGGCGTCCGGGGCGGCAGGTACCCGCCATCGCGGCACCGTTGCTCGACATGGTCCTTCTCTGGCTGGTCTGCAGCCTCGTCTCGCTCACCGAACGACACCCGGCCAACTACCGCTATCTCATCGCGGGGTTCGCCTGCCTCTTCGTCGCCAACGCCAGCTATGGCGCGTTGTCGCTTGCCGAAACATCCGCGTCGTCGCAGCTCGTGGGCATCGTGGCCCTCCTGGGCGCGTGTTGCTGGGCGGTCGCTTTCGTGCATCCCTCCCGTAAGGTCACGTTCGAGCCCGTACCGCTGCGTTCGGTGCGGCCCCGGGGGGTTCGGGTCGCCATGCTCGTGGCCGTGTCGCTCGTGGTTCCCGGCGTCCTGAGCGCCGAGTCCGCTCTGGGCATCTCGGACCACCAACCGGTCCTCCTGATCGGCGCCATGCTCCTGCCGTCGTTGCTGGTCCTCTATCTCCTGCATCAGGTGTTCACGCACGCCGCCGCCGAATACCGGGCGCAGCACGACTCCCTCACCGGAGTCTGCAACCGCCTTCTCTTCGAGGACCGGCTCCGCCTCGCCTTGACCCAGGCGGAACGGACCAACAGCGCGGTGTCGGTCATGTTCCTGGACCTCGACCGGTTCAAGGACATCAACGACAGCCTCGGTCACGCCGTGGGCAACGACCTCCTCAAGTCCGTCGTCAAGCGGCTCCAAGCGTGCCTGCGCGAGCACGACACGCTGGCCCGGTTCGGTGGAGACGAGTTCACCTTCCTGATCCCCGACAGTGGGGGGAAGGACGGGCTCGTCGTCGACGTGGCGGAACGCCTCCTGGACCGCTTCGAGGATCCCTTCAATGTCGGCGGCCGTCAGTTGACCGTGAAGGCCAGCATCGGAGTGGCGGTCTCCCCCTGGGACGGCGCCGATGCCGACACCCTGCTGAAGCACGCCGACACCGCCATGTACCAGGCCAAGGCGGCCGGCCGGAACACGTACCAGATCTTCGACTCGGCCATGAGCGCCCGGGCCCGGCTCCGCTTCGCGCTCGAGGACAGTCTGCGCGCCGCCGTGGACAGCGGACGCCTCGCCGTGCACTACCAGCCGAAGCTCGCCATGGCGACCGGAGACATCGTCGGTGTCGAGGCGCTGGCACGTTGGCGCCACCCACAGCTCGGTTTCATCCCGCCCTGGGCCTTCATCCCCTTGGCGGAGGAGACCAGTCTCGTGGCCACGCTCGGGGAGTGGGTGCTCGAAGTTGCCTGCCGGCAGGCTCAGAGCTGGCAGGAACAGGGCCTCCCGGCCATGCCGGTGGCGGTGAACCTCTCCCCTCGCCAATTCGCGCACCAGCCGGTGGTGGAGATGGTGTCCCGAGTGCTGAGACGAACCGGTCTGGACCCCACGTTGTTGGAGCTCGAGGTCACAGAGAGCGTGCTCATGGAGCGCGTCGACGAGGTGGTGGCCAGTTTGAACGAACTACGCGCCATCGGCGTGCGCTGTTCGATCGATGACTTCGGGACGGGATTCAGCGCTCTGACCTATCTGGCCGAGATGCCCATCGACGCCATCAAGATCGACCGGACGTTCATCCAACGCATCGACGGCGAGGCAACTGGTGCCCCCATCGTGGGCGCGGTCATCGCCCTGGCGCACAGTCTCGACCTCGTGGTCGTGGCCGAAGGTGTCGAGACCGACGAGCAGCTCGGGTTCTTGGACGCGCACGGTTGTGACCAGGTTCAGGGCTTCCGTTTCAGCCCTCCGCTCCCCGAAGCCGAGATCCTCGACTTGATGCGTACCCCCGCCAAGGTGTTCACCGAGTGGGACAGCCAGCCGGCGGTCGTGCCCATGCCCGTCTCAGGCATCTCTGCCCCCCGGTTGGAGGCGCTGTTGGAGTCGATCATGCTGGAGCGTCACTGGCCGTCGGAGTTGGACAGTGAGGCGATCGAGGCGGTCCTGGCCGCTCTGCAGTCCGACGAGGTGGCGAGGATCAAGAGCGTTCGCCCCGGCCGGGCGCGCTCGGCCAAGGTCGCCGTCAGCACGCTGGCAGGCCTCGCCTCGGTCTCGAGCGCGGCCGCCGCGGCCGGGACGCTGGCCGGACCGGCCGAGAGCCTCGGCGCCCGGATCGCCGACGACAGCGGTGCCGTGGCCTTCTCCGCCAGTGCCCCCCACGACGCCGTCGAGATCGACTCCGCTCTCGGCACCCCCGGCCACGATCTGGACGGCTCGGGCTCCGAGGACAGTGCCGGCGGTCCGGCGGGCGGCGTGTCGTAGCGGCCGGAATCGTCGCCATCTATCTTCGGGCCGAGTGCACAGCTCCCGCCACGACGACACCGTCACCCTCGAGCCCTTCGAAGGGCCCTGGGCCGAGGACGACCCCGACGCCAATTTCAAAGCCGACGTGGCTCTCTACGCGCACGTCGACCCCATGGTCACCATCAGGACGTTGAGCCGCAACCTCGGTGTAGCTGAGGGTGCCCTGGTCCGCTACGTCCTGGCCAAATTCGCCACCGGAGGAAGTGGTGGGCTCTTGGAGCTTGGTCCCACCATGGTGCACCGTCTGTGGGAGCCGATCGAACGCGCCGAGCAGGCGGGCTCGAACGACGCCCGTCTCGACGCCTACGCCCAGCTGCGCCAGATGATCGAGTGGCTTCGCCTGCCCC
>Ga0116219_10001914_pt1 | contig 18459 bp, 15 predicted proteins | sample Sb_taG_4_FD_91019 | JGI IMG/M metagenome (GOLD analysis project Ga0116219, IMG submission 91019) | Peat soil microbial communities from Weissenstadt, Germany - Sb_50d_6_BS metaG | ecosystem: Environmental > Terrestrial > Soil > Wetlands > Peat | place: Germany: Weissenstadt | collected 2010-09-21
CTCTGGTCCGCGTGCACGGCGGGGACCGCGTTGGCGTGGAGCTTCGCGTCCCTGCTGGTTATTCGTTTCCTGTTCGGGACGGCCGAGGCGGGCGCGGCGCCGAACGTTTCGCAGGCCTTCTCGCGCTGGATTCCGGCCGCCGAGCGCGGGCGCGCACAAGGCTTCTTCTTCGCCGGAATGGGCGCCGGAGGAGCCATCGCGGCGCCGGTGGCCACCTACGTCCTGGTGCGCTGGGGATGGCGCCCGGCCTTCCTTTGCTTCGGCGCCGCCGGCCTGGCGTGGGCCGCGGCCTGGTCCCTGTGGTATCGCGACGACCCCGCGCGGCATCGTGGGGTGAACACGGCCGAGTTGGAACACATCCGCGCCGCCGCGCCGGAGTCGAAGGATGCCGCCATCGAGTGGCGCCGGTTGCTCGGCAATTCGAATCTGTGGGCCATCCTGGCCATGTACTTCACCTATGGTTACACCGGGTATATCTACATCACGTGGTTCCCCACTTACCTGACCGAGGCGCGGCACCTCGCGCTCGAAGCTACCGGCCTGCTGGCGGCCCTGCCCACCGGCCTTTCGCTTCTCGCCAAGCCCCTGGGCGGCTGGTGGAGCGACCGGCTCAGCCGGCGTCGCGGCACGCGCATAGGCCGGCGCGTGGTGGGCATGACCGGCTTTGGATTGGGCGCCGCCGCCGTGCTGCCGGGCCTTCTGGCCTCGAATCCATACACCGCCGCCGCGTTCCTGGGATTCGCGGACGGAGCTGCCGCCCTGGCCCACGGCGTTTGCTTCGCGGTTTGCCTGGACGTGGGATTGAAGAGAGCCGGGATCGTATCGGCCCTGATGCTCACCGCCGGCAGCCTCGGAAACGCGCTCTCGGCGCTGGCCTTTGGCGCGTTCCTCCAAGCCACCGGATCGTGGATCCCTCCTTTCGTGCTGGCCATGGCGGCCAATCTGGCGGGCGCGCTACTGTGGCTCCGGATCGACCCGAAGAAGGCAGTGGTGTAGAGCCGCGGCCGGCAGGCGCGGGTCCGGCCTGTCCGGGCCGTGGAGTGCTTCCCAGGCCGGGAGCGCGTTTGACGGCGGCGAGGCGCGGGGGGCCCATCGGGCGATCACGCGGAGGAAGGCGGGGGAATCGACTGCCGCGCCGGCGGACGCGGCTCCGGACCGCCACCCGGCGGTGTTCGCTCGACGCGAAACGCGCGGCGTCGCGCTCGACGGGCCCTCGCAAGCACGCAAGCCGATTGCGCGAGCGAGATCTGCTCGGTCGACCACGACTCCCGATTGCCCACATCCGTCGTTGCCAGAGTAGCGAAACACTGGCGGCGCAGGCTCGATCAGCCGTCTGGGCGCCCTCATTCAAGAACTCTCGGTCCCCTGAGACTCGCCTCTCGGGTTGAGCCTGGCACTGGGATCTGTCCTGAAATGCTCTCGAAGCCGCTTCTGTGAACGTCGAGAATACGCTTGGCTGCCGTTGAGCGCGGATCCAGCGGGATGTCGATGGGATCCCGGTCCTGGAGGGGATTCTGTCGGATCGTCGGATTCCTATTCGTGACGCAAAGCGATCGTGGGCTCGATCTTCATGGCGCGGAGCCCCGGGATGCAACTGGCGAGCAGTGCCACGAAGGCAATCGCAACCGCAACGGCCAGGAAAGTGAGGGGGTCGGTGGCCTCCACACCGTAGAGCATGTTGGCCATCAGGCGCGTCAGCCCGGCAGCGGCGGCCAACCCGATCGCCACGCCTGCCAGGGCGGGCATCATCGCTTGCGAGACCACCACTCGCAGTACGTCTCGCGGCCTCGCGCCAAGGGCCATGCGGATGCCGATCTCGTTGGTGCGCTGCGCGATGGAGTAAGAGACCACGCCATAGATCCCCACGGCGGCCAGCAGCAGCGCGAGGCCCGCGAAAATGCCCAGCAGCAGCATGGAAAAGCGCCGGCCCTCCAGGGAGGCGGCAACGATCTGGTCCATCGTTCGCATGTCGAAAACCGGCCGGCCGGGGCCCGCTTCTCGAGCCGAGCGCCGCACGGCCGCCACCATGGAAAGGGCATCATTGCCGGTTCGCACCACGAAGATGTTGGAGCCTGCTATGGCCTCGAGGAACGGATCGGGAATCTGGACGAAGGGTATGTAAATTTCGCTGCGGACCTTGGCGGTCAAATCGTTGTCCAATCCCCAGTGCTTCACGTGTCCCACCACGCCGACGATTTCCATGGGCTTCGTGAGTTCGGGACCCAGGTTGCCGCTCAGATCGGCCACGATAATGCTCTTGCCGAGTGGGTCTTCACTGGGGAAGACGCTGTGCGCCATCACCTCGTCGATCACCACCACGCGCGCGGCGTTCCGCGTATCGCGGGGTGCGATGAAGCGTCCACGCAGGAGGGGGATGTCCATGGCCTCGAAATAGCCGGGGCCGGGGGTGTACAGGAGGGCCCACAACATGTCGCCCTGAGAAGAGGGACGGGGCCGCCCGCTGACATAGAACGGGATTTCGCTGTCGTTGCCAGCCATTGGGAGGAGCGTGGTCAGCGCGGCGCTCTTCACGCCGGGAACGCCGCGGATACGCTCGACGGTCTGGTCCAGGGATTGGATGACGCGTTCGGAACTGGCGCTATCCGCTGGCGAGAGGCCCACCGAAAAGGTGAGAAGGTTGTGCGGATCGAATCCCGGGTTGACCGCGTTGAGGCGCCACATGGTGCGCAGCATCAGGCCGGCGCCAACCACCAGCAGCAGGGCGGCGGCCACTTCGGAAACCACGAGCAGGTTGCGCAAGCGGTGAGGGCCGGCCGTGGAGCCGCGGCCGCCTTCCTTGAGCGTCTCATTGAGATCGCAGGCGGAAATCTGCAGGGCGGGCGCCAGACCGAACACAATGCCGGTGAGCAGCGATACAGTCAGGGTGAAGGCGAGAACCCAGCCATCCACGCCGATGTTTTCCATTCGCGGCAGCCCGCCCGGCACAGCGCCGATCAAGGCCCGGGCGCCATATTTGGCAATGGCCAGCCCGGCCGCGCCGCCGGCGAATGCCAGCACCACGCTCTCGGTAAGCAACTGCCGCGCCACGCGGCCGCGTCCGGCGCCCAGAGCCGAGCGGATGGCCATCTCCCTGCGACGGCCGGCGGCGCGAGCCAGCAGCAGATTGGCTACGTTGGCGCAGGCAATGAGCAGCACGAAGCCCACCGCCCCCAGCAGGATCAGCAAGGTGTGGCGGACGTTGCCGACAATGACCTGAGTGAGCGGCACCAGGTTGACGCCGTGTTTGGCGTTGGCTTTGGGATAGGCTTTGGCGAGGTACGCGGCGATCGCCTCCATGTCCGACCTGGCTTGGGAGTGGGTAACTCCCGGCTGAAGGCTGGCCACCACCTGGATGCCGGGATGCATGTCGCGAGACTTGGCCAGGACGCTGTCCCACTGTCCCATGAGCGTATAGACGTCGGCTTTGCCTTGCAGCTGAAACTCCGCAGGAACGACGCCGACGACGGTGTAATCGCGCGCGCTGAGCGTGAGCTGCTTCCCGATCACGCCGGGGCTGGAGCCGAATCGCCGCTCCCACAGACCGCCGCCGATAACCACCACCGGGGTAGTGCCAAGAATGTCCTCTTTCGGGTCAAAATCGCGGCCCAACACGGGGCAGATGCCAAGGACGCGGAAGAAATCGGCCGATACCATTTTGCCACTGAGGTGCTCCGCCGGCCCCCCGCCCGTGAGGTCGTAGTCCTCCCACCGGTAAGCTGCCATGCCGGCAAAGCTGCGACTGCTGGCCTGCCAGTCGAGGAAGTTGGGATAGGAGACAGACATGCTGCTGAAGTCGGGCGATCTCTCTCTGAGTTGCACCAGGCGTCCGGGGTTGCTATAGGGCAGCGGCTGAAGCAGCACGCCGTTGACGAGGCTGAAGATCGCCGTGTTGGCCCCGATGCCGAGCGCTAGAACAATCACGGACACGGAAGTGAAAGCCGGGTTGTTTCCTAGAGAGCGTAAGCCGTACCGGACATCCTGAGATAATGACATCCTGCCTTTCTCCTGAAACTGCTGATTATCGTCGCGGCGTGGCGGGCCGGTGTCGTTGCCACAATCATGAAATACGAAGATGGCGTGGGAATGGTTCCCGCGCAGAAAACACGATTTAAGCATCTCTTACTACCGGATCTATGGCCCTGTCTCTCCCCGGCCTATACAATGGCCCTGAACTGGCGTCAAGAGAAATTGAACTCTTAGGCGTATTGGTATGAAAGGGTTAACGGTTCTTCTTGCCGTTGCCGTGTTGCGAAGAAGTTTGGTGGCGGACACATGGTTTTCGTCCTCATGGTTACCCCTTTTACCACTTTACGGATCATCGGGACGGCAGCCTGAACTTGGGACTCCCAGACGGAAATTCACTTCAGTGAAGGCTTTTGAACACAGGGGACATTATCACTTTGCTCCACATGCGGCTCAAGCGAGAGTGATCTTGAGTGCGATCGAGTAATCGCTGAGTCTCTCAGTCGGCATTTGCACCCTGAGGCCGGTTGGTTCCTGCGCCCACTGCACCTTGCCCTTGAATCCCAGCAGTTCCACGTTCTGCACCTTGCCCGCTTCCAGCCTGTTGGCGGTACCCATCGAGCCGATCACCGACTCTTTGTCGGGCCAGCCCATCACGAACGCATACACGGTCTTGCCTTTCGATGTGAACCGGACATCGTGCGCCGTGAACGGCTTGCCGCTGCTGTCGCGGGCGCCGGTGGTTCGCGTGGCCCCCGGCGATGTGTCAGGGATGGGCGGAAGCTGTTTGTAGACGCTGGTATCGCGGACAGTACCTTCTACGCTGGGGCCCTCCCCGCAGACCTTCCACGCTCGAGTGCCGTAGATGCCTTCGCCGTTTACCGCCATCCACGCTGTAATCTCGGAAAGGATCGCCATCTCCCTCGGGTCCAGGGTGCCATCGGTTTTCAGCGGAAAGTTCAGTAGCAGGGTCCCGTTCCGGCTGACGACGTTGACCAGCATGTCAATGCACTGCTTCGGCGTTTTGTAGCGGGCGTCCCGGTCGTAGTGCCAGCCGCCGATGCAGGTATCCGTCTGAAATGAGTTGGGCCAGATACCCTCCGCGATTCCACGCTCATAATCGAGCACGCAGGTGCCCACCTGGCAGTCCTCCACTCCTTTGCTGGTATAGACCGCCTCCACTTTGCCGCCGTGCCACTTGGCGCTCTGATTGTACAGGTGCGCCACCAGGCTCAACCCGTATCTCTCGAAGCGAATCACGCCGTCGTGATACATCAGGTCCGGCTGCAACTGGTCCACCAGGTCCTGAAGCCGCAGGAAATATTGGCGCTTCCAGGACTCCGGCACTTTGCTCACGTCCCCTGGTTGCGCCGCTGGTACGTGCTTCTCATGGTACAGATCGGCGTACCGCGGGTCGTTGCCGTCGTACGGCACCCCTCGATAGGGGCCGGTCTTGTCACTGCCAAAGCAGGTCGCCATCCATTCGTAGCTGGCATGCAGGTGCTGGCTGACCCCAAAACGCAGGCCTTGCTTCAACGCCGCGTCCCGGAACATTCGCGCGATGTTCTTCTTCGGCCCCGTGGCGACTGCATTCCACCGCGGCTGGTGTTTCGAGTTCCATAGGTCGAAGTTATCGTGGTGCACACCCATGCTGACGAAGAACTTCGCCCCGGCCTTCTGATAAAGCCCTAACAGGTAGTCAGGGTCAAAATTCTCGGCCTTCCAGGTCGGGATTACGTCCTTGTAGCCGAACTTCGAGGGGTGGCCGTAGGTCTTGACGTGGAAGTCATACTGACGGTGACCTTGAATATACATCTGCCGGGCGTACCAGTCGCCCATCTCGGGCGCCGACTGCGGACCCCAGTGCGCCCAGATGCCGAACTTGGCATCGCGATACCACTCGGGGATCTGGTACTCCATCAACGATTGACGGGTAGCCCCAAAAGGTCCCGAAGCTATTGGAATGGCCGCTTTTTGCGGCCGTGGGGAGCCAAATGCCCGCTCCAGCGTCGCCAAAGGCATTGCCCCTCCCAAGAGCAGCGCGGCAGTACGTCTAGTAATACTCACTGTCGTATTCTCCTTTTGCATAAGGCCGGCATGGAAATCCCCTGACCCGGACCAATTCAACTATTTCACTCGAACCATCGGATCCCGGTAGGCACATCTACCGAATGCGCTCCGTCAAAAATCGTTAGGCGCACGGGGCCCGCGGTGCGGCGCAGCACGATCTTCTGTCTGCGCCCCGCTTCCTCTTCCGTTTCTCCCGCCAGATGGTCCGGCACGCGGGCCTCCCTGGTCATGAACTCAATGTCTTCCGCCGGGAACGCTTTGTCTGGGTATCCATTTGCCCTGGCCAGCGCGTTGAAGGCCAACAGAGACTGGCTCAAAGGTACAGCCGCTCCCGCGTGCCCGTCCCTGATGCCACTATCAATTGCGATCCTGATCCCCTTTGCATTGGAAAGAAAAGGGAGCGACGAACGCTGCCTGTACTGCTTGTCCGTCTCCGCGGTTCCCGGCGGGCCGCCGCAACACTTCTCCATCATCTGGTAGTATTGGCTGCCAGTCGCCTTGGAGAACTGATACCAGGCGGCCAGATCGGCGATCGGTACCCAAACCGACACTGCGGCCCACACCTTGGGTGCCCGTTCAGCCATCACCAGCGCCATGTGCCCGCCTCCCGAACTCCCCAGCAGGTAGATACGCTTCTCGTCCACACGCGCCTGCTGTTTCGCATAGTTGACACTGTCCAGCACGTCTTCGACCGCAAGATCGGACGCGCATGCCTCGGGGTGGTCGTTCACTCCGCGGAAATCGGGCGACAGATACGCCCATCCTCGTCGCCGGCACTCTCTCAACGCTTCAGCCACCCCGCCGGTGGTCTTGTAGTCGGTTGACCAACTGTGGAGGTACACGAGGAGCGGGACACGCGAGCCCCTGTCCGAGGCGGCTGCACCCGGCGGCACGAAAAGCGCAGCCGCCTGTTGAGTGCCGTCTCGCGAGCTCGTGATCCGGACCTCGGCAGGAGACTCCGCCGGCGATTGCTGGGCCGGCAGCCGCAGTTCCAGCGCGAAGATCGCCGCGACAAGGAGCAGCGGAACCACTCCTCCGGGCGCCCGAATCACTGTCGGCACTTCGAGACGCTTACAGCAGGCTCTCTGCGTCATACCGCTTCCTCCTTGCCGCCCTCATAACCTGCGGGTCCAAGCGTGCTGAGCACTATCCTATCGCGAGTTCCGGGTCGGAAACACGCTCCTGCCAGGCCGGGGAAACCGTCAGGCGGGAGCTAACTTAAACGTCACGGGTAATAGGATGCTTTCCTTCCGGCAGCTCGATCCTGAGCGTCCCGATATCCAATGGCAGCAATCCGTTTCAGTCTTCCGGTAGAGCCGCGGCCGGTAATCAGCCGCGCGGACTTCCCGGCGGCCTGCTTTTGTCCGAAGCCGGGTTCACAGACTTCCAGCGGCCGCCACCGACGCTTGCGCGCGTCGAGACGGCAGATCAACACCGGATGGACTCGCTGCGCCAGGGAGGGCCGGCCCACATGCCTGCCCATAGAGTTCGCGAGTCATCTTACTGAACTGGCCCTGCTCGGCGCTGGCCCTGCGGACCCGGAAGGTGCTGGAGTGGGATACCGCCGCTATGCGGGTCACCAACGAAGCGAGCGTCGACCAGTTTGTCGAGCCGGCTTATCGGGCTCCCTGGAGGCTGCCGGTCTTGTAGATGTGGCAGTGCGTCCATCTCCAGGCGTTGAGGCCCAGAGGAGCGCCGTTTTCGGCGAGCAAACCGAGTGCGGGGCCGCGGCGTTACTGCACATCCGTTTTCGTGATCGGTTCACCGTCTTTGACATCCAGCCCTTTATAGGTGCCGCGATCGATTCCCATGCACTCCAGTCCCACGCGATCCACCGCCAGGAAATCCGTCGAGGCCAGAGCGATGCGATGCGGCACCGGGGTGCCCGAAGCCGGGCCGTTCCCCTCCATGCCTTCGAATCCGTCCACAATTCCCACTCCCCAGTTGTGCATCATTCGCTGCAGGGCGAGATACATGTTGTAGTTGCCCGCTCGTGTTGTCGGTCATCAGAAAACGTAGTTTTCTGAGTTTTTTGCCGACGTAGGAGGCTCCAGCGACATCATCCGCGCCGAAGGCGCGATCATCCGTCAATCATCAGCATCAAAACATTCCGACGGAAAATTGTATTGTGGCTTGAAAGGCGGTAGAGAACCCCGCCGTTCGAGCAGCGGGGTTCTGGCTCGGCAACCTTCATGAGAAGGTCACCATCCAAGCTGGTTCTACCCTGGCATGAACCGTTGCCCTTGTCAAAGTCCGCCTGCGTGGGCGGATGGCGGTTCATGGAGATGTGGTTCTCCGGCAGCGCGTTTGCCGCGGCCAGGGATGCCAGACGGTGTTCTGGATTTGTACACATTGCGATCGCGGACAATGCTATTGCAGCCCGGCGTGCCGCACCGAAGCCCGGCGCCGGCAGCACCGGGCGCCAACCGCCGCTATCAGCAGAGTCCCGAAGGCCGGCTCGACCACCGGGATCGCCAGCAGCAGTACCGCGAGCGCCGGTGCCGGCCGCGCGTGACGGATCAATCTTCCCTTTCGGTCATTTCTCCGGCACCATTCGGCTGTGGAGAAACGATCACGACGCCGGTGGCGGTTGCGCTGCGAGTTCCGTCACCGGGCCGGCTGGAAAGGCGAGCCGGTCTCTGGCTGCGCTGCTCGATCTGTGGCCGGCCCGGCCGCTTCGTCGATCCCTTCCCACACATTCCACGACGAAGGTGAACTTGGATGATCAGCCCGGAAACCCGCGTACAGATTCGCCGCTATTTCTACGCCGAGCATTGGAAGATCGGCACCATTGCACAAGCCTTGGACGTCCACCCCGACACCGTACGGCGAGCCATTGAGGTGGAACGTTTTCAGCACGCCGAGCCGCTGCGGCCGTCCATTGTCGATCCGTATCTGCCGTTTGTGCGCGAGACGTTGGAGCAACATCCCCGCTTGCGCGCCACGCGCCTCTACCAGATGATCCGTGATCGCGGCTACTCCGGCAGCGTCGAGCAGTTACGGCGTGTGGTCACACGTTTGCGCCCGCAACCCCACGAGGCCTTCCTCCGGTTGCAGGTTTTTCCTGCCGAGCAAGCCCAGGTGGACTGGGCCTACTTCGGTTCAGTCATGGTGGGCCGCGCCAAGCGCCAGATCTCCTGCTTCGTCATCACCTTGTCCTGGTCGCGGGCGCTGTATCTGGAGTTTTTCTTCGACCAGACCATGGAGAACTTCCTGCGTGGTCACGTGCGCGCCTTTCAAGATTGGTCCGGCGCGCCCAGAGTTATCCTGTACGACAATCGCAAAAGCGCCGTATTGGAACGCCGCGGGAACCAGATTCATTTCAACCCGCGGCTGCTGGAACTGGCGGCTCACTACCACTTCGCGCCGCGTCCTTGCCAGGTGCGGGCGGGAAATCAAAAAGGCCGCGTGGAACGGGCTATTCGGTATGTACGGGATTCCTTCTGGGCCGGCCGTATCTTTACCACACTGGCGGAGTGCAATCGCCAGGCGCTAGCGTGGCGCGATGAGGTAGCACACCAGCGCCGCTGGCCCGACGATAGCGCACGCTCCGTGGCGCAGGCTTTCGCCGAAGAGCAGCCCCGCTTGCTGCCGCTGCCGCTCCACTCTTTCAACACCGATCGGATCGAGCAGGTACGCTCCCGCAAGACCATCTATGTGCATTTTGATCTCAACGACTATTCCATCCCGCCCGAAGCCGTGGGTCGGCCTCTGACCCTGGTGGCCTCCGACACCGACATCCGTATCCTGGACGGCGCTGTCGAGATCGCCCGCCATCATCGCTCCTATGACCGAGAGCAATCCATCCTGGACCCGGCGCATGAACAAGCCTTACTGCGCACCAAACGTAAAGCGCTGCATCAGACGCGCGCGGGCCGCCTGGCGCTCTCCGTTCCCGAAAGCGATGACTTGCTGGAGCGCGCCTTCGCCCAGGGAGAATCGGCCGCCAGTCAAACCACCCAACTGCTCCGTCTGCTGGACCTGTATGGCGTAGCCGCTTTGCGCCGCGCCATCCGCGAAGCGTTGGAGCGGAATACGCCACGCGCCTCTTCGGTCGCCTTCCTGCTGCGTCGAAACCATCGCTCTTCGCCCCTGCCGGCGCTGGATCTCAGCCGCCATCCCGAGGCGCAGGCGCTGGATGTCCGCCCCCACGATCTGGAGACTTACGATGAGCTCGCCCATTCGCACGACGACGACCCCGAGCAACAGCCTGCCGGAGCAACTGGAACAGATCGGCTTGCATGCCGTGGCCGGCGGCGTGGACGACTTTCTGGCGCGCGCTACTAAACAGCGCTGGTCTCCGCGCCAGATTCTGGAACATCTGGCGCAGACCGAGGCCGCCGAACGCGCCCATCGCAGCCTGGAACGGAGGTTGCGGCTGTCAGAGATCAAGAAGTTCAAGCCCATGGCCGACTTCGACTGGTCTTGGCCCAAGAAGATCGAACGCGATGTGATCGAACGGGCACTGACCCTGGACTTCCTCCCTGAGGCTCGTAACCTGGTTCTGGTCGGTACCAATGGCTTGGGCAAGACCATGATCGCCCAGAACATCTGCCATGCCGCCGTGCTGGCGGGCCACTCTGTCCTGTTCCGCTCCGCGGCCTCTTTGCTGGAGGAACTCCATCGCCAGAGCCCCGAAGGCCGCCAGCGCAAGTTGCGCACCTACGGCAACGTGGGACTCCTTTGCGTGGACGAGGTCGGGTACCTCTCCTTCGACGACAAATCCGCCGACTTGCTCTACGAGGTGATCAACCGGCGCTACGAACGAAAGCCGGTGATTCTCACGACCAATCGGCCCTTCAAAGAATGGAACGAGGTCTTTCCCAACGCTGCTTGCATCGTCACCCTGCTGGACCGTCTACTGCACCACACCGAGGTAACCAAAATCGAAGGCGACAGCTACCGGGTCCGTGAAAGCGAGCAGGAAACAGCGGCCCGACGGAGGAAGAAATGACTCCCGCCGGCTCACTGTTGCAGCCGGACTCCAACCCGGCGTTGTACGTCTCTTCGGTACTGACGCTCTATGTCGATCTGCCGGACACCCATTTGCGCGCCAGTGCTTCCGATGTGTCCTTTCGGTAGAGCTGCGTAGCCGCTGCCTGCGACAATGGTTCAAGGAGATAGTTCTGAGCGATGTCACCCGAGGCGACACCCGCGGGCATGAAAATGGCTACCCTGGTGGTGCCGGACCATAGCGGATTCTCAAGAGAGACGGAACGTTCCCCATCGCCGCCAATCACTTCGCCGCGCTGAGCGGGCTCTTCCCACTCGCGGCGTCGAAGGCCAGATGAAACGGCCGGATCGACTCCACCGCCAGGATCCCATCCACCACCCCGGGATCGTGTTCGGCGATCGCCCGCACCTCCGCCTCGTCTCTCGCGTTGTACAGGATCAGTCCGCCTGAATCGTCCAGAAACGGTCCAGCCAACTGCAGCGCGCCCTTCGTCATCTGCTCCTGCAAGTACCGCCCGTGATTCCCCAGGGCCTGCTCCCCGGCCGGCTTGCCCGCCACCCACTTCGGCCCGCGCTTCAGCAGCACCACGTACTGCTTCGAAGGAGGCTGGCTCTGCGCCAACAACCACCCCGCCACCGCCAAGGCAGCAACAATCGCTCCGACACGCACAATTCGGGAAAACAACATCCCCTCACTTTACCTGTTTCGGGGACAGTTCTGAGCGATGTCGCCCGAGGCGACACCCGCGGGCATGAAAATGGCTACCCTGGTGGTGCCGGACCATAGCTGAGGCCGTAGTTGTCTGTGAGGCCCGCGGGACAGTTTGGTCGGAACGCCGCTCGTACCCACGAATGTCGCGCCGTAAGGCAGCACGCAAGGGAGAGTGACCTTGGTTGGCGTCCCTCTGTCCGGCCGAGGCGACGATGGAAGTTCTCTATGCCCGCTGTGCGGCCGCCGGCCGGGGTGGTCAGGTCCAGTGCCTCGGTCAGGTAGACGAACCCGACGCCGAGGTGCTCCAGTTCCCGGAGCGTCGCCAGGAGATCCGTGACCGACCGGCCCCAACGATCCAACCGCCAGACCAGCACCACGTCGATCTCCCGCCGGCGAGCGGCTTCCAGCAGTTTCTCTCGCGCTTCCCGTCTTGCCGCTCCGGAGTTCACCTCACGAACCTGCAGGGCGATCGTCCAAGCCGGCCCGAAACATTTTCGCCGCTCTTCGTGACTGGCCAAAAACGTTAGCGGATTTGCTTTGGGAAAGGCCCGTTTGGCGGCCATTTCGGAATGTCACCTGACCACAGCCGCAGTCGATCCTTTTCGGCCAGATCAGGATTCATCCTACTACGCCGCGGCAGGGGTGGCGAGCCGGGCCAACGTCTCGCGGTAGTTCCAGGGCATCCACTCCGATGGGTTGGGCTTCAACTCCTCGGCGTGCCGCAATAACTGGGTCAGATAGTCGAACGGATTGGCTCCGTTCAGTTCGCAGGTATGGATCAGGCTCATGAACAGGTCGCCGACTCTGGCGCCATTCAACGTCTTGTAGAACAGTGAGTTTTTTCGGTGCAAGATGGCCTTTTTCAGAATTCTTTCAACCAGATTGTTATCGATCGGAGCCCCTGGTTCCCGAAGGAAAAGAGTCAGCGGCAGCCAGTGGCGAAGCATGTACCGGATGGCCTTACCCAGCCCAGAGTTCGGCTCCGTCTTCCGTTCTGCCAGTTGCGCTTCCATCCAGCCATGCAGGGTTTTGATCAGCGGGCCGCTGTGCTCCTGATGGAAACGCAGGCGCTCCTCCGGCGACAGTTCCTGCTCCCGCGACAGCGCATCATGGTGCCAGATGCCGCCCAGCGTCTCCAGCACATAACGGCATTCCTCCGGGAAGTTCTCCGCTACTTCCACAAACTGGCGTCTTCCGTGCGACATACAGTGAGCCAGCAGACGTTCCACCCCTTCCGGCAGATGGGAAGTGTTCCACGACAGCGCATCGCACATCTGGATCAAGGGAGCCAGCCCCGGTGGGCGCCGCTTCAGCAATTCGGCCAGATTCTCTCCCGCATGTTTGGCGCCGCTGAAGTACAGGGTGATTTTCCAGCCCGGACCGAGCGAGACGATGCCGCTGGTGAAGATGCCCGTGCGTGGGTCGGCCGGCTCCCGTGCCAGTCTTAGAATCCGCATGCTCGTGTCGTCGTTGTGCATCACCTCGCCCAGCGCTGCCTGCCGAATGAACGCGTCATACACCGGCCCCAGACCCAGTGCCGCTTTCTCGGCTATCCCCCATTGCGTGGCTGCTGGCAGCGGGATGCCGAGATTCCCCTCCAAGCGCTCCAATCGTTTAAACGGCAAACCGCTTCCATAACGGAGTTGCGCGATCATCGCCGCCGCTGTCTCGTCATACTTTTCCGCACCTGCCTCCGCCGGTTCGTCCGCTGTGAACACCTCTCCGCAGCCGTTACAGCGCAGGCGCTCCATCTCGTACCGGGTGGCCTCTAGCGGCGGCCGCCCCACGATCCGCACCAGCGTTTTGGGCTCCTTCTGGCGGTAGACTTTGCCCACGCCGCATTCCGGACAGATGTCTCCTGGGTGCAGTTTTTTGTGTTGCACCCGAACGGTCCGCGCGCCCGTGAACCGGGCGGCTCCGTTGCGCCCATGTCCGGTCCGCTCGCGCTCTCCCTCCAGCTTTGCCTTTTCTGCGGCAGGCTCAGAACTGGGAGTCTGCGGCAACACCGCGCGGGTTTTCTCTGTCGTCCGCCATCTCGGCTTCGCCCGATCGGCCAGAATGTGCAACACCGCTTTCAGCTTCTCTCCGTCCGATTCGCTCAGCGGTGCGCGCATGCCGCCGTCGATGATCTGGTCCAGTTCTTCCAGGTTCACATCCATGCGGGGGCGGGGTGGCGTTTTCATAACTGGCTGAGTAACTGGCGGAAACGGGGCGTCAGCGGAAGGCCGAGGATTTCCTTGATAGGGCGATTGGGCTGGTTGGTCTGGTCGTTTTTGCCGCGCCCGGTGGTGAGCCCGAGCAGTTGCCAGTTCGCCGCCCGGTAACAGGTTCCGCGAAAACGGCCTGGATCGATGAAGGTTTCCGCGAAGTAAACCGGATGACCGTACATCCGTTCCCAGGCGTCGGATAGTCCCCTGGTCACCTTCCCGAGAATGTGTGACGCCAGGTGTGGTACCCGGACCCAGGGCAGGATCAGAAAGCGCGTGTTGTAGGCGATGAAGCGGATGTTGCGCCGCCGCGCTTCCGCGCTCCAGCCGATGTAGCGGTCGCGGCTACCCAAGTGACGCGGAGCCGAACTCCACGCCAGGCAGGCAATCGGGCGTCCCTGCGCCCAACAAACATACTTCAGGTGCTCGCCGACCGGCTGTTCATAGCCGAGGTAATGATGATGCTCCATCAGGCTGTTGAACAGCGGCTCATCGGCGGTGCGTCGCACCTGCTCCAACGCGATCAGCCCCAGGTCCTTCAGTTTTTCTTCGATCTGTGTGTGGTCCAGCAGCACCGGCGCGGGACGAGCACGGTGGGCCAGCGGGTTGTGCCGTTTGTAGGTCACCGCCGGCAACTCAATCTGGCCCGCACGCTCCAGCATGAGCAGCAGGCCCCGGCAAACCATGTCGCACAAAGCGCCGTTGGCTTGCCGCCATTCCCAGGCTTCACACAACTTCTTCGACAGCGTCCGCCGACTGGCCCCGGAGTTGGCCGCAATCAATCCCCGGATGAACCCTACATCTTCAACCGTGACTACGCGTCCGCGATACTTCCACCCGCTGTCCACGATAACCGCAGTGTAAAGGAGGTTTTCTTGGAACGCAAGTGTTTTTCAACTCACGCGCCGCCACACCGGCGCCGCTTCTGCAGATTCCGGGTTCCCCGCGGCTAAGAGCAACTGCGCCTGGTGAGCCTGCCGTGTCCGAGTCGCTTCTTTGCCGGTTGGCCACCACACGAATCGCCCCTTCGATAGTCGTTTCTGCGCCATCCAAAACCCCTGGCCATCGTATGCCAAGACCTGAATCGCCGTGGCACGCCGGCTGCGGAAAATGAACAGGCAGCCGGAGAACGGATCGGCGCCCAGTTTCTCCCGGCACAACTGCGCCAGTCCATCGATGCCCTTTCTCAGATCGACGGACTCGAAGGCTACCAGAATGCGCATCTGCGGCGCTACTTGAATCACGCCGACTCCCACAGCACCCGGCTGAGTCCGGCCAGGTCTGGTGGGGTGTTCAGATCCGGCTCGTAGTAGCTGGGATGTGTGACGGCACTCTTCAAGTTATCCGGAACCACGACCTCGGCCACACCACCGAAAAACTCCCAGGCCCGCATATGCGAACCGATCCAGTTCCGCAGATCCTGGCCGGTCGTGGCCTCGGCGAAGGTGTAGCTACTGGCGCCCAACACCGCCACGATTACTGCGGCGGGGTGTACCTCACCAGTCTCCGGGTTGTGAATCGGAATGGTGGCCCCGGCGTAATCCACGAACATCTTCTCGCCGGCGCGGTGCTCCTGGCGCAGCACCAGGTCGAGCTTCTTTAACCACCGCCGGTAGAGATCGCAGAAACGGCTGTAGCCATATCCATCGGGGTTGCTCTCCCGGCCCTCCTGCCAGACCAACTGCAGGGTCAGGTCCTTGTGCGTCTGCAGCTCCTGGTGGATCTGCGTCCACTCCGGTTCCGGATGTTTCCGCCAAATCGCCGGCGCGGGCCGCTGCGGAAACAGCTTGCGCTCGATCTGTTGGTCATCCCACTGCTCCGGCGCCGGCCACTTCAGCCCGGCCGCTTGCGCGGCCGACAAGTACTCATGGACGGTGCTCTGCGAGATGGAGCAACTGCGGGCGATCTGATGCTGGCTCAGTCCGAGGGAATGGAGCCCCAGAACTTCCTTCAACTTGCGCATGGTCAGCCTCTTCTGTGGCAACTGGGAGTCTCCATTTACCAGTGGAGCCCAACACCACGACTGCCCTACGCCGCCATTCCAATCTCATGCCGATCACCGTTCCGAACTACAACCGTAAAACTGATCGGCTTCAGTTCGGAACACTGATCGGCATCACTTCGGAATCGTGATCGACATCAGTTCGGAACGCTGATCGCCATCCCTCGGAATCCGCACCTTTGCCCTCGAAACAAATGATCAAGGCCCAATTATGGAAAGAACTGGCCTCTGTCAACTGCCCTTGGTGAGCATCAAGAATGGAGCATGACCAAGCCCAGTCGGAGGTTTCGCGGAACACGGTCGATGCCGCGAATCGCGGGGTTCCGTCCGCCTTACCACGATAGGCGATTGTCTGCAAAAATGAGTTAAGTGTCATCTGATCAAGCTGGGCGTCGCAGTTCACATCTAAAAGAATCAGCACCTTACGACTGTCATTATTCGGGCATTTCGCGGGCGCATGGGCCAGGTGGATCTTGAATCCGTTGTGCACGGGAACGTAGCCTCGGATTACCGAAATCATTTGAGATGGAGACTTAATGGAGGGTTTGGAAGGTATATGAATTTCTTGTGAGTGATTGAAAATATGGAGCGGGAGACGGGGTTCGAACCCGCGACGTCCAGCTTGAGAAGCTACGCAACACTTTAATTTCAATCAGTTAGAGGTCGCAGGTGTTGGTTTGGAGAGTACCGAGACACCTGGAAAAACAGCGGTATACCGCGAGCGCCCTCTAAACAGAGTGCAATTGGAGTGCAGCGGTGCCCATCGAGAGGATTCGGCGAATTCTGCCACCATTCCCAAGGTGGCCCAGTTCGCCCCCGGCTATAAGCGTTCCCCTCGGCCGCTACTGGAAGCAGCCGAAGTCGTCGGACATCCTGATCGACGAGACGGACACCCAAGTCTCGCGGCAGAAGTTCCAGCAACTCAGGGAGTACTCCTCTCTCGATCCGCGCGGCGTGTACCCAGGACAGACTTGGCGCCGCCATTCCGTTCGCCGGCTGGAAAGAGCTCAAACGCGCCGCCAAAGATGGCACTCCAAATTCCCAAGCCATCAGGCGCAGCCCTGGATCGCAGCGCATTTTCGCGTGCGTTGATCAACGGCGTGCCGTTGGCCCATATCGATTTCAGCGAGTGCGCGAGCGAGGAAGAGGTCTGCGATCTCATCGCTTTTCGGGTGCGGTCATGAGTGCGCCTTCAGCTCTCGAACGAAAACCGGCCAGGTCACAGCTCAAGCCGCGGCCGCTGCATTCGGCCCAGAATGGCCACTCGTATCTTGAGCAGGCCGTGTACAACTTACTCTGGAGCGACAATGGCGCGGCGAATTCGAAGGACGAGATCCGCCAAGCTCGCGGGGGATACAACCGCATTGCTAGCAAACTGCATACCGACAAGAAAGCCGTAAAGCGGAGCCTTCGTTCACTGTCACAGTCTGGGAGGGTTGAAGCCCTCGCCTATAGGCGACGGCTTCAGCGCGCGCGCCGTAGATTAAGCTGGGGGGATGCCAGATTACCGCCACGGCGCGCATACCGTATTCGAGATTCATTTGCATCTGGTCTGGATAACCAAGTATCGACGGCCGGCCCTGAGCGGGGAGGTGGCAACGCGAGCGCGCGATCTGATTCGGGACATCTGCGGGCAACACGAGGTCAAGATTATGAAGGGGCATGTGGCCAAGGACCACGTGCACCTGTTCGTTTCGATTCCGCCGCAGGTGACGATCGGTCGCCTGTTGCAGTGGTTAAAAGGGAAGACGGCGCACCACCTGATGGCGGAGTTTCCGCACATCAAGAAGCAGTTCTGGGGACGGCACTTGTGGGCGCGAGGGTATTTCTGCTGCAGTTCCGGCAACGTAACCGACGAGGTGATCGCGAAGTACATTGCCGAGCAAAACATCGATCAGGACGAAGATTTCCGAGTAGATGGTTGAGTCCATCTACTTCTTGAAGCCCGCTTGGTGCGGGACTCATCGTGCCGGCCTCCGGCCGGAAATAGGGCTTACAGCCCGGTAATCGTAGCCACCGCCTCCAGGCGGTGGTTTGTCACTTTGCAGGAAGCTTTCGATCGAACCTATTCCTGATTCGCACGAGTCCAGGAACCACGTCGAAACGGGATTCATCGTTTACTCTTTAGTTAGCATCATAGAGCGCCGAATGTCAACGCCGGTTGAAAATTCCCCGGTTTGCGCCGGTTGAAATTTCCCCAGTTCCGCCGGTTGAAATTTCCCCAGGTGCATTTCGATTGTAGACACGCCCCGGAGGTGGAATCAAGACAGATCCCGCGAGGCTGGGAAATCGATTCGCGCGATCGCAGCCGCGCTGCACATCGGAAAGGGCACGGTCTCGCGGATTCTGAGTGTCCCAAAAGGGTGATACGATCGCGCATTTGGCGCACGGCAAACAAAGGGGTTCTGGGCGGGATTTTGGCGTTCAAAAAACTGAAGAAATTGGAACGCGGCCCTATGTGAAACCCCTGGATTCATTGGCTTTTTTAGCGATCCTGGAGACGGCAACGACGCGATTGCGCTTATTGCCGCTCGCGGTGCCGGTGCGCGCCA
>Ga0116219_10001915_pt1 | contig 18457 bp, 16 predicted proteins | sample Sb_taG_4_FD_91019 | JGI IMG/M metagenome (GOLD analysis project Ga0116219, IMG submission 91019) | Peat soil microbial communities from Weissenstadt, Germany - Sb_50d_6_BS metaG | ecosystem: Environmental > Terrestrial > Soil > Wetlands > Peat | place: Germany: Weissenstadt | collected 2010-09-21
GCGGGTGCAGATCGTGGGCGACGACATCTTCGTCACCAACCGCGAGCGCCTGGCGCTCGGCATCGAGCGCGGCGTGGCCAACGCCATCCTCATCAAGGTCAACCAGATCGGCACGCTCACCGAGACCCTCGACACCATGGCCCTGGCCACGCGATCTTCGTACGCGTCGGTGATGTCGCACCGCTCGGGTGAAACCGAGGACACCACCATCGCCGATCTCGCCGTGGCCACCAATTGCGGGCAGATCAAGACCGGTGCGCCGGCTCGGTCGGACCGGGTGGCGAAGTACAACCAGCTCTTGCGCATCGAGGAGGAGCTCGGCGAGTCGGCGGCCTATCTGGGGCGCGCCGCGCTCTCCAACGCTCCGGCCGGAGGTGGATCGGCTCGGTGATGCTCAGCCGGGTGAAGCGTCGGCCCCTGCACGCCGCCAAGCGAGCACCGCGGGTGCGCCCGCACCTGCATGTGCACCTGCCGCTGACCCGGGTGCCGCGTCCGCACCTGCACATTCCCCGACCACACCTGCACGTGCCGTCGTCACCGGTGCCGGTGATGGTGGGCGCCGTGGCCCGGTGGCGAGTCCGCCGGGCCGACATGTCGCTCGAGCGTCGGCGCGCCCGCACCATTGTCGGCGCGACAGTGGTGTTCGTGTGCATCGTGCTCCTTACGAGCTTCCCCCTCAGCGGGGTCCTCTCCCAGCGCTCCGCCTTGTCGGGCACGGCCCACCAGCTCGCCACCATCGAGGCCCAGAACCGGGCCCTCGCCCGCCAGGTCTCGGCTCTGGCCGATCCCGCCGCCGTCGACGGCCTCGCCCGGCACGACTACGGGTTCGTCCCCGATGGCCAGCGCGCCTTCGACATCCTGCCGTCGTCGAGCCCGTCGGGCTCGGACCTGCCCGGCTCGGGCCAGGTCCCCTTGAACGGGCCGGTGGTGGTCCCCGGCTCGGCTCGCTCACAGGCCCTCATCGGGATCGTCGCTCCTGCCGGGAGCGCCCACGTCTCGGGTGCGACCGGAGGCGCCGGGGCTGGAGGCTCCCGGCGCGAGCAGGACACCGAGCCGCGCAGCTACTGGGCACGGGTGGTCCGAAGCCTGGAGTTCTGGAGCTGATTCCACCCCCGCGCCCGCTCGGCGAGTCCGATCGGGAGGCGGTGACCCGGCTGCTCGGGCGCTCGCCTTCGGGTGAGTTCACCGTGGCCGTGCGCCGTCGCGACGGCCGGCCGGCCGTCATCGTCAACGCTCCGTTGCTCGACGACGGGAGGCCCATGCCGACCCGGTACTGGCTCGTCGACGCCGAGCTGCGCGAGGCGGTGAGCAGGCTGGAGGCCGCCGGAGGCGTGCGCCGCGCCGAGGCCGCCGTGGACCGCGACGCGCTCGCCGACGCCCATGCCCGACACGGCGCCGAACGGGACCGGGCTCTGCCCGTCGGGCACTCGGGCCCGCGGCCTTCCGGTGGTGTGGGCGGGACCCGCAAGGGCGTCAAGTGCCTCCACGCTCATCTGGCCTGGACGCTTGCGGGCGGGGACGATCCGGTCGGACGCTGGACGGTCGAGGAGCTCGGGCTCGACATGTCGGACCTCGTCGTGGAACCGGAGCCGGGGGGGTAGACCAAGGCGATGCAGGACGAGTCCTCGAAGCCCGTCGCCGCCCTCGACTGCGGGACCAATTCGACACGACTGCTCGTGGTGTCCCCCGACCGCACCGTGCTCGAGCGGGAGATGCGTATCACCCGCCTGGGCCAGGGGGTGGACGCCACCCACTCCCTCTCACCCGATGCGCTGGCGCGCACCGTGGCGGTCCTGGGCGAATACCGCAGGCTCATGGACCACCATGGGGTCGGGCGAGCGCGACTGGTGGCAACCTCGGCGGTCCGTGACGCCTCCAACGCGGGAGCCTTCCTGTCGGCGGCCGAAGGCGCCACGGGGGTGCACCCCGAGGTGCTGGACGGTGTCGAGGAGGGTGCGCTCTCGTTCGCAGGTGCCACCGCGCACGTCCCCGACGAACGCGTCGGTCCTGGTCCAGTGCTCGTCGTCGACATCGGCGGAGGGTCGACCGAGCTCGCAGCCGGAGGGCTGGGCGCACCGCCCCGTGGCCCCGACGCGGTGTCCGCCGTCTCGCTCGACGTCGGCTGCGTCCGGGTGACCGAGCGCTTCTTGCGTCACGACCCTCCCCTCCCCGACGAGCTGCACCAGGCTCGGGGCGTGGTGGACGCCGAGCTGGTCGGGGCGCGGCGCGTGCTCCCGGCGCTGGCGCGGGGAGGCCTGCTTATCGGGCTGGCCGGCACGGTGTCGACGCTGGCCGCGCTGGAGCGGCGCCTGGCCCACTACGAACGGGCCGCCATCCATCACGCCGTGCTCACGCGCCGCCAGGTGGCGCAGTGGCTGGACACGCTGGCCACGGAGGATCGCCACGCTCGCCTGGCCCGTGCGGGGATGGTGGAGGGCAGAGCCGACGTCATCGTGGGCGGCGTGCTCATCCTCGATGCGGTGATGGACGCCTTCGACCGGGACCAGTGCCTGGTGTCGGAGGACGACATCCTCGACGGATTGGCGGCCAGCCTGCTGTGATCGCCGCCGCCCGCGCCGGGCGTGCAACGGGCTCGGTTAGTGTCCCTGCACCTTCGGTCCTTGCATCCGCGGCGTCTGGTCGCCGGGTCCCTGTGGAGTCTCGATGTCCTCTCCGGTCGCGCCGCCCTCTCCGTCTTCGTCCGGGCTCGTCGGCGACATCGCCGTGAGGAGGCCGATCTCCTGGACCAGCGCGGTCTGCCGGGCCGACAGCCGGTCGACGCTGAGCGACAGCTGGAACACCAGGACCAAGAGGAACAACACGGCGAGGAGCAACACGAAGGCGGGCGAATACGCGATCCCGACCAGGTCGGAGATCCGGGTCAACAAGCCGGTCCGAAGCGAGACGCTCACGAGGACCATGACGACGCTGACGAGCAACCAGAGCAGGGCCGTGTGCTCGCGCAGCCGCTGGCGACGCATGGCGAAGATGGACACGACGAGGAAGGTCGCGCTCAGGGCCATCGACAGTACGAACGCCTTCACACCCAGGACCACCGACAGCAGGGACAAACTCACGTGGCCTCCTTCTCTGTTGGCCTCTCTTCGTTGAGAGTACCGATCACCAGTGCGACGGTCACCCTTGCCATGTAGTAGGCGGAGCGGAAACCGGCGATGCTGGACTGTCCGTGCCCCCGGGGCGACATATGAACAGGGACCTCCTCCAACCGCATCCCGTTGCGGCTGGCCAGGACGAGCGACTCGACCTCCGGAAAGTCGGTGGGATAGGTCCGGGCGAAGAGCTCGATGCCCTGGACGCCCACGGCACGAAAGCCCGACGTCGTGTCGGTGAAGGTGGTCCCGGTTCGTCGGCTGACCAGCCAAGCGAGGAACCGCATGGCGACCCGGCGCCCGGTGGTCGCCACATAGTCTCCGCGGCCGAGCCACCGGGACCCGACGGTCATCTCCGCTCGGCCTTCCCGGATCGGTGCCAGCAGCCTTTCGATCTCGGAAGGATCGTGCTGGTCATCACCGTCGACTTGGATGGCGATGTCGAACCCGTGACGCAGGGCGTAGCGGTAGCCGGCCTGAACGGCGCCACCGATGCCGAGGTTGACGGGCAGGGTGATGACGGTGGATCCGGCTCGGAGCGCCCGCCGGGCCGTGTCGTCCTCCGAACCGTCGTTCACCACGACCACATGGGCATCGGGGAGCGACAAGTGCAGTCGCTCGATGACCCGGGCGATGGAGCGGGCCTCGTTGAAAGCTGGGACGACGATGCAGATCCGAAAATGGTGGACCTGCGGAGCCTGGGCCGAAATGGCTTCCGTTTCCGCCACGCGATCCCCCGCGCCGAACTCCTGTCGGGCCCCCTTCTGCTCCGGGGGCGGGGCCTCTGGAGCAGAAGCCGCTTCGAGCGAGTCGGCCCTGGTCTTCGAAACTGACCGGCCCACGCGTAAAGACGACCGGGCTCGGGACGGGCTGGCAGACGCCGAAAGACGCTTGTTTTCGCCAGGCGACACCGCTCCCCCTTAGAGCGCAAGAGACTCTCGTTCAAGGCTACTCGTCAAGGTCCCATTTCGGGAAGTTGCGCCCCGGTCCGTGGTCGCGAAACGGCCTCGATTACCCCGAATTCCTGCTGTTCCCGGGCAACGATCGGCGGTTCTTCAGGCCCGATCGGATCAACCCCTGCTAATCTGAAATCTCTTGGGGGGAATGAAGACGTCATGGCGACACCATATTCATACCCGAAACTCGGTATCGTCATTGTCGCCTACGGAAATCACGATCAGGAAATAGCCAGAATGCTGGACCTGGTCGAACAAGAAAAGAGCCCGGGGGACCAGGTCGTGCTGGTTGACAATCATCCCGACCTTCGCTGTTCGAAGATCGCAGAAGGCCACCCCGGTGTCGATCATGTCCTACGCCCGGGCAATATTGGTTTCGGCGCAGGTTGCAACCTGGGTGCGAAATGGCTGGGCGACCAAATCGACGTCTTGCTGTTCTTGAATCCTGACGCATTTCCGAGGCCTGGTTCGATCAAGGTCCTTCGAGAGGCTTCAAGGCGGGGTTGGGGAGCCTGGATGGGATTGGTCCTCCTGCCGGACGGCCGGGTCAATTGCGCCGGCAACGTCGTGCACGTGTCGGGCCTCGCCTGGTGCGCTGGATATGCGGAGCCCGCCGATCGCTATTCCAAAGAAGAAGAAATACCCTGTCTTTCCGGGGCGGATCTTGCGGTCGATCGAAGGGTGTGGGAGGACATCGGTGGCTTCGCCCCTGAGTACTTCTTGTATTACGAAGACATCGACCTATGCTTCCGCCTGCAGTTGAAAGGTTACAAGACAGGAATACTGCCGGGGTCACACATCGAGCACGACTACGACTTTCAAAAGAACGAGCGCAAGTGGTTCTACATCGAGCGCAATCGATACCTGTTCATCATTCGGACCTGGCCTCTCAGCGTCATTGTGGCCCTTCTGCCCATGCTGCTCGTCATCGAGGTGGGGCTTTGGCTCATAAGCGTCGTGCAAGGCCGCTTCTTCCTGAAGGTTCGGTCGACTTGGGCGTTGCTGAAGGTCCTTCCTTTTGCTCTTCGTTCGAGACGTGCAATCCAAGAGAGTCGCACGATCGGGCCGATGGAATTCTTCGACATGTTGGCGTACCGGATCGATACCCCGCTCATACCCTCCTTTGCCCGACACAAGATAGCCAATGTCATGTTGAGCCTTTACCACAAATGTGCCCGCAAACTCCTGAGTCTATTTTCTTGACGATGACGCTTGGTACTGAAGGACCGAAGGCGTGTGCACAGCGCGATCAGCTGCTCATAGCCGATCGGTTGTAGATGTACGTCGGCGTTCCTTCGAAGGTCGTCTTCGTGTCGAGCCGGAGACACGAATAGGTCAAGGGCGATGCAGAGACCACGAATCCCACACCGAGTCGCCCCGCGGCCGAACCACAGGGGTCGATGGTGATCTGCACAGCCGCCTTCAAAGACCCGATGACCTCCAGATCCGGGGGTGCACCTCTCGGGGCCGGGACGAAGAGCAGACCGGCATAGCGATTCCAGACGTTGGCGTGTTTGGGACCGAGGATCCCCCATGCTTTGGCGTTGGGGTAGAAGCTCGGAGCGCTCAGTGTCTCGAGGCCAGAGGCGACGAGGACCGGGTTCAGGTTCGAGAGCCCGAAACTGAGCCAGGCACGATGAGCCGAATCGGGGGGCTTGGACGCGACTCGGGTGAAGGTGGAGAGGATGGGCGAAGACATGAGCGGCCCGAGTCCCTGGTAGAGGGGGTTCACCGGCACAGAGATGACGGCGCCGAGGAGGACCAAGGCCAGACCGCCCCAGATGACCTTGCGTGCGGAGATCAAGAACACGACCACGGCTGCCGCGAGACTCATCGCCCCGGCTTTCCACAGGCTCAGGCCCAGGCCGGGTGCGAACTGCCTGAGACTCCGTCCGGCCCAGAAGTACATCCCGAAGGCCAGTCCCCCACAGGCCACCGCTCCGGTGACGATGCGCTGTTGTCGGTCGTCCCAAGCGCGAGGTCTGTGATCTGCGGAGGACTGCCCGGGCGGTTCCTTGTCGAACTCGGCCGCGCAGAAGATCGCCATCAGGAGAATGCCGCCCAGGCCCACACCGAGAATGGCACGTCTGGCCTCGACTCGACTGAGGAGAAGGAGAGACGCCAGGACCGGGGGAAGGCTGATCAGGTACCAGGCCGTGATCGTGATGAAAACCGCGGCCGTTCCAACCAGGAGCAAGCGCCAACGGCGCGCGAATTCCTTGAGGCGTACGCGCTGCATCTGGAGGAGGGCGAAGGGGCCGAGAAAGACGAACGACGAGATCTCCGACTGGTTCAGCGCGGCGGGCAGAGAGGTGCCATGTCGGGCGAGAGTCAATCCGAACGGCGCCGACAGGAGCTGCAGAAGCGAGGTGCCGCCTCCGCTCACCCGACGGTGGCCCGGGTACACCGTGCCGTCGATGGCGACGATCGTGGACCGGGAATGGAGGTAGAAGGCGCCCAGTGTCCCGCCGATCACAATCGCCAACGCAGCGAGGTCGATGATCAGTTTTCGAGTCGTGACTCCGAGCTCCCCCCAATGACCGACGACATAGCAAGCGCCCACCACGCCCAGGACGAGCGCTGTCGGGATCTGGAAGGGCGGATAGAACAGGAGACCGAAGCCGATGGCCGAGTACGCCGCCAGCGCCAACCAGGCCACTCGGCGAGGTGCCGATGAGGCGCGCAGCGAGTAGAGGAATGCACCTACGGACAGCATCCCCATGCCGACTGTGTCCAGGCTGCTCGGCACGTACCACCACTGAAAGAATGGCGACAGCCAAAGAGCGAGGCTGAAGAGCACGGCGATTGCGGTGCGGTCGGTGAGCGCCAGCAGTAGCACGTAGGCGCCCAGGAGCAGGATCAGGGACATCATCCACCATCGGAGGGCGAACCCGTGCTCGACATCGAGGGTCAGCATCGGCACGTCCCAGGGCTTGAAGAACGTCGACCAGTCGGTGGTCGGGACGTCCGGGATGACAGTGACATCGTGGGTCCCGATGCTGTCCGCCGAGATCGGTGACCACCCATGGTGGCTCTGCGCCACGATAAGCGGAGTAGCGATCTGCCACTCGTCAGCACGGACGCCTCGTGGCGTTCCCGCCACAAGAGCGGGATCAGGTGTTCCGGTGGCCGCACTTGCCGTGATCACCCCGACCGAGGTTCCCGACAACCCTGCCGCGCTCAGGCCGATCGTCGCGACGACCAGCAGGATTGGGTAGATCAGCCCGATGAGTCGTGGTCGACGCGCGGCTCTGGGCATGTCGTCCCGAGCGGTCACCGCCATTCGAGACCGTGCCGCGTAACCATGGACTTCTTGCCAAGACGCGACACGCGATGCCTAGAGCCCTCGCTCGGCCACGCGACCGGATTCATGCCGAAGGTCGAACGTCATGTCGTCGTCGCATGCGTCGGGCCACCGAGCGCGACACCCTAGTGCAGCGTTGCCTTCCCCGAGTGCTGCCGTTTGCTGTCGGCCTCGCGGTTGACCTGCTCGGACGACGAGCAAGGCGGACAGCTTCCCTCCCGCGTGTCATATCCAACCCGCGAGCCATACCATGTCCCGAGACGACTCTCCGGGCACGGCTGCGAACGCCGGTGTCGGTCCGTTGCCGATCGCCCGAGATGGGTCAGGCCGGGCCGCCACCAGGGGTCCGGCCCGGGGCCAGAGGGGACCCGGACGAGAAGGGTCGCCGTGATGACCGTTTTCGTGGGAAAATGGTGCGAGCCGGAGGGGCCCTGGTTCAATGGGTCGCTGCGAGGGGGCTGGGGGGACCGGATGGACGTGGGCGAGAAGAAGATCGGTATCCTGATCGTGGCATACAATGCCGCCAGCACCCTGGCGGCGGTCCTGGACCGCATACCGCGTGATTTCCGTCCACGAATCAGCGAGGTGATCGTCAGCGACGACCACAGCCAGGACGCCACCTACCTGGTGGGGCTGGGCTACCAACAGACGTCGGACCTCCCGATCACGCTCATTCGCCAGCCACGCAACCTCGGATATGGCGGGAACCAGAAGGCCGGGTACCAGGTGGCGATCGACCACGGGCTCGACATCATCGTGATGCTTCACGGGGACGGCCAATACGCGCCGGAGTGCCTGCCTGAGCTTGTCGAGCCGCTGCTGCGTGACGAGGCCGAAGCGGTCTTCGGGTCGCGCATCATGATCAAGGGGGCTGCTCGGAAGGGAGGGATGCCCCTCTACAAGTTCGTGGGCAACCGCATTCTCACCAAGTTCGAGAATGCCGCCCTCGGAACCGACCTGAGCGAGTTCCATTCCGGCTACCGTGCCTACAGCGTCGAAGCCCTCAAACAGATCCCGTTCGAGAAGAACTCAGACGGATTCAACTTTGACACTCAGATCATCATCCAGCTCCACGACGCGGGGAAGCACATCGTGGAAGTCCCCATTCCGACGTACTACGGCGACGAGATCTGTTATGTGGCGGGCGTCCGGTATGCAGCGGACGTCACCAAGGATGTGGTCGCGTACCGGCTCGGCAAGGCCGGATTCGGTGACGGCTCCAGAGTGGTGCTGAATGAGGAGTACAAACTCAAAGAAAGCGGCGACAGCTCACACGGGCGGTTCCTCGCCCTCCTCGGATCGCGGCACCCGGGCAAGATCCTCGACCTTGGCTGCTCATCGGGTGCGTTGGCCGAACGTCTGAGGCTCGCCGGTCACCACGTCACCGGTGTGGACATGTTCGAGCTCGAAGGCGTCCACGAACGCGTCGGCGTGTTCGTAAAGGCTGACCTCGATGAAGGCATCCCGGCGGAAGTCGGCAGCGACTTCGACATCGTCCTCGCCGCAGACGTGCTCGAGCATGTGCGCCGACCCCACGAGCTCCTTCGGGAGATGAGGGCGCTGCTGCGCAGCGACGGCATCGCCGTCGTCTGTGTTCCCAACATCGCCCATTGGTACCCTCGCTTCCGCTCGCTCCTCGGTGCATTCGACTACGACCAACGCGGCATTCTCGATCGCACCCACCTGAGGTTCTTCACCCGCCGCAGTATCCGCCGCCTGGCCGAGCGTGAAGGGTTCAGGGTTCGCCGGCTCGAGCCCGTGGGTCTCCCTCTCGACGCGCTCGAGATCAAGGGAACCGGACGGAGATGGTTGCGGGCCCTCGATCACCTGTTCCTGACGATCTGGCCGACGATGTTCGCCTACCAGTTCATCCTGGAGCTCACGCCCGACACCACCGACCGGCGCTGATCGCGTCGGCGCTCAGCCGACCAGGGTGTACCAGAGCGTGGTGGCAAAGGTCACAGCGCCCACGACCCACAGCCCCGGAAGGACCCATCGGCCTCGTATCGCGGCCACCAACCCCAGGGCAAGGAACGGCGCCACCGACAATCCGTAGCGGCCCGTCAGGCTCGGGTCGATGTCGTAGTCCAGCCACAGCCCGACACCGAGCACCACGCCACCAACGTAGAGCGTGGCTACGCTGACAAGGCCCATCCAGTGATACCAGAGCCGCCGGTGGACGAAGAGCCCGGCGAGTGCGCCCGCAAGCAACAGGGTGCGCAACCCCTCGTTGACGACAGTCTCCATGTTGCTGTTGTTGCTGGTAATCATGGGGCGATAGACGTTGTAGGAGTCGGTCACGGGACCGAGCATGGCCACCGCTTCCCTGAAGATCTCCCCCAGTCCACGGGGGGTGGTGCGCAAGGCGCCGAACGCCGGCAAGATCTTGGGATTGACTAGGGCCAGTTCCCGGCTGACGACGATCCAGGCGAGGGCCGATGCCAGGGCGCCGATCAACAGCGCACCACCGGCGGGCCACCAGGCCCGGAGGAACGTCCGGACCGAGGTGGTTTCCCCCGGTGCGTCGTTCCGGCCTGTCACGAGGGCTCCGAACATCGCCGATGCGACGATGACAGCAAGCGCGTTCGACTGGTCGATCGCAACCGCCACAAACGCCCCTGCACCGAGGACGGGCACGACCCAGCGCCCCGGATGTCGCCACGCCAGCGCGGCCAAGAGGAAGAGGGAGGACCCGGCGAGAATGGATGCCGCGCCGTTGGTGATCGAGGCCTCCTCGTAGACGACGAGTGGCGCCGATCCGACCAGCAGGATGGCCGCACCGATGGCGAGAGGTCGGAACCCTGCGAGGCGTCCGGCCATCCACATCACGAACAGGCCGGCACATAGCCACACGGTCCCAGTGGCACGGGTGCCTTCGACATCTCCCACGCGAAACACGTTCATGGCGACCCAGCGCATTGGCACGGTGGCGGCGTAATAGACGGGGGGTTGCTGGGCCTCGTAGGTGTAGTCGCCTCCGCTGAACTCGGCGGGCTTCAAGATGCGTTGCGTGCACGGTGGTGCGTTGAAGCCCGGGAGTGCTGTCCCGCGGCACGCTTGCGCCCGGAGCGTCGCGGGCTGGACGAACTGGCCTAGGCGGGGGAAACCCCCATTGGCGAGACGCGTGACGTAATCCCAGTGCTCGGCCTCGTCGATGGGCGAGAATTGCGGGTTCTCATGGATGTGGGCGACGATGAGCGCGGCTGGGGCTACGAAACAGACGAGCAGGGCCAAGACCAGCGCGGGGCGTGTGGGGAAACACATCTCCATGAACGAGCGGATCGCTCCCACCTCTCGGGGTCGCGTCCCCGGTCCCCGATCATGATGTCGGGTTGTCACGATGATGCAGGCGTCCCAAGGAATGGCGCGTCACCGAAGCAGAACACCCCGCCATCCGCGGCGAGCAGCCAGTAGCCCTTGCCTGACGGCGTGCAGGCAGCGGCGACCACCGGCGCGTGAAGTTCTTCCCCTGCCATCGACCCGAGGTAGGTGGCGTCTCCGTAGGTGAGCACGCCACCGTCGGCCAAGACCACGTAGTAACCCTGACCGCTTATTGTCGGGACGATGGCCACCGCCGAGGTGATCGGTTCGGGCACTGCAAACCTCCAACGTTGGAATATGACTCGCATTCTGACGGCCGGGATTCGACCACATCGGGACCCTCGGCCGCTACCCCGGGGGCGACGGGATCGATGTCTTTCCGTCGCTTCTTGGTCCATGGCTATGATAAGTGCCACACGTCCACCCGAGCTGGGGGGATTCGACGTTGGCGTTCGTCTACGAGACGGCAATAGATCCAGGCGCCGAGAACAATTCGCATGCCTTCACACTGGACATCGTTGGGTACAACAAGCGTGTTCTCGAGGTTGGATGTGCGACGGGGTACTTCACGAAGGCACTCAGCGATCGTGGGTGCCAGGTCGTGGGCATCGAGTACGACGCCGAGGCGGCTGCCCTTGCCGAGAAATGGGCAGAGCGCGTCGTCGTCGGAGATCTCGATGCGGGAAACGTGTGGCCAGAGCTCGAGGGGGAGCAGTTCGACGCAGTGACCTTCGGGGACGTCCTGGAGCACCTGCGCGATCCGCTCGCCACACTCCGCGCCGCCGCACGGGTCTTGAAGCCGTCCGGCATCGTTGTCATCTCCGTTCCGAACATCGCCCACGGTGATGTCAGGATCGCACTCCTTCAGGGCACGTTTCCCTATCGCGAGACAGGACTGCTCGATCGAACCCACATCCGGTTCTTCACCAAGACCGGGCTTCGAGACCTGATCAAAGAAGCCGGTTTGGTCCTCGTGGACATGCGCCGGGTGATGATGCCGCTGTTCCAGACCGAGCTCGAGGTCAAGCGAGACAGTGTGGCCGAATCGACGATCAGCATGATCCTCGAGGACCCCGAAGCGGAGACGTATCAGTTCGTGGCCAAAGCGGTGCTGGACAACGGGACGAGGGCCGTCAACACCCTTGCCGACCGGGTGAACGAGCTGACGGACCAGCTCCAGGAAGAAAGGGCGAAAGCGGACGTTCTCCGCAAGGAGGCCGCACGACAAGGGCGTGTCCTGATGCAACGCGATATGGAACTGCTGCGGCGGGAGTTGGGTGCGAACCGCCAATCACTGCGAGAAGCCCAGCATCAGGCCGAGCACTACCGAATGCAGTCCGAGGCACTCCTGAACACGAAGGTCTTCCGGATCGTGGCGCCGCTGCGCCGGCTCTATGGCGCCCTTCGCCGGACCCCCAAGGCCCTACCCACCTCGCCCGAGCCCTGAGCGAGGGTGACCCCAGGGGGTAGGCGACACCGTAGGGCTGCCCACCTGCGCCCGCGGTCAGGGCCGGGAGACGACGGCGAGATGTCGACCGGGCAGTCCCGCAGCCTCTGTCACCAGTTCTACGAATCGACGCGGAGATCCGTAGGCCTCCGACGCGTACCTCCGGCCCTGCTCCCCGAGCCGGGGCCCGATGTCGTCGTCCTCCTCCAGTGATTCGATGCAGCCGAGCAGTTGGGCGGCATCGGCGTACCACAATCCACCGTCGGAAAGTGCGACGTGCCGCTGGGCGCGGCCACCGGTGGGAACCACGGCCGGCGTGGACAACAGCATGGACTCGACGGTGCGGAGGGCGACGAGACGATCGGGTCTCAGGTCCACGGTGCAGCGGGCCCACGCCATGAGCCGCCACAGGTCCATGTGGCGAGTCACGGGACCGAGCCGTTGCGCCTCACACCTGCGCCAGACGACGAGGGCGTCGTCATGGACCACCGCCACGACGCGACCTGGGAACCGCAGGGCCACCAGCCGGGCCAGCTCGGCGGGGCGGGTGAGGTCGTCGGCTCGGGAAGGGCACAGGACCAACACGTAGCCCGGCTCGGGAAGCTCGGAGTGCGGTTCTTGCCGTGCCGTCGGATTCACCGCCACGAGCAGGCCGGTGTTGGACAGGGCCGGGCCTGTGGGACCGACCCGGGAGGCGACGTCTCTGCGTTCGGCCTCCGACGTCGTCATGATCGCCGTCGCAGCGGCGAGGTCGGGCTCCAAGATCGAGAGGTCCAGTCCGTTCGGCTCCGCGCAGAGGGGGAGGGCCACGAAGGGGGCGTCAGACCCGATGATTGCCGCCAGGCCGCAGTGGAGGTGGCCGGCGATCATCACGAGGTCCGGCTCGATGGACGACATGACGGCACTGCCCCCGTCCCAGAGGCCGTCGCAATCCCCCAGCCACTGCTTGATCCGCGTGGACACGGCGCCACTGAGCTGGGCCGAGTCCGCCGACGACAACAGTGCCTCCATCAGGAAGCTGCGTCGTAGGGCCACCTCGGGGTGAAGGACGTTCCCCAGGGAATGGACGCTGAACGCCCCGTCGACGAATGTCGTTCGGCTGTCTCCTTGGGGCGTGATGACATGCACGTCAGCCGACCCGGTGAGCGCGGCGGCAACCCCACGAGTGACCACCGACTCCGCGTCCCGTTCGACCCAACTCGCGCCCCCGACCGGCCACCGTTCGGCGAGGACGACGACCCGGGGTCGTTGGTCGATCGCGCCATCCGCCCCCGGCCGACTTCGGGGCTGGTGCTCCGGCGCGTCAGGCGCCACGATCACCTGGGGGCCGTGGCACACCCCGGTCGAGCATGGTGGCGAGCCTCTCCTGGCTGGTCGCCGCACCCGAGAATCGGCTGTCGAGCTCGTCGAGCAGTTCTCCGTGCGCTTCGGTGAGCTCGTCGCACCGCTTGGCGAGGTCATCGTTGAGACGGACGAGGTGGCCCATAAGATCGCGTTCGGCCTGCAGGTAGTGCCGCAATGCGTAGAACACGAACCTCCCCACGACTCTCCGGACCCAGGCCTTGGGCCCGCCGCCGGATTCTGAGGAGTGGTCGGGAAGGGCCCAATGCCGGTGCGCGAAGCTGAGGCCCGGATGGTCGTGCAGCCGGCGTCGTTCGAGCGTGCGCTCCAGCGGCTCGTGAACAGGCGGGGTCCACACCAGGCGGTTGGCGCGTTCCTTTACTTGCTCGACGAGCTCGCTAGCCCTGAGAGCAGCTTCTCCCACTGTCGATCCTCTTCCACCGGGCGTATTGCACAGGTCGACTCTAACCGGCTGAGATTCTCGTTGTAGAACGGATCACCCCGCCGGATCTCGTCGATCCACCGATGCAGGAAAACTCGGGTGTCATGATACGAGCCTGATGTTCCCTTGGTGTGGGATTCATGGTGCACGAGCTCGGCATGAGGCGTATAGATGACGCGGTAACCGGCGCGGCGCAGACGAAGGCAGAAGTCGATGTCGCCGAGCTCGACGGCAAGTGCTTCGTCGAACCCACCAAGCTCCTCGAATACCTCACGCCGGCACATCATGCAGGCCGCGCTCACCGCACTGTACTCCTTGACGATGCCGGACCATCCCATGTACCCGGCATACTCGCCGGGCATCCCCGACAAGAGGAAGCCCGCCGGACCGCGCATGCCCAATACCACGCCGGAGTGCTGGACGGTGCCGTCGGGATAGAGCAGTCGGCCCCCGACGGCACCCACATCGGGGCGCTGCGCTTGCTCGATCAACGCGCGCATCCAGCCGCCCCCCTTGGCCACGATGTCGTCGTTGAGAAAGAGCAGCATGTCCGCGTCGCAGGTGCGGGCTGCAGCGTTGTTGATGGCGGACCAATTGAACGGGCCGGGGTGCTCGAGGAGGCGGGTCCGCGGCTGCTCCAACAGGATGTCGACCACGGCTTGGGTCTCGGGCTCGACACTGTCGTTGTCCACCAGGACGACCTCGAAGCGCTGGTGGCCCGAGTTCTCGCCCAGCGAGTCGACGCATGTCCGCAGCATGGGCGCCTGGTCGCGGAAGGGGACGATGATGCTCACCTTCGGATCCGTCCTCACGGCCCGGCGAGCGTGGTAGGCGCCGAGGAACGGCCCCGGTTCGACATGGCCGTCCACTCCCCGCCGGAGGAGCGCGTCGGCAAGGGCGCGCCGACTGGCGTCATACGCCCAGGGTTTGGCCCGGGGGTCTCCCGCCGCCGACCCCTCGACCACCCTCCAGTGGTAGAGGACCTTCGGTATGTGGGCGACGGCGCGGGCCCGCTCTGTGGCCCGGAGCATCAGGTCGAAGTCCTGGCTCCCGTCCATCTCGGGTCGGAAGCCCCCGATCTCCTCGACCAATCGGCGGCGGATGACGGTCAGATGTCCGAGGTAGGGATAGGAAAGGAGCAGATCCGGGCACCAGTCAGGTTTGAAGTTGGGGAAGCCGCGTTGGCTGCTCTGGTCGAGCTTGTCCTCGTCCGAGTAGATGACATCGGCTTCGGGTTCCTCCACGGCTCGGCCGGCGACGAGCAGGAGAGCGTCGGGTGTGAGCTCGTCGTCGTGGTCGAGGAGGGCGACGAACTCGCCGCTGGCCATGGCCAGTGCCGTGTTCGAGGCCCGGGAGATCCCGCCGTTGCTGTCGTGCACGGCCACCTTGATCCGAGGATCGCTTGCCGCGGCTTTCTTCAGGAACCGGCTGACCTCGACGCTTCCCGACGCGTCGTCGCACAGACAGAGCTCCCACTGCGGATAGACCTGCGCCTTGACCGACGCCACGCACTGCTCGAGGTACCAGAGCTCGGGACGGAAGACCGGGACGACGATACTGATGGTCGGCGAGGCCGCTCCCGCCGTCATGTCCGACGACGTGGCGACGTCTTCCGTGACACCCAGGGCATTGTCGGGGCCCCAGCCGGCTCCGGGCGTGTCGGGGGTAGGTTCCTCGTCGGTGCTCGTCCAGACCCAGGTTCCCGCCTCCACGCGGGCTTTGTCGCTCAGCCACGTCCTGTACGCATCGGTGTCGGAATACGCGTCCAGACCGTATTCATCCTCGAGGTCCGGTTCTTCGCCGCCGTCTTGGAGCCCGGCGACGCCGGCCAGCATGTCGACAGCCAGGAGCAACGACTTCCAGAGGAACTCCGCCTCGCCCTCGGTGCCGCTTCGAGCGGTCGGGCGACCCGGCAGTGCCGTGGCGGGTACGGGTCCGGCCTCACGGTCGAGGGCCGGTGGCTCCTCTTGGCCCGGGTTCCTAGGTGGCACAATTGATCACTCTCGGTCACAGGATGGCGTCAAAAGGGCGGCACATGGTGCACAACCGGGGACCGCGGAACGGTAGCACGGCGACTTTTGCGTGCTCGGTCATGCACGGGGTGTGCCCCGGAGCCCCAGGCGTCGGTTTGGCGGTGGTGGTATTGACCGTGCCTAGCATCCCCGGGTGATGATCAGCGACCGCGTGCTGATGGGGCCCGGGCCCTCGAATCCGTATCCGGAGGTCGTCTCGGCTTTCACTCGGCCGCTCCTCGGGCACTTGGACCCCGAGTTCCTCGAGGTCCTCGACGAGACCTGCGATCGGCTGCGCAGTACGTACCGGACCGCCAACCCGTTGACCCTTCCGGTGAGCGGGACCGGCTCGGCGGGGATGGAGACGGCGTTCGTGAATCTTGTGGGGCCCGGTGACGTGGTCGTCGTGGGCGTGAACGGCCTCTTTGGCGAGCGGATGTGTGAAGTGGCCGCACGGCTCGGAGCGGAGGTGGTGCGGGTGGAGGCCCCCTGGGGCGAGCCCCTCGACCCCGATGTGTTGGTGGGGGCGCACCCTTCCCCGGCGGTGATCGCCCTCGTCCACGCCGAGACGTCGACCGGCGTCCGCAATGACGTCGAGGACGTGGCACGGGGCAAGGGAGACGCTCTTCTTCTCGTGGACGCTGTGACGTCGCTGGGGGGTATCCCCTTCGACGCGGACCGGTGGGGGGTGGATCTCGCCTACAGCGGCACGCAGAAGTGCCTCGGCGTGCCTCCCGGCCTCTCGCCGTTGACGGTGGGGGCGAGGGCGCGGGCCCGCATACGGGCGCGGCCGTCGTCGTGGTACTTCGACCTCAACCTGATCGCCCGTTACGTAGAGGGCGCGGGCGGCCGCACCTACCACCACACCGCTCCGGTGTCGATGGTGTTCGCGCTGCACGCCGGGCTCGGCGTCCTGCTCGAGGAGGGACTCGAAGGTTCCTGGGCACGTCACGAGGCGTGCGGCCGAGCCCTGCAGGCCGGGCTCGAGCAGCTGGGGTTCGAGCTCGTCGCCCCCGCCGAGCACCGCCTTCCCCAGCTCACCACCGTGTGGGTCCCCGAGGACCTCGGCGGCATGGGTGAGAGCGACGTTCGAGCCACCTTGCTGCGCCGCTACGGGATCGAGATCGGAGCCGGCGTCGGGCCCATGGCGGGCCGGGCGTGGCGCATCGGATGCATGGGTCACACGGCACGTCTGCGTAACGTCGAGCTGCTCCTCGGTGCCTTGGGGGAGGTGTTGGGAAGGTGATCGGACGGACGACGCGCGCCACCCCCCTCGAGCTGCGTGGAGGGCGGATCCGGCTGCGGACCCTGGGCGAGGACGACTACGAGGGGTGGCTGGAGGTTCGTGCCCGCTGCCGCGGATGGCTCGTCCCCTGGGAGCCACGACCTGCGGGAGCGCCTCTCACACCCGAGGACCGCGCCAGCTTCGCCGCCCGGTGCGCGGCACGAGAGCGCGAGCGCCAGATGGGGAGTGGGTACGGGTTCGGGATCTTCGTGGCGGATCGCTTCGTGGGCGAGATCACCTTGTCGTCCATCCAACGCGGTCCGTTCCAGAACGCCTTCGTCGGCTATTGGGTCGACGAGGCCATGGCTGGACAGGGGATCGCCCCCGAGGCCACCGTGGCGATCCTGCGATTCGCGTTCGAGGAGCTCGGCCTGCATCGTGTCGAGATCGCCATCGTGCCCCGGAACCGCGCCAGCCGCAGGGTCGTCGAGAAGTTGGGCCTGCGCGAGGAGGGGGTTGCCGTCCGGTACCTGGAGATCGACGGGCACTGGGAGGACCACGTCCGCTACGCCGTGACTTCCGAGGAGTGGACCATTCGCGCCGAGGGTTTCGTAGGCGCGTGGCTCACCGCGCCCTGAGCGTCTCTACCCGTCGGAGCGCACCACCGCGGGGGAGTGCCGGAAGAACTGCTCCACGTCCTGGGAGTAGGTGTAGGAGGGCGGGGCGTCGCCCACGCTCCTGCGTAGCCGCACGGCCCGGATGAAGTTCTCGACGGCCCCGGCCGTCGAATAGCGGCACGAGAAGCCGGTCTTGCCGATGCGGGTGGTGTCGACCCCCCGGCCGTAGCGAAGAAGGCTCTCGAGCTCGGGAGGGAACTCGATCAGGCCCATGCGTACCAGCGGGGCAGCCGCGGCGTGCGTTCCGAACGGGGAGATGGGAAGGATGCGGGTGCCGCAGATGTCGACGACCTCGCTCCACGGGAGCTTGCCGGCACCGGACACGTTGTAGAGACCGGGGATCCGTTGCCGGGTGACATGTTCCAGGCAGCGGACGACGTCGTCCTCTTCCACGAACTGCAGGAGAGGGTCGTAACCGGCGATGGCGGGACAGATCGGTCGTGACAGGTTGATGCTGATGGGCGTGATGATGTCGGTTCCGAGGACGTTGCCGAACCGGAGCACCGAGACGACGGTGGCGGGGTTGTCCTCGGCGAAGTCGCGCACGAATCCCTCGACCTCGAGCAGGGATCGCTCGACCCTCGTCCGCGCCGGCGAGGTGCGCGTCATCTCCTCACGGAAC